>ERZ808262.170-NODE-170-length-47454-cov-6.760227_pt1 | contig 47454 bp, 33 predicted proteins | sample MGYA00520895_ERZ808262 | MGnify/ENA primary metagenome ERZ808262 (study PRJEB31516, sample SAMN03275588) | gut metagenome | biome: mammalia-associated habitat; material: feces | host: Papio cynocephalus | place: Kenya | collected 2012-08-02 ... | reverse complement strand
AGACTAAAAGCAGGATTTTAAATAAAAAATGAATTTACTTTAAGAATTCACAAAAATATAGAAAATAATTTATTTTTATTGAAATTTAATTATTTTATAAATAAAATAATCTCGTTATGGGGAGTAGCCTAAGTATGAATATCTACAACTCGGGAAACCAGGTATCGTACAGTTAATTCTTGCAAGACCATAAAAGGGAGTTTTTTATGGAAAATAAAAATTATGAAACATTAACTGTTAAACAAGTTGAAGAAAATTTTAGTACTAATATTAAAACTGGTTTAACAAGTCTTGAAGCAAAAGAACGCTTAACTAAATATGGCCCAAATAAGCTTCAAGAAAAGAAAAAGAAATCATGGATAAGAATATTTTTTGAGCAAATGAATAATCCAATGATATTTGTTTTATTTGCTGCAATTGTTGTTACTATTGTTGTCTCAACATATGAGTCGATAAAAAGTGGATTTGATTTCTTAAATACTGGTGATTGGCCAGATGTTGTTATTATTTTAGCTGTTATTATAATGAATTCTATTATTGGAACTGTTCAAGAAGTAAAGGCACAAACTTCTCTTGACGCATTAAAAAATCTAAGTTCTCCCGAAACTACAGTTCTTAGAGATGGCAAAAGATTTAAAATTAAATCACAAGATTTGGTTCCAGGCGATGTTGTAATTCTTGAAGAAGGAGACACAATTGGCGCTGATTTAAGACTAGTTGAAGCAATTAATTTAAAAGCAAATGAGTCAAGTCTAACTGGTGAAAGTGTACCTGTTGAGAAAGATAGTTCAATTACTTTTTCAAATGTTGTTCCAATTGGCGATAGATTAAATCTTGCTTATATGTCAACACCTGTTACTTATGGTAGAGGCATGGGTATTGTTGTTTCAACAGGAATGAATACCGAAATTGGAAAAATAGCAAAAGCTATTGATAACGAAGAAGATTCTGAAACACCTTTACAAAAAGCTTTAGACAAACTTGCAAAATTATTAGGACTTCTAACTTTAGTCATTATTGTAGCTGTTTTAATTGTTGATATAATTTGGATATTTGTCCACGGTAGTCAAAGTGATATCGAGCAATGGATTGATTCTATTTTAACAGCTATTGCTTTAGCTGTAGCTGCTATTCCTGAAGGACTTGCTGCTGTTGTAACAATAGTTTTATCAATTGGTGTTCAAAGAATGGTCAAGGCTAATACAGTTGTTAGAAAATTACCTAGCGTTGAAACATTAGGGGCTGTTAGCGTTGTATGTAGCGATAAAACAGGTACTTTAACGCAAAATAAAATGACAGTATTAGAAGCTTTCACAGATAATCATTATTTTATTGATAAAGATTTTAATAAAGATAGTAAAAATAATAATTTAAGATTGTTAGCTAGGGGCATGTCATTATGTAGCAATGCAACAGTTGATGAGGGTTTATTTGGTGACCCTACAGAAATTGCTTTAGTTGCTTTTGCTAATCAATTTGAAATGCATAAAAAAGATATAGAAAACGAATCTCCTCGTATTGATGAATTGCCATTTGATAGTGTTAGAAAAATGATGTCTACTAAACATAGGATTAATGATAAAGAAACTATCACGTTTACTAAAGGTGCTTTAGATAGTATTTTAAAATACACTACTAAAATTTTAATTAATGGCGTAGAAAAAGATATTACTCAGGAAGATATTGATAATATTTATAAAGCAAATAAATATTTTAGTGATAAAGCTCTTAGGGTGTTAGCCTTATCATATAATAAGGAAAATAAGAAAATTGATGAATTAAATCTAGTTTTTGTAGGATTAGTTGCTATGATAGATCCAGCTCGTCCTGAAGCTAAACCTGCAGTAGCTAAATTTAAAAACGCTGGTATCACAACTGTAATGATTACAGGTGATCATAAAGATACTGCTTTTGCAATTGCAAAAGAATTAGGTATTGCTACTTCTATTGATCAATGTATTATGGGGCAAGATATTGATAAATTAAGTCAAAATGAACTTCAAGAGGTTTGTAAAAATGCTCGTGTTTTTGCTCGTGTTTCACCAGAAAATAAAGTTCAAATTGTTAAAGCATTTCAAGCAAATGGTAATATTTGTGCAATGACTGGCGATGGCGTTAATGATGCTCCAAGTTTAAAAGCTGCTGATATTGGTATAGCGATGGGCATCACTGGTACTGATGTTGCTAAAAGTGCTGCTGATATGGTTTTAACTGATGATAATTTTGCTTCTATTGAAAAAGCCGTCGAAGAAGGTAGAGGTATCTATGCTAACATTAAAAAAACTGTCATTTTCTTATTAAGTAGTAATATTGCTGAAGTTTTTGTAATGTTTTTTATAATTTGTCTTGGACTTCCATCTCCTTTAATTGCAATTCATTTATTATGGGTTAATTTAGTTACTGATAGTCTTCCTGCAATCGCTTTAGGTATGGATCCAAAGGATCCTAATTTGATGAATGAGAAACCACGTAATCCTAAGGATGGCTTATTTTCAAACGGTGGAATGAAAAATACATTGCTTTATGGAGCAATCCTAACAATTAGTGTTTTATTAGCTTATTTTGTTCCAGCATGGATGAATGGTTGTTATTCGCTTAATGCTATAAATAATCTCTATGTCTCAAATGAAGGTATATGTCATCAAGCACAAACTATGGCATTTACTGCTTTGAGTTTGAGCGAATTGTTCCATATGATTGGTATTAGTAATGTTAATCGTTCGTTTATTCATGTTTTTAAAAATAAAAATTGGATGATGCTATTTGCTTTCTTATTTGGTCTTGCTTTACAACTATTTGTAATTGAAGTTCCAGGTGTACAAAATATATTTAGTGTAGCTAGTGGTGAATATAATTTAAATTTAATTGAATGGGTCATTATGATTGGCTTATCATTAATTCCATTATTCTTCCATGAAATTATAGTTTTAATTAAATTCGTTAATAAAAAATTAAAGAAATAAAAAAATTAATGATGATATTTAAAAAAGTCTCTTTGAGACTTTTTTTATGCCCCCAATAATTAATCTTTCATTACGACTTGTATAATGAAAGATTTATGAAAATAATTTTTATCTTAAATATTTTATTTATATACTTAATGACATCATGTCAAAAAAATAATCAAAATAATTGTTTTGACTCTTTAAATCGACAATTTTTAAACTACAAAGATAATTTTTCTATAAACGATATCAAAAATGAATTTTTCAATAAAAATAATAAGGAGTATTATATTTTCTTTTATAAAATTAACTGTTATTATTGTGATAGTTTAAAAGGCTGCCTATTTGATTATTTAGACAAAAACTTAAGTCCACCTATTTATTTATACGAAATAAATAAACAAGAGGTTCAAGAACTTTTTATAACAAATAACTCCTATAGTATTGAAGAAAGAAAATCTTATTCTATTAATAAAAGTAACCTCTATGATATTTATTATTTTGGTTCTCCTTCTTTATATAATATTAAAGAAAATAGATTAAAAAATATTTATGTAGGAGCTAAAGAAATTAATAAAATTCTAGTAGATTTAATAAAGATATAGACATCTATTATAATGTTAATTATAATTTTTTATATGAGATATGCAAAGTTTTTACTACTTATTACTACATTGTCACTATTTAGTTGCTCTAATGAAAGCTATCTAGATACTAAAAATCGAGATTATAAAACTTATTATCAAGATTTTGGAATTTTAAATATAAATGATGAAATGTATAGTGAAAAATCAAATGATTATTTCATCTATTTTTATGGTGAAAATTGTAAATATTGTACTGATATCAAAGGTGCTGTATTAGATTATTTTGATGCCTATAAAAATCATAAAGTTAAAAATTCCTTTACTCCTTTTATTTATGACCGTGATATAGAAACTAATATTGATTTTAGAAATTATTTTAAAACAAGGCCAGAAAACTATAGCGAAATAATAAATACTTTGGTCGATGAAATGCTTGGGGCTAAAAGTATAAAAGATACCTATTTTTTCTATACACCTTCTATTTACTTTATAAAAAAACACACATTAGTTGACTATAAATATGGTAGTAAGGAACTTGCAAAATATTTTAAATCTCAAATTAAATAACTATGAAATTATTAACTTTACCTTTATTAACTATATCGACGTTATTAGTGACTCCAATTAATATAAATAAATTGGATAGTTCAAGAAATATCACTTCAATAAATGACTTAATGTCAACAACTGATGAAATTAAATCATATTATTCTTCTTTAGATGGTAAAAATTTAAAAGGAGATGCTTTTTTAAGTGCTCTACAAGATATTTTAGAAAAAGATCAAAAGAAAGCTGATTATAATGGAGGCTCCACTTCTTGGTATAATTATTTCCTTTTAGATCGAGATTATGATAAATCACCATTAACTGAAAAAGAAATTAATAACATAAATAATAATAAGAAAAATTGGTGGCTTGGTGATAATGTTTATTGTGAAATTTTATACGAACAAGAACCTCACATTTTTAAAAAAAGTGAAACTAACCAGCAAAATAAATTTCAAATTGACCGTGAACACATTTATCCAAAATCATATGGATTTAATGTAGATGGAGATGGCTATAAAAACTTATTAGCAGGTTGTGATATGCATAATTTGCATATGGGTGAAGGATTAACAAATCGTAACATTCATAAAGACCTACCTTATGGAAATATCGATTCAAATAAGCAAGAAGGAATTTCTTCTTTATCCAACACTGTTGGAAGTTATCTTGGCTATTCTAATACCGCCAAAACTAATGTAATTGAACCACTTGATAAAGATAAAGGCGATATTGCTAGAAGTATTTTTTATATGGCAGCTAGATACCATAATTATGAAGAAATAAATGAATATGGTCCTACTCCAAGATTATTACTTAGTGATACGCCTTATAAATTTCAATCGACTGTTACTCCTCAACAAACAAAAGATAATCCAACATATTATGGAATATTAAAAGATTTAATGGAATGGAACAAAATCGATGTAGTTAGTGAGCACGAAAAAACTAGAAATGATTTATGTTATACATATATTCAAAACAATCGTAATCCATTTATCGACTATCCATTATGGGCAGATATCGCTTTTAATGAAAACACTAATTATGTTGTCGATTTAAATAGTAAGGATGGAGTTAGAGACATTTCATTTGATGTAACCTGGCCAAATTATAAAGAAAATTATAATTCAGGTGAAGAAATTAATTTATCTAATGTTACTATCACTTACAAAGGTGAAAATATAAGTAATAATAATATAAATATCACTTATTTTAATAAGTTAACTCCTAATTCCATTCAAGAAATTGAAACCTCTTCTTTAAAATTAAAGGATGGATATTATGAAATAACATTCAGTTACAAAAGCGATACAAGCGTCAGCAAATCATTCAATATTAAAATCGGCAATCCAAAAGAAAGTTTTAATGTTGATTTTTCTTCAATAAATACAAGTTCATCTTCTTTTAAAAATGTAGACTTAAGTAAAATTAGTGCTACTTATTCAATAGGTGAAACTAAAATATTTATAGATAATCCTGAATTATCGTTTTCTTTATCTAAAAATGGTTCAAATACTAATTTAGATACAAGATATTTTAATACTGAACTTTTTGGCAAATACAAATTAATCGCTTCTTATAAAGACTTTAAAGACGATATTTTAACTGATTCCTTAGAAATCACTGTTAATATTCCTAAGTCCTTAATTATTATAATTGGAATTTTGTTTTTACTAATCATACTAATTTTTATAATCTCATTAATTATAAAAGCTAAGAAAAAAGCTAAGAAAAGTATAACTAAAAAACCTTTTGTTAAATATAAAAATCACAGTGGCAAAAGTAATTCTAGAAAAAAATAATTATTCTTTTTCTTTAATTAAGTTATTTATATTTATTATATCATCTTTATTCACTTTCAATATTTTTCGATCAAAAGTATATAAACCATTAACTTCATCTTCTACATCGTTTAATTGAGTATAAATAACTCCACCTAATCCTTTATCAATTAAAGGAATAATCTTATTCATGTATAATTTTTTATAAGCTTTAGTTAGCTCACTACTATTTTTATAGTGTCTATAGCCAAAATTCTTATTTCCATAAAAATGATCATCTAATTTTAAGGAATATCCTCCAAATTCAGTAAATAAAAAAGGTTTTTTAAGCTTTTTAGGAATCCTTAAAGGATAAAAATAAGAATGAATAGAAATAATTTCATTAAAGCCATTATCATACCATCCACTAGCTACATCGTAAATTCTAGAATTATCAATATTTTTAGCATAATTATATACATCTTTAGAATCAAATTGGCCCCATCCTTCATTAAATAATGTATAAATTATAATCGAAGGATGATTATTTAAAGAATTAATGATATCATTTAAAACTTCATAGTATTCATTTCTTGAATCAATTGAAGTTCTAGAAAAAGCTTTATAATTATGATCGTTTTTCTTTTTAATAAATGGAAATAAGCCTCCTCTAATTGTTGTATAGGCATTATATTTATCACCACCATTCGGGATATCTTGAATTACTAAAATACCATTTAAATCACAATAATAATAAAACATGTCTAATTCTTTTTTAATATGAACTCTTATGGTATTAAAACCTAAATTTTTAATATTTATTACATCATTTAAATAATCATCATAATTAGTTGGAGTTAACCCACCACCATAATAATATCCTTGATCAAGTAATCCATTAATAATTATTTTTTTGTTGTTTAAATAAATATAGTTATTTTTAATTTCAATTTTTCTAAATCCAAAATAAGTGTGAACAACATCATCGTTTAACTTTACTTCTACATCAATTAAATTAGGTTCTTCTAAAGACCATATAGGCAAGTCTAAGTTTGAGATAATTTCTTCTTTATTTGTGCAAATTTCAAATTTATAATTTAAAAATTTTATTGAAACAACTTTATCGACATTACTAGAAACAAATACATTAATTGCATTTTTGTCAAATAAAGGAGTAATCTTTATATCTTCAATAAACTCATTTGGTGTTGATTCAACCCAAACTGGTTTATAAATACCACTGCTTGATGTATACCAAACACCTCCTCTTTCTAATTTTTGTTTTCCTTTTGTTAAATTATTATCATCTGTCGAATCAGAAACTATTAAATCTAAATCAAAAGTTAAATTTTTCATAAAAGGTGTAATATCAATACTAAAAGGCACATATCCACCAATATGAGTTTCAACAAGTATTTTATTTATATAGACATCACAAATTTGATCAACACCTTCAAAGTGCAAAATAATTCTTCCTTTATTGAAATTTTTATCTAAGGTAATTTCTTTATGATATTGAATGTACTCATTTTTTTCTAAAAGATGGTTTACTTGGGATAAAGGCGTTTCAATAGCAAAAGGAACCATAACCTTTTTAGTAAAATCAGTCATTAATTCCCTACTTTTTGAAATATTTATATCCCATAAACCATTTAATGAAAAATAACTATTTCTTTTTAGCTTAACACGTGGATATTCACTTAATGGCTTTTCGCTAACAGTTACATCACTAGCCTCATAAATTATTCCTTTATTTTCTTTTTCTTGTTTATTTTTTTTACACATAAAAATAATTGGAATAAATATTGCTAATAAAACAATTAAAGAAAAAATCCAAATCCAGTTGCTTGGTAAAGATTTTGTAACTCCTAATTCTTCATAATAGCCACTAGGAAAAGCTTTTGAAACTGCTTCCCCAATAAAAGGACCAGTACACATTGGAATCATGACTACAAAAATCATTCTTACCCCCATAAATGACCCTTCTTTATTTTTAGGAATTAAATCTCTAACAATAGAATTTAAAACACTTCCTAATGAAATATAACCAGTCATCATTATAATGCCTGAAATAATAGCAAATACTAATGCACCTTTATTAACAAAAAATAAAAGAAATAATCCCAAAATAAATACTAAAGTGATAATAACTAGCATTTTTTCCTTTTTAAATTTATCAGTTAGTATTCCAAATAAGACGCTAAAAATAGATCCTAAAACTAAAACACTTCCTAAAACAATCATAAAATTAATTCCATCAAACCCTAATGAATACTGAAAATAAATCATCAAATAAGGGAAAAATATTTGACACGCAATTCCAAATATCATATAAGCAATGAAACTAATATACAACTTTTTATTATTTTTAATAGTTTCAATTAAAAATCCTTCTTTTATGAACTTCAAATAATTTTCCTCATCCTTTTTGTTATTTTCTTTAGGTAATAAAAAGAAAGATATGATGCCAATTAATAAAACAAAAGACCCAATAATATAAAAGAAAATATCCCAATGCCCATTATCAGTTAAACTATTTAATCCAACAAAAATAACTAACATCGCACATAATGGCAAAATTGACAAAACTCCTTCTACTTTTCCCCTATTTTTATTATCTACTTCTCTAGTTACGTAACTATTAAAAGCAGCATCATTAGCCGTGCTTCCAAAAAAAGTCATTATACAATCAAGTATAATTACAAATACTCCACTTATCATTCCAGCATTTAAACTAGGAAATAAATAATTTGCGTTTTTAACATTAATTAATCCAAAACTTGTAGTAGAAAGCCCCCACAATATATATCCAACTGAAATAAATATTTTTCTTTTACCAATTTTGTCACTTAAAGCTCCCATAAATAAAGTTGTTAAGCAAGCCGTAATAGCACTAAAAGCAACCGTTAATGATATTAAAGTCATATACGATCCACTACCATCAAGGTAAAATATAAATTTATTGAGATACATATTTTCAATTGACCATGCTAATTGGCCAGTAAATCCAATTAAAATAAAAGATATCCATTTTCTAATGCTGACTTTATTTTTCATAGAACCATTCCTCATTTTTATTATTTTAACATTTATAAATAAAAAAATCCCCTATAAAAAGGGAAAGGCTCACTTTGCAGTGAGCTCAATGAAAAATCTATACCACACATTATTTTTTGTGCGGACTTAAATTATGGAATAAATTTTAATTATTGTCAATAACTAAAATTAAAAAATCCTAACATTAAGTTAGAATTTTTAATCATTTAATTATTTTCAATTAGAATCTATATTTTTTAAAAGCTTTAAGACCTTCAAATACGGCAGCATCACCTAATTCATCTTCAATTCTTAATAATTGATTATATTTGCACATTCTATCAGTTCTTGAAGCACTTCCGGTCTTAATTTGAGAAGCATTAACTGCAACAGCTAAATCAGCAATTGTTGTATCTTCTGTTTCTCCAGATCTATGACTGACCATAGTTGTGTAACCATTAATTTGAGCCATTCTAATAGCATCTAAAGTTTCTGTTAAAGTTCCAATTTGATTAACTTTAATTAAAATTGAGTTAGCAATTCCTTTTTTAATACCTTCAGCTAAAATTGAAGGATTTGTAACAAATAAATCATCGCCAACTAATTGGATTTTATTTCCCAAATCATCGGTAAGTTTTTTCCAACCATCCCAATCTCTTTCGCCTAAGCCATCTTCGATTGTTATAATAGGATATTTAGCAACCATTTCATCATACCAAGAAATCATTTCTTCACTTGTTTTAACACCTTGGCCACTCTTTTTTAAATTATATTTCTTTGTTTCAGGATCATAAAATTCACTAGCAGCAACATCCATTCCTAAGAATATTTCTTTTCCAGGAACATAACCAGCAGCTTTAATAGCTTCCATGATTAATTCTAATGGTTCGGTATTTCCTTCTTTGCAACTTGGAGCAAAACCACCTTCATCACCAACAGCTGTGTTATAGCCTTTTTTCTTTAAAACATCTTTTAAGTGATGGAAAGTTTCAACACCTGCTCTTAAAGCCTCATGGAATGTTGTAAAACCAGCAGGAATAATAAAGAATTCTTGGAAATCAACAGTTGAATCAGCATGAGCACCACCATTAATAACATTCATCATAGGAACAGGTAATACTTTAGCATTAACACCACCTAAATATTTATATAAAGGCATACCATAAGCTTCAGCAGCTGCTCTAGCACATGCTAATGAAACACCTAGCATAGCATTAGCACCTAAATTTTTCTTAAATGGAGTTCCATCTAATTTTAACATTTCTTTATCAATAGCAACTTGATCATCAGCATACATACCAACAATAGCTGGTGCGATAACTTCATTAACGTTTTTAACAGCTTTTAAAACGCCTTTTCCTAAAAATCTTTTTTTGTCTCCGTCTCTTAATTCAAGAGCTTCTCTTTCACCAGTTGATGCACCACTTGGTACGATTGCTCTACCAACAGCACCACAATCCAATGTAACTTCAACTTCAACAGTAGGATTACCACGAGAGTCTAAGACTTCACGAGCATAAATATCAATAATTTCTGTCATAAAATATCTCCTTTTGACATTAAAATTATACACTTTTAGACTATAAAAGTATAGTAATTAATAGGATTTTATAAAAGCAATCTATTAAATTTCTTTTGAATATAAATCATAAACAAAAGCATCAGTAATCTCAATTTCTACAACATCGCCTAAATTATGATTTTTAGAAGTTTTTAAATAAATATCACCATCAATATCATCAGAAGCATTAAATACAGTGCGCACTAGATAAGTATTATTTTCCTCGCCAACAATTATACCCTTAAATTGTTTACCTATCATTTTTTTATTTAGATTATAAGAAATTTTTTTAGCTAACCTCATAATTCTTTCTTTTCTATCAATCTTAATATCTCCATTAATTTGTGGTTTTAAATGATAAGCGTAAGCCAATTTTTCATTTGAATAAGTAAAGACACCGATATGATGAAAAGGATGATCATTTAAAAACTTTTCTAGAATAGCAATATCATCTTCTGTTTCGGTTGGATAACCAACAATCAAGGTGCAGCGAAAAATCGCATCAGGAATTTCTTTTAAAATATGATTATACAAATTGGATAAAGATTTATAAGTATCCTTTCTATTCATTAGTTTTATAATTCGATCACTAGCATGTTGGATTGGTAAATCAAAATAATGAACAATGTGCTTACTGTTCTTTATTGTTTGAATAATATCTTCAGTTATTTCATTAGGATAAAGATAATAAACACGAATAAATTGGACTCCTGGAATATCATCTAATTTTTTTAGTAAAATTGATAAATTTATATTTTTATCATTAAAATCTTTTCCGTAATAAGCAGTATCTTGAGCAATTACATTAATTTCTTTGACACCACTTTTAATAGCTTTTTCTGCATATGATACTAATTCATCTAAGGGTAACGAATAATAAGTTCCACGTAAATTTGGAATAATACAAAAACCACATTTATGATTACACCCTTCAGCAATTTTTAAATAAATTGAAAAAGCATTATCTTCTTTAATTCTATCAAAAATATTATAATCATTTAAATCGTCAATCTTTAACAAATTAGATATATCCTTACTCAGATGAGAAAATTCTTTAAATCCCACAAATAAATCAACTTTTGGGAACTTTTTCTTCAATTCATCGTGATATTTTTCAACTAAACACCCTAACACAATTAACTTTTTATTCAATGTTTCTAAATATCTAATTGTGTCAAAGGATTCATCTTCAGCATCATGAATAAAAGCACATGTGTTAATTATAATTACATCTGCATCATTTTCATCTACTACTATTTCAAATCTATTTTTATCTTGAAATAAACCTAAAACAGCTTCGCTATCCACTCTATTTTTAGAGCATCCTAAATTCACTAAACAAACTTTAATCATCTTTTATATTTCTCATTTAACTTTTTAATTTCTTTTAATACTTTCTTAAAATCTTTATAATCACTTAGTCTAAATGTCCAGTTATTTTTTACACTTCCTGGAGTATTAATTCTTGCTTTATCATCTAATCCTAAAAAATCTTGAATTGGAATAATTACCAATTTGCAAATTGATTTATAAGCAAGTTCAATAAACTTCCAATTAGTTTTTCTTCTTCTAATTTTTTCATATCTAAATTTTATATTTAATAAAGCTTTTTGTTCTTTTGTAAGATTTCTATAATAGCCAACTATAGTTTCATTATCATGAGTACCAGTATAAATAATTTGATTCTCAACTACATCAAATGAATTATCGAAAATTGTAAATTGAAGAATATTCATTCCAGCTAAATTAAATTCATCTCTTAATTTATAAACTGAAGGAAAAACATCTCCTAAATCTTCTACTATGATTCTATCTAAAATGCCCTCTTCTTTAAGTAACTCAAAAAATGGAGAACCTAATCCATTTTTCCATTCGCCATTAATTGCATTTTTACTTCCAAATGGAATTTCATAATAAGAATCAAAAGCTCTAAAATGATCTAATCTTAAAACATCATACTTTTTAAGCGCTTTTAAAATACGATTATTAAAAAAAGCATAATTAGTATTTTTCATGTAGTCAATGTCATAACAAGGATTTCCCCATAATTGTCCTTCTGGAGAGAAATAATCTGGTGGTACACCAGCAACCATTTTTGGAGAATCATCTCTTTCATTTATCTGAAATTCATCTAAATGTCCAAAATAATCACTGCTATTTAAGCCAACATAAAAAGGTAAATCACCAATTAATTTAACATCATATTGCTTTAAAACATCTTTTAAAGTTTTAAGTTGATTAAATAATTCGAATTGAATCCAACACAAATAATTGATTTGCTTCTCGTATTTCACTAATAATTTTTCATCATGATAAAAAGCTTCTTTATCATCCTTATTCCATTCGTAAAAAACTTTATTTTTATTTTTTATTAACAAAATAGAGAATAAAGCATATTTTATTAACCAACTATTTTCTTTTTTAAAATCATTAAATAAATTAGAGCCAACATCATTTTGCTTTTTAAATGCTTCTTTTATATAATGCAACTTATATTCTCTTACTAATGCATAGTCAATCTTGTTAGAATTAAACTCTACTTTTTTAAATCTTGAAATTAAGCCTTTTTCCTTTAAAATTTCTAAAGATATATAAATAGGATCAATTGCTGAATCAGAACTAGATGCATAAGGTGAATTACAACAATCAACAGGATTTAATGGCAAAATTTGCCAATATTTAATATTTGCTTTATTTAAAAGTTTAACAAATTCATAACTAGGTTCCCCTAAGTCACCAATACCAAATTTTGAAGGCAATGCAGATATAGGGCATAAAATTCCATTACTACGCATAAAATCTCCTTTATTCACTTAAGTATTATACAAAATCAATACACTAAATTGTCAATTTTTTTACAAATATTTATACATGTCTTATATAAATTATGTTATAATTTCAAAGTTTTACGGAGGTATTAACTATGGATTTAAGAAATATTGCTATTATTGCTCATGTTGACCATGGTAAAACAACATTAGTTAATCAATTATTAAAATGTAGTGGTACATTTAGAGAAAATGAAAAATTACAAGATCGCGCAATGGATAGTAATGATATTGAAAGAGAAAGAGGTATTACTATTTTAGCTAAAACTACTTCAATAATGTATAAAAATACAAAGATAAATATTCTTGATACTCCAGGGCACGCAGACTTTGGTGGTGAAGTTGAAAGAATTATGCGTATGGTAGATGGATGTTTATTATTAGTCGATGCCTTTGAAGGAACTATGCCACAAACTAGATTTGTTTTAAAAAAGGCAATTGAAGCTAATGTTAAACCAATTGTTGTCATAAATAAAGTTGATCGACCAAATGCTAATCCACAAAAAGCTGTTGATGAAGTTTTAGCTTTATTTATCGAACTTGGAGCTCCTGATTCCTTTTTAGATTTTAAAGTAGCTTATACAAGTGCGTTAAATGGTACTAGTTCATTAAATAGTAATCCTGCATCACAAAAACCAGGTATGGATCCAATTTTTGATCTTATATTATCAGAAATTCCTGCTCCAAAGGTTGATCCAAATGGTAAATTACAATTTCAAGTTTGCTTACTCGATTACAATGATTATGTTGGAAGAATGGGTATTGGGCGAATTCAAAGAGGAACAATTCATGTAAACGAAATGGTTAGTTGTGCTAGACTTGATGGCACTACTAAAAGCTTTAAAGTTTTAAAAATTATTGGTTATTATGGGTTAAAGAAAATTGAAATTGAAGAAGCCTCTGCTGGTGAAATTGTTGCAATAGCTGGACTAACAGATATTAATGTTGGGGAAACTATTTGTGAAAATGGATTATATGATCCATTACCTCCTCTTCATATTGATGAACCAACTTTACAAATGACCTTCGGTACTAATTCTTCTCCTTTTAGTGGGCAGGATGGTAAACTTCTAACCGCTAGAAAAATTGAAGAAAGATTATTTAAAGAAAGGGAAAAAGATGTATCTTTAAAGGTCGAAAGAGTTACAAATACTGAAAGCTGGATTGTTTCAGGACGTGGTGAATTACATCTAGGTATTTTAATTGAGAACATGCGCCGTGAAGGTTTTGAACTTGAAGTTAGTAGACCTAAAGTTATTATCAAAGAAATTGATGGTAAAAAATGTGAGCCATATGAAGATCTTTCTGTTGAAGTACCTAATGATTATGTTGGTGATATTATGACGAGTTTAGGAAGTCGTGATGCCGAGCTCATTGATATGACAAGTGATGATAATAATACGAAGATAAATTATGTAATTCCTTCTAGAGGATTAATTGGTTTTGTAACTAATTTTTTAACATTAACTAAAGGTTATGGAATTATTTCTCACACTTTTAAAGAGTATCGTCCTTGTAAGGATAAAATTATTGGTGAAAGACAAATTGGTGTATTAGTAGCAACTGATAAAGGTTCTGCTACTCCTTATGCTATTCAGCATATTGAAGATAGAGGAATTATGTTTATTTCACCTACTACTGAGGTTTATGAAGGAATGATTGTTGGTGAAAATAAATACGATACTGATTTAGCTGTTAATGTTTGTTTAACTAAAAATTTAACAAATCAGAGATCAGCTAACAAAGATCAAACAGTTGTTTTAAAAACACCACGTAAAATGTCTCTTGAAGCTTGTTTAGACTATATTAATAGTGATGAATTAGTTGAAATTACACCTAAAACTTATCGAATGAGAAAGAAAATATTAAACACAGCTGAAAGAAAAAAATGGGAAGCAAAAAATAAATTACAATAATAAATTTAAAAATTCATCTCAGATTGAGATGAATTTTTATTTATTGATATTTATTTCTAGTCCTAATTGTGAGATATTACACACATGAAATTTATAATTTTGTAATGTATTTAAATGTGATATCAAAGAATTAATTTCATAATTTTTGCAAATAAACATAAAACTATTTGTACATTCAGGATTTAATGTTGTTAATGCTAAACTTTTATTAAAATTTGCTTTATATACATTAGCTTCTAAATAGTTTTTAAATCTATTGAACGATAAAAACGCGCCAACTTCATAATTTGAAGTATTAATAGAATCAAATAATTTGCTTGTAACATCCTTATCAGTATAACTTTCAAGAAAAGATTTACATCTTTTACTTTCTTCAAAATAATGTGTTATAACTAATTGTTCATAACTTACAAGTGGTGAATAAGGACTAAATAAATAATTAAAATTTTTAGCAATATCAATCTCTTCTAAATTATTAACATGCATAACATTTTTTAATTTGTCGTAGACATTATATAAACTATTATAATAGCTATTAAACTCAACTTTATTTAATGCATTACCATTAATAAATCTAACAAATCCATAACGATCTAAATTATCAGTAATTGTTTTCACAAAAAATTTATTACCATCAAAATTTAAATAGCTAATTCCATCTTGGAAAAAGGCATAAACATATAGTAAAGGAACTTTTTTATCAAAATATTTTGAATATACATAATGTATTAATTTCGCCATGAATTCTAAATCCATTTTTAATTCATAGAGTATATTTATAGATTCAATAAAATTTATTAATAAATTTAGTTCTAAACCTTCATTTTTATTAATATTAGTATCATAAGAAAATACCAATCCATCAAAATTTTTAAGAATAAATCTAGATTCTAATTCATAAATTAAACCAAGTAATGAAGAATTTAAAGATGGGGTAAATTTAGCATTATTAAAATCTTTACTATTAAATTTTATTTTCTCTTTTTTATTATAAATTAAGACTTTATTATCTTTATATTTAGAGCAAATTGAACAAAACTTTAATTCTTTGATATTACAAGATATAGCATTACCATTTGTAAAATCACTAAATTTTCCTAATAAAAGAAATGGTGTGTGAGATGTAATCACAACATTTTCTTTTTTAATATGATTCGTTTTAAATTCAAAATTATTGTTCATTGACTATTATTATAATATAAAAATATAATTTCTAAAAGTATTAATATAACGGTGCAAAAATTCTAATAAAAGCTCGATATAACTTTTTAAATACATTCACTTTTAAATCTTTAATAGATATTTCTTTTGATTCTTTTATCATTTCTAATAAGTCATCTTTAATTAAAGGGATGTTACTATTTTTATAAAATAAAACATCATTTTCAAAATGAAGATAAAATGATCGATAATCAAAATTAACAGTACCAGTTAGACAATATTCATCATCGACTACCATGCACTTTAAATGATTAAAACCTGGAGTATATTCATATATTTTTATATTAGCAAGCATTAATTTTTCAAAATAACTTCTTGTCACACTATAAACTAATTTTTTATCAGGTATGCCCGGAGTAATTATTCTAACATCTACTCCACTTTTACTAGCAATAATTAATGATTGTAATAATTCTTCATCTGGAATTAAATAAGGTGTAGAAATGTAAATGTACTTTTTTGCATTATTTATTAATTTAAAATGAACATCACGACAGGTTTCTTTACCATCAAAAGGGACATCACCAAAAGGTTGAATATATCCATCACTTTTAACATCTTTTCTTAAAAATTCTTTATTCTCTAAAAACATAAATTTTTTATGCTCAAGTTTTTCTTTATGACAAATATTCCAATCACTAATAAATAAATTAGTAAGCCCATTAGTAGCTTCACCTTCAATTTTAAAACAATTATCCTTCCATAAACCAAATCTAGAAGTTTTATTAATGTATTCATCGGCAATATTTATTCCACCACTAAAAGAACAAACTCCATCAATAATTAAAATTTTTCGATGATCTCTATTATTTTGTCTTATGTCCATAAATGGTCTACATCTATTAAATGCTACACATTTAATGCCATCTTTAATCGCTTGTTTATAAAAAAAGGCTTTTACTTTAAAAACACTACCAAAATCATCATAAATAAGTCTCACATCTACGCCATTTTTTGCTTTTTCTTTTAAAATTTCATAAATTTTATCAAAAAATATTCCATGATCAATTATGAAATACTCCATAAAGATAAATTTTTTAGCTTTTTTTAATTCATCGAGAATTGGCTTAAATGCATAATCTCCTAACGTAAAATACGTAACTTCACTATTTTTAAATACACTACTAAAGCTATTTTTATATATATAATTCGCTACACAATAAGCGTTATGATCGATATTTTTTATTTCTTCAAGAGTCGTACTACAATCAACTAAACCTTTTTGTAAATCAGTATTTATTTTATTAAATCTAAGCTTTTTCATGCGAGTTGTTGTAATTTTATCAGCATATAATAAATAGAGGATAACTCCACCTATAGGAATTAAATTAATAACAACTAACCATGAAATTTTAAAACCTGCTTCAACAGAAGTATTAGCAATAAAAATACTACAAAACAAATTAATTAAGATGCCTAAAAAAACAACAATCCATAAATATTTATATAAAGGGATAACAATAATACCTACAATAAGGCTAATAAAAGCAAGCGTTTCTAAACAAAACATCAATAATACTAAATAAAAACGAATATGTGGCTTTGCTTTTTTCTTCCTTTTCATAATATTAACCAATCTTTTTAATATATTTATAAAATTCTACGTAATTATCAACTGTTGGACCTATGTGAGAAAGAATTTTCTTACTATTATGTCCATTAGTAAATAAAACAAAATCCATATTTAGTGCTTTAGCAACTTCAGCATCATGTATTGTATCACCTAAAAGAATACTTTTAGATGTATCAATATTATTAGCTTTAATAAAATCTCTACCATAATCTATTTTACCTTTTGCATGAGTGTCTTTACTAGCAGAGATGCCATCAAAAAAATCTTTTATTTTAAAAAAAGATAATTGTTCATTAAGTAAAGAAAGTTCACTAGCTGATAAAATATAAAGTCTATAGCCATCTTTTTTTAATTCATTTAAAATATTTCTACAATTTGTTTCTAATTCAGTTTCTTTTTTCCATCTTGATTTATATTCATTAATAAAATAAATGCTTGCTTCGTGAAAACTGTTACCAGGGAATTTAAAACCTAATTTTTCATAGTAATTCTTAACTGGAAAGCCAAAAACTTCGCGATACTCATTTAAGGATATATGCTTTAAATTTTGTTTGTCCATCAAATTAAGTAAAAGCTCATAAGACAATTTCAAATCGTCTAAAATCGTTCCATTAAAATCAAAAAAGATATTTTTTATATTTTTCATTTTTAATCCATAAATTGTTTTAAAAAATTAATAATTTCAGTATCATTTATCTTTGAAATATTTTCTTTTATATCATCATCAAAAGAAAAATTACTATCCATTAATTTAATTATAAACTCTTTAATATATTTACTTTTTTGATAATCTTTATAATAGAAATATTTATAAATTTTAATTAAATATCCAATATTAGCAAGGTTTTTAGAAAATAAATCGTTTTTTTGCTCATTAACATTATCTTTATTTTCTTTAGGATCAATTACTTTGCTTTCGTTTAAAGAAGGATTAACTTTGTTTTCATTAGTCGATTTTGTTTCTTTATTATAATCGCTTTCATGAATATTTTCTTTTTGAAGATTGTTTTCATTTGTAGATACACCAAAACTTTTATCTTGATCATAACCACTAATACAATCATCGCTAAAATTAGAATTTTGATTTACTTCAACAATCATATCTTGACTTGCACCACAGAATTCACAATAATCTCCATGATCTAATTCATGTCCACAATTTAGGCAACGATATTTCTTTTTTATATCATCATCTTTTATTTCTTCAATATTACTAGAATCGCTACCACAAAAAGGACATATATTTTTATTGTTAATTATTTGACCACAAACATTACACTTATACATGTTATATTACCTAGATAAAGCAATAGCTTTTTCAATATCAGCAACTTCTTTAATAATTTGACCACTTAGGTTATAACTGCCATCTTCTGTTACTAATATATCATCTTCGATTCTTACGCCAATTCCTAATTCCTTAAAATAAAGTCCTGGCTCATCACTAATAATATTTCCTGGTACGAGTGGCAATTCTCGTAAACTTGGGTCATGAGTATCTAAGCCGATATGGTGAGAAATATTATGGAAATAGTATTTAGAAATTTCAGATTCTTCTTTCATTAATCCAGCTTTAACACATTCTTTTGCCATAAAATTAATAGCAATTTGTTGTAATTCAGCAATAGTTATACCAGGTTTAATGGATTTAATAATTAATTTATTACATTCTAGAACAATTGTGTATATAGTTTTTTGTAATGGATTAAATTTACCGCTTATAGGGTATGTTCTTGAGATATCAGCACAATAAAAATTATTTTGTGAACCTAAATCGAATAAAATTAAATCCTTTTCATCAATTTTAGATAATGGTGTCATATAGTGAAGGCAGGTTGCATTCACGCCACTAGCACAAATTGTAGGAAATGATAATTCACTATAATCATAATCTTGAATTGTATAATAAAATAAACTTGAAAGTTGGTATTCATAAATACCACCTTTTAAATTCTTCATTATTTTTTGTAATCCAATATTTGTCTTAGAAATAGCTTCTTTAAATTCTTCAATCTCACCTGCACTTTTAACCATTCTTAATTTTATAATTTCTTCATATACATTAATAATTTTCTTGTTTGAATAATTTAAAGATAAAGTATTTGCGACATCATTAGTAGAAGTTTCAGGACCAATCTTATTTTCTTTTTCTAAATCCATATAAATATAATTTATATTATCTATAGAATTAGAATTGTTTAATATCATTTGAAGTTGAGCATCAAATGTAGGAGTAAATAAGATATTTGGAATATCACTTAAAGTCCTTGCTTCTTGTGGAGTAATTCTTCTACCAGTCCATTTTTCTTTTAGCTCACTATATTCATTGATAAATAAATATTCTTTAATAATTCCACCTAATTTTGTAACAACTAAAATACTATTTTCTTGTTTAATATTTGTTAAATAATAAAAGTTTCTATTGACAACAAATGGAAAATCTTCATCCGCACTTCTTTTTTTTGCAACACCACTATATAAAATAAGTACACTTTCATCATTTAATTTATTATAAAGTTTTTCTCGTCTTTCTTTAAATTCACTAACTTTAATCATATTAGTTCTCCTTAATTAATTCATTTATAACACCTTTAAATTCAGGAATATTCAATTTTTCAACGTTACCAGAATCAATTTCCTTGCTATTTCCAACTATAATTGGTAATTTTGCAAGAACCTTCAATCCTTTTTCATTAGCAATCTTGTCGATATCGCTTTTGCCATATAAATAGATTTTACTTTCACAATTTGGACAAACTAAATAAGACATATTTTCAACTAATCCTAAGATTTTAACATTCATCATTTTAGCCATATTTATCGCTTTAGAAACAATCATGTTGACTAAATCTTGAGGTGATGTAACAACTATAATACTTTCAATTGGAATTTGTTGAAATGCCGTTAAAGTAACATCCCCAGTTCCTGGAGGCATATCAATTAATAAATAATCTAAATCCCCCCATAAAACATCAGTAAAAAATTGTCTTAAAAGATTTGAAATTAAACTTCCACGCCAAATAATTGGATCTTCTTCACTTCTTAAAAGCATATTACTTGATATAATTTTTATTCCACTTTTGGTGATAGCAGGAAAAATAAGTGATTGTCCATCCCCTTCAGCTTGCTCATGTATATTAAATGATTTAGGAATAGAAGGCCCTGTGATATCTCCATCAAGAATTCCTACTTTAAAACCTAAATTATTTAAATTACTAGCAAGAAGACTTGTAATAAAAGACTTACCAACACCACCTTTTCCACTAACAACACCGATAATATGCTTAATGTGACTATGAACATTTGGCTTAAACTGTTCAATTCCATGATCGCAAGATTCACCACATGAACCACAATTATGATTACAATCTGCCATAATTACTTACTCCTTTCTATATAAAGATATTTTCTTATCAATAACTTCAATTTTCTTATAAAATAATTCTTCAAGATTTTCATTAAAACTAAGTGGAGTTAAAAACTCAATAGATATTCTATCATTAAAAATTAAAGATTTAATAATAAATGAATGAGATTTTAAAAAATATTTGAATTGATTGATGCAATCATATTCACATAAGACTTTAAAATCATAAATTTTTATAAGTTCAACCTTTTTTGCTTTGTTAATCACTAATTTTGTTGCTTCAATATAAGTCCTTAATAAGCGACCACTTCCTAAAAGAATTCCCCCAAAATATCTCACAACAAAAATCGCTATATTAGTTAAATTTTCTTTTTCGATAACACTTAAAATTGGTTTCCCAGCTGTTCCGCTTGGTTCACCATCATCACTGAATTTTATTTCATTATCAATTTTATAAGCATAACAAATATGTTTTGCTTTAAAATGTTCTTTTTTTATATCATTGTGAATTTTAATAAATTGTTCTAAGCTATCTATTTTAAAAGCATAAGAAATGAATTTACTTTTTTCTACTTCTATTATTTCTTTTTCATTTGAACATATTTCTAGCATGAATCATATTTTCCTTTATAATATTATATAATAAGTCTAGAAAGATTATTTATGAAAGAACTAAAAAAATGTAAGAAATGTGGATTATTTATAGATAAGAATAGAAATAAATGCCCTTTTTGTGGTTTTGATCAAGATATAAACAATGAGGAGAATAATAATTCCCCAAAAAATAGTATTGACCTTCAATATTTGTCTAGAAGTAAAGGGCTTTCTTTGTCTTTTTTAAAAGAAGTTATCTTATTTCTATCTGGAACAATAGGCCTTATCATTATTCAACTTTTAATTATTGGCATAATCAATTTATCACAAGGTAACGACTTTCTTCAAACTGTTAAAGCTAATTCTATAATAACAATTGCAACTTATTCAATTTTATTTCCAATCATGTTGTTAGTTTTATATAAGGACAACATAAAATTATTAATCGATTTTAAAAATGCGAAATTAAATATTATTTGGGGTATATTATCTGGCGTCATTATTATCTTAATTTCTACATTATATAACTATTTAATAGATCTTGGTGGATTCAATCAAAACGATAATCAGCAATCTGTTGAAAACATTATAGATTATTTTCCAGTTGCTTCAGTTTTTATAATTGGATTAATCGGACCAATTTGTGAAGAATTAACTTATAGATTAGGATTTTTTGCCTTATTAAAAAAAATTAATAAATATCTTGCTTATGTTTTGGCTGCAGTTTTCTTTGGATTCATTCATTTTAATTATTCTTCAAAAAATTTATTAAATGAACTTATTAATTTACCAAATTATATATTTGCTGGCGTTGCTTTATGCTTCACTTATGATAAATTTGGATTACCTGCTAGTATTTCTGCTCATGTCTTTAATAATATAGTTGGCTTAATTCAAATGTTTATACTTAAATATTATGCGTGATAAAAAATTATATCTAACGAACAATGTATTAAAAATAATTGCCTTAGTTACGATGACTCTTGATCATCTTGGTATTTTTTTAGGTGATATATCAACTCCGATTGGTTTAGCATTTAGAATTATTGGTCGAATTTCTTTACAACTTTATCTATTTTTACTAGTTGAAGGTTTAAAATATACAAAAAATAAATGGGCTTATTTATTAAGATTAGGCATAATGTCTATTTTCATTTATACAATGATATTATTTATAAATTCACCTTTAATAAATTTTAAAGGAAATATTGCTCTTGATCGAATTGGAAATATTTTCTTTGAATTATTTCTATATGCTTTAACCTACATATTAGCAACATTAAAGCATAAAAAGCTGCAGATCTTATGTATTTTTCCAGTTTTATTAATAATATCTCTTTCTTTATTAAAATATTTATCAATCAATCAATTAGGTTATGTTAGATTACATTATCTATATGATGGATTTTATTTACAATATGATGTAATCGGGTTTCTTATCTTTTTTGGTATTATTTTTATTGATAAAATTTATAATTTAATAATTAAAAAAGAACTTAAAGAAGATAATAGGATTGTTCAATTTAAAAAAAGTAATAATTATTTATTTTATAGAGATTCTTTAATAAGTTTTTATTTTGTATTGCTAAGCATTCTTTTTTATGTTATTGGTAAATTTAATAATTCAAGTACTTTAAATGCATATCAAAATTTCGGAATGGCCACTTATCTAGTTTTTTCGATTCCTTTTATTATTTTATATAATGGAAAGTTAGGATGTCATAATAAAGTTTTACAATATGCATATTATTTGTATTATCCATTACATCTTGCAATAATATTTATGATATTTTATTTAATATCATAAATGAGGAGGTAAATCTTATGTTAGTTAAATTAAATTCTGAATCTGAATTTGAAAAATTACTTAACTCTAATAAAGTCGTTATTGCTGATTTTAGTGCGACATGGTGTGGTCCTTGTAGAATGTTAAAACCAATTTTTGAAGAAGTAAGTTCTGAAATAAAAGATGTTGCTTTTGTTAGTGTTGATGTTGATGATTTTGGTCGCATTGCTGCAACATATAATATTCGTAGTGTCCCTACTTTAATTGGCTTTAAAGATGGCAAAATCATTAAAATTTCTATTGGATCTTTACCAAAAGATAGTTTAGTTAATTTTGTAAACCAAATTATTAACGCTTAAATTTTATCACTTGCCTATAGTTTTGTATTAAATTTATGTTGAATTAAATCATTAACTTTAATATAATATCTAGGCATGCAGGTGTAGTTCAGTGGTAGAACACTAGCCTTCCAAGCTAGTTATGCGGGTTCGATTCCCGTCACCTGCTCCAAACTTTATTGATTAAGATGATGTCGAATCATCTTTTTTTATTAAAGTAACTAAATTTTGAAAGTATAAAACTGACTTAGATCTAAGGATAATAAATGAATAAGTGTTACTGCTTTTCTAAAAATTCTGATAAATTCACTAATTAATAAAATTAATAATTGATAGGTTTTTTAAAAGTATATAAAATCTCTATCGTAGAGGAAAAATTATGATAATTGTATTAGCAACATCTAATGAGCACAAAGTTAAAGAATTTAATGAAATGGTTGATGATTATGATATAAAATTCATTTCATTAAAAGATATTGACTTTCATGATGAAATTATAGAAAATGGTAAAACTTTTGAAGAAAATTCATTAATTAAAGCATCGGCTATTTCTAAAAAAACTGACTTTGTTGTTTTAGCTGATGATACAGGAATTGAAATTGAAGAATTAGGCGAACATTTTCCAGGAATATACAGTCATCGTTATGCTGAATCTAATGGTGGACCATTAAAAACTAACGAACTTCTTATTAAAAAAGTTCCAGGTTCAAAAGCTAAATTTACTTGTGTATTAACTGTAATGAATTTAGAAGAGAATCCTCTTGTTTTTAAGGGCGAAATGAATGGTACTATTTCAAATAAAATAATTAATCCGGATGCTTTTGGTTACGATCCAATTTTTATTCCTGAAGGTTATTCATATCCCATTGCATATTATGGTGACAAACTAAAAAATGCTATATCACATCGTTCTATAGCATTTAAAAAGTTTTTAGATTATCTAAGGCAAAGGAATTTACTACTTTCTAAGAGTCTTTCTAAGTAAAAACTTATATAGTCCATAAATTAATAAACCTAATAAGATAGATATAATTGATACAATTAATACAATAATATTTTTATTAGAAGTAAATACAAATAATAATATGATTCCTATAACACCAAAAAATAAAGAGGCTGGAATCAATGTCTTTTGATATAATAATCCTTTTTCGTTTTTTACAACTAAATCTAAATTATCAATTTCATCTTTTTCTAGATCAATTTTATTAGAACCAATAATTTCTTGATTCCCATCAGTAACTTTAATATCACCAAAATGATTCACATTATACATTTTATTCATTCGTTCATTTATATTCTTAGTAACATCTTCTTCTTTTTTTGCAAAGTCTTGATTATCTTCTAAATAAGATTCTAAAACTTTATTATCAATAAATTCTTGTGATTTTCTTAAATAAGCTAATAAATTTTTAATATCAATAATACTATTTAAATAACCATCAAAGTATTTTCTAGATATAAATGTTTCATTATTTATTAATCTTTCATCAACTTGTCTTAAATAAAAGTTAATTTGATCAATCATTTCGCTAGTAAAATCTAAGAAAATAGTCGAATTTTCTAGGTCTAAATAAATATCATAACTATCGATAATTTTTTCGACATCTTTAAAATTAGTATTATCAAGTTTAGATAAAGATGTTTTCGCTAAACAAATACCAATAACAGATGAAAAATCGTTTGGCTTAATTTCTAAACATGCTTCGTAACACTCAATAGCTTTTTCATAAACTTGTAACCTATAAAGACACATATATGCTCTATTATGTAGTTCTTTATATTTTTGAACGGTTTTTTCTTTTCCGACATCAATACTAAATTTTTCACCACACCCAGAACAAGTAACAACTTTAGTATCTTTGCTTACATCATTAATTTTTTCACATTTTGGACATACAATTTTCATATGTGTTTATAATACAATAAAAAGAATGAATTAACAAATCAAAGAGATAGATAAATTAATGAAGATAATCTTGCATTTTTTTATTTTTTAATATAACCACTGAGAATAAAAAGGAAATTAAGGCTATTAATATTGTTAAAATAATAACGATGACTATAGAACTTATTGGAATTATATATGCTATATTTAAATTAACCATATTATTTATAATTTTTCTTAAAAATATCGAGACAATAACTATTGAAACAATGCTAGTAAATAATGCTGGTAATAAATATGATAAGTTTTTAAATATTAATAATTTATTTATGTTAATTTGATCAAAACCAAGCATTATTAATGTTGAATATGTTTTACTTTCGTCTTCAAAATTTATGGTATTAATTACAAATAATAATAAGAGAGTAGATATTAAAGAAAATATTGTAAATATTAATAAACCCATATTTATATAATCAAAAATTTCAGATACACTTTCATTAATTTGTTCATATGGATCATAAATTTTATAATCTGTAATTAATCTATTAATTCTTGCTATTTCTTCTTTATTTGGCTTATTTTCAAATTCATAAACAATTCCATTAGGAATTAAATTTAGTGCACTTATTTCGAAAAAATCTCGAAATAAATATAATGAAAAATTTTTATTTTGATAGATAGTGAAAGAATTATTTTCAACGATCCCTTTAATTTTTAGTTTAACACGGCGAAATTTATTTAAATAAAAGTTTTCGTTTCTACCCTTTTCAATATTAATTGTTATATACAACTCTTGAGATTCTCTATCTTTTTTTAAAGCATTAAAAAGACCACGAGAAATTAAAATTTCATCATAATCTAATTCATTTTCATCATTTTTATTTTTGTATTTAACGTTATAACTTGAAGTATCATATGCATAACTTCTACAAACACTTTTTTTAAACGATAAATTGTTATATTCTTCGATTTCAATCTTTTCTAATTTGTTTTCCAATTTTTCCATTTCTTCTAAATACATCGAAAAATATGTTGGTAATGAAAATCCATTAAAAATATTATTTCCAAAATTCATATATCCATAATTAGTTGAAAAATAGTAGTTGTTAAAATTATGATTTAGTTCTTTAATTTCTTCTATAATTGAAGGAAAAAATATTTCATTAAGGCTTTTATAAACAAAAATTCTATTAGAATAACATTGCTTACCAACTGTACAATTTTTGGGAGAATAAAATGAAGAATCTGAATCAAAAACAAACTTTTTAAAATAATTTATTTCGCTTATTCTATTTAATAAATCGGTAGGAAAAATTTTTGATTTAAAAAAATAAATTTTTTTAAGAACCCAAGGATATTTTGTTACTTCAAAAGGATTTAATGTAATCGGCATTCTCATCATATTTTCTAAAATATACTCATTAAATAAACTATTTGTATGATAGATTTTAATACTGCTTTCTTTAATAAAACCTTTAATTTTAAAAATTTGTTCATCATAATAATTCCATGATTCATTTTCAACTTTCAAAACCATTAATAAATCATAATTATTAATATATTCTAATAATGATTCGTATGATTTTGTTATTTTTATAGCGCTACAAATTTTTTCCATATTTTTATAATCAAGACCAATAACTATTTCATCATTATTTAAATTTCTTTGTATGTTTTTTGGATATATATCGTATTTTTTTAAATCGTTTATATTAATATATGTAAATTCATTAATTGATGAAGCATTCAAATTTTGAAGTATTTTATCTTGAAAGCTATCTTTTATATAAAATGAATTTGTATCTTTATATAATAAGGAAAAATTATTTAAATAACGACATCCAATGTGTTCTATGTCTTTTTTAAACGAATTAAAAATATAGTTAATTTCATTTTTTGACGCCGAATATATAATAGGCTCCGATTCAACATTTTTCTTTTTAAGTACTAAAGAATTATTGTCAACTATTGTTTCAAATGAATTTTTAACACTTGATAAAATATTATCGCTTAAATATAGAGATAGTCCTAAACAAACTAATGAAAACGAAAAAATTAGTGTCGTAAAAATGTAAAATAATTTTCGAGATTTGAAGTAATTTCTAATATTTGTTTTAATAAAATTAAATGAAAGTCTTGAACTAGAATGCTTATTAATTGTTCCGATTTTTAAATTAACATTATCATGGGATGATTTTAATTTATTTTCTTCTAATTCTCTTTTGTCAAAAAAATAAATGAAATCAGCATACTTTTTAATTAAGCTATCATCATGAGACACGATTATAACAGTTTTAGTTTTACTTAATTTATTTAATATATCAAAAATAATTCGCCCATTTTTTTCATCTAGTGATCCTGTTGGCTCATCGCAAAAAATATATTTGGGATTGTTAATTAAAGCTCTAGCAATTGCAACACGTTGTTTTTCCCCTCCACTTAGATTTTTTATTAAAGAATCCTTTATGTTTACTATATCAAGCCATTCTAAAATTTCTTCAATATTAGAATTTTTAATGTCACTAGAAAAATCAATAAAAGCATCTTGCATCAACTTAATATTATTTATTACAGTATCATTTTCAATAAGATTAAACGATTGAAAAATAAATCCACAATTTTTAATTCGAAAATTGGAGCGAGCATTAAAAGATAACTTTTGATATTCTTGTCCATCAATTATGACTTCTCCTTCATATTCGTTATCTAAAGTTGAAATGATATTCAATAAGGTAGATTTTCCACAACCACTAGGTCCTAAAATCCCATATATTCCATTATTATTTATTTTTAAATCAATATTTTTAAAAATATATTCATTATTAAATCTTTTAGCTAGATTATTTATTATAATCATATTATTCCTCTTTTAAAATGTTTCCAATATTAAGATTGTTATACGATTTAATTGAAATTTTAGTGATTAAGACACTTATTATAAAGATAATTAAAATAATGATATTTAAATAAAAAACGTAATAAACATTACCATAATAAATTAAAGTGAAACATTTATTTAAGTTAATAAAAGATGAAGACAATGTATTTAATATATTTTTGATAATAATTGACAATATGGATGATATAAACAATGATAAAATAAAAACGACACTTGTATTTAATAAGTATATTTTTGAAATATTAAAATTGGTTTCACCTATTACAATTAAAGTAGCAATATTTCTTTTTTCTTTAATGGAAATTGATAATAATACAAAGAATAAAAGTAAGATTGTAACAGTAATTGAAATAATTGAAAAGATAATGAATCCAAAAATAATTATATTTGATATGCTACTAAAAGAAGCAATATTCGAATAACTAGAATTGGAAATTTTTATTAATTGTTTATCATTATCAATCATTCTATAAATCTTATTTACATCCTTGTTAAATGCCCAAAAATTTAAAGAAAACCCTCCTATTTCTGAGTTATTTTCACAATTTTTAATTAAATCGTACCAAGAATAATCTTTAATAAATGTTCTGTTTATCTTCTTTACTTTATTTTGAATAATATCTTTTTTAATAAAAGAATAAGGTATATATATTTTAGGAACATTTAAATATTTAAATTCTTTTAAAACCTTAGTTACATAAAAAACATTGTTACTTTTATATTCTTCATTTACCTCAATATATTCTTCATTTATATAATCACCATATACGTAATTATTAGTCAATTCGATATCAATAGCTTTATATAATGATGTTTCATTAAAATTATTTAAAAAATTGCTTTCAAAATAATCATTGACATAAATATCTATATCGCTATCGCTAATATAATATAATTCTATAGTTAGATTAGTAATTAATTTATTATTATATTTAATGGTTTTATTGCCATTAATAAAATAATCTAAATTATAATCTAAATAAAAATCACTTAGTTCTTTTAAATTGTTATAAGCATTAGAAAATGTAGGTCTAGTTTCTTTTAATATTTCTAATGGTGAATCATTTAAACTTCTTCTTTCAACTTGAGAAATATAGAATTTATTATAGTTTAAATATGTATAAGGTAATTTCTCTATTGCTTGACTAAATCCAAAATATGCTCCTATAGTTAAAAATATAAAAACAAAACTTAAAATTAAAGAGACAAATAAAAATACATATTTTAATTTATTTGTAAAAATAATTTTATTTGACATAATAAAAAATCTTTTATTCGAAATTATTTTTTTCATAAATCATTCCATCTTTAATTCTAATGATTTTATCATTATCAAAATTAATTAATTTTTCGTTATGTGTTACAATTATAACTAAATTATTTTTACTATATTCTTTTAATAAATTCAAAATTGTTAAACCATTTTTTTCATCAAGAGCTCCTGTTGGTTCATCACAAAAAAGAATTTTTGGTTCATGAATTATTGATCTAATAAAACTAACTCTTTGCTTTTCACCTCCACTTAAAGTGTTAACTTTTTTATCTAATAAATTACTTAAGTGTAACTCTTTAGCATATTTAAAAATTCTATTTTTATTTACTTTATGTATTTCTATAGCAATCAATAAATTTTCATACGTTGTCAAATCTTTAATTAAATTATAATTTTGAAATAAAATACCTATAATTTTTTTTCGATAATCTTTAATAAAATTTTTTGTATTATAAACATCTATATTGTTATATAAAACTTTGCCATTAGTAGGTTTTAAAATCGATTCTAGTATATTTAATAAAGTCGTTTTCCCAGATCCACTTTTTCCTAAAATAAAAACTAAACCTTTATTAGGAAAAACGATACTAATATTATTTAAAATAGAAATAAAATTACCATTATCTTTTTTAAATGATTTTGAAACATTAACGACTTCTAACATAGTAAAACCCTATATTATACAAGTCGTAATAAAAATAATAAATTTGGGGGTTAAAATTACATTTTTGTAGCTTCTGGAACTTTAGGTAATCCAGGCATAGTTAAAATATTTCCACAATAGCAAACAATAAAACCAGCACCATTTGAAAGCTTCACATTGGAAATAGTTATATTAAAATCTCTTGGAGCATTTAAAAGTTTAGGATTATCTGAAAAACTTAAAGGTGTTTTAGCCATACAAATAGGCAAATTATCTTTATTCAATTTTTCAATTAATTCGATATTTTTTAAAGCTTCTTCTTTAAAAATAATCTCATTAGCTTTATAAATATCCTTGCAAATCTTAGTTATTTTTTCTTTAATTGATAAATTTAAATCATAAAGAAATTTAAAATCAGAACGTTTAGTCTCTAATGCTTCAATAACTTTTTTAGCTAAATCAATCGAACCTAAACCTCCTTTATTAAAACCATCGCAAATAGCATAAGAGAAATGATTATCTTTACATAACGAAATTAACGTATTAATTTCGTTATCAGTATCATTATTAAAATGGTTTATACAAACCACAATTGGTATACCAAATTTTTTTAAATTGTAATAATGTTGTTCCAAATTTTTAAATCCATCTTTTAAAGCGTTAATATTCTCTAAATTTAAATTATCGTAACTTTCTCCACCATGAAGTTTAAGAGCTTTAATCGTAGCAACTAAAACGCAAGCATTAGGTTTTAAATTACCAACTCTACATTTTATATCAAAAAATTTTTCAGCTCCTAAATCACTCGCAAACCCTGCTTCAGTAATAACTATTGGAGATAATTTAAGTGCTAATTTAGTAGCTATTAAACTCGAACAACCATGAGCAATATTAGCAAAAGGTCCTCCATGAACAAAACAAGGATTATTCTCACTAGTTTGTACTAAATTAGGTTTTAAAGCTTCTTTCATTAGTTTTAAAATAGCATTTGTTATATTTAATGATTTTAAATAAACAGGATTATCATCATAATCAAAAGCGACAATGATTTTATTAATACGATTAATAAAATCATCTTCATCATTACTTAAACATAAAATAGCCATTAATTCACTAGCAACAGTAATTTCAAAATGATCTATTCTTTTAATACCATCTTTATCTAATAAACCAATTTCTATATCTCTTAGTTCACGATCATTCATATCAAGAGCTCTTTTCCATATAATTTTATTAGGATCAATTCTTAATTCATTTCCTTGATATATATGATTATCAATAATTGCACTTATTAGATTAATTGAACTAGTCAAAGCATGCATATCACCAGTAAAATGAAGATTAATATCTTCACTTGGTTCAATAGTTACTTTTCCTCCACCAGTAGCTCCTCCTTTAAGTCCAAAAACAGGTCCTAAAGATGGTTCTCTTAAACAAAGCATTGATTTATAATTTAATAAATTTAGTCCTTCATTTAAAGAGATTGACATTGTGGTTTTACCTTCTCCAAATTTAGTAGGAGTAATAGCTGTTACTAAAATAAGTTTACCATCTTCTTTATCTATCAAATCTTTATATAAATTATTACTAATTTTAGCTTTATAATTACCATAAAATTCTAAATATTTATCATTTATACCTAGTTTTTTACTTATTTTATCAATTCTTTCTAAGTGCATAAATTATTATCCCTTGTTTATTAAATTATCTTTATTATACTTTTTAAATAATTTTATTAAAAGTAGTTAATTTATATAATAAAAGCTTCCATTAAATTAGGAAGCTTTTACTTAATTAATGATAGGCTCTAAAAATTATTTAACTTTACTAACACTAGGCATAATTACAAAATAATAATCACTATATGTATAATCAAAATCGCAATAATAACTAACACTTATTTCATAATTATTAACAACTTTAGTAGAAGTATATGTTCCATATTTATCTACAGTTGGAGTAGAAAATCCATGATTTACTAATATACTTGAGTAATTAGTAACTAACGTATTACCCTCATCTTCACTACTTAAATTATTAAATTGAAACTCTAATGATTCTAATGCACTATCAACATATAAATTAATCAAGGAATGATTATCTTCAGTAGTTGGAATTTCATTTAATAGTGATTCATCATTATTAAATAAAGATAATACTTCACTATAACTAGCATTATTTTTGAATATATCAGACCATGTTAAACCTTTAATAGTATCTTTTACTTCATCTAATTTTATCGTATCATTGACATTTCCTAAATTAGAATATGTCTCAATATTACGCTTACTAGCACTATGAGCACCACTAGCAATGAAATTATTAAATTCAATGCTATCATCATTAATAGTAATTTTTAAATCACTAATTTCATTACCACTTAAAGTCGAAAATACATAACTTGTATCATATCCATTATAATATTTATCATGATCTAATGTATAAACATTGCCTTCTTTCTTAAAGAATAAACTTGAAATATTAAAGTTAGGTAGATAATCATTTGGGTAATTTAACTTAGTTTCTGCACCGTTTTTATAAAAAACACCATTAATTTTTGATACTTGTTGAGTAGTTGAATCATCTATTTTATAAACTCCACTAGAAACATTTAAATTTCCATTAGCATAATAAGTTTCATAAGTAAATGAATCTTTAGTTGCTTTAACTATAGCTGTTGCTCCATCTTTTTCTTTACCATCATCAGGGAAATTACCAGACTTAGTAATTAACTTGCTTTCAAAATTATGAGATTTTAATTTATTCATTGTATTGACAAAATTTTCATCTTCAACGCCTTCTAAAGGTTTTATATTTCTAACTGCATCTTCTCCACTAGGAATACTAACAAAATTGCCAGAAAAATAGACATCAGTTAAAACTTTGTTACCCATAATTTCTTCTTCTTTTTGCTTATAAATTCCAGAAATTGTATCAAGTTTATTATCTTTTACTGTTAATTGAAGAGTAGTAAGATCAAATCCACTCATTCCATAAAATGTAGTACTTAAATTATTTAACGTAGTTTTATCTAGTTTATCTAAATTTACTAAATAAGTATTATCTTCTTTTAAAGTTAAATCAGTTACCTTCAAAGCGCTAAAGCCATTATTCATTCCATATTCATCCCATAAATAAGGCTCATCAGTACTATCATCTTTTAATATTTCATTACGAATAACATTATCGATTCCTAAAGTTACTAATGTAAGAACTTCTTTTCCATCTTCATTTAAATGAGAGTATGTTGAATTATAGGTTAAATTCCCTTTAACCAAGCTATCATCATCACCTTGAGTAGCTTCATATTCTACATAACTTGTATAATCTTTCATTTGACTAACTTCAGTGATGTGATAAGTAATAGTAGGTTCATCTTCTCCCCATTTCTCACTAATTTCAAAATTTAAATTTGCTCGATATCCAGTTGATAATTCCTTTAAAATCTTTTCTTCTATTGTTTCTTTAATTTCTGGAGTATCATTTTTATTACAACTCACTAAGACTAAAGGCATAAACATTAATAAAATATAACTTTTTTTCATAATTAATCCTCCAATAATAAAAAATTATATAATCACTTTAAAATTTGTAAAGTGTTATACATAAAACTTTTAGTTCGGGTTAATTATAAATAAAATCTTTTTATAAACACTATTTACATGAGTTCAATATATTAATCTCACAAAAAAGAGCTAAATCCTATATTAAAATAAAGATTATTATTTAATAGTAAAATTTAATTATTGTATAAAATTCATTTCGTAATTTTAAAAAATATTAATTTTTGGGAAATATATTTAAAATTATTAGTTAACAAATATATCAATAATCATTCTTTATATTTTGTTATAAAAGAATATTTATCTTTAAAAAACCAATCATTAATGTAAATTAGTTCAATTAAGATATAATAACTTCTTCTATAATAAGATTTTATTTCATCTATCATACAAATAATTAATCTATGATTAATTATTTTATTAAATTTATTTAAAAGTTCGAAATTTTTATCTACACGATTAGGTAATTTATTTTTCTTCATTTTAATAGGAATAATAGATATTCCTTCATTGATTAACATATCAATTTCCTTTTGCTAAAAATCTCGATAATAATATATTTCATTTAAAGATTTATCATAATTCATATAGTACTTAATTATTTCACTAAATACACAAGTTTCAAAAAAATGACCACTCATGGGACCATTTTCTAATGTTTAAGCATCTAGCCACATACATAAATAAATTGCTAATGCTATAACCATAAAATATAATTTTGGTATTTTACTCACTCTATCTACAATCTTTGTATAATATGGTTTCAATATAAAAATGATTCCGCTTCTTTCTAGAATTGTTATCAATAATTTTATAGTTGGAGCACTTACATCAATTTCTTTTGCTATTTCATCATATTTTAATTCTTGAGCAGTTCTAGTAGCTATAAAAATTAAAAAATTAAAAAATTTAAAATTATTTTAATAATCAACAATCAACTACCTTGTAATAATTTTAAATTTAGCTTAAAAATTCATATTTAATTAAATGTTCATATATTTATAATTAACTTTTAAATCTAATTTATCTAAAATAAATAACTCTTCAATTAATCCATATTTATTTATTTTCATATAATTATCTAATTCATTTAAATATAAATATTCATTAACTAATGAATAATTAAGTGAATCAAATTCACTTAATTTATTTTCATAATAGAAAATATCATTTATATTTAAATTTATTTCTGTAATTAAAATTAAATAAATTTCATTAATATCTAAGTTATCATCTAAATTTAAATAAATATAGGAATTAGTTAACTCATCTAAATATAATTTAGATATAACTTCTTCATTAATAATTAATTCATAATATAAATTATTTTGATCAACTAAATCATATTTTAAATTAGTTATAGTTATATCTTTATTTTCATCATATTCTTTAGTTTCATATTCTAAATAATTTATATTATTAACTAATTTATCTTTATTAAAATTAGAAATATAATCTTCTATCTCTTTATTTTTATTATTAATTGGCTTTTCTAAATAAATTAAAGTAAACATAATACTAAAAAATATTAATAATAAGATAATAAAACCAAAACAAAAACGAAGTTCATAATAATGATTAACTTTATCTTCTTTTTCCATGTTTTTATCTTATCATTAATCGGTAATAATTATCAATTAAAAATATAACTTCTTTTTGTTTTATATAAATGAATTAATTTGTTATTAACTAATTTATTATATTTAAAAATATATAAAGTAATCGTTAATATTTATTTTTATCTAACAAAAATATTATTAAAATAATTTAATTATTTTTCAAATTTTATAATTAATATTTAAAAATTTTACCAGTCATTTAATAAAATTTCAAAAAATTATTAAAAATTAAATTTAGATTAATAAATTAACTAAAAATATATGTGTATATATTAGAAGTTAAAAAAATATTAATTAACAAAATATGTCGGTATAATCATGATTTTTAATATTTATATATTTTATAATTAACTTTTTTTAAATTTATAAGTTGATTACTAATTATAAAATATTTAAAATATAATTAACAATAAAAAAGGAGAAAATATGAAACATAAATTTTTATTAGTTTTGTCATTAGTTAGTTTTTTACCACTAACTACTATTAGTTCATGTCAAATAGTTGAGGAACCATCAGAATTTGAAAAAGAAACTAGGGAAATCTATGAATTAGCTAAAGTAAATGGATATGAAGGAACTTATGAAGAATGGTTAGAATCGATTAAAGGTAAAGATGGTGTTAGTATTACTAATATTGATTCTAAAGTCAGTGATGATAATTATTTAATTATTACCATTACTTTATCTAATGGTAATAATAAAGAAATTAAAATTAAATTAGTAGAAGGTCCTAAAGGAGATAAAGGAGAAACTGGCATTTCTATTACTGGTATTACTAAAACAAGTTCAAATGGAAATGTTGATACATATACGATTACTTATTCAGATGGAACAACAACAACTTTTACAGTAACTAATGGTACTAATGGTGAACAAGGAATTAAAGGTGAGCCTGGAAAAGATGGTCATACACCAGTTATAACAATAGGTGAAAATGGAAATTGGTTTATTGATGATCAAGATACTAATATAAAAGCCCAAGGTATTCAAGGTCCTAAAGGTGATAAAGGAAATGATGGTAAAGATGGATCAAGTTTTTTAGTTGGTGAAAATGATCCTAGTGATGATTTAGGTAATAATGATGATGTTTATTTAAATAACGTTAGTTATGATTTATTTAAAAAAGAAAATGGTAAATGGGTAAAAATTGGTAATATCAAAGGAAAAGATAGTGAATCAAATTTGACTACTTATACTGTTAATTTAGATCTTAATGGTGGCAAATTAGTTGATGAATCTATTCCTTTAACTTATAAAGTTAATAAAGGTGATTCTATTATCTTACCTATAGTTACTAAAGATGGATATAACTTTGATGGGTGGTTTACAGGTGATACAATTAATGATACAAAGTGGACTAATTATTTACCTGTTACTTCTAATTTAGATTTGAAAGCTAATTTTTCTATTTTAAATAGAAAAATATCAATTGATCTACAAGGTAAAAATGTCGTTTTAGAAGTAAATAATGATCAAACATTATTAGATATCAATAGTACTTTATGTGATTATTTAGGATATAGTAGTAATGATAATATTATTCAAGTAAATGTAATTTTAGATGAAACTAACTATACTTTATTCCCAAATTTAACATTTAAAGAAATATTTGAAATATATGGTGATAATCTAACGTTTAGTGCATATAATGGAATATATAAAGAAGATCAAACTTCCTTAACATATTTTATTAAAGATTGTATTAAAAGCTATTTCACTAAGATGTATAATAAACCATCTAGTGAAGGTAGTGTTTATTTAGAAGATATATTAAATCAAGAAGATTTAAATAAATATAATGGTTTAACTATTGATACAAATGATATAAATTCTTCTTTTATTAATGCTTTAAAATTAGCAAAAGAATTAGCAAATAATTATCATTATGATCCATATAATGAATTCAATAATTTTATTGATTCAACAATAAGTGGTCAATATAGTGGTTATTTATCTTATCAAAAAGATGGTAATGAAGTTAAAGTTGAAATGAATAAACTTTATACAATAGATTCTTATAATGAATTAATTAAAGAATTAGATGCTTATAAAAAGAAAGTAAAAGATGAAAAATTAGATGTTACTGGTGATAATAAATATAATTTAGGAACTGAAGCTATTATATTATCTTATAAAACACTTAAATTAGATAAAACTAATACATTTAGTTTCTATGAATATGCTAAAGCAATGTATAAAGATTGTGTAGATAGTATTAATGAATTTAATTCATCATTTAATTTAGCTAATTACGATGAAGCTTCATTTATTAGTGATCTAGATAAAGCTAATTTAAAAGATTATACAGCTAGTGAATATTTAGGTTATTATTTACTTAAACCAATGTTTGTTACTCAAGTATTAAATCAAGCCGGTAATTTTACTACTATAATAAATTATTTAAAAGATACATATAAAGTTAATTTAGTTAGTAATACTTATGGTAAAGATTCTAAAACACTTGCTAATAAATTATTAATTACTACTGACTTAAATGAACTTATTACTTCTTATGGAGATTATAAATTCCAATTTGTTTATCAGTCATTATACTATATAAGTGAAATAATAAAGACATATAAGAAAGTTGAAGATTTATCTATTAAAGAGGTTCAAGATAATTTTTATAATAAATTTGGTGATTTAACTACTTATTTAGCTAATTTTAATAATTATGACCTTGAAGATGCTCAATATGTTAGTGAAATTACTAATGAATCTTACAAAATAAGTAATGCATATAACGAAATCGAAAGAAATTATTTTACAATTAGTGAGACTACTAATAACAATATGAATAGTTACGTTTCTAGTTATTTAAGTAGTTATTCTAGTTTTGATATTAGTATATTTAATGATAGTGGTATTGAGGAAATATTTGCTAATACTAATAAAGTATTAGCAAATATGGATATATCTAAAAATGATGATGAATTATATGTCTTTAATAATGAAACATATGGTTACTATATGTTATCTACTTATTTTTATTTAGTATTTTCCTTTATTAGTCAACTTAATGATCAATCAGTATCTACTGAATTAATTAATAGTACTTCTATTATTTCTTCTATGTATCAAATAAATGATATGATTCATAATAATCAACTTAGTGAAGAATATAATCGTCAAACAATAGAGGATCAATTTAGTAATGATTATACAACTTTAGAAAATTTAGTTAAAAAATTTAATGCTTAATTAATAAGTAATTATATAGTATTATCTAAAAAGAGTGTTAAAACCACTCTTTTTAGTTTATGTTATATCTAGTTATATTTATTAAAAACCATGTAAATCTAAGTTATTTTTATAAAATTTACTTAATTCTATAATATTAATAATCATAAATTTTAAATAATTACATAACTATAAGCTTATTAAATATTTATTATAAAATTAGTGAGACGATAAAATTAAAATAATATTTAAAGCATTTATTTAGTCATCTTAATTGTTACTTTTCCTTTTGGCATTTTAAATTTAATAGTATGTTCTTCACTAGTATTTCCTGATGAAGTGCCTTCTAAGAAATTAGTTACGCCGGTTATTGACCAGTTAAAGTATTTAGTGCTAAGAATCCAATATGATAGTTTGTAGATCTTCACCTCTATTATTGTATCATTTGAAAGATAGTTAGTGGTTTTATTATTCCCCTCCAATGTCAAAGTAGTATTGTTAAATTTAATATCATATTTTCCATCATTTATTAAATTACTAGCATCTATATTGCATTCTAATAAATAAGTTGAATAGTATTCATAATAAGGATATAAATTCATACTATTAAAATTAGAAATATTACTACCTAAATCATATACTTTACTTCCGTTTTTTGTAGTTGAATATCCACTTAATGTATAATAAGTATGTTTATCTGCTCCAGAAGTTTCATCTTTTGGATTAGTATAATCGCTATTATCAAATTCATTAATTCCTTTTAAAGTAACTTGACTACCTTTTTTATAATAATCTTTTGCAATTTCTTTACCATTATTATCTAAATAAGTCAGAATATCTTTATTACTCCATTTAGCAGTAAAAATAATTACATCATCTTGATCATTAAAAACATAATTTTCATCTAATTTATTATCATTTTGATCATAAAACCCTTCAAAATACATATTAAAATTAGGATTTTCATTACAATTAATTGGATAAGGAATATTGATATCATTTATATTACTTACTTTTTGAGTATTTAATGCTCCGCTAGAATACTTATCACTATATGTATTATCAATAAATTTAATTGTATAAGTTTTTGAATTAGTAAATTGGCAAGTTAATTCTAAATCTTTATATCCAACATCATTAATTGATTCATCAATAATTAAATATGAATTATTATAGTCTTTATTTATATACCATCCATTAAAATAAGTTCCTTTATTACTAGCTTTCTTTAATGTTAGTGGTAAATCATTTTTAGTAAACGACAATACATTATTGTCATTTACTAATTCACTTTCTTTACAATCTAAAAATTCATAATTAAAAGAAATACTATATGTCGCTAATGAATAACTAGCTATAGCATAATATGTATTATTTTCTTTTACTTCAAACCCATTAGGATCTTTTAAATTAGTAGTTAAATCACTATTACTAGTTATTTTCCATCCTTCAAACTTATAAAATCTTTTGGTAGGTTCTTCAATTGATAAACCATTTAATGAAATGGTTTCACCTTTAAATATCGGATAACTAACTTCTTTATATAACGTTTTATCATCATTATAATACTTAATAGTATATGAACCTAAATCATTAGCTTTAACAAAATAAGAATAATTACTTGAAGTATATATAGTTGATTCAAAATTAGTTACAGGATGAGTTTCTTTATCACTACTTAAAACCTCACCTCTAGCAACTTGAGTAAGATCTGGTTGATCATATTTAGTAAAATCATTTGTAATAATAGTAGAGGATCCATGTCCTTCTATACTAGTTACACTTAATGTTTTGCTAGATATATTTAAATACATTGTTTCTTTATCATTAGTAGTTTCAACAAGTCCACCAAAAGCTCCACTAATATTAGTATTACCATTAATTATAAATCTAGCTCTATCTTTAGTAGGATATTTTGGATTACCATCAGGGTCGGAATATGATTTATAAATAATAAAATCTTTATTAAAGTTCATAGTTGAAGAATAATCACTATGAAAATTAGATCCTGTCATTAATTTGCATTTAGTATTTATATTATATACTCCACTATAAAAGTTTAAATTAAGTCGGTAACTAAGTGGAAATAAGACGTCTTCTGTTGAAATTGTTTGTGACATTCCAAGTAGTTTAATTTCCATCTTAAGATTTCCAGTATCCATTCCACCATAAAAATCAATTTTAGAATAACTATTAGTATCGTTAGTTGTATAGCGTAAATCAGAATGATTATATTTATAAATAATATAAGAATTTTCTTTTAAGTTTACTAAAGATGAAGATGACCCAACAATATTTATATCTGTTGTGTTGTGTTGCACTAGAATAGTACTTGTATATAAATCAGCAAGACCAATAATATTCGTACCATAATTAATCTTTGATTCAACTTGGATATTGGGAAAATCAAAAATTGCAAAAGGACTTATATTGCCTTCTTTATAAGATCCAACTGTATCACTTCCACCTCGATAATCATAAATTACAAATGGTAATTTGACAGTTGTACCTGATTCAAAAATAACTTGACTATTATTAGTTTTATTATTCCCACTATATTTTTCTTTAATATAACCTAAACACTCTATTTCATTATTATATCCTTCTTTAGCAATGATTTTAGCATTTGTTTCTAATGATATTTGAGTATAATTTCCACTAGTATGTCCTGATAAACCCGATGATTCATGACCGACGACACCACCAATATAAAGTTTCCCGCCTTCAATAGATAAAGTAACATTATTAGCAATAGTTAATTCGTTTTTCTTATAAGCGCCTACTTTATTATTGTCTGAATCTGCAAAATTATTCGTTGAATTACCTGTATCATATTTATCTCCACTTTTTCTACCATTCCAAGTTTCACCTTCATAAGGAAGAATTAAAGTTACATTATTAGCTATTGTGCAATCTCTTCTAATAGTAGGATTTTTTCCTGGATAACAATAAATTGTATCGCCACTATTAGCTTTATCTAAAGCATCTTCTACTCGATAATATTTTATTTCCGTGTTTTTATTAAAACATACATATTCAGAGTTAAAAATACTACCTAATCCTAACTTCCCATCATCTAGATTCCAACTAGATTTAGCCGTAACAAAAAAGGTTCCAATGATTAATATAAGAACAAATAAATATTTATAAAGCCTAGAACTCTTAAATCGTTTAAGCATTATATCCTCCTAAACCAATAGATAGATTAAAAGATGAATCTTCATCTTTTAAAAAATTATAAATATTACTATATCTATTAGAATTTATTGGTGCTATCTCTATATATGTTAATCCATTAAAGATATCACTAAAATTTCTTAAAGCATTATCTAGTCTAATAATCGCTTTTATATAATTTTGTTTAGTAGTAATTTCATTAGATTTTACTATCTTATCTTGATAAGTAAAAAAATCATCATTAGAAGATATTGATAAATTAGTCAAATTAAAATTAGATATTGGCATTTTATTTTGATCACTTGTTGATAAATTAAACTCTATAAATAAGCTATTATAGTCTTTAAAATAATTTCGACATAATTTAATATCAAAAATAAAATAAATATTAAAATATCCTTTTGAAGAACCATTTGGTTCATTTTTACTACTACTATCTTTACTTATAAACCCTTTATCAGTGTAATAAAGTGGTTCAATACCATTATTAGCCTTAGAAGTATCAACACTAATAGCATCACTATAAAGTCCATTTACTTCACCAACATTAATATTAACATCACCCTTACCACTATTATTATTTCCTTCAATTAAATAACTAGAAAACCCTACTCCAATTAAAGAAAAAACAACTAGAGTTAATATAAAAACATAATGATGTAATCTTGAATTAAAATGTTTCTTCATATTTCTTTAATTATATAGCACTCCAATTAGCATATAAAGTTAAATCACTTAATATTGGTGTTAATTTAGTTAATTGACCACTATTAATATCTAAGGTATGATCAGTGTCAGTCCACCAACCATCAAATTTATAACCACTATTAGCTTTCACTTCTAACATGTTATTAGAAAAATCAACATAACTTCCATAATCATAAGTAAAAGTTCTAACTACTTCATTAACTCCAGTTTCAACATATTTCCAATTACCACCATTAATATTAAAACTTACTTTATAACTACTTAAAGAAGTATTATTCTTCATTGAAAATAAATATAACCAAGAATTATTACTTTTTCGATAAACTTCTCCTGTTTCTTCATTTAAATAATAATCTCCATCTTTACCAATAGAAGAATTAGGAGTAACTGAACCATTATACCATCTAGTAGTTTGAGGTCTTGCTAATGTAATATTTTCTTTATAACCATCACTATAAGTGATGGTTAAAACATAATTATCATTATTTGATAATTCTTCATTATAAGAAATACTACTAATACCGATACCATCATTAAGTGTAAACGTAGAATTAGGAATACTAGAATCAGTATAAATAACTGTAACTGTTGTAACTCCAGTTTCATCATTTTTAGAAGTAGTTATTTCTTTAATACCTACTCCATTTATACCATCTTTCCCTTTAGGAATAGAAATAACTTCACTTTCTTTACCATCACTATAAGTAAATTTGATATTAACATTACCAGTTTCACTATCATTACTTACTTTAACTCCAGTAACACTAACTCCATCTTTACCATTAATAATTGGTACAGTAAGTGTAGTATCAGGAATTGATGAATCAGTATAACTAATTCTAATTACTACACTACTATCTAAAGTAGTAGTTTCAATATTTTTAATTCCTACTCCATCTTTTCCACTAACTCCTCGAGGAATTCTAATAACCATTGGTTCTACTTCATCATTATCAAAAGTAATTGTTAAAATAGTATCTCCACTACTTTCATCATAATATTTCGAAGTAGATTTAATATTATATGAATCACTACCAAAAAAAGATGAACAACTACTAAGAAGTGGTGTACTAAATAAAATTAAAGAACTAATCAAATATATAAATCTATTTTTATTAATTAATTTCATAATCTAAATCTCCTATTTAATTTTATAATAAATTTCTTTTTAAATATTCTTTAGAAGGAACTTCATCAAGCTTAATATTTTCTTTATTAACTTCATTATTAGTAATGAAGTTAAAACTATTAAACCCTGAAGCAAATAAAACACACTTACTTAATAATTGTATAATAGTATTTGAATTTAAATAAGGCTCACTTTCTTTTAATAAATTAACTTCGATCTTCTCACTCATATAATCTTTATTATTAGTTTCATTAACTAACATTGATAAATTATTACCACCACCATAATAGGCAATCATAGTATTAATAAAATCACCACTTTTAATAACATTACCTGAACTATCTAATATTTGCCCATTAATCATATAATTTAAAGACTTACATTTATCAATTAAGATAGGTTTCATTGGAAAGAAATCATCTATTGTTAAATTAGAGGCACTACTAGCTAAACTACCTAATATAGTTGAGATTCTTTCTTCAATTAAACTAGATATATCAATATCTTCCTTCCTTTTATAATCATAAAAGGAAGTATTACCAGTTAAAGTTAATTTAACTGGAAAACTTGTTCCACCTATTTTATTAGGTAAAGGAGAAGATAATAAACTAGTTAATACACTAGATATCGTAGAACTAAGCCCCCTATATAAATAAGGACCATTAAACATTGTTTCAAAAGCAATTGAGAAAATACCACTACTAACAAAATACGTATTATTTACTTGAATATTATTAGCGTAATTTATAGATCCATCTTTATTTATAATTCCACTAAGATTATCTAATCCATCTTGAACTACTTTTAAAGCATCATATAATTCTTCTTTAGAACAATCTAAATTAACACTAGATCCACCAAGAGCTTCACTAGCTCCTAAATATTTTTCTAATATTAAATTAGCACTACTCCCTTCATTTAAACTAGTAGTATCTTTATTATAAAAATCATTAAAACTATTTTTATATTCTTTATTATTAAAATTAGTAATTATTTCTTTAGAAGTATCATAATTACTAATTTTATTAGATCCAACTAATAAATTAAATTCTGCACTATTAGATAATATTGAATTATCTATTAATAACTTATCACTATCAAAAGCTCTAACTAAATTCTTTCCATTACTAATAATTGAATTTTTAATTGTAACATTTTTCCCTCTTACATCAATTGTTGTTCCAATATAAGCATAATTTCTTTTATTAGCATTATCATCAATTGATTTAATTCTAAGATCATTAATGGTGATATTATCACCATTAATACTCATTAAAGCATTATCTTCTCCAAAAGCTTTAACTATTACATTATCGTTATTATTTGGATCTCCGATAGTAACATAAGCTAAAGGACCTAAAAAATAATCTAATTCACTATTAGGATATAATTTTTTAACATTAGTATCGATACTTCCATTATTTGGAAAACATAAAGCATTACCATTAATTAAAAACCCATTTCCATAAAAATCCTTTTTAACATTAATTCCAACTTTAACTTCATTATTTACTTTATTATCAATTAAGAATTTATCATTATATGTCGTTTTTAATTTAACTAATTCATTATTAAAATTAAATGAATTAGTTTCTACATTATAATTACCAAATAAAGATATATTATTATCTTTATTTTTTAAACTATTAAAATCAGGAACAAACTTAGTTACTTTTTGATTATCAAATTCTTCTCCTAAACTAGTTTCAGTTCCGTTATAGATATCTCTAAAACTCCCTAAACTAGTTTGTAGAACTACTTTTTCTCCTAAACTAGAAAAATTAGTAGCCATCATTAAATCATTATAAGAATAAACATTAACTCCATCTTTAATAATATTAATTTTAAAAGTAGAAGTTAAATAATTACTACTTAAATCATCACCTCTAAAAGTAATACTAGTTTCTCCTCCATTAACTTCATCATTAATTAATAAAGTATTAGTAGCACTATCAAAACTTAAATCATTACTAGAAATAGAATCAATACTTACTTTATTAGAATTAATATTATTACCTAATACCTCAATATCAAGTTTAATACTCGCTTTAGTTTTACTATAATTATCTAATTTAACTTCTTTATAAGTTAAATCATATTCTCCATAATTTCTAATAGTTTCAATTTGTTCACCACTTAATTTATATTCTTTATAATTTATGATAATAGCTCCATTATCATAAATTGTTGCTTTAAATGATTTAGATTTAGATCCTTTTTCATTACTACAAACAATCTCACAGCTTCCTTCTTTTAAAGCATATAAATAATATTTTTTTGATTCTTCATCACGTTTAATATCTACTACTTTATCTTCATTATTACGTGTATACCACACTAAATCATTTCCACTAGCTAATATTAAATTTTCATTTATTACTGGAGTAGCTTTAAGTTCATAAGGAGCTTCTCTAATTTTAAATCCTTCATTATCTTTATAATTCCATAAGATATCAGTTATATCACTAGCAACAGTGATATTAAGTAAAATAACACTAATAAAAGATAATAAACCAATAACAAAAGGAATAATTAATAAAATAACTAAAGTCTTCTTTTTCATATTAATCTACCTCCATTTCATAAAATGCCTTATTAACTCTACTATTAAATTTAATAAATAAAGGAATAATTAAAATAATTGATAATAAAATAATTAATAAATTAATTATAATTTTATTAAGCTTATAATAGCTTAATAAAAATTCAATAATAAATAAAATTAATGGATAAATTAAATTAATAATACTAATAATTGATTTAAATTTAACTTTTGAAGTTGATAAATCCTTCATATCTAAATAAATACCAAAGATATTCGTAAATAAAATTAAGATTAAACCAATAATAGTACTCGTTACAAAACAAGTTTTACTAATAACATTTAAACTAACTAAAATAGATGTTGTAATAATTAAAGAAGCACTACTTAATATAAATGGAATTAAAATTTTAATTAAAATTTGTTTAATAGGACTAAGAGGAATATATTTAATTATCTCTTTAGCTTTATTTTCTCGAGAAATTGATAAACTAGCACTAGCATTAATGACTCCACTAAAAAGAAGAATTAAACATATATTTAAAGCATTTATAAGTTCAGGAAAATAAATTATAAAAGATCTAAGAGATTTATACATTATTTCATTTAATGAACTAATAACTACAAAACTTAAAAATGGAGCCATTATAAGTAAAGCCGTATAAGAAAAGATATTTGTTGAATCTTTAAATAAAAGAATAAATTCTTTTTTAATTAAAGTTCTACTTGGAGTTAATACTTTTATTTCTTTTTCTTTTTTATTTACATT
>ERZ808262.169-NODE-169-length-47614-cov-27.864947_pt1 | contig 47614 bp, 42 predicted proteins | sample MGYA00520895_ERZ808262 | MGnify/ENA primary metagenome ERZ808262 (study PRJEB31516, sample SAMN03275588) | gut metagenome | biome: mammalia-associated habitat; material: feces | host: Papio cynocephalus | place: Kenya | collected 2012-08-02 ... | reverse complement strand
GCTAGCCCCGTAGTGAGAGGCTGGCGTTTTTGCACTTCGTTTAAGAATCTACACCTTTATGAGAGCATATTTTAGTCTTTCACTCGGGAGCAAATGGGCAATATTTATGAAATAGTCTGAAATTGTTTAGGAGAGGGCCCTCATTTTGAGCAGCAATATGTTGAATAGTAGAGATTTGAATGCTTTGAAAATCTCTTTCTAAGAGATGCCTATCAATCATTATTCAAAACTAACGCTGATGTTGAAATTTATATCCTTATTACTCCTGCTAATTTTAGGCATAACCGGAAAGGCACAGGAGATTGTTCAGGGTTCGTTCAGTTCTCTGAGCGATGCTCATGCTGTTAGTGTAAGATTTGATTTTGAGTCATCCACTGTTGATGGTCTCCCATTGAGTGATTTTATCGAAAATGAATCGTTTGAGGAAGGGGATTCTTACAAAGATGCGTTTGCCAAAGACCTACGTGAGATAGTGGGCGATTTTATTGAAGAATTCAATGATACCAACTGCCCGATGCTACTCACCGTCAGCGACTCTCCTAAGATACTGTTAACAGTCTCATGCTCGAGTATTAGCAGAAAAGGGAATGAAGTGAAGTGCTTGTATTCATTTACTAATAAGGATGATGATGCTGTCATAGCATCAATTTCAATGACATCTAAAGATGGACGCGTAGGATCTTTTACAAATCTAATGGGCGATGCTTTTGAAAAAGCGGGTAAAGATCTGGGGTGCTATATTAAAAAGATGATTAAACAAGAGCTTAAGAAACAAAGAAAGAAATGAATCTAACCACAATATACGACATACTGTTTAATGGCAAGACATTATCCCTTCCTAAAGAGGAAATGGAATGTGTATGCCAATGCCATGATTTCTTGAGGGAGTTCGTGGCAGACAAAATAATATATGGCATTAACACTGGTTTTGGTCCAATGGCTCAATGGCGTGTTGATGACAACCATTTGAGGGAACTACAATACAATATCATTCACAGTCACTCTACTGGTGCAGGAGAACCGCTTTCAGATGTTGAAGTAAAATCAGCAATGTTAGCGCGAATTGGTACATTCCTTCAGGCGAGGTCAGGCATCCATGCATCTATTATAATCCTTCTTCAAGAGTTCGTGAACAGAGGCATCTTCCCATTCATACCTCAACATGGAAGCGTCGGTGCGAGCGGGGACCTTGTACAGCTGGCTCACATGGCCCTTTGTTTGATTGGAGAAGGCAAAGTGCATTACAAGGGGAATTGGCGCCCGACTAAAGATGTAATGGATGAAGAGGGTCTAAAACCTATCGGGATATATGTAAGGGAAGGACTATCAATCTGCAATGGCACTTCTGTGATGACAGGTATTTCCGTGGTTAATCAGTATTACGCAGAGAATCTTCTTCGTTATGCCACTATTGCCGGAGCTTGGCTCAATGAAATTGCAGATTCATTCGACGACTACATGTCTGTAGAAGAAAACGAATGTCGGCGTCAGCCTGGTCAGCAAGTTATTGCACGCTGGCTTCGTGAGACAAGCAAAGGGAGCAAACATCTTCAGAAGAGAGAACATGAACTCTATAACCCGGCAAAGAACAAAAGCGAATATTTTGAGCATAAAGTTCAAGCTTACTACTCACTGCGTTGCATCCCACAGATATATGGTCCAATATATGACACATTGAAGAATGCCTCAGACGTTCTTCAAAACGAAATAAACTCGGCTTGTGACAATCCTATAGTGGATTATGAGACTCAGAATATCTATCATGGAGGCAATTTCCACGGTGATTACATATCATTGGAAGCTGATAAGGTGAAGATTGCAATGGTTCGTCTTGCAATGACTGCAGAAAGGCAACTCAACTACCTTTTTCACGACCGCATAAATGGCATTCTTCCTCCGTTCCTCAATCTCGGTACTCTGGGATTGAATTACGGCATGCAGGCATGTCAGTTTACGGCAACTTCAACCACTGCTGAATGTCAAACTTTGGCAATGCCCAATTATGTCCACAGCATACCGAACAACAATGACAATCAAGACATAGTAAGCATGGGCACAAACTCGGCTCTTCTGTGCAAACGGGTGATAGAGAACTCTTATCAGGTTATGTCTATTCTCTATATAGCTCTTGCTCAAGCCACCGATTGTCTGGAATTGAGCGACAAGTTGTCGCCTCATACACGAGATCAGTATGAGGCAATCAGAAAAATTTGCCCCAAATTCATTGAAGACACACCTTTCTACGAAGAAGTGAGTGAAACTGAAAAATATCTACGCACTAACATCATAAACTTCCGTAACGTATGAACTACGCATTAGTGACAGGCGGCTCTCGCGGTATAGGCGCAGCAATTTCCAAAGAACTCGCAAGCCGGGGGCTCGGCGTATTGATTAACTATCGATCAAATGAGGAAGCTGCGAATAAAGTTGCAGAGGAAATCACTGACAATGGAGGTGTAGCAGAATTGCTGCCCTTCGATGTGACTTCCGAGAGTGCAGTTGATGAAGCCCTTGAATGCTGGGAGGGTGCACATCCTGAAGATCGAATTACAACACTTGTCAACAATGCAGGTATTCGAGAGGACAATCTTATGATTTTCATGCAGACTGACCAATGGCATAGGGTCATCAACACTACTCTTGACGGATTCTTTTATGTAACACGTCGGCTTCTTAAGGGAATGTTGACCAATCGTTTCGGCAGAATTATCAATATCGCATCACTTTCCGGTCTTAAAGGTCTTCCCGGTCAGGCCAACTATTCAGCAGCCAAGGCCGCGCTCATCGGTGCCACCAAGGCGCTTGCACAGGAAGTAGCAGCACGAAAAGTGACGGTCAATGCAGTAGCTCCCGGTTTCATCAAATCAGATATGACCAAGGATCTCAACGAGGACGAGCTCAAGAAGATGGTCCCGCTTAATCGATTCGGTGCTCCCGAAGAAGTAGCGGTGCTAGTTGCATTTCTTGCATCAAAGGATGCCGGATACATCACCGGCGAAACTATCTCAATCAATGGAGGACTTTACTGATAAATATCATCGAACTATGAAACCAACAAATTTTATCAGAGAGATGCAAGAAAAAGCGCATGATTTTTCAGATGATATGTGGGACGAATTTGAAAGTCTCAACTAAGTGGCTGATAAAGATTAACACGATATATATGAGCAGAAGAGTAGTAATCACCGGTATGGGCATTTGGTCTTGTATCGGGAAAAATAAAGAAGAAGTAAGAGAATCTTTGTTCAATGGCCGATCCGGTGTCGGGTTAGAAATGGAGCGTCTAGAGTATGGATATCGTTCGGCTCTCACGGGCATTGTAGAGCGACCAAAACTTAAAGGCGTGATTGATCGCCGGCTTCGTGTCGGTCTTTCCGAGGAAGCGGAATATGCGTATATGGCAGCTAAAGAAGCATTCGAAGACGCCGGCGTTACTAATGAGTATCTCAAAGAGAATGAGGTGGGTATTATATTTGGCAACGATTCATCTGCTAAGCCTGTAATCGAAGCCGCCAACATCATGGCAGAAAAGCACGATTCTGCCCTTTTGGGGTCAGGTCTCATTTTCCAGTCAATGAACTCGACCGTGAATATGAACCTGAGTACCATATTCCACCTCAGAGGAGTGAACTTCACCATTAGCTCGGCTTGTGCCAGTGGCTCCCACTCCATAGGCATCGCCTATATGCTAATCAAACAAGGTCTTCAAGACATGATTCTTGCCGGAGGTGCACAGGAAACTAACTACTTCTCTATGGCAACATTTGACGCTCTCAATGCCTTCTCAATCCGTATGGATGAACCGACGAAAGCATCTCGCCCCTTCGATAAGGACCGAGACGGGCTTATCCCCAGTGGTGGAGCTGCAGCCCTTGTTTTAGAGGATTATGACCATGCGGTTGCACGTGGTGCAAATATACTTGCCGAAGTCGTTGGCTACGGCTTCTCTTCGAATGGCGGTGGTATTTCACAACCAAGTGATGACGGTTCGGTCAAGGCGATGACCAGAGCTTTGGAGGACGCCGGAGTAACAACCGATGATATCGACTATATAAATGCTCATGCAACTTCAACCCCACAAGGTGATGACTATGAGGCCATAGCTCTTGACAGAATGTTCAATGGTAAAAAGGCCATCATTTCATCTACTAAGTCTATGACCGGCCATGAATGTTGGATGGCCGGCGCAAGTGAGGCGGTATATAGCGTCATCATGATGCGAAACAACTTTGTAGCTCCCAACATAAATCTTGATGAACCGAGCGAAAATGCAAAAAATCTCAACCTCGCTCGCGAGACAGTAGAGATGCCTATTGATATCGTTCTTTCCAATTCCTTTGGATTTGGAGGGACAAATAGTGCTCTTGTATTAAAGAAAGTCTAATAATAATATAAAACCAATTGCACATGAAAAAGGTAATTCTTTCCATGCTTCTCGTGGTTGTTGGATGTATTGCGGCTATGGCCGGCAACTCCATCAAGCTTACAGAAGGCTCAATTGCGTCCCTAAAAAATGGCGGCGTAGGTTGTGTGGTCATTGATATGACCGACACGAAATTTGACAATAAAATGCCGCTCCGCCAGGATGATCGCTTCAAAGATGTCGATAGCCAGATGGACAACTACAAATCTGAGTTTGTTCGTGAGTTTAACGACAACACCGGCAAATTCAAGATGACGAACAATGCTGATGAAGCTCAGTATGAGTTCATCGTAAAGCTTACCAATCTTGATGTTTTTGTTCGTCTCGGGTCTTTCAAAGGCGGTGTTGGCATCAAACTTTGGGGCAATATCAATATCAAGGACAAAACGTCTGGAGAAAGTGTTGCAGTCTTCACTATAGACGAAGAAGAAAACAGTAGTATGACCTATTCACTTGCCCTCGAAGAGGGATTGGAAGGAATAGCCAAATTTCTTGCTAAAAAGATTAAGAAAGGTAAATAGGACCTATTACGCACTTTTCCTATTTTCCCAAATATAAAACAGCTGATAGATTTTTTGAACAATAAGAACAGCAAATGAATCTTTTTCCGGAACTAAAAAAGAAATATACAAAGGAGCAACTTTCGGCAAGAGAGGCTCAAAGACTGGCCGAGTTTATTGCTTTTGGCCCCGCAATCTTTCAAACAGCTCGCATCATGGCCAATCGTGGGATTCTTGAACTGCTTCGTAACAGCGACAATGGATTGACAATTGAAGAAGTTGCCAAAGATACCGGGTTGTCTAATTACGCAGCGAAATGTCTCTTGGAAGCATCCCTTTGCATAGGCATAGTTCTTATCGACCCTGAAACTGACAGATTCACATTATCAAAGACCGGCTGGTTCCTCATAAATGACCCCGCCACTAAGGTCAACATCAATTTCAATCATGACGTTAACTATCGTGGATGGTTCAATCTTGAAGAATCCCTGGTTGAAGGCAAACCTGTTGGACTCAAGACTCTCGGAGACTGGCCGACAATTTACGAAGGCCTTTCCTCTCTACCTAAACATATACAGAAGAGTTGGTTCGATTTTGACCATTTCTACTCAGACAACTCTTTTGATCAGGCTCTTGAGATTGTATTCTCCAATAAGCCCAAAACGCTGCTTGATGTAGGTGGCAACACAGGACGCTGGTCCCTGCGATGCGTCGACTACGACAAAGACGTTAATGTCACCATCCTTGATCTCCCCCAGCAGATTGGGATGATGAAAGAGAACATTAAGGGCAGCCCCGGCTCTGAGCGTATCGATGGCATAGGAATCAATCTTCTTGATGAATCAGTCGAGATGCCTGCTAATAGAAAATTCGATGCTGTTTGGATGAGCCAGTTCCTCGATTGCTTCAGCGAGGAACAGATTGTTAGCATCCTCAAACGTGCTGTAAAGGTTATGGACCAAAATTCACGACTTTATATCATGGAAACTCTCTGGGATCGTCAGCGCTTTGAACCAGCGGCTCTTTGCCTTACACTCACAAGCCTATATTTCACGGCCATAGCTAACGGTAACAGTAAGATGTACCACTCCGAAGACATGGAACGTCTTGTTAACGAAGCAGGATTAGAAATAGAAACAATTCATGACTATCTTGGACAAGGTCACAGCATCCTCGTCTGCAAACTTGATACGAAATAATAAACAATAATAACCTCATTATCAATATGGAACGCAAAGAAATAGAATCAAAAGTTCGCGACTTTCTTATCGAAGATTTGGAGGTCGAAGAAGAGAAAATCTTCCCCGAAGCAAAACTCAAAGATGACGTAGGCATCGACAGCCTTGACTTCGTGGACATAGTAGTCATAGTAGAAAAGAACTTCGGCTTCAAAATCAAACCCGAAGAAATGGCGGGAGTAGTCACTCTCAGCGACTTCTACGACTATATCGAAAAGAAAGTCAACTCCAAATAAGCGTTCTCAAGGTGAGCGAACTCAAGCATGACAAGTGGGTCGGTACAACCTACGGTAATGGCTGGATGCATCGATGGCTAATCAGATTTCTGCGAGTCATTGATGTTCGGCTGTTATATGGATTTGCCTATGTGTTTGTAGTTCCTTCCACAATGGTTATCAACAGTAAGGCAAGGAAAGCGATCTATTGCTATTTCAAGGAACACTTAGGATACTCTCACCTAAAATCATTTTGGGGAACCTTTCGGAACCATTGCGCTTTCGCTCAAGTCGTCATTGATAGATTTGCAATGTATGCCGGAAAGAGATTCAAAATTGAGATTGAAGGCTACGACACCTTTGAGCGCTTGTCAAAACAGCCGTCAGGATTTGTGCAACTAAGTTCACATATCGGCAACTATGAAATAGCCGGATACTCACTGGTGACAAAAGACAAGAGATTCAACGCCATTGTTTTTGCCGGAGAGAAAGAGAGCGTGATGGCTAATAGGAATAAAATGTTCAATGGTAACAATATCAGAATGATTCCGATGAAAGACGATATGTCACACTTATTTGTGATTGATTCGGCTTTGACTAACGGAGAGATACTTAGTATGCCTGCCGACAGAGTGTTTGGGTCGCAAAAATCCTTCAAGATTGACTTTATGGGGAAGCAAGCCAAATTTCCTCAAGGGCCTTTTATTCTTGCAGCAATGAGAAATACTCCGATACTCTTTGTCGCAGTCATGAAAAAGAGGATCAAGACTTATCACATCACGGTAAAGCAGCTGCAATCCCCATCGGGAGGAAACAGCAGAAAGAATGCCGAGGCCTTGGCAAGACAATATGCAGAAGATCTGGAGCATATAGTACGCGAACATCCTACTCAATGGTATAACTATTTTGATTTCTGGGCAGAGTAAAATGGGACTTGAGAATATCGACATTCACGAACTGCTGCCGCAACGGGAGCCGTTTGTCATGGTGGGTCGGCTTGACCATTTCGACATGGAAAGGACATCGACAGTCACACCTATAATTGAATCCAATATTTTCGTAGAAGACGGTATGTTCACAGCATCCGGAGTGGTGGAAAATATCGCTCAAACATGTGCTGCGCGAATTGGCTATGTAAACAAGTATATGCTCAAAAAAGGAATCCAACTTGGATTTATCGGCGCCATACGCAATCTAAAACTGTATCGTTTTCCGAAGGTTGGTGAGGAAATTGAAACATCTATCATCACAATAGAGGAAATATTCGGGATGACACTGGTTTATGCAATCGTTAAGGTGAACGATGAAGTTATAGCAGAATCAGAAATGAAAATTGCTCTGAGTGAAGTTGAATCTAAAACTGCCAATCAATGAAAAAGTTGACAGCATCCAAAAAGTTTGAAGTAAGGTTCAGCGAAGTTGATTCGATGAACATTGTGTGGCACGGCTCATATCCTTTATATTTTGAGGATGCCAGAGAAGAATTTGGCAAGAAATTCGGGCTCGGCTATATGACCATTTTTTCAAATGGCTTCTATGCTCCTTTGGTTGAACTGTCATTCAAGTATAAAAAGCCTCTTCTCTACGAAATGGAACCGGAGATTATTATCTCCTACATCCCAACTGAGTCTGCAAAGATTGTTTTCGACTATAAGATTGTCGACAGCAAGAATGGTACAGAACTTGCGACAGGGCGTTCTGTTCAAGTCTTCATGGATCGAAATTATCAACTTGTTTGGGAAAATCCCGACTTTTACCAAGTCTGGAAAGATAAATGGGAAGTATTATGATATTAAAGGTCGCTGACAACATCATTTCCCCGTTAGGGATGACAACTGAAGAGAATCTTCACTCGATTCTTTCCGGCAGGTCAGAGCTACGCCATTATTCCGGCTTGTTCGGACTTCCGGAAGATTTCTGTGGCTCCTTGATTGACAGGGATTATATTGAGAAGGTGTTTACCTCGCGATTCGACAATACCCGAACCTACTTTTTTTTTGAAAAACTGTGCATCCTATCAGCAGAATACTCAATAAAGGAAGGGCACATCGATCCTAAAAAAGAAGATGTAGTCTTTGTAATATCTTCGACCAAGGGGAATGTGGAATATCTGGCTGAGGATTTGAAAGATGAAGGTTGTTACATTGGCAATTCCGCACTCAGAATATCTCAATTCTTTGGCAATACAAATGCACCTATTGTTGCGTCCAATGCCTGTATTTCAGGTGTTTGCGCTCAGATTGCCGCTATCCGCCAGTTATTAACCGGTAAGTATAGGACGGCAATTGTAATCGGCGCCGACACTCTTTCCAAATTCATAATATCTGGATTTCAATCGTTTAAGGCACTAAGTCCCAACGAGTGCAAGCCATATGACAAGGATAGGATTGGTCTTAATCTCGGTGAAGCTGTAGGTTCGATGATTCTCCAAGTCACTTCGGACACAGTCAATGGAAGTTGGCAATATAAGAGTTGCTCCATCCATAATGACGCAAATCATATATCCGGGCCATCCAGAACAGGTGAAGGGTCATTCCGCGTTCTGAAGGATGTACTTCATGGAATAGATCAATCCGATTTGGCCTTCATAAGCACACATGGCACCGCCACCGCATACAATGACGAGATGGAATCCATTGCTATGCATAGAGCAGGACTGGATGAAATCCCTGTTTGTGGATTGAAGGGCTTCTATGGTCACACATTAGGAGCCGCAGGCCTTATCGAAACCATCCTGGCAATGTCTGCACTCGACAAAGACTTGGTTCTCCCCACACGAGGATATAAGACACAAGGCACAACCTATGCTCTGAATCTTTCAGATGAGGTTCGTACTACTACTAAAAGGACATTCATCAAGATATTGTCGGGATTCGGTGGCTCAAACGCGGGTATCGCTTATCAGAAAGGGGGTGACAAATGAAGATACTGAGACAAGTGAACTTTACCCCGGAAATGGTAGTCAAAGATGGGGTGAATATTGGAAGCTATACACTTGGTTCACTCTATCGAGAGAGAGTAGGAAACTATCCTAAGTTTTTTAAGATGGATGGACTGTGCAAACTTGCTTTCCTTGGAGCAGAATTACTCCTTGACGGCTTAAGCCTTGAAGAAAAAGAGAATATAGCCATTATATTGTTCAACCGTAGCGGTTCGCTCACCACCGACCGCAATTATCAGAAGACCTTGTCCGAAGATAATTATTTCCCAAGCCCGGCTCTTTTTGTCTACACACTCGCAAACATTGCCACAGGAGAAATTGCCATTCGACATAAGATATACGGAGAGACTTCATTTTACATAATGGAATCTCCCGATGATGCTGAGATGACCTCAATTATAGAGAGTACGTTCCAGACTTCCAACCCTGAATTCATTCTTACAGGATGGATTGAGTATGATAACGAGTCGGATTTCATAGCCGACATGAAACTAATAACAAAATAAACCAAAATAATGGACGCATTAATCGCACAACTCAAAAATCAAATTATCGAGGTTCTCAACCTTGAAGACATGACCCCGGAAGACATCGATGCCAACGCGCCGCTTTTCGGAGAAGGACTGGGTCTCGACTCTATCGACGCGCTTGAACTTATTGTTCTCCTTGAAAGAGAGTACGGCATCAAGCTTTCCAATCCTGCTGAAGGCAAAGCAATATTTGCATCTGTCGCAACTATTGCCGATTATGTAAGCAAGAATCGAAAGAAATAAACGTATGTCAGAAAAAGTATTTGTGACGGGTGCCGGGATAATCTCGGCTATGGGAGTTGGCATAGAAGCCAACTACAAAACATTGCTGAAAGGCGAAAGCTGCATCGGCCCGGTTCGGTATCTCCAGACAGAACACACCGAGTTCTCGGTTGGTGAAGTCGCTCTGTCAAATGAAGAAATGTCACAAATACTTGAAGTTGGACAACCTTATTGCGAATTGAGGACTGTCATGCTGGGTGTGATTGCTGCAAAAGAGGCTATCGAATCTGCCGAGCTGTCGGATGACCTTCTCAAAAAAGCCGCTTTCATCAACGGCACGACTGTCGGGGGAATGGATAAGACCGAGAAATATTTCAATTCGGTTCTTGAATCGGATGCAAGCACTTGTGAAGTCAAAGAATTGCAATATAACGATTGTGGAAGTGCAACAAACTCGATGTGTGATCTCCTTGGAAAGTTTTCGGTAGTAACAACTACATCGACCGCGTGTTCTTCAGCTGCCAATGCCATTATCTTCGGTGCCAATCTTATTAAAGCGGGATTGGTGGACATCGCAGTTGTAGGTGGAACTGAGGGCCTTACCAAATTTCATCTGAATGGGTTTAATACTCTTATGATACTTGATACCAATCGTTGTAAACCATTTGATGCAGAACGAAAGGGAATCAATCTTGGAGAAGGAGCCGCCTATCTGGTGCTTGAATCTGAAAAATCAGCAAAAGCACGCGGCATTAAGATTTTGGCGGAACTTAAAGGCTATGCCAATACATGCGATGCATTCCATCAAACGGCTTCATCTGAAAATGGAGAGGGGGCATTTCTCGCTATGAGTAAAGCATTGGAAATGGCAGGACTTGCTCCTAAAGATATCGATTATATCAACGCACATGGAACAGGGACCCCCAATAATGATATCTGTGAGTTAGCTTCAATGGAAAGAATATGGAAAGATAAACTTCCTCGCTTCTCTTCGACCAAAGCCTTCACCGGTCATACGACAAGCGCGTCCGGCTCCATCGAAGCCATAGTATCTCTTTTGTCAATAAATAGAGGTCTCATTCCTAAAAACATAGGGTGGCAAGCCCCGATCCATGAAGGCGCCGTTCCGGTACTTGAAAATGAAATAAATCAGGAAGTCTATAATGTAATCGACAATTCATTTGGATTTGGCGGCAACGACTCTTCCTTGATTTTCTCTAAATATACAGAGCAATGAGTAGGAAGTGTTATATAAAATCGATCTCACAGATTTCATGTCAAAAGCCGCTCTCCGAAGAATGGCTGAATGCTCCCTGTTCCTATGGGGATACCTATGTCAGAGCTATTGAGCCAGACACTAAGGGGTTGATTTCATCTGCCGAGGCAAGACGTATGAGCAAAATTCTCAAGCGAACAATATGCACATCCATCACAGCTCTCAAGGATGCTGGCCTAGAATGTCCGGACGCCATTATTACCGGAACCGGGATGGGATGCATGGAGAATTCCGAGAAATTTCTTTCCGATATGAATAAGTTCGGAGAAAATTGCTTGAAACCTACTCTGTTCATGCAGTCCACTCATAACACTATAAGTTCGTTGATTGCAATCATCCTAAAGTGCCACGGATATAACAACACATATTCACAGGGTGCAATCTCGTTTGAAAGTGCGTTACTGGATGCTTGGCTACAAATAAAAAGCGGACAAATAGATAGCGCTTTAGTAGGTTCGCACGATGAAGTCACTCCACTGATGTCTAAGATTTTGGCGAGCAATCATCCGGAATACTCAGTAATTACGGAAGCTTCTGTTGCTACAGTCCTGACATCTTCAAAAGATGCCAATTCAAGAGTCGAGGTAGCCGACGTATTTATCGGTAACAATTTGTTGCCCCAGGAAGCGGCCGATATATTAAGCTCTACTGACAGCGTTATCATGTTGGGAACCAACGAAAATATCAAGAACGACAGACCTTACAGGCAGATGCTTGAAGGCCTGGATTATAATCCGACAATACTTCAATACAAGAAGATATTTGGTGACAACTTCTCGTCTTCTGCGATAGGTTTCTATGTAGCAGCGACTCTTCTATCCGAAAACTACATCCCTGAATTTCTCATCGAATCCAAAGGGAATAACTTTGAACAGGATATCCATTCTATCACGATAATTAACAATTCGAGCGATTCGACCTGGTCAATCATTCGGTTAAAAAGAAATTGACTATGTGGGAGTTACTCGGATTATCAGTTATTCAAAGCATAATGCTCTCTTTCGGTCAGATGACTTTGAAGATTGCATTGGAAAAAATGCCTCCATTTTCATGGACAACACATTTCTGGGGCGATCTTCTTACAAACTGGTGGTTCATGCTTTGTGGCATTTTATTCGCAGGAGCATCCATCCTTTGGATGTACATCTTGAAGCATTACCCTCTCAGCATGGCTTATCCTATGGCCAGTATGAGCTACATCATCGCACTTGTACTTGCGATTGTATTTTTACATGAGACAATAGCGTGGAACCGATGGCTTGGCGTGGCTCTTATTATGGTCGGCTGTATATTCGTAGCAAAATAACATGACAATGAAAAGGACTCTTAATATTTTATTGCTGTTGCTTGTCACCTCACTTTTCAGCGTGGCAGCACCTTTGACCCCTCAACAAAAGAAGGAGGTCATAACTAAAATCAACCAAAAGGTTTCTAACCTCCAATCGATGAGTTGTTCATTCTTGCAGACCAAGCACATGTCAATGCTGAATGACAAGATGGTTTCGAAAGGAACGATGCATTACAAGCAGTCGAACAAACTGAGATGGGAGTATTCATCACCATATAAATACCTCTTTATCTTCAATGGGACAAAAGTCTATGTAGGGAATAAATCAAAGAAGGACGTGATTGACACGAATTCTAACAAAGTCTTCCGAGAGATAGCCAGAATCATGATGAACACTGTCACCGGTAAGGCACTTACCAATCCTTCAGATTTTACAACTGATGTTGCGGCAAATTCAAATAGTTGGATTGTCACTCTTGTGCCAAAGAAGAAAGACCTCAAAAAGATGTTCAAAAAAATTGAGCTTGTATTCAACAAATCTAACTATATGATTTCTCAGGTGAATATCTTTGAGCAAAATGGTGATAAGACCAACATTCAGATGTCTGATATTAAAATCAACGGAGCAATCAATGAGACTCATTTTTCTATTCCTAAGTAGCCTCCTCTTTTGCCCGGCATACTGTCAGACTGATGAGGAAGTTCTGATAGAGGAAACACAGACCGTCGAGTCTCCTCTATGTAAACGTGTCGTCAGCATTGACACGGGCAAAGCTACCATCTCAGGCATACTTGTCACAAGGGAAACCGAAAAAGTTATTATGGGCAGCATAATCAATGAGTTCGGTATCTCTGCACTTGATTTCTGCTATGATAAGAGAAAGGAAAAGATGAAGCTCACCCATGTTGTTAGTTTTCTTAATAAGTGGTATATCAAGAAAGTTCTAAGCAACGATCTCAAATTTTGCTTGCACATATTATATGGCACTTCTTATAATAAGAAACATAACTATCGCATCGAACAGACAGTGAATTCTACCACAATATACAACACCAAAAGACATATAACTTACACATTTTCTCCTCTTAAAGAACAGACGGAAGATGAAATTAGCGAATAATCTATATACGTTAGTGGCATTGGATGAAATGACTAACTCGGCCAAGATAGCTCTTTGCTCCAGCAGTGTCATCTATAAAGCTCACTTCCCAGAGCAGCCCATCACCCCTGGAGTATGTATCATCCAAATGGCGACAGAGTTATTGGAGACTCTTCTTCATATAAAATTGGAGCTGTCTGAAATTAAAAATGCCAAATTTTTGGCTGTCATTAGTCCGGATAAAATGACTGAGGTTATTTATGCATTTCCAAAAACATCTGTCAATGAAGAAGATCAAACTGTAAAGGCAACTGTTGTGGTGTCTTCCGGCGAATCAATCTGTGCAAAATTATCACTGTGCTATAACATCATATGAAATATACAGACTCAGAAAAACTGAAAGCAACCATGAGAGGTCATGGGATTTGTGTGTTGATTCCGACGTATAATAACGTCGGGACTTTGAATCATGTGGTTTCTGAGACTAAAAAGTATTGCGATGATGTGATAGTGGTAAATGACGGAAGCACTGATAAAACAATTGACATTCTCGCATCCATACCGGGCATCGATGTCGTTTCTTATGAAAAGAATCAAGGGAAGGGAACAGCATTGAAACGAGGATTCAAGCGAGCCATTGACAGAGGTTTCAAATATGCTGTAACTCTTGATTCTGATGGGCAGCACTATCCCGAGAACATAGAGGATTTTGTTAAGGCTATCGTCGAGAATCCCGGCGCTTTGATTGTCGGTCAGCGCGATTTAACCAATGTAGACATAAATGGAAAGAGTTCTTTTGCAAATAAATTTTCCAACTTTTGGTTTCATTTGCAGACCGGTAAAAGACTCAAAGATACCCAAACCGGATTCCGGGCCTATCCCTTGAATAACCTGTATGGTCTTTCTCTTCTCACAAGCCGATATGAAGCAGAACTGGAATTATTGGTGTTTGCAGCCTGGAATGGGGTTGAGATTATTTCAATTCCCATCAATGTATATTATCCACCACAGTCCGAAAGAGTGACCCATTTCAGACCCGGATTGGATTTTACACGCATCAGTATTCTGAACACGATTCTTTGTGCCGGGGCAATCGTTTACGGACTTCCCGTGGGGACTTGGAAGGCAATCGTTCAGAAAAGAATATTCAACAAGGAATGCAGGGCCTTTACAGAAAGAAAGGGAATGAGAAAGGATGCTGCAATCACCCTGGGGAGACTGTGGCGTTCAATATATGGAATCACTTTCTTTGCCTTTTGGTCAATGGTGATTTTCACTCCTCTCACATTCGTAATGTTCTCTTTTGGTAATCCAACTGAGAAGAAAAAGCTTAGATTCCATAAAATGCTTCAATGGATTTCAAGTTTTTTGACAAGGAGATTCCCGGGAGCGAAAACGATATATGAAAATCCCAATAATGAGAAATTTGAGAAGCCTGCCATCATCATATGCAACCACCAGTCTCATCTGGATCTACCTGTAATGATGGCAGTTCATCCCAAGATGATATTCTTGACAAATGACTGGGTTTGGAACAATCCATTCTATGGAAGAATCATACATAATGCAGAGTTTCTACCGGTATCGGCAGGAGTTGATACTATTATGCCTCAGTTGAAAGACCTTCGCGACAGGGGCTATTCAATAGTAATCTTCCCAGAAGGTACTCGTTCTGAGGATTGCTCAATTCTGCGCTTCCATCAGGGAGCCTTCCATCTTGCTAATGAATTGAAAATGGATATTGTCCCCATGGTCCTTCATGGAGCTGGTCATTACTTACCGAAAAAAGACTTTATGTTCAGAAAAGGCACAATAACTTTAAGGACACTTGAAAGAGTTGAGCATTCTTCTCGAGCCAAAGAGTTGACATTTCGGGCAGAAGCCTCTTCATACAGGAAATTACTAAAGAGTCAATATCAGGAAATTGCATCAAAGAAAGAAAAAAGTGATTACTTCAAATCACTAATCCTTTACAAATATGCATGGCGCGGATGGCGCACCATTTCTCGTTGCAAAAAAATTCTTAAAGCTCTCCCGTCTTTGAGATCATTCTTATATGATGAAAATCCGGAGATTAAGAATGTCCGCATATTAAACAGTGGCATCGGCGTTTTCTCTTTGCTTTATGCTTTGGTGAATAAGAACATACAGGTTTATGCCTTTGAAGAGAATCTCAAGGATTACAAGACAGCGAGCGAAACGGCAGGTATACCATCAAACCTGCACTACATTCATTCAATTTGGCGGGGCGATGACCAGGTGGACGGCGTAGCGTTTGAAAAGACCATAATCCTTTCCCCAAATGGCGATTCTGTTATGGCAATAGAAAAATCAGGCGAGATATGAAAAGTAAATGTGTCATAATTGGAAGCGGACTAGGCGGCCTGTCCTGTGGGTCTATTCTCTCTCGCAATGGCTATGATGTGACCATTTTAGAACAAGGGACTCAGATTGGCGGGTGTCTCCAATGCTTTTCGCGCAAAGGCGTCCGTTTTGAGACCGGAATGCATTTCATCGGAAGCGCAGCTCCGGGACAGACGTTGAACAAATTGATGAAGTATCTCAATCTACAGGATGTGAGATTAAGCCGGCTGAACCCTGATGCATACGATATTGTTTCGCTACAAGGCGAACAGTTTCGGTTCGCAAATGGCAGAGAACATTTTATAGAACAAATGGCATCATACTTTCCTGCAGAAAGGGATAACATCGTTAAATATTACGATATTATTGAGACAATAGCTCAGGCTTCTTCCCTTCATTCGCTCCGCCATGCAGAAAACGATTTGGCTGTAAGCACTTACTATCAGACAGTTAGTATAAATGAAGTTCTTGACGAGTTGTTTAATGACGAGCTATTGAAAAATGTCCTTGTGGGAAATTTACCACTATATGCTGCCGAGAAAGACAAAACGCCGTTCTCTCAGCACGCTTTCATTATGGACTTCTATAATCAAAGTGCATTCAGGATTGTTGGAGGGAGTGACAAGATTGCCAAGGAAATATCGGCAGACATAGAATCAAGGGGTGGCAAGATCCTAACTTCTTCAAAGGCCACCAAGATACTTTGCAATGACACGCAAGCCATTGGTGTTGAAGTAAATGGATCCGAATTAATTCCGGCCGATATCGTCATTGCAGCCATACATCCGGCGCGAGTAATGGAAATGCTGGACACAAAACTGATACGTCCGGCGTTTAGACGACGTATATCATCATTGAAGAATACTATAGCAGGCTTCTCGGTTTACCTGAAATTCAAAGAAGGAACCGTTCCTTACCTAAACTCGAATTTCTATAGCTTTAAGTCAAAGACACCCTGGGATTGCGAGAATTACAATGAAGATAACTGGCCCAAAGGTTATCTCTATATGCATTTTTGCGACCACGAAAAACAACAATATTCCTCCAGTGGAGTGTTGTTGTCATATATGAATATGGAGGACTTAGCTCCGTGGGCCGGATCTTCCATTGGAAGAAGGGGGAATTCGTATGAAGAATTTAAGCATATCAAAGCGGAAAAACTTCTAAGTCAGGCGGAGAAAGATTTCCCCGGCCTTCGTTGTTGCGTTGCTTCATATTTCACGTCCACCCCTCTCACCTATCTTGATTATACAGGCACACAAGACGGCTCAATGTATGGTGTCGCTAAAGACATAACTCTAGGCGCTTCTTGTCGAGTTTCTCACAAAACTAAAGTACCTAACCTCTTGCTTTCTGGTCAGAACATAAATTCTCACGGTATGCTTGGGGTTCTTGTCGGGAGTATTGTGACTTGTTCAGAGTTGCTTACAGCCGAAACCATCTATCACCAAATAATCAAAGCTAACCAATGAAAAACGATGTAGTAATTATTGGAGGTGGCATCGGTGGCCTATTTGCGGGCGCGTTCCTTGCTAAAAATGGACTGACAGTTACCATTCTTGAAAAGAATAGCATTATCGGTGGAGGTCTACAATGTTTTCATCGAAAAGGGAAAATTTATGAAACCGGAATGCATGTCATGGGAGGTTTCGAAAAAGGTGGTAGTCTTACAAAAATCTGCAATTATCTGGGCATCCTTGACATCCTAAACATCCAGCATGTGCCGTGCGGATGCATGGATGAAATCATGTATGATATTCCTAAAACACAATATAACATTCCATCGGGACGAGAAGCATTTGTAAACTACTTCTCTGAACTATTTCCCGAAGATGCCAATGGCATAAAGGAGTATGTAGATGAAATTTACCGTCTTACTGAAGAAGTCCCACTTTTTTATCTCAAGGAAGCTCAGCATAGTTTAACTGTTCATTCAGAGAAATTCACATGGGCTGCCAATAGGTTGATAAACCATTATGTTAAAAATCCTAAGCTTCAAGAAGTACTTGCATACTTGAACCCGCTATACGGCGGGATTGAAAATCACACACCTGCTTATGTACATGCTTTGATTAATGTACTGTACATTGGTGGAGCTTCGCGTTTTGTTGGAGGAAGCCAGCAATTGGCTGACGCGTTGAAAAGTGTGATAGAGGCGCATGAGGGGAAGGTCTTAGCCGGCAAGGAAGTTTCTGATATTTCTGTCACCGACAAAAATATCAACTATGTTAAGACATCGGGCGGAGATTTGTATGAAGGAACTTGGTATATCTCCGCGATTCACCCTACCGAACTCATACGTCTTGTTCCGCAAGGAACATTCCTCAGAGGTTTTGTCAATCGCCTAAATGAAATCCCTAACTCTTATTCGGCATTCTCTCTCTTTATTGACTTAAAGCCCGATAAGATACCATATATCAATCATACCTGTTACTACATGTCCGACTATGGTTATATGTGGAATCAACATAAGGTGTCAGAAGATGTATGGCCCAAAGGATTCATGTATATGACACCACCGGACCCCGACCAAGGGAAATATGCAAGTCGTCTGCTTGTCCATTGTATAATGGATTATTCGGAGGTAGATAAATGGGCCAAAACCGGAGTGGGGAAAAGAGGCGCCGATTACTATAACTGGAAAGAGGAACGAGTTGAGCAGATCCTTTCCAAACTTGAAATCCCTTTACCGGGACTGAGAGAAGCAATAGACAACGTCTACGCTGCCTCTCCACTTACAATCCGTGATTATTTTCACACAAAGAACGGAGCCATATTCGGGTATCGGAAAGATTGCGAAAATCTTATATTCTCTCAGCTTCCGGTTTATACCAAGGTCAAGAATCTTCTCTTGACCGGCCAAAATATAAATCTTCATGGCATCTGTGGCGTACCATTGACAGCTATAAATACGGCAGAAGCCATACTCGGCGTAAACACATTAGTGAAGAAAATCAATGATACTTACAAGGATTACTAAATATATTCCCCTCATTGTTTGCCTTGTCATAAACCTTAGCACTTATGGCAAAGACGGCGTCAATATATGGGAGGGTACATCTTGTACATCAGATGTGCGTTTGATCCCATATCTTGCAGAAGGAGACAACAATATAGCTTGTCTGGTTTGCCCGGGCGGAAGTTATTTCTGGCTTGACACTGAGACTGAAGGTATTGGCGTCGCTAAATGGCTGCAAGCAAATGGGATATCTGCTTTCGTATTGGAGTATCGAGTTGGAGGTATCCCGGCTTTCATCACCCATTACAGATTATTTTCAAGAGGTAATCGCTATCCCGATATGCTGCAGGATGTTCAAAGAAGCATACAGCTCGTGCGAGAAAATGCATCAGAATACGACATTGATCCCAATAAAGTCGGCGTAATGGGATTCTCTGCCGGAGGACATCTTACAGCTATGTCCGGAGAATTTTTCGATACAGACGTGCTAAGCCTCGTGGGAATAAAACCTACTGTCTCTCTTCGCCCGAATTTTATAGCGCCCATCTATCCTGTGGTATCTTTTACCGATCCGTCTGTTCATAAGCGCTCACGCCGAGGAGCCTTGGGCGAAGGAAAGTCTATTAATACGGCTATGAAAGACTCGCTTTCCTTGGAAAAACATGTGAGAGTTGATATGCCTCCGACTTTTCTTATGAACTGTATGGACGACCCAATTGTAAAATATCACAACTCCGAGCTCCTGGATTCTGCCATGACAGCCAAGGGAGTTCATCACAAGTATATTCAATATAAGACCGGTGGTCATGGATTTGGGGCCACCCCCGAGAAAACAACATCAGAAGCCATCCAATGGCGCGAAGAATTTTTGGAATGGATCAAGACACTATTCAAATGAACAACAATAACGATATAGAATTCCGCTCAGCGGGTGAAATTGCCGAATATCAGAACACACGATTGCAAGAAGCATTAAGCTACCTGCAGAAGCATTCTCCTTTTTATCAGAAGATATTCGCTGATAGCGGCATAGACATAACTGAGATTCGGACCACTGACGACCTTGTAAAACTCCCTTTCACAGAGAAGAAAGATCTCCAGTTGCACAACAAGGAGTTCCTTTGCGTGACTCCCGATAAGATCGTGGACTATATCACCACATCCGGGACTCTTGGAGACCCCGTGACTTTTGGCTGTACAGACAAAGACCTTGACAGGCTTGCATATAACGAGAAAAAGTCATTCTCATGTGCCGGCGTAAAGCCTGGAAATATCGTACAATTGATGACCACGCTTGATAAGCGCTTCATGGCAGGTCTGGCCTATTTCCTTGGCATCAGAGCTCTCGGCGCAAGTATTATCCGTGTCGGCAACGGTATGCCCGAGCTTCAGTGGGACACCATCAATCGTCTGAAGCCTGACACCATTATGTGCGTACCGTCCTTTATACTTCGTCTGATAGAATACGCCGAGCAGCATAATATCGATTATAAAGGGTCTAGCGTAAAACGAATTATCGGTATCGGAGAAGGCCTGAGGGAACATGACTTCAGTTTAAACCTTCTCGGCAAACGCCTTAAAGAGAAATGGGACGTGGAACTCTATGCCACCTATTCCTCTACCGAGATGGGTGCGACATTCTCAGAATGCCCCTATGGCTGCGGTGGCCACGTTCATCCCGAACTCATCATCGTCGAGATAATCGGCGAAGACAATAAACCTGTCGCTGATGGGGAAATCGGCGAGGTAGTCATTACGACCTTAGGGGTTGAAGGCATGCCTCTTCTTCGTTTCCGTACCGGCGACATAAGCAGCAAAGTTGTGGAGAAATGTCGGTGCGGCAGAAACTCCTATCGTCTTACACCTCTTATGGGACGCAAGAACAATATGATTAAACTAAAGGGCACCACCATCTATCCACCAGCCATAAATGATGTCCTTGACAACACACCGTACATTGTCAATTATGTGGTCGTAGTCCGGAATAGCTTTGCAGGAACGGATGAAGTCGTTGTTAAGGTCGGAGTCTCCGGGCCTCAGTCGTTTGACGTCATCAAAGACTTAAAAGACCGTTTCCGTTCTCGCATCCGCGTGGCTCCAATAGTCGAAATTCTTTCTCCTGAGGATATCAACAAAATCAACAATCCCTCCAATAACCGGAAGCCAATCAAATTCATCGACAACCGTCAAAAACTCTGATCGGAATGGAAAAAGCATTTGAAGACATTCGCCCTTATTTCGACGAGGAGATACCGGCGGCGATGAGACGTATTGCCGAGAGCGAGGTGTTTCCTTTGCTCGCATCCTTCGTATTCCCCGGCGAAAACCTCGAAAAGGTGAAGGAACATATAAGTTCCATCACGTCCATAGACCAATTCCAACATGAGGTTATGGCAGTTGTTAACGAGCAGGTAATCAAGCGGAGCATGACTGACTTCAGCTACAGTGGCATCGAGCGTCTTGACCCTAACAAGCGTTATTTGTTTGTGTCGAACCACCGTGATATAATGCTGGATTCAAGCTTGCTGCAATATATCCTGCATATCAACGGCCATGAGACATCCGAGATCACTTTCGGTGCCAACCTGATGTGTCACCCCATAGTAATTGACATAGGCAGATCCAACAAGATGTTCAAGGTAATCAGAGGCGGCAACCATAAGGACTTCTATGAAGCTTCACTTCTGAATTCCAAATACATACGACATACACTCAAAACAAAGCAGCATTCTATTTGGATTGCTCAAAGAAATGGTCGTACCAAAGATGGCATCGACCATACGGAGCCCGGACTTATTCATATGCTTATGAGTAGCTCAACGGAGGATAAAGTCAAGGCCATTGAAGAGCTAAATATTGCACCCATTTCGATTTCTTATGAGTGGGAGACATGCGACATTCTCAAGACTCTGGAGTTATATGAGTCTCGTCAGGCTCCATATATCAAGAAGCCCGGCGAGGACCTCAACAGCATCCTTACCGGAATAGTCTCGAATAAGGGGAAAGTACATATCGAGATCTGCGACCCTATTGATCCGGATGAACTTCGGGCACTCGAACGCCTTACCAAACAGGACTATGTCAAGGCTGTGGCAAGAATAATAGACAACAGAATTAACACCTCTTATTATCTCCATCCAAACAACTATATCGCTTACGATATACGATACGGCACAAACCGCTATGCCGACCGTTACACTCCTAAGCAGAGGGAGACGTTTGTGGCCCGGCTCAAAACCTTGTCCAAATATGAGGGCTGCGACCTCGACGCATTGTGCGATACCTTCTTAAGCATTTATGCTAACCCGGTCACTACCAAGGCCAATGCAATCACAGTAAAATGAGCAAACTCATCATCAAAATATATGATTATTTCAGGAAGCATCCTATAGCCGGGTGGGCACTATTCATAGTCTCCACAGTGGCTATGATATGTTCTGTGCTCACGCTTAACTATAAGGAGGACATATCCGACTTCTTGCCCTTGGACGAGGATAATCATACCGCCTTGTCGGTATATCAAGACATATCGGGAGCCAACAACATCTACGCTATCATTGCAAGCAAGGATTCCGCGGATGTTGATCAGCAGATGCTTGTGGATGGAGTCGAAAGCCTTGTCAAAGATATTAAGGCTATGGACTCTTTGAATCTGGTGTCCAACATCATGACACGGGTCGATATGGATAAGATGATGGGGATAATAGATGAGATTTATCAAAACATCCCTTTGTTCCTTACCGAGGATGACTACGCCCGTATAGACAGCCTCATGGCTTCACCTAATTTTGTAGAGAACCAAATTTCCCGGGATAAGGAGATGCTGCTTTTCCCCTCGTCCAATTTGATTTCTGCCAACATCTCAAGGGACCCGCTGAACCTTTTCACCCCTGTCCTTAATAGGCTTCAGAACGCTTATATGCCCATTGAGTATGAAACTTATGACAGTTATATACTTTCTCCGGATGGTACAAAAGCGATAGCTATTATTACATCTTCTTCCGGCGCCAATGAATCGGATAATAATGCTAAATTGGTTGATTTGCTTAACTCGGCCGCCGACAAGACAAAGACGGATAATGCCGGCCTTGATATTCATATCATTGGAGGGCCGGCAATTGCAGTCTCAAATTCCAAACAAATCAAGGAAGACAGTCTCTTAGCCGTTTGCATCGCCGGTGTCCTAATTCTTGCACTGCTTATTTATGTGTTCCGAAACGCACGCAATATTCTCCTGATAATAGTTTCGGTTGGATGGGGATGGCTCTTTGCTATGGGTGGTCTTGCTCTCTGCTATAACTATGTATCGATAATAGTTATCGGAATAGCCTCGGTCATTTTAGGCATCGCCGTCAACTATCCTCTCCATTTGATAGATCACATGAAGGACAGCGAGCATCCGCGTGCAGCCTTAAAGGAGATCATCTCTCCTCTGGTAATAGGCAATATCACAACCGTTGGTGCTTTTCTGGCACTTGTGCCTCTCGATGCTCCGGCTCTTCATGACCTCGGGATCTTCAGTTCCCTTTTGCTGATTGGTACAATTCTGTTTGTGCTCATCTTCCTCCCTCATGCAGTAAGGACACGTGCAAAGGAAACAGGGAAGCTGTATGAACCTAAATTTATCACGAAAATAGCCAGAATCTCCTTGGAGAACAAGAAGGGGATCGTATGGGTCGTAGCTATTCTGACAATCTTCTTTGGTTACTTCAGCCTAAAAACCGAGTTCGACTCAGATATGAGAAACATCAACTACATGACAGACGAACAGAAGGCCGATTTTGATTATTTTGCCAAGATATTTAACAAGCCCTCGGATACCGAAACGGTTTATTTGGTAAGCTCCGGAAAGTCATGGGAAGACGCCCTTTCTCAGAACGCTCTGATAGACAACACAGTCAAGGCTCTCGTCTCCGACAGTATGGCGTCTCGCAACAATGAAGTATCTAAATTCCTGACTCCCCAAAGCAAACAAGAGAAGCGGCTGGCCCTATGGCAAAACTTTATTGCTAAATATCGGCATCGTATTGATGCTGAAATTAAAAGCGCTTCAAGCAAAGAAGGCTTCAGCGAGTCTGCTTTCGCGGATTTCAATAAGATACTGTCCTCGACATATAGCACAAAGGGACTCTCTGAAATAGGCGAAATCGCGAACTCGGTTTTCGCAGGCAATATAAGCGAAGATGCCCGGCAGGGAAGAAAATCGATAGTCCAGACCCTCCGGGTGAAAACCGCCGATATTGACCGGATCCGTCAGAAGGTTAAAGACCAAAAAGAGTTCGGGGGCTTGTTCTTTGACGTGAGAAGTATGAATAGCTCAATTGCCAATACTCTCTCCGATGACTTCAACTATATCGCCTTTGCATGCGGTTTTATCGTATTCTTTTTCCTATGGTTCTCGTTCGCGAGCCTCGAGCTTGCCATTGTCTCCTTTATCCCTATGGCCGTCAGCTGGCTGTGGATTTTGGGGTTGATGAGTATTCTCGGAATAAAATTCAATATCGTCAATGTCATCCTAGCCACCTTTATTTTCGGCCAGGGCGATGACTATACTATCTTTATGACCGAAGGCCTGTCATACGAATATGCTTACCGCAAGAAACTGCTGGCTTCATACAAAAACAGCATCGTGGTATCGGCGCTGATTATGTTTATCGGCATCGGCACTCTGATCTTTGCAAAGCATCCCGCTCTTCGTTCGTTGGGCGAAGTTACGGTAGTCGGTATGCTCTCTGTAGTCCTCATGGCCTATCTCTTCCCTCCGCTGGTTTTCAAATGGCTTATTAAGTCAAAAGATAGGGTTAGACTGAGACCTGTCACCATCAAAAAAATACTCTGCACGGCGTTCAATGCAGGAGTTTTCTTCCTCCAGCTATCTACGGCCTATATTCTTGGTTTCTTCCTATTCGTTCTTACAAAACCAACACCCGGGAAGCGTCTCTTCTTCCATCGCTATAACTGTTCAGTATTCCGTTTTGACATTAAGCGGATGGCAGGCATCCGTTACTCCTATTCGAACCCCGTTAACGAAGACTTCTCAAAGCCATCTGTAATTGTCTGCAATCATCAATCCATACTGGACTCTTTCTGCATGATGTCTATTTCACCCAAGATCCTATTGGTGGCAAACGAACATATAAGAGCCAATCCCATCATACGCAGCATCTTCAAATGGTGTGGATATGTCAGCATAGCTGATGGTGCCGATAACATCATCAAGAAAGTTAAGCCGCTTGTTGACGAGGGGTTTAGCATAGCAATATTCCCCGAGGGCCATCGCCCCGACGAATATATCTCTTCGGTCAAGCGCTTCCATAAAGGCGCGTTTCTAATCGCTGAATCGCTTAATCTGGACATTGTGCCCATATTCTTTGGAGGAATACAGCAGATAATGCCCAAGGGTTCCGCGCTTTCAAATGGCGGTCCAATGTATATAGAGATAGGCCAACGCATCAGTCAAGGCGAACTTGAATCCATAGGCTCACTCGCTGATCAAGCCAAAGAGATGCGAAAGATATATCAGAAAAAGACTGGAGAAATTTACTCAACAATCTTCACACCCAAAACTCTTAAGCCCGCCGTCTTTGACAGATACAGATATAAGGGGCGGGAAATAGAAATGGTCGCCAAGAAAATGTTAAGAAGATTTGTCGCCGATGCTCCCCTGCTTCAGAACGTATCACATAATGATATAATCCTCGTGGAGGACGACTGTGGCCAGGGCGAACTTGCTCTAATACTTGCTCTGATGTATCCTAAGAAAAAAGTCATAATTGCACTTTCCTCAAGCGAAGGCAGAGAAATACTTAGAGGCTGTATAGACAACTTCATAAAGAATGTAGAAATAGTTGAAAAAGAGATTCTTACTCAATGTATCACTAAAACAGATAATATCTTCTCAATCCGCGCAAAGGGAGATATGCGAAAAGACCTCCCGAACATTACCCGTTTAATTGAATTTATTTGATCGTCAAAACGCTGAAACACCATTCGACATGAATAAGCTACTGTTATACCAATGTTTTAGTCTGTTATGCGCTCTGGCACTGCAGGCTCAATCTCCAAAATCCCTGGTAATCAACCCTGACAATTCGGTCACATTCAATGCATACTTCCCGAAGGCCGAAGAGGTGATTTTGAAGGGAACGTTTATTCCTCGAAAGAACTTCGTCAGAACCGAAGCCGGAACTCTCGGAAAGGACGGTAAGATTGAGATGACAAAGAACGGCGACTATTGGACCTACACCACTCCCTCGCTGGCATCTGAATACTACACCTATTATTATGAGGTGGACGACAAGAAGGAAATTGATACTCAGAACCCAAACAAGGTCAGGGACATTGCCGACACTCTAAACTACTTCATCATCGGCAATGGAATAGCGGACGACTATACAGTTCGCAATGTGCCTCACGGAAAGGTTAAAAAGGTTTGGTACCCATCTAAACTTCAAGGATTCGACAAGCGGAGAATGACCGTTTATCTCCCACCTTCTTATGATCCCAAAAAGCAGAAACGCTTCCCCGTACTATATCTCCTTCATGGCTCCGGCGGTGATGAGAACTCATGGGGCGACTGCGGCCGAGCCTTCCAAATTCTTGACAATCTTATTGCGGAAGGTCGATGCAAACCCATGATCGTCGTTATGCCAAACGGCAACGTCAATCTCGCTGCGGCTCCCGGAGAAGACCCCAACAATCCCAACGTAGAACCTTCCGGCAATAATACCGGCTCAATGTTGGGAAAGATTGAATCCATGTTTATTCCTGATATTGTTGATTATGTAGACAGCCATTATCGGACAATTAATGATAAAACCGGCAGGGCAATCGCCGGCTTATCACTTGGCGGACTACAAACGCTTCATATCGCATTAAATAATCCGACAGAATTTGACTATATCGGCCTCTTTTCAGCACAGACGACTAATGCTCTTAATGACAAACGCATTGGAGGTATGCAGAAGATTGGGAAGGCATGGAATGACATCAAGTCAAGCATTCCCTTTATAGGAGGCGGCAAAGTGGACAAAAAGATTCAGCGCCTCACCTCCGAGGATCTTAGCATCTATGACGATACAGATGGAAAGCTAAAGGCTCTATACAACCCCAATCCTCTTAAGCTGTTTTATATAGCCTATGGTAGTGATGACTTCGTAAAGAAGCTCAACGATGACCTCCGCAATAAACTGGATTTCGCCAATCTGCCATACGTCTACTACGGCACAGATGGCGGCCACACATGGGATAACTGGCGCAAATACCTCGTCAACTTCCTCCCCCGCCTATTTAGGTAGCATCGCAGCCGTGACGTAGTAGCAAACTTCTTCGGCGGCTCGGGCGGCTCTCCAATCTTAAAAAATTGTGATTTGTCTTCCATAATGATTGACTGGTAATGTTTGATATAGACTGATGACGTTTGATATGTGCTATCCGAGACTGAACTTCGGAGTCGATGTCTGCCGGATTGCGCTTCAAAATTAGCCTGTCCGAGATGTAACGGTGCGATAAGACGCGCTGATATAGGGTTCGAAAACAAAAAAATGAGAAGCTAAATGCGCAATAAAGGTCTTGCAGGCCGAATCCGGTCAGCGACGGCGGTGGAAAAAGTCCGTAATTACGGCGGCACATTCGTCCGCAAGGATGCCTTGCAGGACTACGGCTCGCGGGTGAAAAGGCGAGCGTGCATACATAGTAGTGTATCCGCGTTTGGGGTCGGCGGTGCCGATGACAATACGTCTTATCTGCGCCCATCCGATGGCGGCGGCACACATCGGACACGGCTCGACAGTGACGTATAGTGTGCAATCGGTCAGGTATTTGGCACCTATGGCCGAGGACGCGGCGCCTATGGCGAGCATCTCGGCATGTGCCGTGACGTCGTGCAGCGCTTCGGTACGGTTGTGTTCGGCGGCAAGGATGCTGCCGTCGGCACCGACGATGACGGCTCCTATGGGCACCTCGCCTTGGTCGGCTGCCTCATACGCCTGAAACAGCGCCATATTCATGTAATACTCATCGGTCATACTTGCGCGTCTTGTGATTGGGGTATATCTTCGATGTCTATGGACATACCTTCCGTGGCTGCTATGGTATTCGGAAAAATCTCGCGCGCTTCGGCCAGCAGCGTGTCCTCATTGAGGTAAGACTTGGAGTAATGCCCCAGTACCAAGCACTTTGCTCCTGCATCGCGTGCCACCATTGCGGCTTGCCGGGCTGTGCTATGTCCGTGCAGTCGAGCGCGGTCTGTCTTGTCATCTGCGTATGTCGACTCATGGTACAATACATCAACGCCGCGCACGGCTTCTGCCGTGTCCCGGTGATAAGTTGTGTCCGAGCAGTATGCATACGAGTACGATGGCGATGGCGGCAGGGTCAGTCGCTCATTTTCGATTACGCGTCCGTCCGGCGTGGTCCAGTCGGCGCCGTCTTTGATGGCCGGGATGTCGCATATGGGTATATTCAGGTAAGCCGCCATATCGCCGCGCAGGTGTCGCGGCTTGGGCTTCTCGTCAAAGCGAAAACCGACACAGGGCACACGATGATGCAGCGGAAATGAAGTTACGGTCAAAGCCTTGGTGTCGAGTATGATGTGCGGTGCGTCATCGTATAGTCTGTCGTAAATGATGTCAAATGTGGGCTCGCCCGTGGTCACGCGCATGAAGTGGCGCAGCAATTCTTCGCCTTGTTTGAAGATGTGTATGTGTACATCGCCCCCTTTGTCTTGGAGCGATAAGGTGGATAACAGTCCCGGCAGGCCCAGGAAGTGGTCGCCGTGCAGGTGTGACACAAAGACGTGCCTCAGCCGTGCAAAGTGTATGCGCATACGCCGCATAGTCAGTTGGGCTCCCTCGCCGCAGTCAATCATCATCAGGCTGTTGCGGTAATCGACTATCTGGCAGGACGGCATGTGTCGCAGCGACGGGGTGGCTGAGCCGCAGCCGAGGTATTGCACGGTGAATTCGGACATAGAGTGTATTGGTGGATGTGGCTATAATGTGAGGCGTAATTTAATGTTCCGGCGGTTGTCCATCACGCGGTTATATGGGGGTGATGCGTACTTTTTGGCCTTTGAGGCGGCGGGCACGTGCGGCCTGAGATAGTGTTGTGGCGTATTCGGCGGCTACGGCCACCAGCGCGTAGTCCGGGGCTATGGTGATGTGCCCCACCTTGTCGCCCGGGATGCCGGCGTCCTTGACGGCAAAGCCCAGTATGTCGCCGCGCGAGATCTTGCGTCGTCGTCCGCCGTCAATGTACATCAGCTTGTACGGCTCGCGTATGGCGGCGTTGTTCGGCTCGGCAGGGTAGTGCGTATGGTCCGTATCGATATAGGGCGGCATATTTTCCGAAGGGCCGAGGATGACGTATGCCGTACCGTCGGCGCCGGCGCGTGCCGTGCGTCCGTTGCGGTGGGTGTAAGCTGCTTCATCTACCGGCAAATGATAATGGATGACGGCGCCCACGTCCGGGATGTCAAGACCGCGAGCGCCCAAATCGGTGGATACCATCACATTGGCTGCATGTGAGGCAAAAGCTGCCACGGCTATTTCGCGTTGACGCTGCTCCAAGCCTCCGTGGTACAGTACGGCGGTGACGCCGCGGCGTCCCAGGCCCGAGACGACGCGTTCGGCGGCATCGCGATGGTTGACAAATACCATGGCTGTCTGTCCCTCAGCCAGCAATTCGCGCACCAATACGGCCAAGGTATCCAACTTGTCGCGCTCGGGCGATACGACGTCCATTATGGTCAGTCGGGAGCGCAAAGGTGTCGCATCGTCCTCGGCTCGGATGATCTTGGGGGTGCCGCGGTCGGCGATAAATGCCGGCAGCGCCGGCGGCTCGGTGGCCGAGGTTAGCATCAGCAACTCCGAGCACGATCCTATACGACGCATGATGTCGCCCATTTGGCGCTCGAAGCCCAGTGCCAGCAATTTGTCGTATTCGTCTATGACCACGCGGCGTATGTGGCGCGGAACTATGGTGCCGCGTGCGATATGGTCCAGCAGCCGGCCGGGAGTGGCTATGACTATATCCGGTGGAGTGGCGGAAGTCAGTGACGGCACTTCCGAATCGGCCGAGCGACCGCCGCATACCACCACGGTCTTAAATTCCGGCGTGGCCAATGGGCGTATCACATCGTAGATTTGCTGAGCCAATTCGCGCGACGGCGCCAGTACCAGTGCCGTGGGGGCCTGACCGGGCGCGGCCGGACGCATACCGCGCAGCAGTGCGATGGCGTAGGCCACGGTCTTGCCGCTGCCCGTAGGTGCCAACAGCATCAGACGCTGCACGTGTGCATCGACTTCGGCCACGGCGCATTGGATGGCGTTGAGCCGGGTGATGCCCATACGCGCCAGTTTGGCCATGAATTGCTCGGAAATCTTGCTCATAATTCGGGGGCTTATCGGTTGCACTTCACGATGGCTGTTCGAAAACTCTACAGAAGGCTTTCGATGTATTCGTCAAAGGACTCTTCTGTGGACATGAACTCGTTGAGACCGACGTATGTATTGGATGTCCCGTCGGGAAGGATGACGATAAGTGTCGGAAGCGAGGTGACGCCGAAGGCGGTCATGATGGTGGGACATGCGTCGGCATCTACGCTGACAAAGTCTGCACGGTCGCCGTATTTCTCGGCTGCGGCGTGGAATACGGGCTTGAATTTTTGGCACGGGCCGCACCAGGTGGCGTTGAAGTCGATAAGTAAGGGCTGCTCGACTGTCATTTCGGGTGTCAGAGGGTCATCGTCCTCGGCTTCTTGTACGGCTTCGGTGCTGACGTCTTCGGCTTCGGCTTTTTCGGCGGCGATGGTGTCGTTGTCGCTTTTTGCGTTGCTGTCTTGCTTATTGCCGCAGGATGCGAGGACGGCGCACATCGTCAGTGCTACAAATATTTTCTTCATAATCTCGGGTGCTTTTTTAGGAAAAAATTATTTTTTTTGAAGGGGTTAGCCCTTAGAAATTTTAAGGATCTTAAAGACCTTAAGGACTTTAAAGACTTTAGAGACTTTAGAGATCCTTAATGTCTGCGGCGTCTTATGCTCTTGGCCTTTTTTAAGAAAAACGGCGGCGACTGCCGCGCCCTGTGTACGCGGGTGCGTGGCAGTCGCCGTGAGCGTTTATGTGTGTTTTTTGGAGCGTCGTACTATCAAGCGAGAGCTTCTTTGAGGGCCTCGTTGGTGTGGTGTACGGCAGCAGCGCTCTTGGCAAAGAGGGCTTTTTCTTCGTCGTTGAGGTTGAGGTCAACGATTTTCTCAATACCGTTGCGGCCCAGCAGACAGGGCACGCCGATGCAGAGGTCTTTCTCGCCGTATTCGCCTTCGAGCAGAGCCGAGCAGGTGATGATGCGCTTCTGGTCGTGGAGGACTGCAGCGACTACGCTTGCTCCGGCTGCACCGGGAGCGTACCATGCCGAAGTTCCGAGCAGTTTGGTCAGAGTTGCACCGCCTACCATGGTGTCGGCAGCGACTTTCTCAAGTTCTTCCTTGGCCAGCAGAGTCGAGGCGGGAACGCCGCGGTATGCTGCATAGCGGGTCAGCGGGATCATTGTGGTATCGCCGTGGCCGCCGATAACCATACCTTCAACTTCGTTGGGGTTGGCGTTGAGTGCATTGGCCAAGTTGAAACGGAAGCGAGCGCTGTCGAGTGCGCCGCCCATACCGATGATGCGGTTTTTGGGCAGACCGCTGGTCTTGTGGATCAGGTAGGTCATGGTGTCCATCGGGTTGGAGATGCACAGGATGACTGCTTCGGGCGAGTGCTTGAGCACGTTGTCCATTACGGACTTTACAATCTTGGCGTTGACACCGATGAGTTCTTCGCGGGTCATACCGGGTTTGCGGGGAATACCGCTGGTGATGACTACCATGTCGGAGCCTTCGGTGGCGGTGTAGTCGTTGGTGACGCCGCGCAGACGGGTGTTGAGACCCAGGATGCTGGCTGTTTGCATGATATCCATGGCTTTGCCTTCGGCTACGCCCTCTTTGATGTCGAGGAGTACGACCTCGTCGGCTACCTGGTTGGTTACAAGTACGTTGGCACATGTGGCACCTACATTACCGGCGCCGATGACTGTTACTTTTGACATAATTGTAAGTTTTATATTGGGTAATATGTTTGTGCTTGTGTATATATGTGGTCGTCAGACCTATATGCTCGGCGCTGCCGTCTATGGCCGCTGCTGTCGCTTTTGCACGGCAAATATACAAACTTTTTCCGTGTCGGCAGTGAAAAATTAGTTAAGAATATTGCCTATCGGGCAAAAATCCATCGTGCAATGTGTCAGAATGTCATCATTGCATCGTCTGAGCCGTGCCCTTCCGGGTACATATATACAAAAAAAACGCCGTCTACCAACGTGTTCCGGCAGGCGGCGCTTATGCGTGTGTGCTTGTTGACATTATTTGCCAAAGGATTCAGCAGCGTTCTTCAGGTTCTCGGCAGCGTTCTTGACAGCCTTAACGTCCTTGGAAGCTTTCTGAACTTTTTCGGCGGCATCGTTGATGGCTTCGGAAGCCTTGTTGGAGGTTTCTTCTTCGGCAGCGGTGGTAGCTACTTCGACGTTTTCTACGGTAGTCGTTTCGGCTACTTCGGGAGCGGCTTCTACAGCAGCTGTGCTATCGGTTGCCGTGCTATCGTTAGCATTTTCGCTTTTACCATTGCCGCAAGCGGCGAGACTCATTGCTGCAAATACAGCAGCTACATAAAGCATCTTTTTCATAATCGTATGTGTTTTTTAATTGTTTTTTCTGTTTTATCTGTGTATCATTGTCTGATACGCTATATGGTAACACAAATAATGTGCCAAACGCGATAGTGACCGTCTGACACATCGGCCGGTAAAAAAAAATTTGTTTTGATCAGTTTCTTTTGGCTGCTTTATGGTGTATAAAGAAGGAATACATCGTCTGTTAGACGTACTATATATGATATATGGCGCAATTATAGGCTTGTATCGGAGGGTACGGTCTCGCGTCTGCCACATCTGACAGTGTCGGTGTCATCTATGACACGAACTCTTCCTCGAATCGTTTTGTTTGCCATAATAATCTTAAATGCAGTAGTTTAATTTTCTGTAATACCCGGAGCCGATGAGTGAATATCTCCTGATACTTGGCTTTTGCATGGCTGTACACAAGTGCGACCACTTCTGTTTTGCCAAGTCTTTCAAGGGACTGTACGACAGCATACTCGGAGAATAATAGTCTGACGTATCCTTTATTTTAGGACAGAAAACACTATTTTTGTCCTAAAATAAAGGACAGCCATTTTTGGCCCGCCCTTAGTCTGTTAATACGCTAAAGTTTTATTTCATGTCTTCGATGATGTCTCATAAGATTAAACGTATATTCGTATACATCGGCATTGCCGTAGCGGCTGTGCTGCTGACCGTGGGCGCGTGCTGGGTGGCGGTGGACACTAATGCCTCGGGGCGAGTCTATGATGACGTCGGCCAAGTGCCGGCTATGCGCTACGGGTTGTTGCTCGGCACCTCGCCGGTGACGCCGCGCGGTACGCATAATATCAATTTTGACACCCGCATCAAGGCCGCTGCCGAGCTATATCATGCGGGAAAGGTGCAGTATATCATAGCCTCCGGCGGCGACTATCGCCGTGATGACCGGGGCAACGCCGTGCGCTACGGATGCGATGAACCGCGCCGGATGCAACGCGCCCTCATAGCCGCCGGTGTGGATTCGACACACATCATACTCGACTACGAGGGCACGCGCACATTATATTCCGTGGCCAAGGCGCGACGCGTCTACGGCCTTGACTCGGTGCTGCTTATTTCGCAGGAATACCATAACCGGCGTGCCATTTGGCAGGCCGATCATTACGGCCTGTATGCCGTGGGATATAATGCGGCACACAGCTCGGAGCGCGGCAACATCATCCGCAATACGCTGCGCGAAACGCTGGCACGCGTAAAGCTGTATATAGACTTGTGGTTCGGCGCCGAGCCGCAGTTTGCTTCGGCACCCGATCACAAGTAGTCGCGTCGCCTCATCATTTTATGCAAGTCCTCGGCGGCGGCATCGTCTATGGTGTCGCCGCTCTCGCTTTCGAGGACATATAGTGCCAGTGCATCGGTCATCAGGATGTCGTCATGGCGGCCGCGCACTGCCCCATAGCTGCCATCGTCGCGCCGCATATATGACGCCAACTCGTTCACGGCTTCGGTGTCCGGCTCGTCCAGAGTGCCGTCGCGCACGGCCGCCACAAGGGTGTCTATCAGCAGCGGCTTGGTGTTGCGGTTGGTGTGAAACCCGACGCGCCGCCCGGGTGCATCGTCTATGGTGCCGACAGCCCGACGCCGATACAACACGGGGTAGTCACGTGCCAGACGCTCGAGCACGGGGAAGCTGTCGCTGCTTTCCAGTGTATTGCTCTCAACCACCAGCAGGGCGTAATTGTAGGCCTTGGCCAGGTGCATGGCGATGGATGCCAATCGGTCATGGTCGATATGTCCGCGCCATCGGGCGCACACGCGTGCTCCAGTTTCGGTGTGTCGCAGCACGGTCACCACCGAGAAGTCGGCCCCCGGACTGCGCCCGCCCACGTCGACGGCTGCCACGTATGTGTGTCCGGCCGCAGGCTCTTCCCATAGACGTAGGGCTCCGCGGCTGTCATCGCTCCACAGCCCGGAACGCCAATCGATGGTGCAAGTGCGCAGCGGCACACGACAGAGGCGCCGTAGACGCTCGGTCCATCTCACGTCAAAGACATTGGCGCCGGTGTTGCGAAAGGCTTCTTCGGCCGTAGTCGGATATTCGGCCTTGAGCGCTCGGGCATCTTGTATCTCGAGTGCTTTGGCGTGATACCAAGCCACTTGGTCGAGGCACAGTCGGATGCCGTCATCACCCTGTGGCGTGAGCCACAGCGCGCGCTCCTCATCGGTCAGCGACTCCCACAATTCGGCCACCTGTGCCTCGGTGTCCAAGGGCCGCCGGTCGCGGTAGATGCCGATTTCGTACCACGGCACAAAGACGGCACGTTTGTCGCCGCGGCCTCCGGCGCAGCGGTGCCATTCGTGGTAGAAGTAATTGCCCGTGCCGTTGGCCGTTGATTCAACTACCACAAGCGTCAGCGGCTCGATGGGTATGGTGCCGCATACCGAGCACATCAGCGCCACGGGCGACCGCTTGGTCGTGTCGGGCCAATAGGCCATCTCGGAAAGGTGGGCCATCTTGATGTCGCTGCCGCGCATGGCATCGGGCTTCTCGGCGCTGGTGACCACCACGTAGCAGTCGCGTCCCGCTATGCGCCGGGTGTTGGCGCTGCGCTCGTAGGGCAGGAAGCGCAGGGGCTTGTCCTCGTGCCACAATTTCTCGGGGTAATGCTCGGCCAGGAGGCTGTACATTCCCAGGATGAGCTTGGAGGTGTCCTTGACGTGCGCCGCTATCAGCGAGTTCCATCCGCGGCGGAGGCATATCTGTATCCAGGCCATATATATCTGCACCAGGGTGCTGCCGCCCCATTGACGGGCTTTGAGCAAAATCATACGCAGCGGCCGGCCGGCGCGCCGGTCGCTTTCGAGGATGGCGGCGACGCGCCGCTGAGGGCGGTTGAGTATGAAGGGCTCGAGCATCCCGGTGGTCTTGTGCCGTATGGTGACGCAGCGTGCGCACCAGAATTCGAAGTCGCAGCGGCAGCGCGCTTCGACCCACGCCTCGGCATTGGCCTTGACGGCGGAAATATCCATCTCGCAGGGGACGTATGCATGGCGGGAGCGGCTGTCTATGGCGCCGGCAGGTGCCACCACGCGTTTGCGTCTGCCGCTGCTGCCGCGACCGATCACGGGGTCGAAGTCCTCGGCCTGCTGCCGCAGTTGTCGCCGCGATAGGTCTTCGGCCAGTATTGCTTTGTAATCAGTGTTTTCCATTGTAGTGTAAGGCGTACGTATTTCATTGTTTGATGACGGTGTATGTCGGTGCGGCTATGCGTGCATCGGCGCTGACGCCGGCATCTATGCCCAGCCATAGCGAGGTAATGCGGCGTGCCGCGGTGACCACGGTCAGGGGTGTGCGCATGGCCCCGGTGTAGCTTGTGCGGCTGATACACAGATGACGAGGCGACAGGTACATACGCTCGGCCGTGAGGTCGCCGTCCACATCGGCGGCATCGATATTCCATGTCAAGGTGCGCAGGATGGAGCGCGGGCCCATGGGAGTGCGTGCGTTCCAGCGCACTGCCGTATTGCCGGTCGGCGCTACCGTATTGTCGTAGTCCAGTATGCGGCCTTCGGAGGTGGTTGCCAGGGCACAATCGGTGGCGCCGAGTGTCGCGATGACACCGGGATTGTCCACGCTGTAGCGCGCCCGGTTGTGGCGGCTGCTGTAGATATATGTGTCTTGGTCGGCGGCAAAAACGGCCAATTCGCGCCTTTGCGGCAGCCACAGCAGCTCCGAGCCGCCGAGGGGTATATCGGTGGTGATGGTCTCGACGCGGGTGCCGCGCAGGACGTCGATATGACCATGACACAGGACGTATACCGCATCATCGGCGGCGCACATACTTCGCGCACCGACGGGTATCGAATTGCTGATGAGGGTGGCGGACATGGACTTGGCCTCGACTCCGACGGTAACCATACGTATGCCGTCTCCGCTGCCGCAGTAGAAGCGACTGCGGCCATAGTCCCAAGCGCCGCCGGAGGATGGTGCCGTCGCCAGTGTGCGTATATCCGCCGGAAGGGTCAGGGTGCTGCACGGCATCAACGTCCCCGGACGTGTGGCCGCCACAAGTCCGCGTACCACGCCGACGACGACATCGCCGGCGGCCGTGGCGTCATCTCCCGGGTCGGCCTCTGCCACGGGCGTGACGGGCTGCATACTGCTGTCGACGGCAAAGGCGTAAGCGCCATCGCCGGAGGCTTCCATCGTGGCCGTGTGTCGGTAATGGGTGCCGTCGATATCGAGGTCTATTTGGATTTTGACGGCACTCGGATGCGGATATACCAGCAGCGGCGACAGCCGCACGGGCGCGTCCGCGGTGCCGCTGCCGCGCCATACCACATCGCGGTGCCCGTCGGCAAAGGATACACGCACACGACCGCTCCACGCCTTATCGGCAAGGGCGGCGGCATAAGCCACCGGGCTGTAAGCTCCGGGACGCACGGCGTGTATGCCGCCCCAAAGTGTTGCCCCGGCGGCCTTGGCGCACGTCTCGGCCACGAAGCCGCCGGGCAGGGCGGCGGCCGGTACCTGAGGCGGGGTGCATGTCGTCCCATCGCCCATATCGAAGGTGCGGCTCCAGCGCCCTTGGCTCAGAGGCCGGCTGACGGCGGCAATGGCACGTGCGCATTCGTCAAATCGGGCCAGCGCCTCGGCCACATGGCGGCGCGAGGCTGCCGGACGTGCGGCAGCCACGCCGGCGGTGCCGCAAATGCTGATGCGCACATATCCGGTGCCGGGAGTGCGCCCGAACGATGCTCGCACATCCACCCCGGAGGGGTCTATCGGCGGCATAGGCGCGGTCATCTCGAGCACCAGGCGTGCCGCACGGCGTGCCCGGAGGGCATCGGCACCGGCGCCGACGATTACGCGTGGACGGAAGCTGCGCACCGTCAAGGTCTTGGCCGCAAGTGTCTTGCTGTCGGCACAATCGTACGATATGGCGGCTGTGAAGGGGTCGGCCACGTCGGCGGCCAGAAGCACGGGCGGGGTCGTGTACAGGGTGTTGCCCTCGTCGTCGAGGAGGCGGCATCGAGCAAGGCACGGGGCTATGGACGTCCCGGCGGCGTTGGCGCTGTCGAGGGCATCGATGTAGGCGCGGCCTATGTCCGCGGCCAGGGCCTTGCGGTCGGTGGCGGCCAAGGGCATTCCGGAGGAGTACTCCCGGGACAGCACGCGCGCGGGCAGGGTCACGGAGATGTCCCCGGCGCTCTCGGCGATGATGGAGATGGCGGGCCATACGCTGCTGTCGGCACGCGCCATCATCCATGCGCCGTCGGCGTATTGTGCAACGTATGCCCCTGACGTGGACATCACCGTCAGGCTGTCGCCGCCGTCATCGAAGACGGCGCACAACGGCGTCCCGGCGGTATTGCCTATGGTGGTGACGGTGGCGGTGTCCGTGCCTGAAGTGATGCCGGCCACGGCAATTTCGGTGTCGCGACACAGCGCCAAGCGCTTGCCCGCAGACGTGTCGATGCACGCCAACGGACGCCAACCGCCCGAAAGCAGTGTGCGCGGAATACCCGTGGGGCACAGCACCTCGCCGCTCGCATCGGCCGGACGCAGATTGTGGCATTCAACGACTTGAAAGGCCGAAGCCTTGTCCCGATTTATGGGATTTTCGATAAGCATTGTCATGGTAGATAAGGTGTTTGGGTTGGGTGTGTTTTTCGATATACTCGGGCGCACCGGTGTGTGCGCGTTTAATACCGCAAAGATAAACCGCGCATCTCCCGCCACTGCTGCCGATGACACACACACCGCGCCAATCACCGACATACACACCGCGCCAACCATCGTACACACCATGCCAATCGTCGGCGTTTTCCGTCAATATACGATAGGTCGGCGGCTATGCCTCCGCCTAAGTGATCGATACAGTTCCTATTATAGCTATAGTAGCCATTATAGCCATTACAGCCATATTAACCATAACAGCCACCCCCCCCCGAGAAAAAGATAATGGGACGCTGCCGCCGTGGGCTGCGTCCCATTATAATAGATGTCTTTGCTGTCTACTGAAAAAAAACAGATTATTTCTTGGCAGCTTCGATGGATGCTTTACGGAATTCCTTCATAGCCTTCTCGATTTCGAGCGAAGCCTTGCGAGCGCGTGCGCCGGCAGCTTTGTTTCCTTGTTCGGCCTGAAGAGCGGAATCTTTTGCAAATACTGCGTAAGCAGCTGCTACTTTTTCGATAATTTCTTTCATTGTAATGATGTTTTGAGGGTTAGGGGTTATCGTTTTTACGCTGCAAATATACAACAATTCCCACAATACCAAATAATTTTACGCCAAAAAGCGCGGTTTTTGGCCTCAAATCCCGAATTTTGTCTGTTTTTGTCCTCTTACGCAGTCTTTTGGTCTCTGTTCGGCTGCCTTTTTCCACCCGGGCGGTACACCTTTTTTTTGGGGGGGGGTGCAGCGATACAGCCCGTACAAGCCTGATACACCTGCTTTTCGCAGTCTCTATTCCAAAAAAGCGGGCAAATGGCCGGTTTTTTGGAATAGAGACCCCCACCCACGCCCCGGCATAGTCTTCCCCGACAACCGCTGATGACGCAGCGTCCCTGCCGCACCGGCTCCGTAGCCCGGTCATAACTCGGCATAATCGCCCACGGCGTGCAACCTTTCCATCGTCATCCGCTCGCCCCCTCCCACTCAATACAATCCTGATACACTCTATTGTGTACCGCCGGCGCGTCAAGATGTCGACCCGGTGGTGTGTCAAAATGCCGACCCGGTAGTGGCGCCATACATAGCGTCTGTGCAGTATGATGGTAATATCCCGGAATACAGCACATTAAGCCATATTACCTACTGCCGCTGCGGACGCAATATATTGCGTCCCTACAATAATTCGGCATTACGCACACCCTCCTACCATACACCCCCTACCCGAGGACATCCACAGGCTTGCGGCCGCGGTATTTGTCGTAAATAGCATAGAGCGAGCTACCCGGATGCATTGACGCGAAGATGATAGCATCGGCCAGCTCGGCGACATACTCGTTGCGCCGGAAAGCCGTGGCACGGCTCAGCTGCGTGCCCAAGCCGAGGAAGACTATTAGCAGACGGCCGCTGTCGAGCAGCGGAATATACTGCGCCGGGATCTTGGTATATTTGTTGCGGGCGCTGACGAGGATTATAGGCTGCGTGCCTCGGATGAGGAAGCCCCACACGTCGCGCTCTATGGGCGAGGTGAAGCCGCTGATGACGCAGCGTCCCTGCCGCACCAGCTCTGTAGCCCGGTCATAGCTCGGCATAATCGCCCCCGGCGCTACCTTGCGCGGCGCGAGAAACGCCGTTTTCTCCAGCTGCAACAGCTCCTGATTACCAAGATATTCTATCTTCATTCGCCGTCACCGTTTAGCTCATCTCCCATACGATACTTGATGTCGTAGTTGATGATAAAGTCAAGTTCCTCGTCTGTGAAACCATAATGCTTGGCCAGCACCTTGTCTATCTCGTCGATTATCGGCTTGGATTTTGAAGGATTAAACGACTCGAAGACCGATAAATGTTGTTTGGATTTTATGAATTGAGTGTTTTCAACTTTATTAGCTTCATAAGAGGCCATCAGATCCCTCCCATATTGAGTAAGAGCTGTACTTTCTTCTCCACCATTCGATTCGTATAAAAAGTGGAAAATCATATAGTCCCCGAAATTATATAAGTCGAAGAAGTTGACATAGTACCACCAGAAAAGATTGGAATTTAGTATTGAGACCAACTCAAAACTTGATATCTCAGAGGATAAGAATTTTATCTTATTGGAAGTTGAGTCATTTGCGAATGGCCTATTCAAAACTATTTTCCAATATCTACCGCCAGCGCTTCGATATGCCAACATATTGGTCTTGTCTGCGCCTAAGTATTGGGATATCTTATGGTTTGTTGATAATTTAGCAAACAAATGCTTTTCTAAGATTTGATTGAATTTTGGAAACAGCAAATAGTCTCTTAAAAAATCCTGTCTACTTATGGATACATATGATAATCGCCTAAACAGGGTATCTCGAGCACCTTCTGATACCCGGTTGACACCAGCTCCAAATATTTGTCCCCGTCCATATTGGCTAACAATAAATATCGCAAGTGCTATGCAAACGCCATCAAACAACTGCTGAGGTCTTTCAGGATAACAGCCATAATGTATTTGTTTGAAGCTCTCTAACAAGAATTGCTGAAGAGGCCGCATACCTTCTGTCCCTACGGCAGACATCTGGACAATCAGGCCAATAAGACCTCTAGAAATACATTTACTTCTTTCGAATACATAAGAATATAAATTAGCTGTTTCGAGCGTTTGGTAATTTATTATATGATATGGCACGTTCTTCTTATTATACACCACATACGGAGGATTACCGATTATGACATCGAAGCCGCCGTTGTCGTGGATGATTTGGTAGAACTCGGCGAGCCAGTTGAAGGGCTGATGTGTGGCAAGCCAGTTGTCGTAGCCTGTCGTCATAGCGGAGGCTTGGTATAGACGGCGGTTGAGTAGGTCATTGATTATGGCGAGGCGTTGCCGCAGGTCGTGCTTGGCCTGCTTGAACTCGGTCATATTCATCTCCTGCACCATCTGCAATTCCTTGAAACGTTGATAGACAAGCGCTACTTTGTGCATTTCCTCCTCAATCTTGGCCTTGAACTCTTCGTTGGCCGCCGACTCAAAGATGTCTTTGCCTTCAGTGAGGTCGGTGTCAAGCTGTTGCTCGTTGGCATAGCCGACGAGTGTATTGCCGCAGCGGATGTTGAAATCGATGTCCGGCAGCGGGTCAATACCGAGGTTGTCGGCTCGGCGGTCTACATCGACCACGGCGACCATCTTCAGGAACAGACGCAGCTTGGCTATTTCGGTGGCCTCGATCATGATGTCTACACCGTAAAGGTTGCGCAGTATTATGCTTTTGAAGATAAAGTACTGGATGTTGGAGCGGTATTTATTGGAAATCTCCTCGAGCTGCTTCTTGAACAATGTCGGATTGGCCGCGTTGTACCCCTGCATCCGCTCTATGGAGACTTCGTACAGCGGTTCGAGGATGTTCATAGCCGCAAACAGGAAAGCCCCCGAGCCGCAAGTCGGGTCGAGGATGGTCACCGATTGCAGGGCTTCGTAGAAGTGCCGCACAAAGGCGTGGTCGTGTGCCCGATCCACGAGGTCGTATACAAAAGAGCGTATGTCAAGGTTGTACGTGATAAAGTCATTGATGGACTGTATCTCGCCACCCGAAATGCGAGCACGCAATTTGTCGCAACGCTTGAAGCGTTCGATGGTTTCGCGCCATATCTCGGTGGGCAAGGCAAACTCTTCGGGCGTACGACGGTTCCAGTGTGCACGGCGTTCCAACAGTCCGGGTGCGGCGGTGTCGAGGCCGACGGCGATGTCATCGGGGATACGCGTCTGCCAGTCGGGCGAGTAGCCTTTTAGTACGGCGTCATAGATGTATCGGTCGCCGCTGTCGTGCAGCATCCGCCACACAAAGCCGTCCGGGGCGAAAGCCGAGGGCATTTTCTCTGCAACGCGGTCCACCAGGAACGGCAGGATGCAATTCTTGCCGATGTACTCGGTGATGTCCTCTTTGGTGTAGTAGGCCCCCATCTCGGCTCGTTGGTTGATGTACTGCTCGAATATATAACCCAGTACGTCCGGATTGATGTCCTTGCCTGAGGCGGTGATGCGCGTGTCCAGATGCCAGCGCCATTTGTCAAAGAAATCGAACAACCGCACAAAAGCCTCGTCCGCAATGTCTATACCGGCATAATCATGCTCCAAAGGATGTTCGTCAAACATTCCGCCGTTGAGGTACGGTATTTTGCCGAAACGCCGTTCAAATTCGCAATTGTGTCTGGGGTCGTTGAGGCCGTCAGCAAACAATTTGCGCAAAAAGTCGAGATAGAACGAACGGAAGAACGTCCCCTCGCTTCGCCCCGCGGTATGCTTGTCGAGCTTGTGACGCAGGTAGTCGAAGTCAAAATCCAGGAAGCCCTTCTTCTGTATAAAATAGCAGAACATCAAGCGGTTAAGCATCACCGAAGTGTACCATTGCTTGTTGTAGTTGTCCTTGGTCTCGATATGGTCGTCTATGCCGGTGATGAATTGGGCAAACGCCGTGTGTTCTTTCTTGAAACCGGAGTAGAAATCCTTGGTAATCTTCTCGGAATTGACGGCAAAGGCGCCCTGCACCTTGTCGCGAAGGTCCACAATGCCGATATTTTCGTCCAATTCGAAATACAATCCGTCGATCTTAGAGTACAGGAAATCAGCCTTGTCCTTATCACATTCCACGAGGACGATGTTACGCTTCTCGTTGGTCCGTATCGGCACCACCCAAAGGTCGTGCGAAGTGCCTTTTTGGCGGAATATGCAGATGTAGTCTAGAGCTTGGCGGCGCAATTTCGAGTCTATCTTCTTGGCCAAAGACTGAGACGGCAATTCGTCCACCTCGCAGGTCAGAATTTGGAAACCGCTGCGCTCGGCTATGGCTGTGATGTTGTATTTTACGTCATCCACAACAATCTCAGGCAGTTCGGTCTGCCCACGATAGCGATTCCATCCGAGTTCCGAGACAAACAATTCGCGGAAATTGCCTTCGCGAATAAGGCTTGTAAATAGGGCTTTCTTAATCATGGCAGTAATCATTTATTGGTACGTATGCCCATTGAGCAGACAATGGTCGGGTCTCGATGCGTATTTTCTTCGACGGGAAGGCGACACAGAGCCCCGTTTTTGCGCAAGTCGAGGACATATTGCACTATCTCGTCGTTGTCTTGGTTGCGGCGTAGCATCTGTCCGAGGGTCAACTTGGCGGTGTCGAGGAGCGGATAATTGTAAATATCGTTGATGGCAAATTTGAGATCTTCCTTGTCGTCTATACTGAAGAACAATGAGTTGTCTTGATGATAGTAGTGCTCGAGTAGTTCGACAAGCCTGAAGCGGGTCGAGAAGCGATTGCCGAGAATGCCGGCAATCGTCGGGTCGGCAGTGTCCTGTTCGACTTGGTTGATAGCTTGGCATACAAGTTCGTGGTGATTTGCAAGCGGTTGGGCCGAAGGTTCTTCGGGCGAGCAAGACATGGCCTGGAGTATACGTCGTTGCGAGTTGCTGACTACGCTGCCGTCCGGGGCGAGCCACGTCAGCACATCGAAGTCATTGTAAGTGCGAGCGTAGGTTACAACGCCACCTTGTGCATCGTCCGGGGCTGCCTTGGTCGAATAAACCATGTTTTGCAGGTTTGGAATGATTTCTTTTAGATGGGGATTTGCATCAATGGCGTTCTTCCATATTTGATAAGCCTGCGATGACAGGTCAACATCGCCGTCATCTTCATCGTCAAGTACTCCGGCCTTTTCGTTGAACATATCTCGCAGGTTCTTTTCATTGCCTTCAAAAAATATTTCGTCAGAGCCTACGAGCGATGCATTCTCGTTGATGCGGTCGTTAAGCCGCTTGCGTAGCGAGATTATTTTCTCGACGCCGTCGGCCGGGAAGAACGAGTAGCAATAGATCTGCGGTGCGTCCTGGCCTATACGGTCGACACGTCCGGCACGCTGTATGAGGCGGATAATGGCCCAAGGCAGGTCAAAGTTTACGACGATATGACTGTCTTGTAGGTTTTGACCCTCGGAAAGGACATCGGTGGCAATGATTACCCGGTATTGTTGGGACGCGGGTATGTCAGGCTTGTAATTGCTGACAGGAGAGAAGCGTTCGACTTCGGCGGTGGGGTTTTCGGAAGCGCCGGTCACCACGCCCAAGTTGCCAAGTCCTCGGCGGCGCAGTTCGCGATAAATGTAGTTGGCCGTATCGGAGTACTGGGTGAATACCACCACTTTTTCGTCCTTATGCCGGACGGTCAACAGCTCATAAAGTTTGTTCAACTTTTGGTCGGTCTCGCTCTGCCACTTGCCGCAAAGCCGAATCATCGAAATCAGTGTCTCGCAATCTTTCTTAAGCTTCTGCTTGAGTGTACGTTTGAAGTGCTTGCTGTCGAGCCACGAGACATTGCCCTTGTTCGTAATTAGTTCATAGTGGCCTGCCGCCCGACGCATATAGTCCGCGAGGTCCTCTGATATAATCGGCAGCCCGCCATCCGGTATTGCATCGGGATTGGCCATATCTTCGCCGAGGATGTCGGCGTTTACGTCCTCATCATCGATGTATTCCTCGGGCAGCTGATTCTCATCTCCCACCGGTACTCGCAATTTATTGTCAAGAGCATAGATAAATACGCAGTTGCGCAGAATATGTCGCGCCAGGGTGAGCAGAAAAGAGAAGCCGCAACTGTCTATGCGCTTGAAAAACGTAGACTTGCAAAATCCCATTTGCTGCTTGCCTGCGCGAGACAAGTTGTCCATTATTTGCTTCTCGAGGGTAGACGCATTGTCTCGAGCATCTTCTTTAAGGTAGTCCGTAAGTCCGTAACGCGGCAGGTCGAGCGACTCCATCAGGCCGATCATTTCCGAAGAATACAGGCGCGAGTATTGGTCGCCCGGCTCGGTATCGAATTTTAGTGCTTTGGGTAGTCGATCGGGGAAGTACGACCTTCGACCATCCGGAAATTCGAGATACTTTCGGCCGTCCGTAGGGTCGGTCTTGGCGTAGTTCTCTTTTATGAATGTGCGGGTGCGCCGCACAAGGAACAACTTCATCAGTTCGTTCCAATCTTCGATATTATCGGACTTGTCAAACGCCGAGATGGAGCGGATAAATGTCTCGCTGTGCTTTTGCATAAATTGGCGCTCGCCGCCAAGTTCACGAATGTAGTTTTCGGGGCGAATGCCTAAGTCTTGATCTTCCGAAATAAAGAGTTTAAGCTGGTTGGACAGATCCGAATAATGCTTATTGTAAGGTGTGGCCGTGAGAAGAAGCACGTTACAGCCTTGACGGTCAATTAGAGCTTTGATGTTTTTATAGCGCCTGCCCTTGGCTCCGTTTCTTAAGTTGTGACTTTCATCGATTATTATCAGACGATAGTATCGCGCATTGTCGACATCGATAGGCTTGGCCATTGACATAATGTCCACTTTCAGGTCATAACGGTCAGCATATTTGCGCCACATACTCTGGAGGTTGGCCGGGCATATAATCAATGTACTGCTGGCATAAGTTGTTTCGTAAATCTTGGCAATGGCGCACGCGGTGATGGTTTTGCCAAGGCCGACGACATCACCGATCATAGCCCCGCCGCGTTTCTCGTTGCGAAGATGACGTGCTGCAATCTTCACTGCAGTTTGCTGAAAATCGAACAATTCGCGGCGAAACTCCGGCGAGAGTGCAAACTCCCTTATCCCATTGCGCGCCTCTTCGCTAAGATGGTAAGCGGTCTTAAGATAAATATAGTACGGCGGAATTGTAATGTCTCCGGCCCATGAGTTGTCGATGGCCTCGATAAGCTCTTTGGTGATGTCTATGCAGAAACGGTCGTCCCAACGGGCATCGAACCACTCGGCAAGTTTTCGCGCTTGGTCGCTGTCCGAAAATTCGGCATTTAGTTCGCCATTGCCGCGTAGTCCGGCCCAGGTCAGGTTGCTGCTGCCCATCAGCGCCATAATCTTGTTGAAATTGTCGTCCGGGCGATAGGCCAGGTACAACTTGGCATGGAGATGCTCGCGCAAATAAAGTTTTACGCATACTTTACCATCCTTAAGTTGACGGGACAGACGCCGCAGTGTCATCTCATCTTTGGCTGACGGCAATCCCATCTGAAGTTGGCGGCGAAAGTCGCGTGCAATTTTCAGCTTCTGACTACGAACAAACTCGGCGTCCGGCTCGAAACCGTCCTTTGTATAAAGCCACCGTGTCAATTCCTCCGGTGGTTGGTGCATACCGATAAGCAGACGGCAGGTGCGATGGATAGGATCACCTTGCGACTCCTCTTCGACGAAATCCCCGGGAAGCAGGTCAACTTGGTCTATGATTAAGTCCCATCCGCGAAGATTGAAATAGCCTACGCAAAAATCGACGCGTTTTACGCCGGTATTAGTGATTATATCTTGGAGTCCCTTAGTGAATTTCAGGTCAATATTGTCGAATATCCGAGCCATTGGCGTATAATTGCCACCGGCTTCAGAACGGCATTAATATGTTTTTATAAAAGAAAAGCGGAAGCCCTACCATGCTCATCCGCTATTCGAGGTCCTGAGAAAACCATTGCGACAGACGAGCAATGGTAGACCCCCGCGAGGTAGATATGCAAACATCTGTCTACCTAAATACGACAGACAGATGGTACATAGACGTACCTACGGGCATCCACCTATTGCTTCATCCTCGGTCGCAAATTCAAAATTTCTCAGGTTTCGAATAGCCAAGAAATAAAGCGTCGGTAAACGCCTTTCGTATGTAAGAGACTCGCTCGATGCTCGGCATTATTCCCCCTTTGAGGAGCCTTGCATCGCGAGTTCTGTGAGCAAAATTAGTAAAATTCGGCGAACTGACAATCAATCGGACATATAAGATGCCAATAAATGCAATCTGCCCGGAATGCGGCAAGGGATATTGAGGCAAATCGGCTCAAACCGAGGCCGAATAAGTCATTTTACGGCTCGCAGTGAGCCGTAAAACTATTTATTTTGGATGAATTTGAGCCGTAAAATCAAACTATCATGACAGCAGGAGTAGAAATACTCCCATATCTACACAATCATCCTGACAGTGCAAAGGCTGAGATAAAGGCCGGCATGGGCCTCGAGATGAGCGACGCTACCATAAAGCGGATGCTCGCCAAAGCCGTAAACGATGGCATGGTACTCGTGACGGGGAAAGGCCGCGCCACCAATTAAGAGTTAAGGAAGACGAGAAATTCTTCAAGAAATTTATGGGGCAGCGGCGTAATTCCGTGGATGGACTAACCGAATATCCGGCTGACGCGGT
>ERZ808262.168-NODE-168-length-47736-cov-4.132212_pt1 | contig 47736 bp, 65 predicted proteins | sample MGYA00520895_ERZ808262 | MGnify/ENA primary metagenome ERZ808262 (study PRJEB31516, sample SAMN03275588) | gut metagenome | biome: mammalia-associated habitat; material: feces | host: Papio cynocephalus | place: Kenya | collected 2012-08-02 ... | reverse complement strand
TGAGTTTGGGAGCGGTGTGCATGGCGGTCAGAGTGCGGGCACTTTTACTCCCAGTGATAGCTTCCATCTGCTGGAGGGCGGTCGCACGGAGCTTTTTCAGCCGTTCCGGCTGAGAAATGGCCTGCTCGATCAGGTAGGCGTTGATGTTCTCCAGATTGGAAAGAACAAGCAGCTGCTCGATGGTTGCGTTGTCACGCATATTGCCCTTCTCATTCGGGTGCGCCTGCCGCCACTGCTGGGCGGTCTGCCCGAACAGAGCCACGTTCAACACGTCAGCTTCATCCGCATAGACAAACCCCTGCTGCATGGTTGGTAGTTCTGGGGGAATCAGGTTGGCCTTGATGGCATCGGTATGAATCCGATAATTGGCCTTTGCCAGAATGCGCTTGACATTCCAGTCCAGGGACAGGCGGTGATCCTCGCTCTCCTTCAGCCGCTGGTAGTCTTTGATGATGTAGAGCTTAAACTCGGGAGAAAGCCAGGAGGCGAACTCAAAGGCAATGTCTTTGTGAGCATAGGTACCGCCACCATAGCGACCGGACTTGGACACAAGACCGATGGCGTTGGTTTCTTTAATCCATTTTTGCGGAGACATGACAAAGGCATTAGAACCGGCTTCGTTCTTAAACTGGTCGAATTCGACCAGTTTGAAATCCGGGTTATTTAGTTGCTCCCACAGTCCAAGGAACTCCAGGGTACTGCGTAGACGAAGCCAGTTTTTGACGACATCGGCGGGAAACTCCGGATTCCGATGTCGAGCCATATCCGTCAGGGAAATATAGTCATCTTCATTCCCGATAGTAGTCACGACGGCAATTTCGATACCGTCGGCATGAATGACACTTTGCACTTTCTTGTTTGCCATAGAAGTCTCTCCTTTCTATTTCACCGAGCTGGTATTTCAATCCACGCTCCAGATAGGAGCGGCAAGGGGGCGGGGCGATACTATTATCGCTACCGCACCGAGCTGGTAAAAGCCACAGCTTTACCCAGAACGCGGACTTCGTTCATTTCTTCTTTTCGGTAAACAAGCGGGTCGTACAGGGGATTCTCCGGCTCCAGGATGATCCTGTCCGGCAGGCGTTTGAATCGCTTGAGGGTGGCCTCGGTTTCAATGAGAACGGCGGCGATCTCGCCGTTTTCCACCGTGTCCTGCTGGCGGATGTAGACGATGTCGCCGTCGAAAATCCGGGCGTTGATCATGGAGTCGCCCTTGCAGGTCAGGGCAAAGTCGGCGTGGATATGGACGGGGATGTCCACCTGACCCTCAATGTGTTCCTCGGCCAGCACCGGTGCCCCGCAGGCGATGGTGCCCAGAAGGGGAATCTTCCGCATTTCCGGCATGGGGAGGATGTTGGAGGCTTTGGGCGCAGCATCATCTCTGGTGCGATTAACGTCATATCCCATGAGCCATGCTTCACTGACATTCAACGCCATTCCTAGGATAGATAGTTTTTCTTGACCAGGTTCAACCTTCCCATTTACATATTGGCTCAGATCATTCTTTGCTAATTTAATGCCGTATTTATCGCAAAACGGCTTCGCAGCAGCTAAAATATCTACTTGGCGGATTCCACGTTCATCCATCAAAGTTTTTAACCGGGCAGATGTATTTGTTATCTTCATTTATTACCACCTCTGGAATAAGAATAGCACATATTGAATAAAAGTTCAATAGTAAAGTGAAAATAATTCAAAAATTTTGAACACGCCTATTGACAAACAAGTTTACATCGTTTATACTTATGGCAGTTCAAAAACATTGAACAAGTTAATGGAAAGGAGGTGCTAATATGCCTTATAACTATGCTAAGTTACTGGGTAGAATAGTTGAGAAAGTTGGAACACAAGGAAAATTTGCCGAGAAGGTAGGTATTTCTGAACGGTCTGTGTCCTTAAAACTCAACGGAAAAGTCGGCTGGAAGCAAGATGAAATTGCAAAGGCGTGCAAAGTACTTGCGATTCAGGATGAGGACATTCCTAGTTATTTTTTTGCACTGTAAGTTCAAAATAATTGAACATATTCAAACGGGAGGTGAAATAGTGGACGACAACAAGACGGTATTCCCGGTAAATCTCAACTTCAGCAGCCTTGACGAAAAACTGAAACAGTTCGTGATTCTCAGAAATGAGATGGTACTGCTAGCAAAAGAGATTGGCATTGAGACGAAGGACGGGCTGCTGGAACTGAAAGTAAAGTGAGCCGCCTGCGGCAACAGACGGCTCCGGTAGGTCATTAGGAGGTGAGCACATGAATCGTCTACGACTGCTCTTGAAGCAGCGCCCGGAGAATCCGCACGATGTCCGGGATATGCTCAATCAGCAGTGTCGCGGCAGCTACGATGAGCGCCTGGACAAGTTGGAGAAGAAAGTCTCTGCGCTTTCGGCGCTTCTCATCGGCTACCTTGCGGGCCATTTCCTCGGCCTGCTGCTTTTCTAGCCTGCGTATCCGTTCCAGATATTTGGCGATCTTCGGGTTTTCCTCCATTTCCTTCAAGTCGATATTGGAGGTGTCAGGAATGTCCGGAAGGTCGAGCGGCGGAGAAAAGCTCTTTGGTTTCACAAAATCACCCCCTTTCTACGTTCAGAATAGCACAGTGGGTGACGATACGCAATCTAAAAACAGGAGGTGAAAACGATCTACGGCTCCATGGATTACGACGAGCGGGAAAGGCGGGTAATTGCCTTCTCTGACGGGCAGACCAGGCTCTTTGCCACGAAGAAAAGTCTTTCCGGTTCCGGGTGCAATTTCCAGAGGCATTGCCACAGGGCTATTTTCGTGGGCATTGACTACGAATTCAACGACTTCATTCAGGCGATTCACAGAATCTACCGCTTCCTGCAAAAGGAGCAGGTCATCGTCGACGTGATTTTTACGGAAGCGGAAGAACAGATATGGCGGGTACTGCTGGAGAAGTGGGAGAATCACAACAAACTGCAAGAGAAAATGCGCCAGATCGTCAAGGACTTCGGCCTGCTGGACAATGTACAGGCTGAGAGAATGGCACGGTCGATAGGAGTTGAGAGAATGGAAATCAAAGGTAAAAACTGGACGCTGGTCAATAACGACTGCGTGGATGAGGTGCGGCGGATGCCGGATAACTCTGTAGGTCTGATTCATACGTCTATCCCATTCAGCAACCATTACGAGTATACGCCCAGCTACAACGACTTTGGACACAACGAGAATACCGCCCGATTCTTTGAACAGATGGACTTCCTGACCCCGGAGCTGCTGCGGATTCTGGAGCCGGGCAGAGTAGCGGCCATTCACGTCAAAGACCGGGTACTGTTCGGGAATGTGACCGGGTACGGAATGCCCACCATGGAGCCTTTCCACGCCTTGTGCATCGACCATTACATGAAGCACGGCTTTGCCTACTTCGGAATGATTACCGTAGTGACGGACGTGGTTCGGGAAAACAACCAGACCTACCGGCTGGGTTGGACAGAGCAGTGCAAGGACGGCTCCAAGATGGGCGTAGGTTGTCCGGAGTATATCCTGCTTTTCCGGAAGCTGCCTACAGACCGCTCCAAGGCTTATGCCGATGATCGGGTGGAGAAAAACAAGGAGGACTATCCACTGAGCCAGTGGCAGCTGGACGCACACGCTTTCTGGAGATCTTCTGGCAACCGGAACCTGAACCCGGACGAGCTGTCCCGGCTGAAAATGAGCGACCGGATGCGTCGGTTCCGTGAGTATAGCAAGACCCACGTCTATGACTATGAGCAGCACGCCGCCTTATCCTATGCCATGGAGCAGCGGGACGCTATCAGCAAAGAGTTTATGACACTGCCGCCCGCCTCTACTTCCCCGGATGTTTGGGACGATATCAGCCGCATGAAGACCCTGAACACCACCCAGAGCCAGCGACGGAAGCAGCTGCATGTGTGTCCCCTTCAGCTGGATATTGTGGAGCGGATCATCAACCGGTATTCCAATCCGGGTGACCTGGTATTTGACCCATTTGCTGGGCTTGGCACGGTGCCGATGATGGCCGTCCGAATGAACCGACGGGGCTACGGCTGTGAGCTGAATCCGGGATATTTTGCCGATGCGGTGGCCTACCTCCGGGCAGAGGATGCAGAAGCGGAGCAACCGAGCCTGTTTGACATGGTGGAGGAAAGCGAGACATGAAAGTTCTGATAGCCTGCGAGGAATCGCAAACCGTTTGCAAGGCGTTCCGGGTGCGGGGGCATGAGGCGTATTCCTGCGATATTCAGGAGCCGAGCGGCGGACACCCGGAGTGGCATATTCTGGGGGATGCGCTAAAGGCCATCGAGGGGGGGCAAGTGACTACCATGGACGGACAAACCCATAACGTGGGCCGGTGGGATTTGCTAATAGCGCACCCGCCGTGCACCTTCCTGAGCTATGTTTCCGGCAAGCATTTTTCCCTAAAGTACACGCTGCCCGAAAAGGTGATAGCCAGATGGCGGGAGCGTGCTTGTGGTGCAGTGTTCTTTATGCAGTTCTGGCTTGCAAATGCAGACCGGATAGCCATAGAAAACCCGGTTGGCTTTATGAACACGGCATACAGAAGCGCAGATCAGACAATCCACCCCTATATGTTTGCGAAATCGGTAGACGATAAAGAGCAGTATGTAACAAAGGCAACTTGCTTGTGGTTGAAAAATTTACCGAAACTGAAAACCAACGGCCTACCTAAGCCGGATAACGGGAAGCTTTTCGGGAAACTGCCCAGCGGGAAAAACCGCGTCTGGGAGGATACATATAGCAGGAGTGGGAAGGTCAGGAGCAAAACGTTCCCCGGAATAGCTGCCGCAATGGCCGAACAGTGGGGATAACACAAGCCCGGGGCAACCCGGGCGGGAAGGAGATAACAATGAAGGTTTGTGAGACCTGCAAATGGTATGAATCCTACTGCGGCGTGTGCTGCAATGGAGAATCGGAGTGCCGAGCCGATTTCATGGACAGCGGGGATTCCTGCAAGAAATGGGAGGCGATGGACAATGCCAAAGAATGATTTCCTATCCCGGCAGAAGGAGCGGGAACACGCTGCCTTTGAAGGCGGTATCCGGGTGGGGCGGCAGCAGATGTGTGATTTCCTCACTCTGTCCCTCCGGGATCCGGAAGTGATGGGTAAGAATACCTTCTCCGGCAAACGGATTCTGAAGGTGCTGAACCGGATTGAGGAGCTGATGACGGAGTTTTCCCCGGCCTTTGAAAAGCACGACGAAGCCGACTATTACCAGGCCATGCTGGACAGGCTCCTTCGGGAGGCCTATGGCGATGAAATCCAAGACGGGTTCTACGGCTTCTCCGACCGATACGACGTGAAGAAATTCGACTATCAGACAGGGAAATGGAGGTGATTTTTTGAACTGGAAGTATGAGGCGATGGAAAAACTCAAGAGCTACAACGCAAAGAAGCAGGCCTTACGCAGTATTCCGGAGGAAATCGCCCGGCTGGAATCTGAGATGCAGAGCATCCGCAGTGCCACGTCGGACGGTACGCCGGTCTCAGGCGGCGGTTCCGGCAGGGAGGACAGGTATCTTTCCAACATCGTCCACCGAGAAGAGCTGTCACGTTCGCTGGAGCAGGCGAAAGTGTGGGTCAGCCTGGTAGACGCGGGGCTGGCGATTCTCAGCCAAGAAGAGCGGCTCGTCCTGGACAGATTCTACATAAACCCGGCCAGGGGCAATGTTGACAGGCTGTGCGGGGAGATGGGGATTGAGAAACCAACCGTATACCGTCGAAAGGATGAGGCGTTGTGGCACTTTACGCTGTGCCTGTATGGGCAGACTGAAAATTGAGAAAAAAACGAGACGACTTCTCACTTTCAATGTGCTATACTGGTAAAAACGAAAAAGCGAGAGGCCAAGGATGATTCCCTGGCCTCTTTGCTATGCTGTTTGTTATCTTTCCGATACATGCAGCTTTGCGCGCAAACCCTCCTGAAGAACCTGAGAGAAATTAACACCAGATTTTTCCGCTAAATCACACAACCAGGATGGAAGCGTGACATTTTTTCGGACAGTGCGCATGTCGTTGGCTCTTCGATAGGCATCAAAGTCAATGTCTACAAGGGTTACAAGGTTCCCCTTATCGCAATGGGGGGTGAGAGTAGATGGAGCTGGGATAGGCTTATGGTCGTCCTGCTGGCAGATTCCCCAGAGTCCGATCGCGTCCCTGGCCATATCGATACATTCGGCTACGGTTTCACCCTGAGTGCCGATATTGAGGTCTGGAACGTCTACGGAATATCCGCCTTCTTTTTCCGGATGAAGAATGATTGGATAGATTGCTTTAGCCATATTAGAACCTCCTGTTATGGGTGGCAAGGGGCTTATTTCAGCCCCTGCCGTCGGATGATGGATTTTGCAAGCTGCTCTTTGATTTCCGAGTGCCGGGGAATCGGTTCAGAGCGTTCGCCATTTGTGTAAATATCATGGTTCGCGCCGTTGCGTTGTAACCACCAGCCGTTGGATTCCAAGAGCTTTATGAGGTCTTTGCGCTTCATACGCTTCACTCCTTACGGTATATATTATACGCACTCAATGCGCATTTGTCAAGCAGGAAAATGAAAAAAGATACATAAAAGTCAAGAGAGGTGGTGACGGGTGGCAAATGAACGGAACATTATTCCCAACTCCGAAAGAACTCCGGAAGAGCGGCGAGAAATTGCCAGAGCTGGTGGAATTGCCTCCGGAGCTGCCCGCCGTCGAAAGCGGAGCCTGAAACAGGCGGCTGATCTGTACCTGTCCTTGCCGGTAACAGACAGGCGGGTGTGGAACAAAATCGCCCGGGACGGGGTGGAACCGGAGGATATCGACAATCAGATGGCCATGATCGTTGGACTGACAGAGGCAGCGGTTCAGGGAGATGCCAGGTGTGCCAAGGTGCTGGTTGACCTGCTTGGGGATTCCACCGGGGAAGAAAGCACACCGGATGACGGGTTCATGGACGCACTGCGAGAAGAGGCGGGACAGATATGGCAGGAGGATTAAAACAGGCGGCATTTCGGTTTCAGCCCTTTTCCCGGAAGCAGAAGCAGATACTCACCTGGTGGCTCCCGGAATCCGGTGTATCAGACGCAGACGGAATCATAGCAGATGGAGCCATCCGGTCAGGGAAAACCGTGTGTATGTCGCTGGCCTTCGTCCAATGGTCGATGCACAGCTTTAGTGGCCAGAATTTCGGCATGTGCGGCAAGACCGTGGGCAGCTTCCGCCGGAATGTGCTGTCTGTGCTCAAGCAGATGCTTCCGGCAAGAGGGTATACCATTCACGACCGGCGAACGGACAACCTGGTAGTTATCTCCCGGGGAAGTACCGAGAATTATTACTACATCTTCGGCGGCAAGGACGAAGGCTCTCAGGATCTGGTGCAGGGTATCACCCTGGCCGGGATTCTGCTGGACGAAATCGCCCTGATGCCGGAAAGCTTCGTTAATCAGGCCACGGGCCGCTGCTCTGTGGATGGCTCCAAGTTCTGGTGCAACTGCAACCCGGCAGGGCCAGAGCATTGGTTCAAGAAGCAGTGGATTGATGAGCAGAAGAAGCGAAACCTTCTGTACCTCCACTTCACTATGGAGGATAACCTGAGCCTGTCGGAGCAGATACGAGCCAGATATCGGGCGATGTACACCGGCATTTTCTACCGGCGGTATATCCTGGGGCAGTGGTGCCTTGCGGAAGGGCTGGTGTATGAGTTCGACCCGGAGAAGCACGTCACGGAAGATTTGCCGGAATGGGGCGAGTGGTACATCTCCTGTGACTACGGAACTCTGAACCCCTTCTCCGCTGGCCTGTGGTGCGTCAGAGACGGCGTTGCCGTCCGGGTGGCGGAGTTCTATCACTCTGGGCGGGAACGGCAGCACCAGCTCACGGATGAGGAATACTACCGGGAAATTGAAAAGCTGGCCGGTGACAGGGGTATCCGACACGTTGTGGTTGACCCGTCAGCGGCTTCTTTTATTACCTGCATTCGTTCTCACGGGCGTTTCTCTGTCCGGAAAGCGAAGAATGATGTCATGTATGGTATCCGGTTGACGGCCATGATGCTTCAGGCCGGAGTTATCAAAATCGGCGCGGACTGCAAGGACGCCATTCGGGAATTCGGACTGTACCACTGGGACGATAAGGGCGAGGTGGACAAGCCGGTGAAGGAAAACGACCATGCCATGGATGATATTCGGTATTTCTGTGCCACAGTCATGCGCAGAAACCGGCAGGCACGGCAGATCATCGGAGGGATTTGCGATGAGGAAACGGATTCGTAAATGGATCATAGACAGGGCACCAATCTGGGCAAAGGCTTCCTTGCAGGCGGAAAACGCACGGCTGGAAGCGGAAATTGCCGGACTCCGGGCGGAGCTTGCCCGGAAGGATGCCTATATTCAGGGTCTGCAATACGCTGTCCGGGCAATCCGGAAAATCACAATCAACACGGCAGGTGAAAAAGTATGCCTGACACGGAGGACACTGAGAACACCGAGGATGGTGAGTAAGGATGCTGACCGCTGACCAGATCGACGTTTTGGGGGAGAAAGCCAGACAGCTGATTTCTCCGGTGACGGAGTTTCTGATTGAGGACATCGCAAGGAGAATCGCGGAAGCGGGGCAGTTCACCGGCACGGCGGCCTACCAGGCCTGGAGACTTCAACAGCTGGGTGTTTCTCAGCGGCAGCTGAAAAAGGAGCTGAGGAAGCGGCTGAAGGTGTCTCACCGGGAACTGCGAAAGCTCATGAGCCAGGCGGGGGAGGCCGGATATGACTATGATATCCGAAAGCACCCCTATGTCCAGGCGGTTCCCTTCCGGGAGAATCAGGCCTTACAGCAGATTGTGTCCGCGGCGGCTGAGCTGGCGGATGAGAGCCTGAGCAATATCACCCAGACCATGGGCTTTGTGGGTTCGGACGGGAAGGCCAGGGAGCTGACGAAAGCCTATCAGAACGCCTGTGATTTTGCCTTTCAGAAGGTAGCCACCGGCGCTCAGGATTACGCCTCGGCCATTCGGGAGGCAACCCGGAATCTGGCAGACCGGGGAATCGTCTCCATCGACTATGAATCCGGCGTGTCCACCTCCCTGGAGGCCGCTGTCCGGCGGAGCGTCATGGGCGGCTTAGGGTTGATGCAGGAGAAAATCAGCCAGCAGAATCACGACGATTTCGGCTGTGACGGCTGGGAAATCTCTGCTCACGCCGCCAGTGCCCCCGATCATGAGCCGATTCAGGGCAGACAGTACACCGATGCGGCCTATGAGAAGCTGAACAGCTCCCTTGCCCGGCGAATTGGCACTCTGAACTGCGGTCACGCCGCTTTCCCGATCATCCTGGGTGTGGACACCCCGCAGTACACGCCGGAGGAGCTGGCAAAGCTACGGCAGGAGAACGAAAAGGGCGTTGACTACAGCGGCAAGCACTATTCCATGTATGAGGCCACTCAGCACCAGCGGCGGCTGGAAGCTTCCATCCGGAAGCAGAAGCGCAGGATATTGGTTGCCGAGGCTACCGGGGACAAGGAGAGCCTGCGGCAAAGCCAGATCAAGTATCAGGTGCTGAACCAGGAGTATAAACGCTTCTCCAAGGCGGCTGGCCTGCGGCTTCAGCAGGAGCGTATGGAAATGTCCGGTTTCGGGGCGAAGCAGGCCAGAGAGGCGGAAAATTACGAAAGAAACTTGCAATTTATCAACAACGATGCTACAATCAAGGCGGAATCCGGATTGCCGAAAAAGTTACAGGAAGCAGATACGGTGATTTCTCATACTGTGGCTGTAAACCTCCCCAAAATTCAAGGCGTTGTCCCAAAAGGCGCAGCAGCTGTTGAGGTGTATACGATGGCCGGAGACGGAACGAGCACACCGATTCGGGATTTGAAGCGATTGTATGCAACATACCCTGACTACGGGGATGCAAGTAGCTGGAAGAAGAAATCCGGGACGGTGTATGCAAAGAATCACCATTATGTGGTTCACTGGTATGAGAATACCAAAGGCGTTCCGCCGGATGAAATAAAGTTGAAAGGGGCGAAATAATATGCGTGTCCGATATGTTGGTAAAAGCTTCGGAATCGATGGCTTGACGGATGGAAAGGAATATGAGGTTCTTTCCTATGACGAAGGTTCAGGAGCTCTTCAAATCGTTGATGATAGCGGAGAAGATTACCTCTACGATCCGCACAATCCTCGCCCCATCGCAAACTCAGATCACCCCGGAGGAAGGTTTGAGATTGTTGAGGATGATGTCTTTGGGACACTCAGAAAAGCAATATGTGAATAAGGAAAGAGAGCTATGGTAACATGGCTCTCTTTCACTATGCCCTGAGAGGTGAATGAACATGATGTATTGCCCCTATGCGGTGAACCACCATCTGGTTCAGCAGACAACGTATGAGTACGATGAAAGCGGCAACCAGACCCTACAACAGGTAATAGAACACAACACCGCCGAGTTTGTGGAGTGCAAAAAGGAATTATGCGGCGCATGGCATGATGGAAAGTGCCATTACAACCAAGTTGATTGAAGCAACGATTCGGAATTTCCGGATGGTTGCTTTTTTCATATCATTTTTGCCGTGGCTGGCGTAAAACAAGCCGACAGCAGGGGACGCGACCCCCATACAACAAAGCGTAGCTGAGGAAGGAACGCACATGAAACGAGAGTTCTTGCAGAATTTCAAGGTCGGTGACCGGCCGCTGAGCAAGGAGATCATCGACGAGATCATGGCGGAAAACGGTCGGGACATTGAGGCGGCGAAAAAGCCCTTTGCCGACTATGACACCCTCAAGAGCCAGCTGAGCGAGGCGCAGAAGACCATTTCCGGCTTCCAGGGTCAGGACATCGAAACCATCAAGCAGTCCGCCAAGGACTGGGAGAAGAAGTACAACGATGCTGTGGCCGAAAGCCAGCGGAAGATTGCGGACATGGAATTTGACCATGCTCTGGACGCTGCCATCACCGGCAAGCACGGCAGAAGCACGAAAGCTGTCCGGGCAATGCTGGACGTGGACGCTCTGAAGGCCAGCAAGAACCAGGAGGCGGACATCAAGACCGCCTTGGAAAAGCTGCAAAAGGAAAGCGGATATCTGTTCGATGACGGTGGAAACCCGCCTCCTTATTCCAGGGGTGCAGGCACCCAGCAGCAGGAACCCAACCCCGGCTCGGAGCAGGGCGGCCTTGCGGTGGCACTGAGAGCCAAATACAACATGAAAGGATGATTTTTCACTATGGCAATTACTCTGGCAGAAGCAAAGGTCGGCATGGCCGACAAGGTCGATCAGCAGATCATTGACACGTTCCGGCGCAGTTCTCTGCTGCTGGACATGCTGACCTTCGACAACACCATTTCCCCCGGCACCGGCGGCAGCACCCTGACCTACGGTTACATTCAGCTGAAAACCCCCTCCACCGCCGCTGTGCGTGCCATCAACACCGAGTACACGGCAGGCGAGGCCAAGCGGGAGGAGAAGACCGCCAAGGCGGTCATCATGGGCGGTTCCTTCCAGGTTGACCGGGTGATTCAGAACACCTCCGGTGCCGTGGACGAGCTGGCCTTCCAGGCTCAGCAGAAGATCAAGGCAACGGCCAACTACTTCCACAATCTGGTCATCAACGGCACTTCCGCCGCTTCCGGCACCGGCTATGTGGTGAACACCTTCGACGGCCTGCGGAAGTCTCTGGCCGGTACCTCCAACGAGTTCACCACGGACATTGACCTGTCCGATTCCGGCAAGATGGACAGCAATGCCAACGCCTTCGTTGACCAGCTGGATCAGCTGACCCACATGGTGGACGGCGGTGCTTCTCTGCTGCTCATGAACACCGCCATGCTGCTGAAGGTTCGGGCAGCTGCCCGCCGTGCCGGATACTACGAGCGTAAGAAGGACGACTTCGGCAGAGCGGTGGAGTATTTCGGCGGTATTCCCATCATGGATGCGGGCATGTACTACAACGGCACCAAGTCCGTGGATGTCATCGATACCTCCACCCCCAGCACCTCCGCCGCCGGTACCTCCAGCATCTACGCGGTGAACATCGCCCTGGACGGCTTCCACGGTATTTCCCCCACCGGCACCGGCGTGATCTCTTCCTACATGCCTGACATGACCGCCCCCGGCGCGGTGAAGAAGGGCGAGGTGGAGCTGGTGGCCGGTGTGGTGCTGAAGAACACCCTGAAGGCCGCCGCCCTGAAAGGTATCGTACTCAAGCCCAAGACCGCCGCTTCCGGCGGCTGATAGGGAGGCCGCTATGCCGGATTATCAGTTTTATATTCAGGATTATCTCGGCAGCGCAATTTCGGAGGAGGACTTTCCCCGGCTGTGTAAACGAGCCGGGGAGGTTCTGGCCAGGTACAAGCGGATTTACACCGTGACGGAGCCGGAATCCGGGGCGGAGAAAATGGCCGTGTGCGCCATGGCCGATGCCCTGAGCGGCTTTGAGGCTATCCAGAACGGCGAGGCCGGAGCCATCCAGTCCGCCGCTATCGGGTCTGTTTCCGTAAATTACGGAACTCCGACGGCGGTGGATATCAGCCCCAAGGGGCAGGCGAGAGAGCTGTACCGCTGCGCAAGTCTCTACCTGGACATCTATCGGGGGTGAGGGAAGTGCTGAATCTCCGGCGGCGGAAGTGTCCGCTTGACTACCGGCTGTGCAATCAGACGGTCACTGTCTACCACAAAGAGGGAGACAAAGTTACCCGGACGGTGCATACCAGGGCATTCCTGGACTTCAAGAAAACCGAGAATGTGGACAAAACCGGAAGTAAGGAGGTCAACTCCTTTCTGCTGGTCATTCCCTGCTCGGAGGTGTGCGTGCATCCTGAGGACAAGGTGCTGCTGGGAACCGGGGAGGAAATCACGGCGACCCAGTGGCCATCCTTTATCCCGGTGAAGGTTCCGGGGCTGGTTGTGGTGAAGTACGTTGACCCCAAATACTGGGGCGGCAAGCTGATTCATGTGGAGGCGGGCGGATGAGTACACGAATCAAAGTGGACATGAAGCCTGTTGACACCATCCTGACCCGGCTGGGCGTTGACAAGAACGGCCAGGTGCAGATGCAGGTGACCCGAATCATCAGTAACCGGATTACCAAGTATATGCCCTTCCGAACCGGTGCACTGTCCACCAAATTGAAGCGGATCAAAAGCCCCACAGAAATCGAGGTGGCTGCTCCCTATGCCCGCTATCAGTATTACGGAAAGGTCATGGTCAATTCCGAAACCGGAAAAGGTCCCGCTTTTATTCCCGGGGTTGGCTACCGGTACCGGAAAGGCACTGTTCTGAAAGCCACAGAGCGTGACCTGAACTATGATCTGACAAAGCATCCGAAAGCTGGCCCCTTCTGGGACAGGCGGATGATGGCTTCTGAGGCGGCGCAGATCGCCCAGGATGTGCAGGACTACATCAAAAGGAGGGGAAAATGACCGCACTGGAGAAAATCAAGGACTTTCTCAGCCGGTATCCCGGCGCGGATATCTTCCGGGATTTCCATGTGGATTACACAGACCAGATTCCCTTCAACGGCGGCGTATTTCCCTCCGGCCTTACGGAGGTTTCCAGAACCTCTGATATTCTGGGAAATGTCACCGTCATCAACCAGTACAATTTCGGATTGTACTATGTGTTCGAGAAGTCTCCCGGGGACGATGACGGAGCCGCCGAGAACGCGGACTGGGTCATGGATTTTCAGGAGTGGGTGCAGGAAATGTCCGCCCTGGGCAGAGCACCTACCTTCGGGGATGACCCGAAATCGGAGAAGATCACCGCTCAGAACGGCGTTCTGTACGGTGCGGACGAAGAAGGCACGGCCATGTACATGGTGCAGCTGGCCGTGACATTTACGAAGAAATTTGAGGTGAAAAACGAATGGCTGATATGACTTTTAACACCACAGAAGGAGCTGTCGTTGAAAGAAAGCTGCTGATTCTGTATCTCAACACCGGCACTTCCACGGAACCTACCTGGTCTGTCATCGGACGGCGGGTGGAGGACAGCTCCATGGAGTACGACTGGAGCGAGGAAACCAAGCAGGACATTCTGGGTGTCACCAGAACTACCCTCCAGCGTCCCAAGATCACCCAGTCCTTCGACCCCTGCGAACTGGATTCCGGGGACAAGGCGCAGCTGAAGATCTGGAACCAGGCCATCAAAGACCAGGACGTGGGCGCAATGGCCAACAACGACCTGCTGCTGGTACACGCTTATACCGGCACTTCCACTGACGGCGCATTCGCCGAGCGATATCCCGCCAGTGCTGTCCGGCCTACCGGCCTGGGCGGCTCTGCCAACGTGGGGATGCCCATCGACGTGACCTTCGGCGGCGAGCGGGAGACCGGCACGGCCAAGATGACCGGCGGCGCGCTGGCGTTCACGAAGGGCGAGTAAGACAATGGTTGGGGAGGCGTGATACCTCCCCAACTGTATCAGTAAGGAGAATAGCATGAAGGAACTGAATATTAACACTGGCGTTACTACCTATTCCATCAACGGAAAAAGCGAAACCGCGTTCAATCCGACGGACAGCAATTTCGTGGAAGGCTTGTTTGTGGCATTCAATGAGCTGGACAAAAAGCAGGAGGCATACCGGGAAGAGGTTTCCAAGCTCACCGACAAAAGAGAAATCTTCCGGGTTGCCCGCGAACGTGACGCGGAAATGCGGGCAATTCTGGACAACGCACTGGGGGCGGACACCTGCAACCGGGTATTCGGTTCTATGAATACCTATGCCATGGCGGATGGCCTGCCGGTCTGGGCAAATCTGATGCTTGCCATCATCGACGAGATCGATACTTCTTTCGCCGCCGAGCAGAAGAAGACAAACCCCAGAATCGCCAAGTACACCAGCAAATATCAGCGGTGAGTAAGCCATGGGATAGCCTGCTTCCGGAGAGCGTGACGGTTGCGGGCGAGGAATACGCCATACGCTCAGATTTTCGGGCAATGCTGGATATCTGCGTCGCCTTGTCCGATCCGGAACTGGAAGAGCAGGAGCGGGGCGAGGTTGTGCTTCGTATTTTCTATCCGGAATTGGAAAAAATCCCGTACACGGCATATCAGGAAGCAATCGCAAAATGCTTCTGGTTCCTGAATGGCGGCGTTGAAGAACGGAAAAGCAGTCCGGGGCCGAAGCTGGTAGATTGGGAAAAGGACTTTCCGCGTATCGTGTCTCCGATTAACAGAGTGATGGGGACGGAAATCCGGACTCTTCCCCATTTACATTGGTGGACGTTCCTGGCCGCGTACTATGAGATCGGAGATTGCCTTTTCGCGCAGATCGTGCGGATACGCAGTCTCAAGGCCGCGGGGAAGCTGAAAGACCCACAGGACAAAGCGTGGTATCGGAAGAACCGTGACCTTGTGGATATGCAGACAGCGTACACATCGGAAGAAAAAGCCACTATTAGCGGCTGGATGGTATAGACTTTTCCGCCAAAGCATGATATACTCCCATAAAAGGGGGGATATCCATGGATGCTGAATCCGTAGTTGTGTGTTGTCTCCTGATTGGCTGCTTCCTTGCCGTTTGGGGTATTGTCCTGCTCTTACAGCATGTCGCCGTCAAAATCCGATATCGTCCGGGTGTCATATTCGGCGGGAAGATAAAGTATCTGTCCGGCTTGAATATCCCGGAGCAGACGATTATGATGGCCGTCGGAAAAAAAGAGGAACTGATCCTTACCGGAGTTGGGCAGGAGTTTCATATCTCAATGGATAAGATTCTGACCATCGAGAAGCTGACCCATTCGGAAGTACACCATCAGATGGTGTCCAATACGGCTGGTGCCATTGCGGGAGCGATGGTAGGCGGTGCCCTCGGAGCGATTCTTCTGGGCACGCCTTCCTTGGAAAAGTACACGGTCAAAGGAAAGCTCGTCATACTGGCTTACCAGAGCGGAAGCGGCGTTCAGTATATTCTCTTTGATGGTTTCAGATACCTGAATACCATTCAAAACATGCTTCGATTCTTCCGGAAGTACAAAAGAAAGCAAAATATGCGAGTCGACCTGTAAAATTTCATAACGCAAAGTCGTCGAATGATTATTCGGCGGCTTTTTTCTTTTGCGTGAAGGGAGGCATCCTGATTGGCGGATGGAAAAATAACGTTTTCTACGGAACTTGACAATAAAGAGCTGGAGAAGCAGCTCCAGGAAATGAACGAGGAAATCAAATCCCATGAAAAAGAACTGAAAAACCTTGAAAAGGAGCGGACAGCTGCCGCAAAGACCCAGGAAGCCGCATTGAAGAGGCTGACAAAAGCGCGGCAGGAATATGAAGCCTCCAGACAGAAAGTCTCCGACCTGCAAAAATCCCAGGAACCGGAGATTTCTTCGTTTGAAAGCGTTCAGTCTCAGATTCAAAAGGCAAAGCAGGAAGCGGAGGACGCTAAAAATCAGTGGGTCAACGCCAAGGGCGGCACGAATGCGGATCAGAATCTGACAGCGGCGCAGGAAAAAATCGCCCAGCTTCAGGTGGAATATGACAACCTGCTTGCCAAGATTCAGGGGTATGACGACAAAATCGCCGCCGCGAATGTCCAGCTGGAACAGCAGAAGGCCGAGGTAAATTCGGCATCTGCGGCTTTTGAGGCGGCAAAGCAAAGCACTGCGGGTCTTGAAGCCAATATAGCAAGTGTTCAAAGCCAGCTTTCCGGAGCGGAAGCCGCCGCGGGCGGGCTTGTCCAGCAGCTGCAAGCGGCACCCCCTGCCGCGGCTGAAACGGGGCAGAAGGTTTCCGCACTGGAAAAGATTTCACAAAAGGTGGAAAGCGGCTTTGATAAACTTGGAAAGCGGATCGGGCAGCTTGCCCTGAATGCCTTTGTTTTCAATCTGATTTCCAAGGGACTGTCAGCGGTTGTCAGCAAGGTGAAAGACGCTATCGCCGCGGATGATGAGGCGAGCGCGGCGTTTGCCCGGCTGAAGGGTGCCGTGCTGACGGCAATTCAGCCGATCCTCAACTTCGTTGTTCCCGTCCTGACAACGCTGGCGAACGTGCTGACCCGTGTGATTACGCTGGTGATGAATTTGTTTGGTGCTTCGTTCCTTGCGAACAACAAGAAATCGGCAAAGGCACTGAATGATAAGAAGAAGGCCGTAACCGGTGTTGGAGAAGCGGCGAAGAAAGCCAGCAAGTACCTTGCGGGATTCGATGAACTCAACGTGATGAACAGCGATGATTCTTCCGACTATGGCGGTTATTCCGGCGGTGCGGACAGTTCCGGTATCGAACCGGATTTTGATTTCGACACCGGATTCATCACGGACAAACTGGATGAAATCATCATTTACATTTCCGGGGCTTTGCTTGCGGTTGGCGCGATATTGGCTTTTTCCGGAATCAACATCCCGCTCGGTATTGGGTTGATGGCCGTAGGAGCCTTGACGCTGGCCGCCGTAGTCAAGGAAAACTGGGACGCTATGCCGGATAATGTACGCAACGCCCTGACAGCGGTTCTTGCGACCATTGGCGCGGCGGCACTGGTAATCGGCTTGATCCTCGCACTCTCCGGGGTCGATATCCCTCTGGGTATTGGGTTGATAGCGATTGGAGCGGTGGCACTGGCCGGAACGGTTGCGCTGAATTGGAATACAATCTCGGAACTTCTGCAAGGTGAGATTGGAAGAGTGACCACAGTCGTGAGCGGTGCCCTACTTGTCATAGGCAGCCTACTTTGCTTTTCTGGTGTCGGGATTCCACTCGGAATTGGCCTGATCCTTGTGGGTGCGGCTGGATTGGCGACTACTGCCGCTGCTAACTGGAACGCAATCTCGGAACTCCTGCAAGGGGAGCTTGGGGGCGTGGTAGCAATTGTGAGCGGGTTTCTTCTTGTCTTAGGAATCCTTCTATGTGTTTCAGGCGTTGGAATTCCACTCGGAATTGGCCTGATCCTCGCCGGGGCGGCTGGATTGGCGACTGTTGTTGCCGTTAACTGGAATTTCATCGTTGATAAGGTAAAAGAAATATGGAATGCAGTCAAAAACTTCTGGAACAGTAAAATAGCTCCCGTGTTTACGATTGCCTTCTGGCAAGAAAAATTTACCAGTATCGCGGATGGCCTGAAGAGCGCGATTCACCGTGGGATCAACGCGGCGATCGGACTGCTGAATACGTTCATTGACTGGGTTAACGCAAAGATGCACTTCCAGTGGGGCGGATTGAATATTGGCGGAATACAGCTGATTTCTCCCGGGGAAATGCAGCTGTTTACCATTCCGCATATTCCCTACCTTGCCCAGGGTGCGGTTATCCCGCCCAACCGGGAGTTCCTGGCCGTGCTGGGCGACCAGAGCAGCGGCAACAACATCGAGGCTCCCGAAAGTCTCATCCGGAAGATCGTCCGGGAGGAGACCCGGGGCATGAGCAGCCGCCGGGTGGAGGAGCTGCTGGAAACCCTGATCTCCGTGGTGAACGGTATCGAGGTAGGAGACGAAACCATTGGCAGAGCTGCCGCCCGGTATAATCGGGTGGCCGAGCGGGCAAGGGGGTATTAAATGGCACGGAAAGTTCTCATCATCAACGGCCATGATTACTCCGGCTTTGTCGCGGAAGACGGCTACCAGTGGGAGGACAACGACATCGACGGCGACGGTGCCGGTCGTGCCATGGACACCATGATGGACAGAGACCTTCTGGCGGACAAGACCAAGCTGCAAATCTCCTGTCGGGATCTGCTGCAATCGGAAGCTTCGGCCATTCTCACGGATATCAAACAGGAATTTTACGAGGCTACGGTTCTGGATGCCTGCAAGGGCGAGATCACCTGCCAGATGTACACAAGCTCCCGGAAGGCGGCGATTGCGGTCATCCGGGATGACGGGGAAGTCGTGTGGTCTGGCCTCAGCTTTTCCATGATCGAGAGGTGAGCCTATGCAGCAGACATCTGAAGCCTATAAGCGTATCCTTGCCGGAAAGCACTGGTTCGAGAACTCCGTGACCATCGGCGATTCCGGGCGGCTGGTAACGGAATCGGGAGATGTTATTACCTTCGGTGAAGCTCCGCATGAGGTAGTATCCATTCTGGTGGATACCGGTAGCCCGGATTCCGGCTTCCGGGAGAACGCGCTGTACAGCGTCGTTACCAACCATGAGTTCTTCACAGACGGTTCTCCCAGCGTCGGAGATGCGGTTGCTGGATATGTGGATATCAGAATGCTGGCTCCTTACAATATCCCGAAAAAAGCCCGGATCGCCCTGTATTGTCGGGTGGTAAACGGGACGGAAGCATCCGAGTGGGTACCCCAGGGCGTGTATTACATCGACACCCGGGAGCAGACCCACAGCGGCGGCCGGGACATCCTGAAAGTCAAGGGCTACGACGCTATGCTTCTGGCAAATGTGTCTTACCCCAGCGATGACGAGCATGACTATCCGCTGCTGGACAAAACCATGGTGCAGTTCATCGCCGACAACATGAAGATTGACCCGGGCGGCAGCGGAATCAACGTAGACCCCCGGACGTGGGAGCTGATGACCGCCGGGTACAAGTTCAATCTTCCGGCTGGCTACTCCATGCGGGAAGCTTTGGGGATGATTGCCGCCGCCTATGCCGGGAACTTCATCATTTCGCCCACCGGCCAGCTTCGTCTTGTGAGCATGTTCGACCTGCCGCCGGAGACACGGGTGCTGTGTACCGAGGACGGCTATAAGATCGTTTTCGGGAAGACTGCCGATGGGGAAAACGTGTACATTCTTGTGTGATTGCGAGGTGAAATTATGATGACGGAAAGCTTTAATCTTCTGCGCCGTGTCCAGAGTTTGGACATCTCTCCGGAGCTGTCCGGCTACAGCCGCGTGACCATCTACGCCGGGCAGGACGAAAACGGAAGGGACAAGATATACACCGCCGGAGACGATACCGGCACGACCCTGGAAATCACCAACGAATGGGGAACCCCGGAGCAGGCGGAAGCAATCCTGAAGAAAATTCAAGGCTGGCGTTACCAGCCCTATAAGGCAGGCGGCTCCAGCATCGACCCATCGTCGGAAATCGGGGACGCGGTGAGTATCTCTGACATCTACAGCGGAATCTTTGCCAAGAAGACCACCTACGGCAAGTACATCCGTACCGACCTGGAGGCACCTACCAAGGAGGAAGTGGAGCATGAATTTCAGGTACAGTCTCCCACCGACCGGCAGTACGCACGGTTCACGGCCAGTGTCCGGGCGGATTTGACCTTGAAAGCCACAGAAATCGCGGCGAAGGTGTCCAAGGAAGAGGGCAACCAGACTTCTAGTTTCTGGTGGAGGCTGCTCAGCGACAGCTGGACGGTCGGAAACCAGAGCAAGACCATTTTTAAGGTGGACAGCAGCGGTGCGGAAGTCGAGGGCGAAATCCGAGCCACTTCCGGCAGCATCGGCGGGTTTACCATTGAGAACGGGTATCTGTGTACCAATGGCCAGGATTGGGGTGGAAGCAATTCGAGCGGTATCTACATAGGGCCTGAGGGTATTCAGTGCGGTTCAGAGAGTACCGGCGTGCAGTTGACCGCAGATGGCGACCTATACGCTGAGAACGGTTATTTTCGAGGTAACGTGAGTGCCGGAAAGATTGACTACGGCGGAAATGACGGATACTTTAGCGGTTCCGGCTTGGTATCACACAGTGTATATGGTTCGCAGATTGGATATAGCACCATTTCAACGGCTTATACGAACAGCGGTATCAATACCTCCCTGGACTATGCGGACACATTCAACGATGCTTGCAACGGAAGCTACGTTGAAGAATTCTATGCGTCTTATCTTTACACGGCACAGTTGTACCTGAACGGAGATAGATATAAGCCAATTACTATTCAAGACCTTAACGGAGATTATTACTCCGTATTGGCTAACTATTAGGAATGAAAAACAGGAGGTCTGCAATGGATATGCTCACTACAGCAACGGGCAAAACGATACAATGCGACTACTTCAACCTTCGTCCGGAAGCCGGACGGCTCAGAGTTCAGGTAGCCGGTATCGACATTGCTTCGGTTTCTGCCATATTTGGCGATAGCCAGGAAACAATGCAACTTAGTTTTGGAAACGTACATGCGGTTGGTTACACTGACTTAGTGTCTATCATGCCAGCGGGTGACGAAATCCGGATTCTTTTAAGGAGGCCATAACCTATGGAAAATCTGAAATCCACAACCAATCTTCTGAAATCCGTCATGTACACCATGGACACCGTTTCCGTCGTCGGACTGGACAACCAGGACAAGTTCATCGGCTGTGCCCAGGCGATCCGGCGGGCAACGGAGATGGTGAACAAGTACATTTCCGACAACGAGAAGAAGGAGGAAAAAGCCGATGGCTGATAAGTCTATAGCCCAGCTGAATGAGGCGGAAAAGGTATATTCCGATGATTTGTTTGTGCTGAATCAGTCCGGCTCTGCCAAGAAGCTAAGCGGCAATACCCTGAAAAACTGGCTGCTGGAAATTGCGGAATCCCTCGGCGGTATTTCCAAAATCGAGAAGGTCAGCACCTCCGGCCTGAAAGATACCTACCGTATCTATTACGCCAAGGATGGCACCACCACCGATTTCACCGTCACCAACGGCGCAAAAGGCGACAAGGGCGATAATTCCTATGTCTGGATTCGGTACACCGGCCAGGAGCCTACGGAAAGCTCTCACAGCTTCGGCACCACGCCGGATAACTGGATGGGTATTTACGCCGGAAACAGCGCGACCGCCCCCACGGACTACAAGCAATACGCCTGGTTCCAAATCAAGGGCGAGAAGGGCGACACCGGCGATGCCGCCTCTGTGACAAATAAATCCGTCACCTATCAGATTGGGGCTTCCGGCACAACGGCTCCTAGTGGCAGCTGGCTCCAGGCGGTGCCCACAGTTCCCCAGGGGCAGTTCTTGTGGACGAAAACGGATGTCACCTTCAACACCGGCGATACCATCACCTGGTACTGCGTGTCCAGAATGGGCATTGACGGCACCGGCGCGGTAAGCACAGTGTGCGGGGTAGACCCGGATTCCAGCGGAAATGTCCCGTTGACGGGTGCCGACATCCCGCAATCCAGCGATGATCCCACGTCCATTTCCACGGCAATCTCCGGCAAGCAGCCAAAAATCACGGCTTCCGGCCTGCTGAAGGGGAACGGTTCCGGCGGCGTGTCGGCGGCGGTAGCCGGTACGGACTACCAAAGCCCTGTGAAGTCAGCGACGGTGACGCTGTCCGCTAGTGCCTGGAGCAATAACGCACAGACCGTCAGCGTCTCCAATGTGACTACCGGCAGCCTTGTGACCGTTGCGCCTGTTCCCACCTCCCGAAAGGCGTACCTGGAAGCGGATGTGTATTGCAGTGCTCAGGGTGCCGGTACGCTGACCTTTGTCTGCGAGGACGTACCCAGCGTTAATCTGGATGTTAATATTCAGATCATCAACAAATAGGAGGTGAAGGCCATGATTCGTGGCACAACACCAACCCATATTTTTAGGCTCCCCATCGAGACGGACACCATCCGGCAGTTAAGGATTACTTACAACCAGTGCGGAAAAACGGTGCTGGAAGCGACGGAAGACGATTGCACCTTGACCGGACAGGAAATCCGCTTCCGGCTTACCCAGGAGGACACGCTGCTTTTTACGCCTCTGGCGGCGGTGGAGCTGCAAATCAAGGTGCTGACAACGGATGATAATGTCATGGCCTCCAAGGTCATGTCTCTGGCGGTGGAGAAGATTCTGAATACCGAGGTGCTGACATGATCCTGGACATTATCTTTGACCAGGCTCCGGCAATCCTGCAGGCGGATTTCGCCGGAGAGCAAACGCTGACCATCGATTTCGGCGAAATCCTGGCCGTACCGGACAGCGACTGGTACGAAGGAATCTACACCGTGACACCTTCCGCCGCCGGGAAGGTGCTTCCCACGGCGCAGAAGCGGATGCACAACGATGTGACCGTCCGCCCCATTCCCTATTTCAGTGTAAGCAATGCCGCCGGTGGAAATACCATCTGCATCGGCGGTGAAAATTGAAAGGAGCAATTACATGGCAAACAGTAAAATTATTTTCAACGGCAAAACCCTGATCGATCTGACCAGCGACACCGTAGCGGCGGACAAGCTGCTGGCCGGTATCACCGCCCACGGCAAAGACGGCGAACTGGTAACCGGCACCTGCGCGTTTGATGCCAATACCCAGGACGCGACCGCCGCCGCGGCCGAAATCCTGAAGGGCAAGACCGCCTACAACAAGGGCAAGAAGATCACCGGCACCATGCCCAACAACGGAGCCGTAACCGGCACGATCTCCGCAAAGGATGCCCAGTACACCATCCCCCAGGGCTATCACGACGGTTCCGGCAAGGTGAGCATTGCCAAGGCGGAACAGGACAAGCTGATTCCCGGCAACATCCGGGAGGGCGTGACTGTCCTGGGCGTGGAAGGCACCATGAGCGGCACCGAGGGCGCAAAGCCCCAGGCTAAGACTGCCACCCCCTCCGCTGAAGAGCAGGTGATCCTGCCGGATGAGGGATACAACTGTCTGTCTCAGGTCACGGTCGAGGCTATCCCCTATAAAGAGGCGGCTAACTCTGCCGGAGGTACTACCGTCACCATCGGCTAAGGAGGTGAACCGCCATGGGCGTTAACAAGATCATCTACGGGGGTAAAACCCTGGTAGACATGACAGATGCCACGGCGACACCGGAAACGGTGCTGGAAGGTTATACTGCCTATGGCGCAAACGGCGCACGGATTGTGGGCACGGCTTCGGCTACAAAGCGGCGGGAGGTGACCATCTCCCTGCCGCTGGCCGGGTGGGTGGACGGTGAGCAGACGGTATCAGTCTCCGGCGTGACGGCGGATGCCACGGTCATCATAGGCGGCACTCCGGGCAGCGATTACAACGAGTTCGAGGCCTACTGTTCTGAGCAAGGGAGCGGAACTCTGACATTCACCGCCCCATATCAGCCGAATGGGGACTTGACCGCCAATGCGGTGATTCTGACATAGGAGGGATAACATGATATTCAATGTAACGGGCGGGGGCGGCGGCACAGGCTGTACTCTGACCATCACTGCCCCGGTGGGAGCTACGGTGACCGTCAGCAAGGATGGCAAGTCCAAGCCGTCCAAAGTATCCACGACCGGCACGGTGGTCTTCAAGGGGCTGGAAACCGGCACCTGGACAATCACCATCACCCATGGCACGGACACGGCCAGTAAGACGGTGGAGATCAAGGCGGACTACCAGGCAGAAATTACGTTCTTCAGCGCAACCATCAACATCACCTACCCGGCTGGCCTGACCTGCACGGCCACGGACGGCAGCACCACCCTGACGGCACCGGACACCAGCGGCACATGGGACTGCGTTGTGCCAAACGCAGGGGCGTGGACTATCACAGCGGGTGACTTTAGCGCAGACGCAATCATGATCACCAGCGGCCAAACGGAAACCGTCCGGGTTGCAAGGTGGATCGTCAAAAATGGTGTGCCTACGGATATCGGATTTGCAACGAAACTGTTTACCGGCACTGGATATACGATTACCCAGGAAAGCGGATATGTACATCTGAAAACAACAAAAGACAACTGTGCCGTGCTATCTGATGCGATGGTTGATTTTGGGAACGTGAAGACGGTGATTGCGGATATCGATGCTATATCTGTCAGCACCAGCAGTAGTTATGCGGTATTTAGGGGTAACGGTATCGTGCTGACGAATAACGCAAATGTATCGGGGTTACAACCCGCATTGAACGCAATTAAGCACAATGCTATATCAAAGGATAAGGGAAGACAGATATTATCCCTTGATGCAACAAGTATTACTGGTACTTGGTACATTGGCATATCGATGGGCGGCAACGCAGGAGAGGTCAATGTCTACAATCTGCGGGCGGAGGTGTGACCATGACAATCTATCTTGACACCGATTACAAGTGCCACACCGCCCCAGGGGACGGCCTGACCGCCGTGGAAACGGACTATTTTGACGGCAAGTGTGCCGCCTACGTCGAGGGCTACCGCTTTGTACCTGCGGGTGCAAGCTGGACACGCCCGGACGGCGTGACTTTTTCCGGCGAAATGGTCTGTCCCTGGAAGCCCTGGCGGGAGCTGGATGCGGCGCAAAGAGCCTACGAGCAGGAGCAGCTGGAGAGCCTGAGTGCCCAGAACGCCGAGCTGCTGGACGCTATGGCGGCCATGGTGGAGGATATTTACCAGTCCGACACCGAAGAAATCGGAGGATAAACGCATGATTGCGATATCCATAAATTTCATTTTTTGGAGGAAAAAGAACATGTACAAATCTATGAAAATCCTGATTACCCGGCATTTTTACAAGACCGCGGAGGCGGCGCAGAAAAAGCTTGATGTGTTTTTCGCCGTCAACCGGCTGACGGATGAGGAGTACACCGAGTTGACCGCCCTGGTGGAAACCGTGTACAGTGAGACCGATGAAAACGCTGGCTAAAGTGCTGTGGCTGATGGTGCTGACCCCACCCCTGCTGGTTGGGCTGTCCATCGGGTTTATCGGCCTGATGTTGGGGAAGGAGGATGGGCTATGACTATCAAACAGGTACAGTGTTTGCTTACCTATCTGGGCTATGACCCCGGCGGGATTGATGGGCTAGACGGCCAGAAAACCCGCCAGGCCATCCGGGACTTTCAGACCGCCGAGAACTTGGGTGTGGACGGCGTGGCCGGGGAACAGACGGCAATCCGCCTGAAAGATGCCGTATGGCAAGACCGCTTCCGGGCGGTGCCGGACAGCGGTCAGCCTCCCGATCTGCCCGACTGGTGGAGCAAATACAAGTGGTTTGCCCCGTCAGAGTTCCGGTGCCCTTGCGGCAAGTGCGGGGGCGGCATTGAGAAGATGCACGAAGGCATTGTGGCCGAGACCAACGCCATGCGGGAGTATCTGGGGGTACCCATCGTCATTGTGCCTCCGGACGGCCACAGCGGCGGCAGCGGGTACCGGTGTCAGAGCTACAATGATTCCCTGGCCGGGAGCGTGAAAAACTCCCGGCACGTCCAGGGGAAGGCTGTAGACATCATCACCCGGGGCGTGCCGGACGAGAAGGTAGAAGCCCGGCTTGCCCAGCGGAAGGCGGCGGGGAAAATCCGGTACTGGTACCGGATCAGCCCCGGGGCACACCACATGGATATCGAATGAAGGAGGCGGGAATTTGGAGACGATTCTCACGGCCGTGATTGGCGGCGGCGTAACCCTCATCGGGGTGCTGATTGCCAACAGCAAGACCCAGGCGGTCATGGACGAGAAGATCACGGAGCTGACCCGGGAAGTCCGGGAACACAACAATTTCGCGAAGCGGATGCCGGTGGTGGAGGAGCAGATCAAGGTCATCAACCACCGGATTGAAGACCTGGAAGGGTTTCACAAACCGAATTAAGGAGGCTACATCATGTTTGACTTTTTCATTTATACCTACGGCCCCACCATTCTGCTGGCTATTCTGACCGCAGTATTCGGCGTGTTGGGCTACGGGGCTAAGCGGATTTACATCAATCACATCAACGACGAGACCAAGCGCTCCATTGCCGCCGCGGCGGTGGCCTTCGTGGAGCAGGCCTGGAAAGCCCTGCACGGCGCGGACAAGCTGAATAAGGCACTGGAGACGGCGGAGACTCTGCTGAAAAAGAAGGGAATCACCTTCGATGCGGAAGAAATGAAAGTACTTATCGAGGCAGCGGTGGGAGAATTTAATGATGTGTTTCACAAAACCCAGAAGAACGACGCTACCTCAGGTCTTGCCCAGAAAATTGGTTATGCGCTGGACGATGACCGCAAGGAATGCGGCCTGTTGGACGGATAGGAAAAGGAAAGAGGGTGCCCCGAGCGGGCACCCTCTTTTTTCATTGCCAGAGCGGCACTTTATTTTCCAGTTTCGTGTCAAATGTCGTGTCAAATTTGCACCGAAAAAACGTCCTGTCAGCGTCAAAAGGTTACAATTCATAGGAATATTTTCCGGGGAAAAAGTTAAAAGAATACGGAACTTTTGCGGTAAAGGCAACAAAAAAGCCCCAGAATAAATTTCTAGGGCTTTTTCTGTATGGGGTGGATAATGGGACTCGAACCCACGATCTTCAGAGCCACAATCTGACGCCTTAGCCAACTAGGCCATATCCACCATATGGAATTCCGAAACCGGGGGCGGACACAAAAATGGCACGCCAGGAGGGACTCGAACCCCCGACCTACTGCTTAGAAGGCAGTTGCTCTATCCAGCTGAGCTACTGGCGCGTTTCTATGGAGCGGGTGACGGGAATCGGACCCGCGTATCCAGCTTGGAAGGCTGGTGTTCTACCATTGAACTACACCCGCAAGTCCCTGCCCTTAGCAGTTTCAGCCAGAGCATTTTACCATAGCGCGCCTGGAATGTCAACCGAATTTTTTCAGAATCCCGGGAATTTTTTCATAAATCACGTCCGCAACCGCTCCTTCGGCGCAGGCGCAGACATTTTCATACCGATCGGCAATTTTCCCGTCGGCGGGGGCGTAGGCGTAATCCGCGTCTGCCATCATGGGCAGGTCGTTGTCCGCGTCGCCTGCGCACACCAGAATCTTCCGACCCAGATGAGCCTGGAGCTGCCGGGCAGCGCGTCCTTTGCTGACTCCCTTGGCGTGAACGTCGATGATTCGGGCAGCCGCCCGGAATACTACGCAGGCATTCCCGAAGGTCTCGTTCAGAATCCGTTCGGCCTCGTCCATCCGGCCCACCTCCTCCGGGGTGCCGGAGAACAGGCTGTCCACGGTGTCGTCCTTGAAGGTGCCGTACAGGGAGAATTTCAGGAAGGTGCCCAGGTCGTCCCCGGGCTTGACAAATTTGTAGGCGCAGCCGTGGCTGGCGCAGAAAACGTCCCAGCCGGGATGATCCGGGCAGGCATAGTGCGCCTGAATGCCTTGTACCTCCACCGTCAGGTCGGGAAACAGCCGCCGGGCGGTGTTCACGGTCTGCCAGGGATCCAGCCGGATGGGGTGGCAGAACTCCAGTTTCCCTGTGCGCGGGTCATAGGCGGCGGAGCCGTTGTAGAGGATCATGGGGGCGTTCACGGGCACAACATCCCGGAAGGATTGAATCATGGGCGCGCTGCGGCCGGTGTTCACAGTAAAAGCGCCGCCCTTTGCCATAAAATACCGGATGGCCTCCAGATTTCGTTCCGGGATGGTAGAGTCCGGGGCGGTAAGAGTCCGGTCGTAGTCAACGGTCAGCAAAACATCCGAAAAATCCATTCAGCTCATCCTTTCCAGCTTTTGCAGCACATCTTTGAAATATTGGGGCAGCTCAGCAAAAACCATCACCGGGTGGCCGTCTCTGGGGTGGGAAAAGCACAGTACCCCGGCGTGCAGGCACTGGCTGGACTGTCCCAGCTCCGGCTTTTTGTGGCCGTAGACCGTGTCCCCCAGGATCGGGTGGCCGATATAGGCCATGTGCACCCGAATCTGGTGGGTGCGGCCGGTTTCCAGTTTACAGCGGATGTGGGTGTAGCCCTTGTATCGCCGGATGACCTCCCAGTGGGTCACGGCGGGCTTGGAATTGCGCTGGGTGACGCACATTTTCTTCCGGTCGCTGGGGTGACGGCCGATGGGCGCGTCCACGGTTCCGGAATCCTCCTTCAGCACCCCGCAGACAATGGCCTCGTAGGTTCTTGCCATGGAGTGATCCTTCAGCTGAGAGGCCAGCACCGTGTGCGCCAGATCGTTTTTCGCAACGGCCAGCAGCCCGGAGGTGTCCTTGTCGATCCGGTGGACGATCCCCGGCCGCAGCTCCCCATTGATGCCGGACAGGTCGTCCCCCAGGGCGTACAGCAGGCCGTTGACCAGGGTGTCGTCCTGGTGTCCGGCGGCAGGGTGTACCACCAGCCCCTTGGGCTTGTTGATGACGAGAAGGTCTTCGTCCTCGTAGACAATGTCCAGGGGGATGTCCCTGGGCTGGATATCCACGGCCTTGGGCTCCGGAATCTCGTAGGACACCGGATCGCCGGGATTCAGCTTGTCGTTTTTCTTTCCGGGCTTTCCGCAGCGGAGCACCTGGCCATCCTCAATGAGCTTCTGGGCGGCACTGCGGCTCATGCCCGGTACGCTCCGGGCCAGAAACGCGTCCAGCCGCTCGCCGGGGGTGTCGGCATACAGGGTCATTTGCGCTCCTTCCAGAAATCCTTGTGCAGCAGAAGCAGGCTGACCATCAGCACCGCGCAGCCGCAGGTGATGAAGCAGTCGGCCACATTGAACACGGGAAAATCCATGAAGGTGGTTTCCAGCATGTCAACCACATACCCAAGCCGCAGCCGGTCGATCATATTGCCAAGGCCGCCGCCGTAAATGGCCGCGATGCAGAACCGCTCCAGTTTGGTAAAGCCCATGGGCTTTTGGAAATACTCCCAGAAGATCAGCCCGGTGAGCACCAGGAAAATCAGGGCAAAGAGCCACTGCTGCCCTTCAAAGGAGGAAAAGGCCGCGCCGGTGTTGCGTACATAGGTAATTTGCAGCAGGCCGGGGATGAAGGGCTGGACACCGGCGGCGGGAATATAGAGCACGGTAAAATATTTCGCCGCCTGGTCGGCGATGACGATCAGGGCGACAAACAGACTATAATAGAGAAACATAGACTTCCACCTCGCTTTTACCCGGATATGATACCATGGCCGTCCGGGAATGTCAAAGGGGCTGGCAGAAAAAGAGTACAATTGCGCGGTTCCGCCTGAGTTTTTCGCAAATAAAAAACCCGCCCCGAGTATTCCCAGGACGGTGCTACTAGAGCCATATTCATTTGACCAGGAACCGTTCCGCGTCCCGGCGAAGGGCACCCAGCTCTTCCTCCGAGCACTGGACTACCACCCGCAAGGGCTGGTTAAAATCCAGGCAGAACATTTCCATGAAGCTGCCGCCCCGGATCTTATGCTGGTCGTCCCGGACACTAATGGGGAAGGCCCGGGAGGTGGCGATGGAAACAAATTCCTCCACATCCTCCATGCTTCCCAGGCGAATCCAAAATTCCCGCATATTTCTCGCCCTCCAAACTGTACAAAGTCACGTTTGTCGTGTATAATGGGAAGCAAAGACCCCGAAAATCGGTTCTGCCCCGCCGATCAACGGGACTACCGCTTATTATACCGTTTTTTTTCCAAAAAGCAACTGGCGTTTTGGATGATTAATACAGAAAGCAATGAGAATTATTGGTGGTTTTAACATATGAAATTCGCGTTTTATACCCTCGGCTGCAAGACAAATCAGTATGAGACCCAGGCCATGGAGCGTCTGCTTCTGGAAAAGGGTCACCAGATCGGTCATTTTGAGGAAGTCTGCGACGGCTACGTCATCAATACCTGCTCCGTCACCGCCGTGGCGGACAAGAAGAACCGGGCGGTGATCCGCCGGTGCCGCCGGGACAATCCCCAGGCGGTGATCGCCGTGTGCGGCTGCTATTCCCAGCACGACCCGGAGGCCGTCCGTGCCCTGGGCATCGACGTCATCGGCGGCAGCGGCCAGCGGCAGGCGTTTGTGGAGATGCTTCTGGAGGCCGCCGGAGAAAAGCGGCATGAGGAGCAGGTGGACAACGCCCTGCGCCGCCGGGAATTTGAGTGCCTGCCCGCCGGCGGACTGGAGGAGCGTACCCGTGCCATGCTGAAGGTTCAGGACGGGTGCGTGAATTTCTGCACCTACTGCATTATCCCCTATACCCGGGGTCCCATCCGTTCTGCTCCATTGGCGGTGGCGGTGGCTCAGGCCAGGGAGCTGGCGCGGCGGGGCTATCGGGAGATCGTGCTGACGGGCATTGAAATTGCGGGCTGGGGAGCAGACCTTCCCGGCAAGCCGGAGCTTACCCGGCTCATCGAGGAAATCTGCAAGGCCGTGCCTGCGCTGCGCATTCGCCTGGGCTCTCTGGAGCCACGGGTGGTGACGGAGGACTTCTGCCGACGGCTCAGCGGATTTTCCAATCTGTGCCCCCAGTTCCACCTTTCCATGCAGTCCGGCAGCGACACGGTGCTGGAGCGGATGAAGCGGAAGTACGATACCACCCGGTACTATCAGAGTGTGGAGCTTCTGCGCAAATATTTCCCGGAATGCGCCGTCACCACGGATATGATCGTGGCCTTCCCCGGAGAGACCGAGGAAGAATTTGCCGAAAGTCTGGCCTTTATCCGCAAATGCGCCTTCGCGGACATGCACATTTTCCCCTATTCCCGGCGGCCGGGCACCCCGGCGGACAAAATGCCCGGCCAGCACAATAACGCTACCAAGGAGGCTCGGAGCCGGGCGGCCATCGCGGTGGCGGAGGAAATGAGCCGAGCCTATCGGGCAGGCTTCCTGGGAAGAACCCTGGAGGTACTCTTCGAGGAAAAAGACGGAGAATGTTACACCGGCCACGCCCCCAATTACATCAAGGTCTACGCCAAGGGCGAAAACCTGCATAACGAAATCCGCACCGTCACCGTCATGGAGGTCTACCGGGATGGCGTGCTGGCACGTCTGGACTAATCGGATGGCTTTCGTATAACGCCTGTCATTGCGAGGAGGCCAACGGCCGACGTGGCAATCCGTAATCTCTGCTTTCTCTTTGGAAAAATAAGGAACCTCTGAATAAATCGTCTGCGGCTGGATAGCGGATCTTTTTCCCTATCCGTGCAGCTTCAAAAGTGGGAAATACATACAGTATTCCTCCACTTTTGAAGCCTTCGGCTAGAGAAAAATCTCTCGCTCCCAGCTCTTGCCGATTTAATCAGAGCTTCCATAAGAATCCATAGGGGTCGATGCCCTCATCGACCCGAACCGGAACACCCCCGCATATCTGCGGGACGATGTGGGCATCGTCCCCTACAAGCCCTGAATCGGTTTTCGGATACTGAGGGGGTCGCAATGACACGCATCCAACGAGACCGCCCCTGCAAACAGTCTCCCCATTTCCCGGTTGTATTTCCGATGATTCTATGCTACAATAACTCGATTTTTGCGTTTCGGAGGCATCTATGAAAACCCTGATGCACATTTGCTGCGCGCCCTGCGCCAACCGCCCCATTGACATTCTCCGCGCCGACGGCCTGGAGGTCACGGGCTTCTGGTACAACCCCAACATCCACCCGGTGACGGAATACCGGGCCCGGCGGAACTGCCTGCAGGCCTACGCTCAGGAAATCGAGCTGCCCCTGATCCTGAAAAATGACTACGGCCTGCGCCCCTTTGTCCGGGCGGTGGCGGAGGATATCGCGAACCGCTGCGTCAAGTGCTACGAAATGCGCCTGTATGAAACCGCCCGTCAGGCCGCCGAGGGGGGCTTCGACAGCTTCACCTCTTCCCTTTTCATCAGCCCCTACCAGCAGCATGAGCTGATGCGGGAGGTTGCCCAGCGGGCGGCGGCGGAGTACGGGGTGGGGTTCCTGTACCGGGACTTCCGACCCTACTTCCAGGAGGGACAGGCCTTCGCCCGGGAGCACGGCTTTTACATGCAGAAGTACTGCGGCTGCGTGTTTTCCGAGGAAGAGCGGTACATCAAGGCGAAAAAGATCATTCCATAAGGAGCTTTTATGACGAATTTTGAATTTTCCGTGCCGACCCTGTTCGGCCTGGAGGGCATTGCCGGGGACGAACTCCGGCGATTGGATATGGAGAACGTCCGGGTGGAGAACGGCCGGGTGCTGTTCTCCGGGGATCAGCGAGCCTTGGCCAAGGCAAACGTGTGCCTGCGCACCGGCGAGCGGGTGCTGCTGGTGCTGGCGGATTTCCGGGCCACCAGCTTTGAGGAGCTGTTCCAGGGGGTCTACCACGCGGAGCTGGAAAACTACATCCCCAAGGATGGGGCTTTCCCGGTGAAGGGTCACTGCCTGAACAGTCAGCTCATGAGCGTGCCGGACTGTCAGGCCATCGTGAAGAAGGCCGCTTCCCGCCGCTTAGGCGAGAAGTACGGCGTTTCCTGGCTGCCGGAAACCGGCGCCAAATATCAGCTCCAGTTTTCCATCATGAACGACCGGGTGCAATTGTACCTGGACACCACCGGGCCGGGGCTTCACAAGCGGGGCTACCGGGCCCAGGGCAACGACGCGCCCCTGCGGGAGACCCTGGCCGCCGCCATGGTGCAGCTGACCCACTACCGGGGTCGGGATTTGGCCTGGGATCCCTTCTGCGGCTCCGGCACCATTCCCATTGAGGCGGCTCTGATCGCCAAAAATCGGGCGCCGGGTCTGAACCGCCGGTTCTCCGCCGAGGCCTTCGCCTGGATGGAGCCAAGCCTTTGGGGCGACGTGCGCACCGAGGCAAAGGACAAGGAATTTAACGGAAAATACCGGATTTTAGGTTCGGATAACGACCCCAAGTGCGTTTCCTTGTCCATTTCCAACGCCCGGAAAGCAGGCGTTGCCGACTGTGTCACCTTCCGGGATGGGGATGCCGCCAAGATGGACTTGCCCGCCCAGAGCGGCGTTCTCATCTGCAACCCGCCCTACGGCCAGCGGATGCTGGAGCAGCGGACTGCCCAGAAGCTCTATCAGGAGCTGGGGCGGCACCTGCGCTACGCCGATGGCTGGAAAAAGTATATCATCACCTCCGAGCCGGAGTTTGAGCATTACTTCGGCCGCCGGGCGGACAAGAAGCGAAAGCTGTACAACGGCATGATCAAGTGTGATTACTATATGTTTTTGGGTGGAAGACAGAAGAAATAAAAAGACAGAGAAGAGAGGTTGGCGCGGCTATGAAGCACCTGTTCATCATCAACCCGGCGGCGGGCAGCCACGACCGGACGGCCTGGTATCGCTCCCGAATTGAGACCCACTGCGCCGGTCTGGACTACGAAATTCAGGTCTCCCAGGCACCGGGTCAGTGCCGACAGATCGCCCGGCGGGCGGCGGAAACCGGGGAGGAAGTGCGGCTTTACGCCTGCGGCGGCGACGGAACGCTCAACGAGGTGGCCTCCGGGGCGGCGGGCTTCGGCAACGCGGCGGTCACTGCCTATTCCGGGGGCAGCGGCAACGATTTTGTGCGGATTTTCTCGGAAAGCACCGCTTTTTCCGATCTTTCCCGGCTGCTGGACGCGGAGGAGGTCAGCCTCGATCTCATCCGCTGCAATGAAGACCTGGCTCTGAACGTGTGCTCCGTGGGCCTGGATGCCCGGATCGGCACGGATGTGGCTCGGTATAAGCGCCTGCCCTTCCTGCAGGGCTTCAACGCCTACGCCGTCTCCACGGTCATCAATCTCTTCCGGGGCATTTCCGCCCATTATGTGGTGGAGATCAATGGAGAGACCATCGACGCAGAGCAGACCTTCGTGTGCGTGTGCAACGGACAGTATTACGGCGGCGGCTTCCATCCTGTGCCGGAGGCCGACCCCTCCGACGGCCTTCTGGAGGTGCTTCTGGTAAAGAAGGTGAACCTTCTCCAGGTGCTCGGCATCATCGGCAAGTATAAAAACGGCCAGTGGAAGGAGCTTCCCCAGTTTGTCCGGCATTTTCAGACCCGGAGCCTGCGCGTTGTCTGTGACGAACCCAGCGCGGTGAACCTGGACGGGGAGCTGCGCACCGCCCAAACCGTGGACATCTCCCTGGCGGCGGAAAAGCTGCGCTTTTTCTATCCCCGGGGTCTTCGCTGGAAGCCCTGAAAAAACGCCCTCCGGCCATCCCGGAGAGCGTTTGGCTGCGCAATGGAGACAAGGAAGCGGCTCAGGCGATTGCCTGAGCCACTTTTCGCGTATCTTATTTCATCCGCAGGATCCTTACGGAGTTCAGCAGGCACAGCATGGAAACGCCGGTGTCGGCGAACACCGCCAGCCACATGTTGGCGTAGCCGCACAGACCCAGGATCATAATGACCAGCTTCACCGCCAGGGCGAAGTATACGTTCTCCCAGGAGATCCGGCGGGTGGCCTTGGCGATCCGGATGGCTTCGGGAATGGCGGACATTTCCGAGGTCATGAACACCACGTCGGCGGCCTCGATGGCGGCATCCGCACCGCTGCCCATGGCCGCGCCCACGTCCGCGCCGGCCAGCACCGGCGCGTCGTTGATGCCGTCGCCGACGAACATCACGCTGCCGTGGTCTTCCCGGATGGTGTGAAGCTCCTCCAGCTTGTTTTCGGGCAGGAGCCTGGCGTGAACTTCGTCAATGCCCGTCTCTTTGGCCACATGCTCCGCGCTGTCCTGAGCGTCGCCGGTGAGCATGGCGGTGACGATGCCCTGCCTGCGGATGCGTCCGATGGCCTCCACCGCGTCCTCCTTCAGGGTGTCGGAAATCAGGATGTTGCCCACGAATCTGCCGTTTTGCGCTACCAGAACCTGGGTGCCGAAGCCGGTGGCCTGGCAATCGGACAGGTCAACGCCGTGACCCTCCAGCAGCTTCCGGTTGCCGCAGAGCAGCTCACCCATGGAGGTGACAGCCACAATGCCGTGACCGGCAATTTCCCGGAGGCTTGTGGGCTTTTCGATGGAAATGCCCTTTTCCTCAGCGGCGGTGACGATGCTCACGGCGATGGGGTGGGTGGAGAACAGCTCGCAGCTGGCGGCCATGGCCAGAAGCGTGGTCTGGCTGACGCTGTCCCCGGCGGGAACGGCGGACTGGACAACGAAGTTGCCCTTGGTAATGGTACCGGTCTTATCCATGACCACGGCCTTCACATCGCTCAGAGCCTCGATGGCGTTGCCGCCCTTGAAGAGAATATTCTTCTTGGAGGCGGCACCGATGCCGGAGAAGAAGGCCAGAGGCACGCTGAGAACCAGGGCGCAGGGGCAGGAAATGACCAGGAAGGTCAGGGCGGTGAAGATGGAGGCGGTGCCGGCGGCACCGCGGAGCACGGTCTCCGCCCCGGTGTAGGCGGGGTCAACGAAGAAGTGCCAGCCGGGAATCAGGAAGGGCGGCACCAGGGCCACCACCAGGGCGGCGATGACCACGGCGGGGGTATATACCCGGGCAAACCGGGTGATGAATCTGTCGATATTGGGCTTGCTGGCGGCGGCGTTTTCCACGGAGTCCAGAATCCGGGTGACCATGGATTCCTCCAGCAGCTTTTCCACCCGGATTTTCAGGGTGCCGGAGGTGTTGACGCAGCCGGAAATCACGTTGTCCCCCACGGCGGCCTTCACGGGTACCGGCTCGCCGGTGACGGGAGAGGTGTCGATCCGGCTTTCCCCCTCGATGATGATACCGTCCAGGGGAATCCGGTCGCCGGGACGCACCAGCAGAATGTCGCCAACGTTGGCTTCCTCCGCGTCAATGACCCGGATGTCCTCGCCCACCACCAGATTGACGACCTCCGGCCGCAGATCGACGGCATCCATGATCTGCCTGCGGCTCTGGCTCACGGCCCGGTCTTCAAAGTACTCGCCGATCCGGTAGAAGAGCATAACGCCGACGGCTTCGGGGAAGTCGCCGATGGCGAAGGCACCCAGAGTGGCAATGGCCATCAGGAAATTCTCGTCGAAAACCTGACCCTTTTTGATGTTCCGGTAGGCGGTCATCAGCACCTGGCCGCCCAGAATGAGATAGGCCACGGCCAGCACGCCCAGCAGCACCGGGGTGGGGGCATTCACATGCTCCAGAATCTCACCGACGACAAACAGGACGGCACCCACAATCAGACTCCGAAGCTCCTTCTTTTCCTTGGCTTCCTCGTCCTCCTTGGGAGCCGGAGCAGGGGCGGACTCCTTGGGAACCACTGTTACCCCGTCCTCCATGGCGTTGATGGTCTGCTGAATCTGGGGAATCAAAGCGTCCGGGTTCTTGGCGGACAGGCGCATCTGCTTTGTGGCGAAGGTGATGGTCACCTCGTCCACTCCGGGCAGGGTCTGGAGCTTCTTCTCGATTTTCGCGGCGCAGTTGGCGCAGTCCAGACCCTCCAGAATGTAGACCCTGGTGGTGGCCATGCCGGAAATCCGGCGTTTTCTGGGCACCAGGGTCACGCCATCCTCAATGGAATCCACCACCGCCTGCATCTTGGGCAGCAGCGCGTCCTGATTGTCGGCGGAGACCCGGAGCTGCCGGGTGGCAAAGGACACGGTGGCGAAGGCCACCTCAGGCATGGCGCGGATCTTGGCCTCGATTTTCGCGGCGCAGTTGGCGCAGTCGATGCCCTCCAGAATGTAGACTCGCTTTTCTAAGTCCTCATCGGGCATTTTGCAGGTACACTTGGCCAGGCTCTCGCCGCAGATGTCGCAGTATTCCTCGTGATGGTTGCACAGGGGACAGTCGCAGTCCAGGGGATGGCCGGGGGTGTGGACGTGTTCTACCACGAAATGGGTGTGGGAGCGGGTGGGTACGTCCTCCTGGACAGGCTCCTCATGGTCATGGCCACAGCAGCAGCCGTCGTGATGATGGTGTTCATGTTCATGGTCGTGGTCATGATGATGGCCACAGCAGCAATCATCGTCGTCGTCATCGTGGCGGTGATGCGCATGGTCGTGGCCGCAGCCGCATTCGTCGTGGTCGTGATGATGCTCGTGTTCATGCTCGTGTTCATGTTCGTATTCATGCTCGTGCTCGTGCATAATCCTTCGCTCCTTTACTGCCAGACTACCAAATCTTTTTACGATTAAGTAATTGCTTAATTGTTATGGCTGTAGTATAATCATAAAAAGCCGAAAAGTCAACGCGGGAGGGAAACTCCCTTCCAAACAGGCGAAAAGAATTTCCAAATCAGCGAAAAAGGAGTAGTTTTGATGGACAAGCCTATTCTGCCCCACGACCACGACGCCCCCGGCCACCTGGCCTCCCTCCGGGACGCCCTGGCACACACCGAGCGATTTGAGATCGCGGCGGATATTTTCAAGCAGCTCAGCGACACCACCCGGCTGCGGATTTTCTGGATGCTCTGTCACACGGAGCAGTGCGTCACCAACATCTCCGCCCTGATGGACATGTCCAGCCCGGCGGTGTCCCACCATCTGCGGGTGCTGCGCGGCTGCGGCCTGATCGTCAGCCGCCGGGAGGGCAAGGAGGTCTACTACCGGGCATCCGATGGAGACGTGGCGCAGCTGCTGCACAGAATCATTGAGCAGGTGATGGAAATTGCCTGCCCGGACTAGGAGGCGCGTCATGGAACGTATCGATACCGCCCTTTTTCCGGGCATTACCCTGTCCCGGATTCAGGCTCAGGGGGAGGAAGTCCTGGCTCCGGGCGAAAAACAGGAGGGGATCGTCCTCCACTACTGCCAGTCCGGCCAGGCTGATTGGAGCCTGTCAACGCCTGTTCACCTGGATCCCGGGGACTTCCTGCTGACGAGCCGGAAAGCCCTGGGCGAAGGGTTCCTTCCCGGCGGGGACTACCGGGGGTGGATGCTTCGGCTTGACCGGGAGGTTCTGGAGCGGAATCCCCCGGAACCGCTCTGCGGCAGCGGCATGACCGGGGAAGGCCTGCTGGCACGCTACAGCCCCAGGGGAAAGTCGGCGGCCTTCTCCGCGGAACCGGGTCTGCGGCAGATTTTTGAGAGTCTTTCCGCCGGCCCGGCGGCATATCGCCTGACCTTCCGGAAAGTCAAGGTGCTGGAGCTGCTGGTTCTATTGGCCGCCGGAGAGGGCAGCCGGGAAAAGCGGCTGACGGAGTACCCGGCGGAGCAGGTGGAGATTATCCGGCAGATTCACGACCGGCTGACCGGGAACCTTTCGGAGCGGTGCTCCATCGAGGAGCTGTCCCGGCAATATCTGATGAACCCCACAACCCTGAAGCAGATGTTCAAGACCGTTTACGGCACCTCCATTGCCGCCCACATCCGGGAACACCGGATGGAAGCGGCGGCTTCTCTTTTGGCGCAGACGGATATGAGCATTGCGGACATTGCCCAGTGTGTGGGCTACGACAGCCAGAGCCGGTTTTCCGCCGCGTTCAAGGCGTATTACGGGCTGCTTCCCAAGGAATACCGGCGCAAATGCGCCAGTCAGGAAATCAGACTGGATGCCAGCACCTTGGATTGACGAGAAGAGACCCCATGCGGTGCATGGGACAGCGTGTCAAATAAGTCCGAAAGATACGCTTCATTCCGAACCGGCGGTGCCCTGCGCAGCAAATGAAACAGCAATGATTGCCGGTATGCCAGTTAAATCCATCCCCACAGGCGCATGAGGTAGAGCCAGAAGGTCAGCGAGGGGGCGGACAGCAGGGTGGACAGCAGCACCGCGTTGGCGGTGAGAATGCCGTCCGCCTTCATGTTCTTTGCCATGATGTAGCAGGCCACGGTGGTGGGAGAGCCGGCCATAATGAGAATGGCGATCATCTGACTGTCCCGGAGACCCATGGCTCCGGCAATGGGCAGGAAAATGGCGGGAAGCAGAAATAGCTTCACAAGGGAGGAGACAGCTGCAGTCTTCCAGTGCTTCAGTGCCCCGCTTCCACACAGAGACGTGCCCACCACCAGCAGGGCAATGGGGGTGGCGGTGTTTCCGATGGATTTGAGGGCACCGTCGATCATGGTGGGCACGGTGAGCCGGAGCAGGGCGAAGGGAAGCCCTGCCAGAATGCCCAGAATCAGGGGATTTTTGGCCACGTTGGCGCAGGCGTTTTTCACAGCCCTCAGTCCATGGGAGCCGGGAAGTAAATGCCCCTGCTCGTCCACCTGGGGGGAGAAGCTGAGAATCAGCACGGAATATACATTAAAAAAGGGCACCGCCGACATAATCATCATGGGCACCATTCCTGCGTTGCCGTAGATGTTCGTGGCCAGGGCCACCCCCAGAATGGAGGCGCTGGACCGGGCGGAGGCCTGGGCGAAGGCACCCACCTGACCCTTGTTTTTCAGCAGCAACCAGCTGGCCGCCCAGACCCCGGCGAACATCACCGCGGTGCCCAGAAAGCAGAACAGGCAGAACCGGAGGTCAAAGTCCCCGTAGAAGTCCATGCCCGCAATGGAGCGGAACAGGCTCACGGGCAGGGCGCAGCGGAAGACGAAGGTGTCGGCGGTTTTGTTAAAATTGTCGTTCAGAAAGCCGATCTTCTGCAGGAAGAAGCCCAGAAGGACGGTCAGAATGATGGGAACGATGGCGTTTAAGGAAAAAATAAAGTTACTCATAGTCTGTCTCTCTCCTTACGGTTCCTCGGGGAACAGGGGATAGTCCTTGACGAAGGAAATGAAGGCCTCCACCCCGGCGGGGGTGTACTTGCCCTTGCGCCAGATCAGACCCACCCTCTGCTCGATCCGCGGCTCAATGGGCACGCCCACAATGTCCGGGTGATCCTGAAGGAGGGAAGCGTAAAAGAAGCTGACGCAGGTGCCGCTGTGGATCATGCTTTTGATGGTGTGAATCTGGCTGGTGTAAATGAGAATGTCAGGGGCGATGCCCAGCAGATCAAAGCGGTTCCGGATCACATGGTTCTGGACGGAATCGGTGTTGTACATCACAAGGCACCGGCCTGCCGGTGCCCGGATGGCTCCGGAGATGGCAGGCTGGGTCACGAAGAGCTTTTTCGCCGCCCTGGTGATACTGCCGCATTCCACCGCCGTGCAGAAGTGCTCCAGCTGGTTCAGATTCATGGTGCTTCCTGCAAACCTCCGGTGATTTACTGTCATTTTAGCATGTTGTACAAAAATTGCAAATGTTTTTGACAACATAAGGGAAACCGATATGCCCATAGTTCACCTGGAGTTCACGTTTTTGCCCTGGGGAAAAGAAACCGGTTGGCGAACGGACAGGGGTATGCTATAATACAGGCAGCAATGATGGAAGGGGGCTTTGTATGCCCGGGGAAATGAAAACCGAAAAACGCCCCCTGAATCTGGGGCTTCTTGCCCATGTGGACGCGGGAAAGACCACATTGTCCGAGGCACTGCTCTTTGAAAGCGGAGCCAGGCGGGTGCTGGGACGGGTAGACCACCAGGATGCCTTCCTGGACACCTACGCCCTGGAGCGTAGCCGGGGCATCACCATTTTCTCCAAGCAGGCCCGGCTGGAGACGGAGCACCGACAGATCACCCTGGTGGACACCCCGGGTCATGTGGACTTTGCCCCGGAGGCCGAGCGGACGATGCCCATCCTGGACTGCGCCGTGCTGGTCATCAGCGGCACCGACGGGGTGCAGGCCCACACCCTGACCCTGTGGCGGCTGCTGGAACGTTACGGCGTGCCTACCTTTCTTTTCATCAACAAAATGGATTTGCCGGGGGCTGACCGGGAGAAGCTGATGACCCAGCTTCACCGGCAGCTGTCCCCGGCCTGCGTGGATTTTGAGGAAGCACCCGAAAAAGTTGCGGAAAACGCCGCCATGTGCGACGAGGCTCTGCTGGAAAGCTACCTGGAAACCGGCTCGGTGACGGCGGGGAATCTCCGGGGGCTGATCGCCGACCGGCGGCTGTTCCCCTGCTCCTTCGGCTCGGCTCTGAAGCTGGAGGGTGTGGAAAAACTACTGGAAATTCTGGACATTTACGCCCCGGAACGGGAGTGTTCCCCGGATTTTGCCGCCAGAGTGTACAAAATTTCCAGAGATGCCCAGGGAAACCGGCTGACCTGGCTGAAAATCACTGGCGGCAGCCTGAAGACCCGGATGCTCCTTCCCTACCGCAACACCAAGGGGGAGCCGGTGCAGGAAAAAGTGCTGCAGCTGCGGCTGTATTCCGGGGAAAAATTCACCGCCCCGGAGGAAATATACGCGGGCACATTGGCCGCGGTGACGGGTCTGACCCAGACCTGGGCGGGACAGGCTCTGGGGGCGGAGCCTCAGGGAAAGCCCCCTGTGCTGGAGCCGGTGATGACCTACCGGGTGGCTCTGCCCGCCGGTGCCGACCCGGCGGCGGTGCTGCCAAAGCTGCGCCAGCTGGAAGAGGAGGAGCCTCAGCTCCACCTTCTGTGGGAGGGCGGCCAGATCCATGTGCAGATCATGGGTCGGGTGCAGCTGGAAATCTTCCGGGCACTGGTGAAGGAGCGGTTCGGCCTGGCGGTGACGCTGGAGGATCCGCGGATCTTCTACAAGGAGACCATTGCGGACACCGTGGAGGGCGTGGGTCACTTTGAACCCCTGCGCCACTACGCGGAGGTGCATCTGCTGCTGGAGCCTCTCGCGCGGGGGGCGGGTCTGGTCTTTGACACCGTCTGCCCCACGGACGTGCTGGACGGCAATTATCAGAAGCTGATCCTGACCCACCTGGCGGAGAAGACCCACCGGGGCGTGCTCACCGGCGCGCCCATTACGGACATGAAGATCACCCTGTTGGTGGGCAAGGCACACTTAAAGCACACCGAGGGCGGCGATTTCCGGCAGGCGACCTATCGGGCGGTACGGCAAGGACTGATGCAGGCCGAATCCCTGCTGCTGGAGCCTTGGTATGATTTCATGCTGACCCTGCCCACGGAGCAGATCGGCCGGGGCATTACGGATATCCGGGCCATGGGCGGCCAGGTGGAGCCGCCGGAGACGGTGGAGAACCTCTCCATCCTCCGGGGGCAGGTTCCGGCGGCGGAGATCCGGGACTACGCCGAGACTGTGGCGGCCTACACCCAGGGTCTGGGTCGTCTCCAGCTGACCCTCCGGGGCTATGAGACCTGCCACAATGCCGAGGCCGTTATCGCCGAACGGGGCTACGACCCGGAAGCGGACGTGGACAACACCCCGGATTCCGTGTTCTGCGCCCACGGCGCAGGCTTCAACGTGCCCTGGAACCGGGTCAGAGAGTATATGCACCTGGAAAGCGGCCTGAAGGAGGAAAAGCCCCCGGAGCTTCTGACCCGGAACCTGCAGCTGGAGGACAGGGAGCTGGAGGCCATCATGCGCCGGGAGTTCGGGGAAATCCGTCGGCCGCAGTACGGCATCCAGACCCGGAACCGTCCGGCCACCGAGGAAATTACCATCACCCCGCCCCGGGAAAAGTGCCTGATCGTGGACGGGTATAATGTGATTTTTGCCTGGGAGGAGCTGGCGGAGCAGGCGAAGACGGATCTGGATGCCGCCCGGCGGCAGTTGTGCGATATCTTAAGCAGCTACGCGGGCTTTACCAAATGCCGGACGATCCTGGTATTCGACGGCTATAAACAAAGGGGAAATCCCGGGGAAAAGAGCCGTTTTCACAACATTCAGGTGGTTTACACCAGGGAGGGGGAGACGGCGGACGCTTACATTGAGGCTCTGGCCGATGAGATCGGCGGCAATTATGCCGTCCGGGTGGCTTCCTCTGACGGCCTGGTGCAGCTGTCCAGCTTCCGCAGCGGCGTGCTGCGCGTATCCTCCCGGGAGCTGAAGGGGGAGGTAGCGCAGGCCAGAAAGGACATGCAGACCCATTTTCGGAAATAGGTGATGAAATGGATTTTCCCAGAAGAAAGAAGAACCGCGTGCGGGCGTATGACTACAGCCAATGCGGCGCGTATTTCGTGACCATATGCACCCAAAATCGAAGAGCGATTTTATCAACCATCGTAGGGGACGATGCCCTCATCGTCCCGAAGCCCTATGGCCGAATCGCGGAGAAGTATATTCGGAACGCCGCAGAGGTTGAAAAATATGTCATCATGCCGGATCATGTGCATATGCTCATTCGGCTGGAGGGGCAAGGCACGGAAAAACAAAACCCCCAAGCAAGCCGGGTTGTGAGCATTGTGCGTTCCATCAAAACATTGACGACAAAGGAAATCGGGGAGCCGGTTTTCCAGCGTTCCTACTACGATCATGTCATTCGGAACCAAAGAGACTACGATGAAATATGGGAGTATATTGAGAATAATCCCCGGAAATGGATGCTGAAAAAGCAAGGAACCCTGTAGTAGGATAATGCGTTTTTGGGTCGATGTGGGCAGCGACCCCTACGGACGGTGAATCGGCTGGTGTATTTTCTGTTGACAACCCCATACGCTTCCCGTTATAATAAAACAAACATACAAGGAGGCATCCCTATGAGCGAGCCGATTCCCCATTCCGATGACCCCAAAATTCAGGCCAAAATCGACAAGGCCATGCGTCACAACAGTCTGGTAGACCAGACCCTGCGCTGGCTGCTCCACAGCATTGAGCGGATCATTGCCGTGATAACCATTCTGGCGCTGCTGGGTGCGCTGGGGATGGAGATTTTCCACATGCTTTCCTCCGGGGCGGCCTATTTTGCCGACGTGGAGACCATGCTCCACCACATTCTGAACATCGTGGTTGGGCTGGAATTTGTCCGGATGCTCATTGACACCACACCGGCCAACATTCTGGAGGTGCTCACCGTGGCCATCACCCGGCATGTGGTGCTCAGCCACGACGACCCCTGGAGCAACGTGGCCTGTATCGCCTGTATCGCCGGACTGTTTGCCATCCGCCGGTTCCTGATCCGCAGAAGCGAATTGAAAGAGGAAATGGTGGAAAATTAGGGAAACTCTGAATAAATCGTCTGCGGCTGAACGACGGATCTTTTGCTCCCAGACTGCGGTTCTAAAAACGGGAAATACATACAGTATTCCTCCGTTTTTAGGGCAGCACCGCACAATTTGACAAGAAGACTCAGCCAGGATTTTTACCCCAGTTCAAAGTTTGGAAAATGGAGGAATACTGTATGTATTTCCCATTTTTCAAACTGAAGAAATGGGGCAAAAAGGCGGCTGAGGCTTGCAGGCACAATTGTGCGGTGTTGCCTTAGAACCTTGCCTGGAAACAAAACCTCTCGCCGTCAGCGCTTGCCGATTTAATCAGAGCGTCCCTGGCCGGATAACAGCAATCCCCGCCGCGCTTGCGCGGCGGGGATTTTGCGCTCAGGGACGGTTGCAGGCATCGAAAATGCCCTGGGCGGTGGCTTTTTCCAGAGCCTGGACGGCGGACAGAATGGCTTCCAGATCCTTGTCCTCCGGGGAAAGGCCGAACCGGCGGCACAGGCGTTCCCGGGCGGCAAGAAGCTCCTGATAGGCCCGGTCGTAGCTACCGCCCTCCCCGGTGATGTCCTGCACGCCGGGGAGCTGATTTTCCGGGGTGAGATACCCCAGAACCGTACCGTATAGCTGCTCAAATGTTGTCATAATGATCCCTCCTGAAGGAACCGCAGGCGATGGAATCGCTGGCTGCGGAAATAAAATTGCCAATGTATACAAAGAATACAATGCAAACGTAGCTTTGTCAAGCGCAAACGTATACGATGTATACCTGAGGTGATTGTGTGTTGAAGAAGACAGAATCCGTGACCTATCGGACGGATAAACGGGTAAAATCCGCTTTGCTGCAAATCGCGGCGGAAAAGAAATGGAGCATTTCCCAGCTGTCGGAGGAGATCATCCGGCAGTGGCTGGAAAGGAAGCGGCCGGAGCTGATGGAGGAGGAGTAAACGCCTTCCCTGTCCCCAGGCCGTGACGGAGGAGGGCACCCGCCGACCGGCAAACAAAGCCCCGGTACGAGGCCGTACCGGGGATATGTCACGTTTTGCGGATGAACTTCTCCCGGCACCTGGGGCAGGTGATGGAAATCTTCCCCTTTCCCCGGGGTACCCGCACCAACTGATGGCACTTGGGACAGTCGAAGTACCGGTTCTGCCGATCCTTCAGCCGGCCAACGATTTGCAGGAACCTCCGGTTCTCCTGATACCGCTTGTAGGTGTTCCGGGAAAGTGCCCGGAAAATGGCCCAGATCATCATGCCGTAGCTCATCACGAAGAGCACCAGATTCAACGTGGGAACCCGAACCCACATGGAAACCAGGCTGGCCACCAGTCCGATCCCCAGGATCAGCATGTTCAGCTTGTCCGTGCCGTACCGCCCGGACATAAAATTCCGCAGCCCCGCGCCCATCCGGGCGGAAAACTGTCTGAGCCAATTTTGAAAGTTACTCATGCTGCGATCACCTTTGCTGGAAATAACGTCTGAGCCTATTATATTGGAAATAAGCCAGAATGCAACACGAGGAAGGGAAAATTTACGGATTGTTTAAGATTTACTTAAGGCGGAAAACCCTCTTGGCGCACGGCGGAAAATATGATATACTGAAAGGAAAGATGCACGAAAGGAGGCGAGCCAATGGAGATTCTGGATCCCGCGGAGGAAAAAGCGGAAGCGAAAACCGAGGAGCCTGTCGAGCCGCCGGAGCCGGAGGGTAAGCCGCCTCAGACTGAAATTCCCGAAAAGAAGGGCTTTTCCCTGGGTCTGACGGAGCGGATCATGGCGGCCATCGCGGCGGTGGCGGCGGTGGTGCTGGTGCTGGCCATTGTGGTGAGCCTGCCCTACATGCACCGGACGCAGGTGAACGACGACCCGGAAATCTACCGGGACTACGGCGAGGAAATCAGCCTGCCGACCCCGGAGGAAACGGCCATTCAGGAGCCGACTCCGGAGGAAACCGCCCCGGGCAGCCGGAACGCCGCCCTGGATCGGAACCCCTATAACCGCTTCGACTTCCAGTTTACCCGGCACAACTACCTGAAGCTGCAAAACGTACCCAGCAGCGTGGGGGTGGATGTGAGCCAGTACCAGGGGGATATTGACTGGAACGCCGTGCGCGCCTCCGGCGTGGAATTTGCCATGATCCGCTTAGGCCTCCGGGGCTACGGCCAGGAGGGGCGGATGCGGGAGGACACCTACGCCAGGCAGAATCTGGCCGGTGCCAAGGCCGCGGGGCTGAAAATCGGCGCGTACTTTTTCTCCCAGGCACTGAGCATTCAGGAGGTGGACGAGGAAATCCAGTTCATCTTGGACATTCTCTCGGACACCGGCGCGGAGCTGAATATGCCCATTGTTCTGGACTGGGAGATTCCCGCCGCGGACAATCCCCGGACGAAAAACATGGACGGCCGGACGCTGACGGACATTCAGCTTCATTTCTGCGGCCAGATGAAGAAAATGGGCTACCAGCCCATGGTGTACTTCAACTGGCACCAGTCGGAGAATCTGTATTACCTGGCAGACCTGGAGGACTATCCCTTCTGGCTGGCTCTGTATCAGGAGCAGATGACCTATCCCTGGCGGGTGGAGATGTGGCAGTGGACCCACACGGGTCGGGTGCCCGGCATCTCCGGCGACGTGGATATCAATGTGTATATGCCCTATTAGCGGCAATCCAACACCGCAAAAGGATTCCCCCCGGTTCGGCGGAACCGGGGGGATATTTGCCATTCGGAACATTATATTATCGTAGGAGGTTCTTTAAGCCGTCGGCATGGTCTCGGAATCGGGGGGGGGAAGCGCGTCTGGCTGATCGTTCAGCTTCTTGAAGCTTCGGATTTGATAGGCCTGAAGGTTATGGAAATTCTCCAGATTCATCTGCCGATATTCCGGGTTTTCGTAGTGAAGATACGGGGCGATATCTTCGTAGTCCCCACTGGAAAACGCTTCCAGGAAACCACCATATGTATCAGCAATTTCGGTGGGGACGCTGTTCCTGCCAAAAGCCACAAGCAGGAGTACAGCCGCCAGACCCAGGCAAAGGATTGCCAAAATTGCTTTCCGTTTCATAAATGTTTCCTCCGGAACCGATGGCTTCTTATCGATCATTATACGGATTTTTATTTGAGAATCAACCGGGTAATGCTTAAGGTTTCCTTAACCTTTTGCCGGATTTTGCCAATTAGGGAAAATGTAGGAAAGACCACATTAAAAATCTTGTTTCTATCCGAACACTTCCGGCAAGGCTGCCCATGGCAATCTGAAAGATTCTGACGCAGTTCCGGCGGTGCGGCCGGGGGGTACTTAGGGGGGCGGCTTTTCGGCAGCGCCCCCTAAGCCGGCTTCTTATCAATGTTCTTGCCGGGACAAGAACATTGCCCCCGGAGGGACCAGAACCGAAATATTTATGAAGTGAATGACCATACACACAATTTTTTCTCCGGGACGATGAGGGCATCGTCCCCTACGGATTCTAGATGGGCTATCGGAACGACCGGGGGACTGCCACGCCAGTGTAACTACCAAATTGGTACAAAATTTTAGACAAAAAATTGGCAGTATAAATGACAGTTACGCG
>ERZ808262.167-NODE-167-length-47946-cov-3.369172_pt1 | contig 47946 bp, 46 predicted proteins | sample MGYA00520895_ERZ808262 | MGnify/ENA primary metagenome ERZ808262 (study PRJEB31516, sample SAMN03275588) | gut metagenome | biome: mammalia-associated habitat; material: feces | host: Papio cynocephalus | place: Kenya | collected 2012-08-02 ... | reverse complement strand
ATATCACCGCTTACAACGCCTGCATCTGCGCAATGGCCGGCTACATCAACGCCAAGAACAGCGGCGAGGGTGATTCCTGCGACGTCGCGCAGTATGACACCATGTTCCGCCTGCTCGACAACTACCCCGCCAACTGGTTCAACAAGGGTTATCCCAAGCAGGGCGAGCCCGTACCCTACCGCACCGGCAACAAGAGCGATCAGGCAGCCTGCTTCTCCTTCTACGACACGAAGGACGGCAACGCAATGTTCGTTGCAATTGTCGGCCAGGGTCCTGTTGAGCGCGGCTATCCCATCATCGGCATGCCCAAGCCCGGCACCAGCCCCGAAGTTCCCAAGGATTGCACCGGCTTCCCGCTCTTCGATCCGCGCGGCAAGAAGGCGGACGAGCTGTGCGCGAAGTTCTGCGCAGAGCGCACCTGCGACGAGCTGGAAGAGATCTTCAACAAGGCCGGCATTCCCTGCCAGCGTGCCTACGGTCCGGCTGACATTGAAAAGGATCCTCAGTATGAAGCCCGTGAAAACATTGTCGAGTGGGACGATCAGTGCTTCGGCCGCATGAAGGGCATCGGTCTGACCAACATCTTCAAGAAGAATCCTTCCCAGATCGTTGCTTCCGCCCCCTGCTTCGGCGAGCACAACCGCGAGGTTCTCGAAAGCTTCGGTTATACCGAAGAGGAGATCGACTCTCTCTACAAGAAGGGCGAGCTTGCGACCTGGACTCCCGCAGATACCGCGAAGAAGAAGAACTTCGTCGAATGGCACTTCTTCTGGGATCCTGAGAGACAGGCAAAGCGCATCGGTCTTGACTATCCCCCCAAGAAATAAGATCAGCACCAGCGCATAAGCAAAGATAGGCTGCCATTACTGACCTGCGTCAGCGTATGGCAGCTTATCTTGAATGAGCCGAAAATTGAATTGAAAATGCAGAAAAAGGAGGCGCAAAATATATGAGCTTTAAGAAAATTGACTGCAAGCTCACGCAGAAATTCAATGAGTATCCGAATTTCGGCGTTTTGAACGATGTAAAGGTGTTCGTATCCGGAACCGCTATCGCCGGTCCGTTTGCCGGCTGCCTCATGGCTGAAATGGGCGCAAAGGTCCTTCAGTCTGAAGCTCCGACAATATCCTGCGGCACGCGCGGCACCACCAGCTGGTCTCAGAACCACCGCAACGAGTTTTCCATCACCTGCAATCCCCGCACTCCCGCCGGCAAGAAGATATTCAAAAAATGCCTTGAGTGGGCCGATATATGGATAGAATCCAGCAAGGCCGGCACCTATGCCCGCATGGGGCTTACCGACGAGGTATGCTGGAGCGTCAACAGCAAGTTGTGCATAGTGCATGTCTCCGGCTACGGTCAGACCGGTCCGTATAAATCCAAGGCGTCTTATGACGTTTCCGGTCAGGCGATGGGCGGCTACATGTATATGAACGGCGCATCTCCCGACTCTCCCCCGCTGAAAATAAATCCGTATCTGTCCGACTATGTTACGGCGTACAACGCCTGCATGACGGCTCTGTCCGCATATGTCCACGCGCTCAAGACCGGAAAGGGCGAATCCTGCGACGTGGCACAGTATGATACGATGTTCCGTCTGCTCGACAACTATCCCGTGCTCTGGTACAACAAGGGTTACCCCAAAGACGGCGAGCCTGTCCCCTACCGTACCGGCAACCGCTCCGATCTCGCCGCATGCTTCTCGTTCTATACTACCAAGGACAACAAGCAGCTTTTCGTTGCCATAAACGGTCCCGGTCCTGTCGAGAAGGGTTACCCCATTATCGGCGTTGGCACTCCGGGTGTTACTCCGGGTCTGCCGAAGGGCATCCCCGGCTTCCCTCTCAACACGCCTATGGGGCAGAAAGCGGACGCCGCTCTCGCAAAGTTCTGCGCCGAGCGCACCTGCGATGAGCTTGAAGAAATATTCAACAAGGTCAATATCCCCAACCAGAGAGCTTATGAGCCGGGCGACATAGAAAACGATCCTCAGTACGCCGAGCGCGAGAATCTCGTCGAGTGGGAGGATCAGATATTCGGCGATATGAAGGGCATCGGCATTACCAACCGCTTCAAGAACAATCCCTCCCAGATCGTTGCCTCCGCTCCGTGCTTTGGCGAACACAACCGCGAGGTTTTGCAGTCATTCGGATATACCGATGATGAAATCGACGCCCTGTACAAGAAGGGTGAGATCGTCACATGGACACCTGCTGATACCGCGCGCATCCGTCATCTGCCTGACTGGGGCTTTTTCTGGGACACCGAGCGTCAGTGCGAGCGCATTGGCATGGAATGGCCGCTCGAAAACAAATAAATAAAACAAGGGTCGGGCATTCGCAGAGACAGTCTCGTCTCTGCGCCGCCCGCCCGCGCATAAAATAATTCTGCATAATCTGCAAAGGAGAAACAAATGGGTAGACTCGATGGGAAGGTCTGTTTCGTTACAGGCGCAGGCTCCGGTATAGGTGCAAAAACCGCTGAACTCTTCGCACAGGAGGGTGCAAGCGTTATAATGGCAGACATGCATGAGGAAAACCTCAACAGCGTCGCCGAGGGCATAAAGGCCGCAGGCGGCGATGTCATGACGGTCGTGGTAAATATAACCGATAACGACGCCGTAAAAGCCGCCGTCGCAGCAGGCATCGAAAAGTACGGCAAGATCGACGCGCTGGCAAACATTGCCGGCGTCCTCGACGTGGCGATGAGACCTATCGACGATTTTCTTACCGCTGATCTTGATATGACCTTCGGCGTTAATGTCAAAGGAACGATGTATGTCACCCGCGCGATCGTCAAGCAGTTTGTCGAGCAGGGCTATGGCGCGATTGCAACAGTTTCATCTGTCGGCGGCGTGACCGGCAACGGCAGCGCCGCTTATACTGTCTCCAAGGGCGCGGAGATCTCGCTCACCAAGCATATCGCCCTGCGCTTTGCAAACGGCGAGCAGAAGATCCGTGCGAACTGTGTATGCCCCGGCACCGTCATGACCCCGATGACCCACCGCGCCATGAAAGCAAGAGGCAAGTACACGAAGGCTGCAAAGGCAATGCAGGCATCCACCGCAAAGCACTCCACGCTGGATGTCGGCGCATGCTCCGATCTTGACATTGCAAAGATCCTCCTCTTCCTGTGCAGCGACGATTCCGCGCCGATCAACGGGCAGGCAATTGTCGCAGACTACGGCGCAAATCTCTGATTTATATTCCTGCACTCACAACAGCTCCCAACAATGTAAATAGTACGATTAAAGAAAGGAACTGCACAACATGAGCAACAGACTGGAAGGAAAAATCGCGCTGGTGACCGCATGCACCAGGGGCATAGGCCGCGCAATCGCTGATTTATTTGTCGATGAGGGCGCCAAGGTATATTACGCCTGCCGTAATATGGAGACCGGCAAAGCCGCAGTCGAAGCCGCGCGCGCACGCGGCGGTCAGGCCGAGCTTGTATACTTTGAGGCGCATGAGCCTGAAACGCACAGAAGCATGATAAACGAGTGCATTGCCAAAGAAGGCCGTCTCGATGTTCTTGTCAACAACTTCGGCGAATCCAACCCCCGCAAGGATCTTGACATAACGAAATGCACCTACAAAGAGTTTGAAAAAACCGTGTGCGTTGATCTTTCGACCGTGTTCAACGCCTCTCAGGAGGCTCTCAACAAGGCGATGATCAAGCAGCATTCCGGCAGCATCATCAACATCGGCTCTGTTGCGGCTGTCTGCCCTGACAAGACCCAGGTAGGCTACGGCGTCGCAAAGTCCGGCATTAACCACCTCAGCCGTCAGATGGCGCGTCAGGTCGCTCATGCCGGCGTACGCGTCAATGTGCTTAACCCCGGCATCATTGCTACCGAGGCTGTCGCAAAATTCCTTACTCCTGAAACTCAGGCCCGCTACACGACCAACTGCATGATCAAGCGTCTGGGCGAGCCTATCGACATCGCTTATATGGCGCTCTACCTCGCCTCGGACGAGTCCAAGTACGTCACTGCACATGTGATGAACGTCTCCGGCGGCTGGATGTGAAAAGTACATTTACAAACTGACATCTTTTATGGCAAAAATGAGTCCGGCGAAAGCCGGGCTCATTTTTTCAGCTTGTCAAAAAAGTCCTCACAGGACTTTTTTGACCGCGCTTTCCGCCGGGCATTTTGAAAGCGTTCAAAATGCTGTTGCCGAAAGCCTTAAGGCAGCACCGCGCATACGTCTGCGGCATCTGGCGAAAAAGCGGAGTTAGCGCGAGACGGCTTTTGATGCCAGGCATGAAAAGCCGCCGTAAGCAATACAAGGCTTGCGGCGGTCTGGTGCCGGTGACCGGACTCGAACCGGTACGTTGCTGCCAACGAGGGATTTTAAGTCCCTTGTGTCTACCATTCCACCACACCGGCGTATGATAACATACAATAATAATTTATCACCCATTGGCGCGTTAGTCAAGCACAGAAATGCCAGAGGCGGCGGATGCGGATATATGCGCTGTGCTTTCTTCATTATGATTATGCAAAAGGTGTTGACCCGGACCGGCTGTATACGTTAGAATCATTCAGCAGAAAGCAGCGCTCCAGGAGGGAAGATGAAATGATACTTTCGGAAAAACACAGGCTTTTGCAGAAGCGTTTTCGCGAGTTTGCGGAAAAGGAGTTTACCCGGGAGCTTATAGACCGGCTGGATGACACCGGCGAGTTTGACCGGGATATATACCGGAAAATGGCGGAAGCCGGGTTTATGGGCATGAAGATCCCCAAAAAATACGGCGGGCAGGGAGGCGACACGCTTGCCTATGTGCTCATGCTGGAGGAATTTGCGCGTGTCAGCCCGGTGCTGTCCATTTATGCGAACACGCCAAACTCCCTTGGCGCAGGCCCGCTGCTTGCCTGCGCGAGCGAAGAGCAGCTCATGAAATATCTGCCCGGCATCGCCGCGGGCAAAAGTCTGCTGGCGTTCTGCATCACCGAGCCGGACGCGGGTTCTGACGCAGGCGGGGTCATGACCTCCGCCGCAGACTGCGGGGACTATTATCTGCTCAACGGGCGCAAGCGCTTTGCTTCAGGCGCCCCTATGGCGGACTACGCGCTCGTGTCCGCGCGCACTGACCCCGCTCAGCAGGGCAGCCGGGGCATCTCGCTTTTCATCGCTGACATGAAGCTGTCCGGCATAAAGTGCGGCGCGTATGAGGACAAAATGGGCATTCGCGGCTATCCGACGAGCGATGTAAGCTTCAAGGATGTACACGTGCCGAAGGACTGCCTTATCGGTCCGCTGCACTGCGGCTTTGCCGCCGCGATGAAAACGCTCGACGGCGGGCGGCTCGGCATCGCGGCGCAGGCGCTCGGCATTGCTCAGGCCTGCCTTGACGAGGCCGTGACCTATGCCAGAACGCGCAGGCAGTTTGGCAGGACAATCGGCAGCTTTGAGGGCGTGAGCTTTATGATTGCCGACATGGCGACGGAGCTTCAGGCGGCGCGCGAGCTGGTATACAGCACTGCCGTCCTCATGGACGCCGGCAGCCCGGAGGTCAGCGTCCGCTGCGCGATGAGCAAGTATTACGCGGCGGAGATGTGCAACCGCGCGGCATACAAGGCGGTGCAGATATTCGGCGGTCGCGGGTATATAAAGGGGTGCAGGGCAGAGCGTCTTTACCGCGATGCGCGCATAACGTCGATATATGAGGGCACATCGCAGATCCAGCAGATGATCATAGCCAACAGCCTGCTGAAAGATTAAAGGCTGACCATTGAAAACAGCGGGAAGACCAACGCACAAATCCGATGGTCTTCCCGCTGTATGTCTGAGTCAGTCGCCTGCACATAGACGCCGCAGCTCACAGGTGGTACGGCTCGTTATCACGCCGGTGCATCCATTCGCGCAGACGCACGAAACGGCTGCGCTTGCTCACAAACAGCTTCCCGGTTTTTTTCTCAATAAAGCTGCGGAATTCCTCGCTCCTGCCGCCAAGCTCGGACTTCGGGATCATGTACCCGCCGAATTCCGTGCGGAATATATAATAGTTATAGAGATCCGCCCCCAGCCCGGCGACCTCGGAATAAGGGAGCGGGGCAAGCTCCGAATTATTGGGCAGGGTAATGATGCGCATACGGTTCTCTTCAAAAAGGTATTTGGATGAGGGGTATTCTCCGCCGGATTCCCTGATCTGCATGGCAAGCTTTTTTGCAGTACGGTTTGCGGCGGCGTATTTGCTGGAGATGAGATAGCTTCCATATGCGATCAGCAGCAGCCCCCACCACTGCGTGCAGTTCAGTGCGCCAAAAACAAAAAGACCCGCGGCGACAGCCGTTCTTCCAATCCGGTTGCCAGTGCAGAAAAGATCGTACTGCATGTGCGCGAGGGCGGTGAGGGTTTCTTCATTGTGCTTGATATGCGTTTCGTATAATATCATTGCAGCTCCCATGTAATAGATATCGCCCCATGAAACGGATGGAGCCCGGTGAGACAAGTTTACATCATACGGCGAGAAATGAAAACAATTGTTAAAATAATATTTATAACAAAAAAATCCGGGCATTTTGTTGCAAAACGCCAATCTTTTTGTTTTGGGCATAGATTACAAGAAAACAGATTGACATACAGCAAAAACAAGGTGTATGCTAAGGATGCGTTAACAATCTGTTAATAGCTATATTTTTTATGCGGCATATGTAAAGAACGTGTAATGAGAATGTATATGCTGCGTAAATAACCCGCGGAATCCGCAAAAACAAAACGCGAAAACAGGATCCTGTTTTCAGCTTTCATAAATGAAAGCTGAAAACGTCTTGCCGGAGCGCAGAGGATTGCGGACTGTCTCGCGGGGAAAAGCTCGGAGCAGAGAGTTGAAATACGAAAAATTCAAAAACAAGGAGAGACAAATGAAAAAATTTATTGCAATGCTTCTGGCAGCAGTCATGGTCTTTGCACTGTGCGCATGCGGCAGCACCGACACAGCCGCTCCCGCGGCGGACGCGACCACCGATGAGACCCCCGCTGCCGATGCAGCAGCGACCGATGCATCCTCCTCAGATGTCGCCGCGGCGGACGATGCAGCCGACGATTTCTATCTGGACATCAAGTTCTCCAACGTCTTCCAGCCCACCGAGTGGAACTACAAGGCGTCCGAGAAGCTCGCCAAGATGATCACCGAGCAGACTGACGGTCACATCAACGTCACCTACTACGGTCAGAACGAGCTTGACTGCTACGGCGACTCCGTCACCCGCGCCGTCAACGGCGAGAACTGGATGGGTCTTGAGGAGCCTTCCCTGTTTGCAGACTACGCAGGCGATGCCGCCATGGTTCTCGCCCCGATGCTCTACAGCACCAATGCCGAGTACAACTACGTTATGGATTCCGACTTCGTTGCAAACCTTGAGAAAGAGCTGGCGGCGCAGGGCATTCACATCCTTGACACGCACTACTCCTTCGGTTTCCGCTCCGTCGTCACCAACCTTGACGTTTACACTCCCGAGGATCTGAACGGTCACATTCTCCGCGCCACCTCCTCTGCGCTCTTCACCAAGACCCTTGAGTGCCTTGGCGCAACCGCGAACCCCATGAGCTTCACCGAGTGCCTCTCCGCCATCTCTTCCGGCGTTGTTGAAGGCTTCGAGGGCTCCGTCTCCACCCTTGCCGGCGCCGGCAACCCCTACGAGCTGGTCAAGAAGGTCGCCGAGACCAACCACCTGATCGCTACCCGCTGGCTGTTCATCTCCGAGGATTGCTGGAACACCATCCCCGAGAAGTACCAGAAGATCATTGAGAACTGCGCTTACGAGTGCGGCATGTGGGAGCAGACCTCCTGCGAGGATGACGAGGCCACCCAGATCGAGTTCCTGAAGAGTCAGGGCGTCACTTGGAACGAAGTAGACCTCGACGCATTCTCCAAGGCCTGCGAGCCGGTCATCGACTGGATCGTTGAGGAGTACGGCTCTTCCTACGAGGCGTATGAGCAGCTGAAGGGTCTTGTCGCCGAGTACCGCGCCAACAACGAGTAAACCCATTCACTGATTCGACATTTAATATCTGCTTACGACAGGACTGCCTGAATCCATTCAGGCAGTCCGTGTCGGATGTATGGAGCTTTGTTAAGATTCTTCACGCAAGCACATGAATCCTTGGCAAGAAATTTATGTATAGCGTTGATAAACGCAAAATAAGTTGAAGTTAATCAAATCTGCTGTTAAAGGAATCCATTGATGAAGAAAAAAAGTACCTTTAAACACATACTGAAAAACCTCGACGCTGTCATTACCGGCACGACCCTTGTGCTCTGTGTCGTCCTCGTTAACCTGAACGTCATAATGCGCTACGTGCTCAACTCGCCGATTCACGGGAGCGAAGAGGTCGTCACGAGTCTGTTCGTATGGACGGTTTTCATCGGCAGCGCCTATGCCTACCGCAAGCATGCCCACCTCGGCGTTGATATTGTCGTCAACCTGCTGCACGGCAAGACAAAGAAAACGGTTATGTTCATTGTCAGCATCCTTGAGCTTATGATACTCATAATGCTTACAATAATCTGCTCACAGTATGCCTATAACCTCGTATTCTTCAGAGGAGCGTACAAGCTTGCAGTCACAGATGTTCTGCGCATACCCAAGATATACACGGGCATTGCAGTGCCTATCGGCTTTGCTCTGTCCACGGGATATTCCATCTACTTCATGCTGACCGAAAGGCTGCATATCGTTAAGAAGAAAAACGACGATGAGTCCGGCGAATACCAGGTTGAAGGAGGGAACTTCTGATGGAATTGACATTTACACAGTTGATCCCGGTCTTTCTGGTGTTCATACTCTATTTTGCCGGTCTTCCGATAGTGTACGCGCTGTTCGGCTCTACGTTCTTCTATTTTCTTGTTCTTGACCCCAGCACCCAGTGCTGGCTGCTGCTGCAGAAGGTCATGAACGCAACGCAGTCCTTCTCCATGCTGGCGATCCCGTTTTTCATCATGTCCGGTTCGGTCATGAACTTCGGCGGCATTAGCGACAAGATGATGGACTTCTGCGAATGCGTCACCGGCCATATGCGCGGCGGTCTTGCGCAGGTCAACGTTCTGCTGTCCATGCTGATGGGCGGCTGCTCCGGCTCCGCAAACGCCGACTGCGCCATGCAGTCGAAGATGCTTGTTCCCGAAATGGAGAAACGCGGATACTCCAAGGCGTTCTCCGCGGCGATCACCGCAGCGTCATCGGCAGCCACGCCGGTTATTCCTCCCGGAGTCAACCTTATTGTTTTCTGCCTCATTGCGCAGGCGTCTCTCGGCCGCACCTTCGCAGCCGGCTATGTCCCCGGCATACTGATGTCTGCATCGATGATGATCACGGTTGCAATCATTGCGAAAAAGCGCAATTATCCCACCACGCGCGAGAAATTCCCCCCGGCAAAGGTCATCATCAAGCAGGCGCTTGATTCTTTCTGGGGTCTGTTCTTCCCGTTCGGCATAATTCTTGGTATGCGCTTCGGTCTGTTCACCCCGTCCGAGGGCGGCGCGGTTGCGGTGCTGTACTGCTTTATTATAGGCAAACTTGTCTATAAGCGCCTGTCTTTCCGCAAGCACTTTATTCCCATCGTCCTCGATACTATTGCAGGCACCTCCAGCGTTGTCCTGATCATGGTCTCCGCCTCGGTCTTCGGGCAGTACATGACATGGATCAACCTCCCCAAGATCGTCACCACCGCCGTTCTTGACCTCACCTCCAACAAGTATGTGTTCCTCATGCTCACGAACGTTATCCTGCTTGTCATGGGTATGTTCCTTGAAGGCGGCGCTGCCCTGATGATCATCACCCCGCTGCTGCTGCCCGTGGCAAGAAGCCTTGGCATCGGCGTTTACCACTTTGGTCTTGTTGCGATCGTCAACATCATGATCGGCGGCATCACTCCTCCGTTCGGCTCGATGATGTTCACGACCTGCGGCATCACCAAGTGCCCGATAAGCGACTTTTTGAAGGAGATATGGCCGTTCATCCTCTGCCTGTTTATCGTCCTGCTCCTGCTCACCTTCTGCCCGACTCTGATCAATATCGTTCCCGATCTTATCTATGGCGCCGAAGGCGGGCTTTGATTCAAGAAAAGCCAACGGCTTCAATTGAATAGAGCTCTGTGCCGTCAGCCGGCACAGAGCCCGGAAAAAGTCAAATCCCTTTGCCCGTTTCGGCAAAGGGATTTGATGCGTTTAAAACGGTGTATGCGGCGTTATTTATACTGCTCCTTGACGGAATTTACTGCGGCGACAAGCTCCGGTTTATACTGTGCGTAGTGCTTTTCCAGCTCGTCGAGCACGAAGACTATGTCCGCCCGGCGCCTGTTCTCCCGGTCGCGGCGCAGCAGCTCCTCAAACTCCGCAGTGCTTTCACCGCCCTGAAAATATCCATAACAGCAGCACTGCGCATCCTCCCCGGCATCCTTGAGATCCATGAACTGCTTGTTGAGATAGTATTCGATCTTGCAGGGGTCACCATCGGCGCGAAGCTCCTCAAGATCCTGTGCAAATCCATATCTGTCTAACATTTTATGCTCCTTTCGCAATCTTCAACAGATTTGTAACCGTACATTTTTGCCATCTGCTCCCGCACGAGAAAGGTCAGGTTTTTTCCCTCCTGCCCGCAGCGGAATACAAATTCACAGTATAATAGCTGGGTATCCTCGCCGTATGAGTACAGCTCGCCGCGCTGATACGTTTCCACCGACGTCAGACCGCAGCATTCGTCAGCAGCGCGTATGATCCTGCCGCGCCCGGCAAATTTCGGAAAGCGCCGCGCAAAATCCTCTGCCCACTGCACCTGCATCTGCACGGCAGGCTCCATGAACGCGCGGCGCTCAGGACTAATATCCGGCAGCACGTGCTTTATCCGTTCGTATCCGGCTGGATCGGTGCTCTCCATCATATAGGCATACTTGTTGAAAATCAGGTTGCGTCCCTCTATACCGGCCGTCAGCAGATCAGAGTAATACGACTGCAAAAGTTCTTCCGTCCAGACCGAAAACTGACTGGCACGCATGATGTCGAACTGCCGTCTGTCGTTCTGACAGGAGGCTCGACCGCCCTCGTTGTTCACAAGCTGGAACTGCGCCCACTCTTCATCGACGATTTTTTCTATAAGCTTATTCATCGCCTTATATCACCCCATTAAAACCGGCAGATTTTTTATCTCCGGGTTTTTTATTCCGCCCGTTACGGCGTATGCCTGCCGTTCAAGATACCCGTCCTCCAGATCGCTCAGCCCCTGCTCGTGCAGCAGCGCAATGACGCTTGCGCACACCGCGCCGATAATCGGCTCTGCATCGCCGGCATCGAGTGCGCCGACGCCGGCAAGCTCACATAGCAGCGCGGGAAGCCCGGCCTGGCAGGGCAGCCTTTCCAGCCCCCGCCACATCCACTTGTAGTACGGGCAGTATTGTCCATTGAGCAGATACAGCGCGCGCATGGCATGCTCAATGAACTGGTCGAGCGCCAGGCGCGCTGCGACAGCGTCGCGCCGCTGCGCCATGCGGAAATAATTCACCTGTCCGGCATGCGCCATGCGCACAAGATTTGCCGCCAGCTTCTTGCGGCGGACGTCCTCCGGGTAGAAGGCGAGCAGCTTTTCGCGCGTGCGGACAAACTCAGTATCCGGCGCGTGGAACAGCGCTCCGTTCGTCGCCGCGGCAAGATATGTCTCCGGTATTGCAAGCCATTCGCGCGGAGTTCCCGGCGCGTCGCGCCTGGCGAGAAACTTCATGTAAAAATCCCCGGTGCGCATTACGCCGCGCCGCGCCGCAGCCTGCCATCGGCGGTATTTATACCGCACGCCCAGGTATTCCTGCGGCAGGGAAGCGTACAGCTGCGCAAGCGCGCCGCCTATTTCGCCGTACAGACCGTCCGACAGCCATATGCACAGCGACGGACCGTAATCATGATCCATCGAAAGCAGATCGTCAAAGCCGAAGCACTCAGAGCCCTCGCCGGCAAGCCCGACAGTGAGCGCGTCCATATACTGCCCGAAGCGCTCTTGCAGGAGCGGCCGGCAGCAGTCGAAATAATAGCGCCGCGACAGCTCCGCGCCGGAAACTGCAAGGCGCAGCTCCTGACCCTCAGGCATTTTCCGCCGCCTTCTTTGCGGCGTTGTAGTTTTTGCGCACAAGCTCAAGGTCTTTGCCGTCCATATTCACGCGCTCGGCAATGTGCCACGCTTTTTCCGCATAGTAAAGCGCATCTTCATTGCGCCCGGTTTCAAGCGCCGTCACGCAGATATTGTTGTAAAGCCCCGCCATGCGCCTGTCGCCGACATTTTCCGATATGAATATCGGCTCGCATTTTTTGTATATCGCAAGCGCGGAGTCAGGGTCTCCGCCGGCTTTGCAGACGGTGGCAATGTTCAGCATGGCGGTCGCCGCATCGGATGTGCCCCACAGATCCAGCAGATCTATAAGCCCGATCAGCTTGTCAACGCAGCGCCATGCCGCGTCAAGATCCCCCACACTGCGGTAGTAGCCGGTAAGCTCGTTGAAAAGCGACATTGCAGTGCCGTAGCTTCTTTCACTGATTGCCTGCTCCGCCATTTGCCGCAGATACGCGCCCGCCTCCTGCGGTCTGTCGTCGTCAAAAAGCTCGTCGGCATGTTTTAGTATGGCGTTGGTGTCCATGTGTTCCTCCTGCTTCAGCCCGGGAGCTCCGCAAGGCTCTCCGCGGGCATGCCGAAATATTTGATATAGGCCGCTTTGCGCTCGGCGGCGTTTGAAAGCGGGATCTCAGTAAGCACGCCGTCGTTGTGCAGGCGCAGAGTGTCATCCTGAATGGCGGCGCTGCCGTTCTCGCGCAGAATGTTGAGCACGCGCTCGTTGCGGAAGCGCGCGTGGTCGCCGCGGCTCATGTATACGCCGAGCGCGACAAAATCCATCTTGGAAAACTCGTTGTCGGAGAAAAGGTGCAGCGGCATCTCCGTTCTGTCGCGCTGTATGTATGTGAATTTATACAGCCCATCTGGGCGCTTCTCATAGCGGAACGCGAGCCGTCCGGAGTGCTGAACCTCAGTGCAGTCAAGATACAGCGCGCCAAGCGGCGTCGGACCGCCGAAGCCGACGTCGCATACGACGCGCTTTCCGTCGGACAGGGTGACTATCGTAGAGCGATGCCCTATCGGGGGAAACTCGCCCTCAAATAACACTCGCACGGCGATGGCGCGGCACACGAAGCCGAGCGATTCCAGCAATGCGCAGAACAGACCGTTAAGCTCAAAACAGAAGCCGCCGCGCCGCCGCCGGACGATTTTGTCGAAAACGCTGTCAATTTCGAGCGACACCTCGCGTCCAAGCTCATAGATGTCCAGATCCTCGAACGGAACGCTCATAAGATGCGCGCGGACAAGCGTATCCAGCGCGGTCTTGTCATGCGGCGCGCTGAACGCGGACGGGGAGTCCGGCAGCCCCGGGTGCAAGGATTTTCTGTAATCGTCAGGGTCAAGACCGATGCGTGCAAGATATGCGCCGGGGTCGGGGATGGGGCTGAATACTCCTTCGTACATTTTTCCGTCCTCGCTATATAAAAAATTCTTATTTTGCAGGGTAAAGCTCGTCAACCCGTTTTCCGAGATACTCCGCCGCTTTTGCGATGGCGATGTCCTGCCGCACCTTTGCCTCTTCGCGCCGCGCAAATATTTCGCGCAGACGCTGCGCCGGCATCATCGACATATCCGCCAGACGCGCCAGCTCTGCGGTGTACTCATCCTCCGTTGCGAGCAGGTTTTCTTTCTTTGCAAGCTCATACAGGGCGAGGCGGGAATGCAGCTGTTTTTTCGCCTCGCGCATGAAGTCGGCAAAAAGCGCCTGCTCGCTGGTGCCGCACTCCTTATAATAATCCTCGATTTTTTTACCGTTGTTGTCAAGCTGCTGCTCGAAAGCGCCGATCATCTGTGATGCGCGCTCGCTTGCCATCGTATCCGGCACGACGCCCTCGCATATTTTGTCGAGCTGCTTTACCATGGCGGTCTGAAGAAGGTAGCGCCGCGTCTCGGCGCGGTTGGCTTCCGGAACGGTCAGCGCCTCGCGCCCGATCTCGGCAACCTCGCCGGCGTCGAGCTTGAGCGCATGATAGTCGCCCAATGTGAATTCCGGGTCTATCTGCACCTTTGCCGAGCATACGATGCCGCGCTTTTCGTCATCCTGCTCGAGAGTGAGGGCAGGAATGTAATATATCTCCCGCGGGTACTCCATGGCGGCCTTTGAATATGCCTTGCGCACCATTTCGGTTATCACCGCGCGGCGCATATCGCCATTATGCCGCGCGGAGTCAAGGAATTCTTTTCTGTTCTTTGCGGCATATTCCTTTGCCGCCTCGCCGTATTCTTCAGCCGTGAAGCGGAACACGAACCGCAGATTATTGGAATTTATATTTTCAACAGTATAAGTCATGTCATTTCTCCGTATCTTGTTATATCTGATTATTCACGAAATCGGCAACGGGTCTGGCTTTCTCCTCGATCAGCTCAAGATTTTCTATCCTGATCTGCCCATCCTCGGTGCGGCTCAGAGCGCCCTCGGCGATAAAGCTGTCAAGGATGTTATAAAGATTACGCCGGCTCATGCGCAGATATTCGCATGTTTTGTACAGACTTTGCATCATGCACAGCGTGCTGCCATGGGAGCATTCAAGAAGGTGATATGCAAGCTGCTCCTGCTGAGAAAAAAGGTGCTTCGCCAGATCTTTCTTGTACATAATGTATAAGCGGTTTGTGACTTTCAGATAGAAAAAACGGCTGAACTCGATCTCCTGCATGAGCTGCAGAAAGCTTTCTATCGGTATCTGGAGAAGCGTACACTTCGTGACCGCGATGCTGTCGGTATAGAAATTCTGCCCGAACAGATTTGAAAGATGACCGACAAAGCATCCGGGCGGTATCTCGTCAACAACAATACGCTTGCCGTTGCTGCTGCACGCGACCACCCTGACCTCGCCCTCAAGCAGGAACCATATATACCTGTTTTCCTCGCTTGCGCGGAGGATAAGAGCGTTCTTCTTGAAGGTGACTATTTCAAAGCTTGTCTTGTAGTCCTTGATGAATGGGTATATTGCAGACTCTGCCAGAATCATCCCACGCACTCCTTTATTAGATATTAGCTTATATAAATCCGGATTACAGATTACATGATTTACGAAGCTTTGCCAATACTCTAAAAAGCATTCTCTGCCCGAAGGCGTACAGCGCGGCAAACTTTCTCTGTCTAATTTATATCAAAAGAGGAGGGGCGCAAGATAGTGCAAAATGCACGGTTTTGTGATAGTTGTTGAGAACCGTCGAAAAAAATATGCTGCATGTGTGAAAAATGCACTACTCATTTCGTGAAAAATCAGATAATATCAAATCATGCTTCCGATAGGAGGAGCCCAAAAAACCAACAAGGAGGAAAATCATGTCTAACGAAGCCAAAATTCAGGAAATTTTGAAAAGACGTGGTCTTGACGTCAGCGAGGACAGCGGATTCGCTGATGAAGCCATAGCCGAACCCTCACCCCGCTTCACAAAGCTGATTAACATCTACTATGCGATGAAGAATACCATCGACATGGAGTACCCGTACTGGTACAACCGTGTGTGGTGGGAGAATGACGGTGACATCACCGAGATCCGCCGCGCAAAGGCGGAGGCCGCCGCACTGAGCCATATGACGCCGACCATTCTTCCCGGCGAGCTGCTCTTCGGCAACAAGACCCGCAACTTCCGCGGTGCGTTCTGCTTCCCGTGGGTTGACGCATCCTTCTTCAACGCCGCAGCAGAGGCGATGATGGCCGGTGTTGACGCGCCCCCCATGGCGGCAGCCGACGCTGTTTCCGTCGTCGGCGCCGGCGGCGGCAACGTGACGAAGGACTTCGGCAACGTCGTTTCCATCGCGCAGAAGTTCGGTCTTCGCCGCGAAGAGGTTCCCTGCCTTGTCAAGTGCGCGAAGTACTGGGATAACGGCTCTGTTGAGCGTGTTTCCGCGCGTCTGGCAGAGGCTCGCCCCGATTACGACAAGTGGGCCGGCTACCGCAACTCCGTCCTCGTCATGTTCGACTCCTGGGCGATCCCTCAAGGACGCGAGGTCATCAACTACTACCTCCCTCTGGAGTACGGCTTTGATAAGATAATCGAGCTGTGCGACGAGAAGATAGCCGAAACTCTCGGCGAGGCCGGCGACGACGGCATCCTCGGCATGAGCCGCGGCTACTACTACATGGCATGCAAGATCATCGCCCAGGGCGTTTCCAAGTGGATCGAGAACTATGCACGCCGCGCAGAATATCTTGCAGAGCATGAAACCGACGCTCAGCAGAAAAAGGAATATCTCGACATCGCCGCCATCGCGCACCACATCGCGCACAAGCAGCCCGAGACCTTCCGCCAGGCGCTCAACCTCACCCTTATGTGCCACTACGGCGTCACCAACGAGGACCCGCACTCCGGTCAGTCCATCGGACGTCTCGGTCAGATACTCTACCCCTGGTATGAAAAGGACATCGCGGACGGCACCACCAACGACGAGGAAGTCATTGAGCTTCTGGAGCTCTACCGCGTGAAGATAACCGCTATCGAGTGCTTCGCCTCCTCCGGCGTCACCGGCGGCGTTCTCTCCGGCAACACCTTCAACAACCTCTCCATCGGCGGTCTCGGCTACGACGGTCTGACGGCGGTCACCCCGCTTGAGTACCTCATCGTCGAGGCAGGTATGCGCGGCAAGAGCACCCAGCCGACCCTCTCGCTGCTGTATGATGAAAAGACCCCCGAGGACTTCCTGCTGAAGGTCGCACAGTGCATCAAGCTCGGTCTCGGCTACCCCGCCATCATGAACAATCAGGGCGGCATGAACTTCATGCTGCGCCAGTACGGTCCTGAGGGCATGAACATATACGATGCGCGCGCATGGGCGCCCGGCGGATGCCTTGAGTCCTCCCCCGGATGCTTCCAGCCGCTGCATTACAACGGCAAGACCTACATGATCCCCGGCGGCGCAGGTCCGACCGCAGGCACCGGCATTCACTTCACCGGCATGCCGAAGCTGCTGGAGCTTGTTCTCAGCAACGGCTATGACAGACGCACCGGCATCCAGGTCTTTGCCCCGCATAACCACAAGCTCGACACCTATGAGGATCTGCTTGATGTTTACTACAACATCTATCTCCAGGAGCTGCTTGAGGTCTCCAACCGCATGAACAACCTCCAGATGGATACCCACAGAAAGATCTGCCCGACCGTCTGGGCCTCCCTGCTGAAGGCCGACTGCTTCACAAAGGGTCAGAACCAGAGCCACCTCGGCGCACGCTACAACGGCACCATCAACTTCGAGTCCTGCGGCACTATCAACTTTATCAACTCCCTCGCCTCCATCAAGAAGAACGTGTATGATGAAAAGAAGTACACGCTTGCGGAGATGGAAGACGCAATGTGGAACAACTTCGGCTTCAAGACCGCTTTCGAGACGGGCGTGTTCTCTCCCGACCGCCGCGAGGCCACCGAAAACGCACCGAAGTACGAGAAGATATTCAACGACTGCGTCAACGCACCGAAGTACGGCAACGCCGATCCCTATGTTGACTCCATACTCGTTGACTACGAGGACCGCATGCTCCCGAAGATGCTCGAGCTGCGCTCCTACATGGGTAAGCAGTACTACATGTGCCAGATCTCCGTCTCCACCCACGGTCCGCAGGGCGCAATCACCCTCGCCACCGCTGACGGACGTCTCTGCGGCACCACCTACGCCGACGCTTCCATGTCTCCCGCTCCCAACACCGACAAGAACGGCATCTACGCTTTGTTCACCTCCGCTACCTGCTACGACCACGCGATGTGCCAGAACAGCCAGATGAACATAAAGATCCATCCGTCGGCAGTCAAGGGCACGCAGGGCACGCACAAGCTGCTCGACGTCTACCGCGCCTATATGCGCAAGGGCGGCTTCCACATCCAGTTCAACGTCACGTCTTCCAAGACGCTGCGCGAGGCTCAGGTCAAGCCCGATGATTACCGCGATCTCATGGTTCGTGTCGCAGGCTTCACACAGTACTGGTGCGAGATAGGCAAGCCCATTCAGGACGAGGTCATCTTCCGCACGGAGTACGACACCTGATTTATCCTATCAACGGATGCTCTCCCCGCGGACGGCTCTCCGCGCGGGAGGCGTCCGGGAAGACACGGCAACGGATAACGGGCATACGCCCATCGAAACACTAAACTATAACGGAGGTATTATATAATGAAACATTGCGAATGCGCAAATTTCCTGCACCTCGACTGCGAAAAAGGTATGTGCGCCCTGTCAAAGTGCATCGTTCCCATTGACGGCGAAGGCTCCGACGCATGCCCCCGCTTCCAGGAAGGCTTCATGTGCAAATTCTGCAAGCACTTCGGCGACGCCGACAAGTACGGCATCGGCACCTGCAAGGGCTATGACAAGGAAAACTGGGCATACGCTCAGTGCGGCGCTTTCAGCTGCGACAAATTCGAGAGAATCTGATCACAGGATAAAACATATATGGGGAAGACGCTGTCTTCCCCATACGCAAAATGTCAAGCTCTTATACGGAAGGGTGTAATTTATGCCAGAAGCAACAACAGGGATGATTTTTGACATCCAGAGCTATTCGGTTCATGACGGTCCCGGATGCCGCACGACAGTGTTTTTTGTCGGCTGTCCGCTGCAATGCAGATGGTGCGCAAACCCGGAGAGCTGGGCGGTGAAAAAGCATCTGCTTTTCGCCGAACGTACCTGCAAATGGGAACAGGGCTGCACCGCCTGCCGCAACGCCTGCCCGAACGGCGCGCTGACGTTTGACGAGAAAGGCAAGCCGGTTCTCAACTGGGCAATCTGCAACAAGTGCCAGACGATAGAGTGCAGCGAGGTCTGCGCCGCGCACGCGCTCAAGCAGTGCGTCCGCTTTATGACGGTAGACGACCTGATGAAGATCCTGATGCGCGACTACCCGAATTGGGGTTCTGACGGCGGCGTTACATTCTCCGGCGGGGAGCCGCTGCTGCACCATGAATTTCTTGATCAGGTGCTCCGGCGCTGCCGCAAGGAGCAGATGCATACCGCCATCGAAACAAGCGCTTTCACGTCTCCCGAGATATTCGAGAAGATATTCCGCAATCTGAACTTCGCGTTCATCGACGTGAAGAACATGGACGATGAGATGCACAAGTGGGGAACCGGCGTCAGCAACAAGCCGATCCTCCGCAATATATCCACGCTGGCGCATGCCGATTGGTGGCGCGGCAGGCTTGTTTTGCGCCAGCCGACCATTCACGGCTACAACGACAGCACCGAGAACGCCAAGCGCCTCATCGATTTCATGAACGAGAACGGTCTCTTTGAGATAAATCTGCTCCGCTTCCACCGCATGGGCGGCACCAAGTGGGAGCAGCTCGGCAAGGTCTATGAATACAGCAACAAGGGCGACATGCCCGAGGAGCGGCTGCTTGAGCTTCAGGAGCTGTATCTGGACAACGACATCGCCTGCTATATCGGAGAGGACACTCCTTTCTGACCGGCAGGAGCAAATAATCCCCCCTTACCCCCGCACCCCGGCATTTAACCGCGGGAAAAAAGATAGGAAGTAATGATTGGAGGATCATAATGAATTCCATATCTGAAGAAAAGGCGAAAAAATACGGTATATGCACCGTAATGTCTGCCTTCCTTGCAGTATTCTGCCTGTTTGGCTATCGCTCCAGCTTTTCAATAATGCAGGGTCTCATCATCGCGGACACGGGCTGGACCACCATCCAGACCTCTCTGGGCTACTGCATCATGATGACCATCTACGCAATCACCGCGTTCTTCTCCGGCGGTCTGGTCGACAAGAAGGGCACCCGTCCCACCTACTTCATGGGTGCGATATGCTGCTTCCTCGGCTTCTTCCTGACCTCCATTTTCGTCAAGCCCGGCTCTGAGAGCGCATACATAGTTTACCTTTTCACCTACGGTCTGTTCGCAGGCGTCGGCACCGGTATGCTCTGGGTCAGCTCCACGATCTCCTGCCGTCAGTGGTACGTCGGTACGCGCTACGGCACCATGTGGGGCATTGCCTTTGCCGGTGCTCCTCTTGCGCAGCTCCTGCTCACGCTCGTGCTCAAGCCCGTTCTGAAGAATATGGGCTGGCAGGCAGGCATGCAGCTGATGGCGATTATCTGCGCGGTATTTCTCATTGCGGCCGCCCTCATTGCAAAGCGCACCCCCAATTACTACAACGTTCAGCCCTTCGGCATGGAGACGCTCAAAAAGAAGGACGGTCCTGCAAGACGCGCCGTCACGCTCAAGGAAGCTTTCTCCACATACGCGATCTGGGCGGATATTCTCTGCTTCCTGACCGCTATGGCGGGCGAATTCCTCATCTGGTCGCAGGCTGTCGGCTTCTTCCAGAGCGACATGGGCATGGATGCCGACAAGGCAGCCAACGTCTATATGCTCATCGGCGCGTTCGGCGTGTTCATGATGCCCGTCACCGGCAAGATCTCCGACGCGCTTGTCAAGAAGCTCGGCTCTGAGGTCAGAGGGCGCAAGCTCATGCTCATCATCGGACCTGCCTGCGGCGCCATCGGCGTTGCGCTGAGCCTGACGAAGAGCCTGCCGCTGTGCGTTGTCGCCATGTTCTTCCTCGCCACCTACTGGGGCATTGAGCCGGGCGGCTGTGCGGGCTATGCGGGCGCTGTGTTCGGCGGCGCCGGTCTCGGACGCACATGGGGTCTCGCCACGCTCATCGTTATGGGCATCGGGCCTTCCTTCGGCACGTTCATGGGTGCATGGTTCAAGGATAACTTCGGTTCCTACATTCCCGCGTTCATCTTCTGCCTGTGCGCATATCTCATCTCCATGGTCATTGCGATCACTCTGCCTCTCAAGACCAAGGTAGAAGCCAAGATAGATGCCGAGATGGCAGCCGCGGCTGCAGCTCAGCAGTAATCGCTGCATATTCGGCGCTGTAAATAAGAATTCAAGCCAGAAGTTGGGGCATCCGGGAAAACCCGGACGCCCCAACTTTTTGTTCCGATTTGCTTTACGCAGATTTTACATAATACCGGCGGCGGATTTGACATTTCTCCTTTATTATATAAGTTGGGTAATGTTAATGTAAAATTCATCTGCGAGGTATGGAGTAATGGATATTTTCAACGTGCTGACGATGATAGGCGGGCTGTCGCTTTTCCTGTTTGGCATGAATCTCATGGGGCAGGCGCTGGAGCGGCGCGCGGGCAGCAAGCTGCGCAGCCTGCTGGACAGGATGACAAGCAATGTGATGATGGGCTTTCTGACGGGGCTTGGCATAACGGCGATAATACAAAGCTCGTCCGCGACGACGGTGATGGTCGTGGGTTTTGTCAACTCCGGGCTGATGACGCTGCGTCAGGCAATAAACGTTATAATGGGCGCGAACGTCGGCACAACGGTGACAGCGTGGCTTTTGAGCCTGAGCGGTATCGACGGCAGCAGTCTGTGGATACGCCTTCTGAAGCCGTCCTCCTTCACGCCTGTGCTGGCGCTCATCGGCATCATATTTTATATGTTCTCTTCCGACACGAAGAAAAAAGACACCGGAACAATACTCCTCGGCTTTGCAACGCTGATGTTCGGCATGGAGACGATGAGCGGGGCGGTATCCGGACTGAAGGACGTACCGGGCTTCGTCAACCTCTTTATCGCTTTTGAAAACCCGGTGCTGGGCATGCTTGCAGGTATGGTGCTCACCGCGATAATCCAGTCCAGCTCCGCATCGGTCGGTATACTTCAGGCGCTCGCCGCAACGGGAGCGGTCAGCTATGCCGCCGCCATTCCAATCATCATGGGGCAGAACATCGGCACATGCGTCACGGCAATGATCTCCTCCGTCGGCACTAATAAAAACGCCCAGCGGGCGGCGGTGGTGCATCTGATGTTCAACGTCATCGGCGTTATCGTGCTGCTGAGCGTATTCTGCATCGTGCGTGCGGTTTTTGCACCTGCGATACTCGACGAGCACGCGACAATGTACGGCATTGCCATTGCGCATTCCGTTTTCAACATACTCTGCACGGCGATGCTATTGCCCGCGGGCGATCTTCTCGAAAAGCTGTCCATACGGCTCGTACCAGACGGGAAGCGCGGGGTGCAGCAGGTCGTCGAGCTGGACGAGCGCCTTCTGGCGACGCCATCGCTGGCTCTGTCACGCAGCCGCGCAGTCGCCTCTGAAATGGCGGAGATTGCCGTGCGCGCGCTGAAAAACTCCGTGACCGCGATACGCGCGCTCACGCCTGAGCTGGCGCAGAGCATACGCGACGACGAAAGCCTGTGCGATCATTATGAGGACATAATCGGCACATATCTCGTCAAGCTCAGCGCGCGGCGCATGGGCGAGGCGGAAAGCGAGGAAGCGACGGAGCTTTTAAAGTCCATAGGGGATTTTGAACGCATATCCGACCACGCGGTGAATATTCTCGCCTCGGCCGAAGAAATCGACGAAAAGAAGCTGACTTTTTCTCCGTCCGCCGAGAGCGAACTTGACGTGCTGTTCGCCGCAATAAAGCGCATACTCGACCTGTCGCTGGATGCGTTTGAGCGCGGCGACACCGCCGTCGCCGCAGAGGTGGAGCCGCTGGAGCAGGTGATAGACACGCTCAAGGAGCAGATGCGCACGCGGCACATTCTCCGCATGCAGCAGGGCAATTGCAGCATTGAGGCGGGCTTTGTCTGGTCCGACCTGCTGACGGATCTTGAGCGCACATCCGACCACTGCTCAAACATCGCCGGCTGCGTGATCGACGCGGCGCAGCACAACCTCAATCTGCACGAAACCCTGCGCGCCGCGCGCAGCGAGGACGATTGCTTCCGCCGCCGCTTTAGGCACTACGCCCACGAATACGCCCTTCCAGTTCCCTCCGCGCAGTAACATAAGGCGCATGGCATCGCCCCGGCTGTCAAAGCACAGCCGGGGCAGTTTTTCTGCCTTATCTGATGAAATTCGTATACACCTTCTCGTTCTCCGGGTGGACAACGCCGTTTTCCCTGCCCAGCGCGATACACCGCATAAGCCACGCCATGTTTTTGCCGATATTGTACATTGTGGCAAGCCCCTCTTTGTCGCCGGAAACCTCGCCCGGCTGATTGCCGTAAACATGGTTCCAGTACGTGGAGGAAACGACGGGCATGGAATTGATGGTGAAATACTTATTGATTACATCGAAGGACGCCGTTGTTCCCGCGCGGCGCGCGGAGAGCACCGCTGCGGCTGGCTTGAAGCGCAGCGCATCGCCGCCGGAGTAGAACACCCTGTCCATGAATGACAGCAGACGCCCGCTCGGATGCGCGTAATACACCGGAGAGGCGAACACAAAACCGTCCGCCGCGCGGGCTTTCCCTACAAACGTGTTGACAGAGTCGTCAAAAACGCACCTGTCGTGCTCATAACAAAAGCCGCACGCCGTGCAGTCCGCGATCGGCGTGTTGCCGATGAAAACAAGCTCAGTCTCCATGCCCTCTTCGTTGAGCGCGCGCTCCACCTCTTTGAGCGCCGCGCCCGTGCAGCCGTTTGCGCGCGAGCTGCCGTTGACCAAAAGAACCTTCATAGGATAACCCTCCTCTATTTTATATAAAAACAGTATACCACTTTGCAGCTTTTTTTGAAATACTGTTCACGCAGCAGGCTCAGCAAGATTCCATGGTATTCCTCCTTATGTGAGCGCTCTCACATATATAGACGCATTTCCCGGGGAAAACCTTACACAGATTTTCGCCAGATGCCGCAGGCGTATTGCGCGGCGCTGCCTTGCTTCTTTTTTGATCATAACATGGGCTTTTTATCCTTGATATAAAAGTTTTGCTGTGTTAAAATAATTTGTCTTATTATCAGATCATCCGGGGCTGTAATGCCTTGACCCCGGCATGAAACATTATTTCCGGCAAAGGCGGGTGAAGTCAGTGGCAGACAAAAACGAAAACAAAATACTGGACTTCGATACCATACAGGAGAAGCGCACGGACGAGCTGATGGAGCTGCTCGACAAGCGCGACATGAAGCAGCTTCAGCGGCGCATGGAGGAAATGAACGAATTCGACGTTGCGGAATTCCTCTCGGAGCTTGACAGCAGCCGCATGCCGATGGTGTTCAGGCTGCTCTCAAAGGAGACCGCAGCGGAGGTTTTCGCCAACTTTGACGCGCCCGAGCAGGAAGAGATCATCAACTCCATCACCGATTCCGAGCTTGCCGGGATCATGGACGAAATGTACGTTGACGACGCGGTGGACATGATGGAGGAGCTGCCTGCAAACGTCGTCAAGCGCGCAATGCGCACCGCGACCCCCGCCACGCGCAATCTGATCAACCAGTACCTCCGTTATCCCGACAACTCCGCAGGCAGCATAATGACGGCGGAATTCATCGATTTGAAAAAATACATGAGCGTGAAGGAATCGCTCGCGCGGATACGCCGCATCGGCGAGGACAAGGAAACGATCTACGTGTGCTTTGTCATCTCTGCCGACCGCAAGCTCGAGGGCATCGTCACGGTGAAGGATCTGCTGCTGGCAGACGACGACACCATCATTGAAGACCTCATGGACAGAAACGTCATCTTCGCCTCGACGACGGAGGATCAGGAGAGCGTGTCGGAGAAATTCTCCGATTATGACCTGATGGCGCTTCCGGTCGTGGACAAGGAAGGGCGGCTCGTCGGCATCGTCACGGTTGACGACATCATCGACGTTATGGAGCAGGAGACGACCGAGGACTTTGAGATCATGGCCGGTATGACGCCGTCCGACAAGCCCTATTCGCGCACAAGCATTTTCGAGATGTGGAAAAACCGCATCCCATGGCTGATGTTCCTCATGCTCTCCGCGACGTTCACAAGCATGATCCTCACGGATTTTGAAAATATACTCGCCGCGCAGGCGGGGCTCGTCGCGTTCATCCCGATGCTCATGGGCACGGGCGGCAACTCCGGCGCGCAGGCCTCCACCGCCGTCATTCGTTCGCTCTCTCTGGGCGATACCGAGCCGCGCGACGTGCTGCGCGTGATGTGGAAAGAATGGCGCGTGTCGCTCATCTGCGGGCTGACGCTGGCAGTCGTGAACTTTGTGAAGATGCTGCTGGTTGACGGTCTTCTGCTGCAAAACGCAAATGTGACCGTCGCTGTCGCGGCAACCGTCAGTCTCTCCATCATCTTCATCGTCATGTTCGCCAAGGTCGTGGGCAGCGCTCTGCCCATAGCGGCGGAAAAGATAGGCGTTGACCCCGCCGTCATGTCAAATCCGCTGATCTCCACGCTGACTGACGCGGTGTCGCTGCTGATATATATTTACGTCGCCAAGCTCATGCTGCATATATAATAATGCGGCAATTGCCTTACCCGGAGGACCGACATGGATCTTATGAGCCTTATTTCCAAAATGATAACATTTATCGCGCTGATGCTGGTGGGCTATGTCGGCGCGCGGCGCAGGCTGTTCGACGGCGCTTTCGCCCGGTCGCTATCGCAGCTTGTGATGAACGTTTTTCTCACCTGCACCGTCATCAATTCCGTTCTCTCCGAGCGTCCCGAGTTTTACGGCGGTCAGCTTCTGCACGTGCTGCTCATGCTGACGCTTGCTATGCTGATCACCTACTGCGGCGCGGCGGCGTGCACAAGGCTTTTTCGCATAAAGGGCGTCAACGCCCCGGTGTTTGAGCTTCTTGTCGGCGTGCCGAACAATATGTTTATCGGGCTTCCCCTTCTGCAGGGGCTTTACGGCACAACGGCGGTGCTCTACTGCGCGCTCAGCTGCATTCCGTTCAACGTGCTGTTTTACTCCTATGGCGTGTGGCGGCTCAAGAGCTGCAAGGAGCTTGCCGGCGGCGGCATCCGTGTGCAGGATGTGCTGACGGTACCGTTTGCTGCCACGCTTGTCGCGCTCGTCATCTTTATTTTAGACATCAGCCTTCCAACGGTTCTGACCGATCTTATAAGCTCCGCCTCCGCTGCGACAATGCCCTTATCTATGATCGTCATCGGCGCAACGCTCGGCGGCATACCGCTGACGGAAGCATTCCGCGAAAAGCAGGTATACCTTCTCTGCGCGCTGCGCCTTGCCGTGCTGCCCGCGATCGCGTGGCTCATTCTCGGCGCACTGACGCAGAACGCGCTGCTGCTCAAGACCTGCGTGATACTCGCGGCGTGCCCCAGCGCCGTCGTGGTGACGGTGCTGGCGCTGCAATATGACTACGACGCTTCGTTCTCATCCAAGGGCATACTTGTCACAACGGTGCTGAGCATGATAACGCTGCCTGTCTGGGCGCTCATCCTCGGCTGAGGGGGGGTGGAAGCATATGCATATTCCAAGCGGCGCGAGCCAGACGGTCGAGCTTCTGGGCTTTGACGATGCGCTCGCCCTCTCCGGCAGATCCGGGGAATACGACAGCAAGAAGTGGCTCTATGTGCCGGACTTCTACACTGAGTACCGTTATATACTCGGCACGCGCGGGGAAAACCCGCTCATCTGCATCGGCATCAACCCCTCCACCGCAGCGCCCGATGCTCTTGACAACACGCTCAAGTCCGTTGCGCGCATTGCCGCGGGCAACGGATACGACAGCTGGATAATGTTCAACGTCTACGCCCAGCGCGCCACGCGCCCGGATGACATGGACGTCACGAAAAACGGGCGTCTGCACGCGGAGAATATGCGCGCGTTTGAATACATACTCAGCGCCGTTTCCGCCGCAGGGTACTCCCCCGCTATCTGGGCGGCATGGGGAACGATAATCGAAAAGCGCGCCTATCTGCCCGGCTGTGTGCGGGATATGGTCGCGCTGGGCAAAAAATACGGCGGGCACTGGCTTTGCGCCGGAAAATGCTCCGTCAAGGGGCACCCGCACCACCCGCTGTACCTGCGCAGGGATGAAAAGACAGCGGAATTTGATATTGAAAGGTATCTTGATTTGCTATGAACACTGTGAAAATCGCCGCGCTGCAGATAAGAACGGAGCTGGAGCAGGACGCAACCCTTGAGAAGGCCGGGCGCATGGTGCGCGAGGCGGCGCAAAACGGCGCGCAGATCGCCGTGCTGCCGGAAATGTTCAACTGTCCGTACTCCCGGCGCTACTTCCGCCCAATCGCTCATCTCGGCCATGAAAAGACCGTCACCGCCATGTCGCGATGGGCGCGGGATAACTCCGTGCTGATTGTCGGCGGCTCTATCCCGGAGACCGAGGGTGAAAATATATATAACACCTGCTTCGTCTTTGACGAGCAGGGGCAGCAGATCGCGCGGCATCGCAAGGTGCATCTTTTCGATGTGGATATTCCCGGCATGCGCTTCAGCGAGTCTGCAACGTTTACTCCCGGCAGCGAGATAACTGTGTTTGACACAAAGTACGGAAAGATGGGCGCTGCGGTGTGCTTTGACGTGCGCTTTCCCGAGCTTTTCCGCGCCATGGCAGAGCGCGGGGCGCAGGTTGCCTTCCTGCCCGCGCAGTTCAACACCGCCACAGGTCCCTCCCACTGGGAAATGTCGCTGCAATCGCGCGCTGTGGATAACGAATTCTTTGTCGTCGGCGCGTCTGCCGCGCGATACGAAGGCTTCGACTACGAGTGCTGGGGGCACTCCACGGTGTGCGACCCGTTCGGAACGGTGCTCGACACCTGCGATGAGCGCGAGCAGATACTCTATTCCACCATTGATCTTGACCGTGTGGACGAGGTGCGCCGCCAGCTGCCGACGTTCCTTCACCTGCGGCGCGACGTATATGCGGTGGCGGAATGATAACAGACGATATTCTCGCCTACCGCCCCTGCTGCGAGCAGGAGACGCGCGACAAGGCTGTAATTCTGGATTTTCTCGCAAAAAATGACGACGCTTTTCTCCGTACCGAGCTCATCGCACACATGACAGCCTCCGCGTGGGTCGTTGATGGCGAGCGTGAGCATGTGCTGATGGTGTATCACAACATATACGATTCCTGGTCATGGACGGGCGGTCACGCCGACGGCGAGCGGGATCTTCTCTCCGTCGCACTGCGCGAGGTGCGCGAGGAGACCGGAGTGCAGCATGTGCGCCCCGTGACGGAGGATATTTTCTCACTTGAAGTGCTGACCGTTGACGGGCACGAAAAGCGCGGGGAATACGTTCCAAGTCATCTGCATTTGAATATCACCTACCTTCTCGAGGCGGACAGGCGAGACACGCTGCACATATGCGCCTCGGAAAACAGCGGCGTGCGCTGGTTCACGCCGGAGGATGCGCTCAAAGCGTCGAGCGAGCCGTGGTTTGTCGAGCGGATATATAAAAAGCTCAATGCAAAGCTCTCGGCATATGTGAAGGATGAGAGCAATAGTCATCATCTTCGCCGCGTTCATCTGCAACTATAATTCTGCGCTCACCGGGCGCATAAATGGCGTGATAATCGTCTGCCCCGCCAATCTCCGCCAGAGCTGACGAAAGGAGAAAATTGCATATGCAGAATATTCTTATTGTCGTTGATATGCAGAACGACTTTATAACCGGTGCGCTCGGCACAAAGGAGGCGCAAGCCGTTGTTCCAAAAGTCGCCGAGAAGATACGCGGCTTTTCCGGGCGCGTCATTTTCACGCGCGACACTCATTTTGAAAACTACCTCTCCACGCAGGAGGGGCGTATGCTGCCCGTGCCGCATTGCATAAAGGACACGGACGGATGGCAGCTATGCCCGGAGATGCAGGCGCTGTGCACCGAGCCGCCAATTGACAAGCCCACTTTCGGCAGTTATACCCTCGGCGAGCTGCTGTCCGTGGCGAATGTGCGCGAGCCTGTCGGCAGCGTCACCCTCGTGGGGCTGTGCACGGACATATGCGTCATCTCCAACGCCCTGCTCATCAAGGCGTTTTTGCCAGAGGTCGAAGTGCATGTGGACGCGGCCTGCTGCGCCGGCGTCACGCCGGAAAGCCACCGCACCGCCCTTACCGCAATGAAACCCTGCCAGATAATTATCGATAATGAGTAAAATGGCACAGCTCCGTTTCCGCCCTGCGGCGAAAACGGAGCTGTGCCGGTTTATTATGGTGTGGTGGAGGCGAGGGGAGTTGAACCCCTGTCCGAAAGCGTTTTGACAGCAACTTCTCCGGGCGCAGACGGTTATTTGCATTCCCTTGCCCCGGCGCGAACCGTCACGCTCCGCGGCTTGGTAGCTTCATTATGCGTGGCGCGCTCAAAGCTTTGCGCGCTCACGTTCACCACTGATCGACGCCCCGTCCCGAGCCGTGGTACTCTCAGGCGGAACGCTCGCTAATTAAGCAGCGAGAAGAACGGTATCGTTGTCGTTCTTTAATTTATAAGGTTTGCCCGTTTTATGGATGTCAGGCGCATCCGCCCGCTATTCCTGCCTCCGCACCCCCGTCGAAACCGTTACGCCCCCATAGGGCAGACCTCATGAGCGAGGTCTGCGGAGTCTGAAATATAATATGCTTATGCCTTCTCAGGCTCGGGATACTCAACGCCAAATGTCTCTACCGTGACCTTCTTCATGACCTGCGGCGTTTTGGGGCGGTCGTTATAGTCCGTGCGTACCTCGCAGATACGGTCAACAGCCTCCATGCCCTCCGTCACCTTGCCGAACGCCGCATACTGCCCGTCGAGATGAGGGGAGTTCTCGTGCATGATGAAAAACTGGCTGCCGGCAGAGTTTGGCGCCATGGTACGCGCCATCGAGAGCACGCCGCGATCATGCTTGAGGTCGTTTTTGAAGCCGTTAGCGGTGAATTCGCCCTTGATGGAGTACCCCGGACCGCCCATACCGCTGCCCTTGGGGTCGCCGCCCTGGATCATGAAGCCGGGAATAACGCGGTGGAAAATAAGCCCGTCATAAAAGCCCTTGTTGACAAGGGAAATAAAATTGCTGACGGTATTGGGCGCTGTCTCCGGATAAAGCTCCGCCTTTATGACATCGCCATTTTCCAATTCAAACGTAACAACAGGATTGCTCATTGGTAATTCCTTTCTTTCATCATTCTGTCTATATCGCGCTTCGACTGGCGTTCAGCCTCGCTGTCACGCTTATCGTGAAGCTTCTTGCCCTTGCACAGCCCGAGCTCGACCTTGACGCGGCTGTCCTTGAAGTACAGCGAGAGGGGGATGAGCGCGACGCCGTCCTGCATGACGCGGGAGTTGAGCTTTGTTATCTCGCGCTTGTGCATGAGCAGGCGGCGCGGACGCACCGGGTCGCGGTTGAAAATATTCCCCTGCTCATAAGGGGAGATGTGCATGCCTCTGACAAAAAGCTCACCGTTTTTTACAGTGCAGAACGCATCCTTGAGATTGACGTTGCCCGCGCGGATGGATTTGACCTCCGTCCCGGCAAGCTCAATACCCGCCTCAAAGCGCTCAAGCACAAAGTACTCATGAAAAGCCTTGCGGTTGCTCGTTATCTCCTTTATGCCCTGCTGCTTCGGCACGTGCATCTCACTTCCTCTCATTCATACTGTATTTTACCACACGGCGCAGGAAAATAAAAGCCTAAATTGTGAACATACGCCGCGGATGCACGCACAGTTTGATTTGGGTTGAATTATATGAAGATTTGAGGTGAAACAAAATTGAAATGGTGATAACGAAGGTGCTGCTGAAAAACAGCGCGCAGAACGGCAAGCTGCCGCATGAGGTGCTTGAGGAGGTAAACGCCCAGCTCTGCGCAAATAACCCCGCCGATATGTTTGTGACGGTGTGGCTTGGCATAGTTGAGATCTCCACGGGGCGGCTCATCTGCGCGAACGCGGGGCATGAATATCCGGCTTTGCGCCGCGCCGGAGGGCGCTTTTTCCGGATATAAAGGCGGATCTGGACGCATTCGTTGCAGGCGCGCCGCAGTTCGACGATATTACAATGCTGGCAATGCGCTATACAATGGGTCGAAGTAGTAAAATAATAAAGGCAGGAGCGCCGTCCGATCGGGCGCGCTCCTGCGTTGACTATATTTCATTTTGGAATCTCGCTGAGTTCATCTCGACTCATGATATTCTTTTTCGGTGTTCACATTCCACACGGCGCTTTTGTCCGCGCAGCCAGTCTTGATGCACTTCACGGCTTCAAACGCTGTCATCATTGAATGGTCGAGATTATTATATCTGTGCTGTCCGTTGCGCCCAACGCAGAAAAGATTGTCTATCGTGTTCAGGTATGCTATAAGCGTGTCGATCTCGGCATAGGTATCGAAATATGCCGGATATGCCTTTTTCACCTTTTCCATGTGCGTGTCCAGTACCTGCGAGCGCTCGGAAATCAGCCCGATGCGAATCATCTCATCCACACCGAGCTTGGCAAACTCATCTTCGCTCTGATTCCAGAAGGCGTCACCCTCGTTGCAGAAGTATTCCAGCCCTACCCATACGGTATTCTACTTTTCCAACGCCGTCTTCCAAAATGATGTGTGTCTCATACATTGCAGGCAGCAATGTGAAAATCAGGCTCAACATTTGATACGCAACATTATAGATAGAGTTTTAATGCCAGCGACTTCATTCTTTCACATCATTAGAATGTTTGAATTGGCACATTCGCAAGCCGCTCACAGGCACGGTCATCGCCATATGGGTGCTTTGCTCATGGTCTCATATTCTTCCTTGTCAGGCAGAGAATTACTTCCATCTTTGTAAATAGTTTCTTATTCCGTACCGACCAGCTTCAACATGAGCAACCGGAATTCAATATGATTTAAAATATATGCTCATATACTCAATTCCAATCACCAAGAACTAAAAGTTCGAACTTCGAAAACTGCTTTTTTTGTAGTGCATCTTCCACCTGTTTCATTGTGATATCCCGTGTTTTAAATCCGTCAAAATATTTATGTATCAGTTCTATTGTCAAAATAAATATAGCTTCTCTAATTTGGCGTGGCTGAAACACAATTCGTCTCTCATTCATAATGCTCTGTCTCAAAAGATACTCGTAAGCCCTTTGATCATATGCTAATCCAAACTTAGTGAATTCCCTTAAACACTCTTCTGTGATCCAGAATGTATCAACCACTTTTTTTCGTTTTCTTGCTGTAGCGGTAATACCAGAAGGGTTATATCTATACAAATAGATCACATCTGAAACAGCAGTAAAATGGTATGACCTCGCCATCAACATAAAAGAAATCGGGGTATCTTCAAACCAGAATCCCTCCGGAAACCTAAAATTCTGCAATACAGTGTACTTATATGCCTTCCCCCATGGGTATCCGGATGCTACCCCTTCGCAATTATTTATCTTCCCATTGGATATATCGTCTCGAAAGCTAATCCATGAACCTTGAACTATATCCGCGTCCTCACTGGAAGCTTTACTCACCATACGCTCTATCGCATTAGCCGGTAAAATATCATCAGAGTCAAGAAACAGGACATACTTCCCCTTAATTGTTTTCAAGCCTCTATTCCGAGCCCCGGAAAATCCCCTATTTTCCTGCGTTATGACTTCTACTTTTATGCCCTTCTTAATTTTTTTCTTATTTTCCACGCAATCTGTGATAATTTCTAAACTTCTATCTGTCGATCCATCATTGATGACCGTTGTAAGCACACTATATTGTGTATCCTGCACAAACAGCACCGATTCCAAACATTCGCGTATATATCTTTCAGCATTGTATACTGGAATAATGATTTGCACGTCGTACTGCAAATCAAGTTTGTTTTCAGTACAACAATCCCCGAGAGGGGAGGGACTGTAATCTTCTAACAATAATCGTGCAGTATATACAGACATCTTACTTTTTCTAGAAAAAAATGCTGTTGCAAACTTGCAAATTAGTTTTATCAGACTTTTTAGTTTTGCTTTCATCCTCATACACCTCTGTACACAAGCCGTTTAATTTCTCATGCAGTTTCTATACCCTGATAATATTATCCTGCCCTAATAGCCGTGCGATTATATGCTTACGCCGATTCTTTTCGTCAATCCACGATGCTGCATAATGGTAAATCGAATACGTTTCTTCACACAGCAAGTTTCTGCCCCCTATATGGATCAAAATACTGAGGGGAATATATTGCAACTTCTGGCAATTTTGTTGTGGTTTCAAAACCAAGCTTTACCTTTTTTCATTTTCCTCGCCAATTATTTTGACCTCTTCTTTATCCATCCACCCAGTTTATCAAAAGCAGCTTTGATCCCGTGAAACTTTGTTTCAGTAGCAAAGGCACATACTGTTGAAATCAAGTCTGCTGAAGCCGCTGGAATCCTCTCGCTGATTCTCCTTGTCAACTCATCGTGGTATCGTTCTTCATCAGACAGCCATGATCCATTAAATGATGAATCGCAAGCTTATTATCACTTAATTCCACTTAATTCGAGTTTGCCTGTCTCATTGCTTTTTTGGCACAAATAACCCTGCGGTAGCAAAGTAAAGCCGCTCACCGTCTGCTTGGTATTATCAGGGCGCAAACCATACTCATACACACTTTCGTGATACGCTCAACATTTGTTGTGGTGTCGAACGTGCCGTTCTCTTTGAGAAAATGTAATATCATTCCACTTCTCTTTTCATCTTGAAATCAACAGTCTATCATGTCCACAGATTTATCTGTGGACATGGAGAGGCGCCTCTCCATGTATTTTTCCATATTATTTCGTTCTTGGCGTATTATAGCATTTCCTGGTCTGCTATGCAACCGGTTTCGCGAAATATTGCCAGCTTTCGTGCAGGTTTACATACGCCGAATCATAGACTTGTCATTGCATGTCAGCACTTATGATTTTCAAAATACGCTCTCGCCGCGTCTTCATCGCGCCGGATCTGTTCGGAAAGCTCCTTGAGGGAGGCAAACTTCCGCTCGTCGCGCAGAAAGCTGTAAAACTCCACCCGCGCCTGCCGTCCATAGAGATTACCAGAATAATCCAGCAAATGGCTTTCCACGCTGACACGGCCGCTGTCGCTGACCGTGGGGCGAACGCCGATATTCGTGACGGCGATGTAGCTGCTGCCATCCTCCAGAAACACCTTCGCGGCGTAAACGCCGTGGCGCGGAACGAGCACCCCCTCGGGGAAGCACATATTGATCGTCGGTGCGCCGAGGTTCGTGCCGAGATGATAACCGGAACGGACAGTGTCCGAGAGCGTGTGCGGATGACCGAGAAAGCGGTTTGCCGTTTCAATATCGCCTTTTGCTATAAGCTCACGTATATATGTGGAGCTGACAACGCGCCCGTCGATTTTGAGCGCGGGGATGACATCACAGCCTATGCCGTGCGCCGCGCAGTATTCCGAAAGCCGCGCCGCCGTGCCCTCACCCTTGTAGCCAAAGCAAAAATCGTGCCCGACGACTATCCACGCAATGCCAAGCTCCCTGATGATTGAGGAGATAAACTCATCCCACGGCATGTGCATCATATGCCGGTTGAAGTGAAGAAAAACGACATTGTCGATACCGTAGCAGCGGCGGATAAGCTCCTCGCGCCCGATGGCGGAGTTGATGAGCGGAATCTCCCTGTGAAACACCAGCGTGTCCGGGTGCACATCAAAGCTGAGCACTGAGGGCGTCGCACCGATCTCTTCGGCGCGGCGCTTTGTCATTTTCAAAAGCTCACCGTGCCCTGCGTGGACTCCGTCAAAGAAGCCCAGCGCAATTGCTCTTTTTGTCTGTGCCATGCATATACCTCTTATTTCTATACCTCAAAAAAGCTTTTTACCGTTTTCATCACGCCATCCCGCGCGCGGCCAAGCATAAGAAACTCGCCCGTTTGGGCGGAGTACACCCGGTACTCTCCGTCGGCAAGACCGGCAGCGTTAACCTCGTTTCCGCAGCGTATACGCCGCTCCGCAGCAGCTCCCGCCTGCCACGCGGGATATGACGCAAAAAGCGTATCCACCGGAATGAAGAGCTTTTCAACCTCGCCCGCATTTGCCGCAGCGATGACCTCGTCCAGCGTATGCGACGCGTCAACGGTGAAATTCCCCGCCGCGGTGCGCCGAAGCGCGCTCATACACCCGCCGCAGCCGAGCGCCGCGCCAATATCGTCGCACAAGGCGCGGATATACGTGCCCTTGGAGCAGCGCACATCCAGCACATAATCTCCCTCGTCCTCTCCGATGAGCGTGAGCGCGTCTATTCTGATCCTGCGCGGCTTGCGCTCTGCCGTGCCGCCCGCGCGGGCGATCTCATAGAGCTTTTTCCCGTTGAGCTTAATTGCGGAATACATCGGAGGGGTCTGCTCCTGCTCGCCGAGAAAGCGCGCAAGCACCGCGCGCACATCGTCCGCCGTCACGCTGACATCATTCCGTGCGAGCACGGCACCGGTGATGTCCTGCGTGTCCGTGACCATGCCAAGGCGCAGGTGCGCGGTATAACGCTTGTCATGCGCTTCGGCAAACTCCACAGCGCGCGTCGCCCTGCCGGCAAATACCGTCAGCAGCCCTGTCGCCATGGGGTCGAGCGTTCCGGCATGCCCGACGCGCCGCTGGTGCAGCACGCCCTTGAGCTTGACCACAACGTCGCTGCTCGTCCAGCCCGCGCTCTTGTCGATGAGCAGTATGCCGTTCATTTCCAGACCTCGTTTATAACGTCAAGTATCATTTCGCGCACCCTGTCAGGTGTGCCGGACACGGTGCAGCCTGCGGCAAGGGCATGCCCGCCGCCGCCGAACACGGCGCATATCTCGCTGCTGTTGACCTCCTCGGTAGAGCGCAGAGACAAGCGGCATGTGCCGTCGGGCTGCTCGCGTATGGTCACGCTGAGCGCGCAGCCCTCGGCTCTCCCGGGGAGGCTTGCAATGTCGTCCATGTCCTCCTCCGATACGCCCGCCGTGCGCATCATGTCCTGTGTTATCTCCGCCACGACGATCTTCCCCTCGCGGTAATAGCTCATTGAGAGATAGATAAGCCCTTCCAGCTTTATGCGCGCGGGCGACGCCATGCGGAAAAAGCGCATGTTTATTTCGCCGTTGTCCGCGCCGAAGCGCATAAGCTCCGCCGCCGCGCGGAACGACGCGGCGTTGGTGTTGGAATATCTGAAGCAGCCGTTATCCGTGGCGAGCGACATATATAAAAGCGTCGCCTCGCACCTGGTCACGCTGCCGCGCAGCGCCTTGATCACTTCCAGCACCACCTCTCCGCAGGAAGAGCGTTCGCCGCAGACAAGGGTGCTCGCGGCATAGTGCGTATTCGTCGGATGATGGTCGATACAAAGGTCAACGCCGCCGGTATATCCCGGTGTAAGCAGTCCCTCCGTGGCAATATCCACAGCAATGACGAACGCATGGGCATAGCCCTCCGGCGCATGAAACGGTGCAATATAGCCGCCCAGCTTGTCAGTCAGCCCCGGATTCGGCATGACATACGCCGTCTTGCCAGCGCGTTGCAGTGCGCTGCACAGCGCCGCCGCGCTGCCGACAGTGTCTCCGTCCGGGTTTTTATGCGTGAGCAGAAGAAAGTTGTCGTTCTTTTTCAGAAGCTCCGCGCAGTCCTTGAAGTTCATAGCAGCACCCCCGGCTTTTACCGTTCGCTTTTACCGTCGTGGTCGATGTCAAGCGAATTGATGACCTCATTTATATGCGCGCCGTATTCAATGCTGTGGTCTATCTCGAACACAAGCTCCGGCGTGTAGCGGAGGTTCATGCTGATTCCCAGTTCGTGACGAAGCCAGCCGGACGCAGATTTCAGCCCGCGCCTGAACTCCTTCTCGTCATTCATGCCCATCACTGACAGCCAGATCTTTGAATAGCGCAGATCGCCCGTGGTCTCCACGCGCGTCACGCTTATCATCCCCTGCTGCACCCGCGGATCCTTTACCTCGCGCAGGAGCTTGGAGATGACAAACTGTATATCATCGTTTGTTCTTGCAAGCTTATTTGATGCCATAATGCTTTCTACCTCATATGTCTTCATATGCGCGCAGGTGCTTTGCTTGCAAAGCACCTGCATATAAAATCACTGGTTTATCTGCTCCATGACGAAGCACTCAATAACGTCGCCGACCTTGATGTCGTTGAATTTCTCGACCTGCATGCCGCATTCATATCCGGAGGCGACCTCCTTGACGTCGTCCTTGAAGCGGCGGAGTGAAGCAAGCTCGCCCTCATGGATGACGATGTTGTCGCGCAGCACGCGCACCTGGCAGCCGCGCTGGATCTTGCCGTCCGTGCAGTAGCAGCCGCAGACCGTGCCGACCTTGGAGACCTTATAGGTCTCGCGCACCTCGGCATGACCGATGACGACCTCCCTGAATTTCGGCGCGAGCATGCCCTTCATTGCCGCCTCGATCTCATTGATGCAGTCGTAAATGACGCGGTACATCCGCATATCGACATGGCTTCTCGCGGCGCTGTCACGCGCGGCATTGTCCGGACGGACGTTGAAGCCGACGATGATAGCCCCGGACGTCGCCGCAAGCATGACGTCCGACTCGTTTATCGCGCCGACGGCGCTGTGGATGACCTTAACGCGAACCTCGTCATTGGATATTTTCTCCAGCGACGCCTTGACCGCCTCGGCGGAGCCCTGAACGTCCGCCTTGACGATGATGTTGAGCGTCTTCATCTCTCCCGCCTGGATCTGACTGAAGAGATCCTCAAGGCTGACCTTCTTCGCGCCGCCCATGGCGTTGTTCATCTGCTGGACGCGGCGTTCCTCCGCAAGCTCTCTCGCCATGCGCTCGTCAGCGACGGCGTTGAACACATCGCCCGCACTCGGCACTTCGCTGAGACCGGAGATCTCCACAGGTGTGGAAGGTCCGGCTTCCGTGACACGCTGCCCCTTGTCGTTTATCATCGTGCGCACACGGCCAACGCAGGTTCCGGCAATTATAATATCGCCCATATGGAGCGTACCGTTCTGCACGAGAACGGTCATTATCGGGCCGCGTCCCTTGTCAAGCCGCGCCTCGATGACCGTGCCCTTTGCGGCGCGGTTGGGATTCGCCTTCAGCTCCTGCACCTCGGCAAGAACGACGAGGTTTTCAAGCAGATTGTCTATCCCCATGCCGGTCTTGGCGGAGATCGGGCAAATGATGGTGTCGCCGCCCCACTCCTCGCTGACAAGATCGTACTCCGTGAGCTGCTGCTTGATGCGCTCGGGATTCGCGCCGACGGCGTCCATCTTGTTTATCGCAACGACTACCGGGATACCCGCCGCCTTCGCGTGGTTGATGCTTTCAATTGTCTGCGGCATGATGCCGTCGTCCGCCGCAACGACAAGGATGGCAATATCCGTGACCATTGCGCCGCGGGCACGCATGGAGGTGAACGCCTCATGACCCGGCGTGTCAAGGAAAGTGATCGGGCTGCCGTTTATCTCGACGGTATATGCGCCGATATGCTGCGTGATGCCGCCCGCCTCGCCCGAAACGACGTTTGCGTGACGTATATAGTCCAGAAGCGAGGTCTTGCCGTGATCGACATGACCCATGACCACAACGACAGGCGCGCGGGGGACGAGATCCTCCGGCTTATCCTCATGATCGTCAATAAGGCGCTCCTCAACGGTAACGATAACTTCCTTCTCGACCTTGCAGCCAAGCTCCATCGCCACAAGGGCGGCAGTGTCATAGTCTATTATCTCCGAAACGGAGGCAAATACGCCGAGCTTGAACAGCTGCTTTATGACCTCGGACGCGGTCTTCTTCATGCGCGAGGCAAGCTCGCCCACGCTGATCTCATCCGGGATCTGCACCTTGAGCTGCTGCTTCTTGGCAATTTCAAGCTGCAGCTTATTCATCTTGTCGCGCTCCTCCTGGCGGCGCTTCGCGGAAGCGAGCTGCTGCCCCGGGCGCTGCTTGGATTTGCTGGTTATCTTTTCCTTGTTGCCGCGGCGCAGGTTATTGTCCTTCGCCTTCATGCCCGCCATGTCTTCGAACTTCTCGTTATACTTCTCGATGTTCACGGCAGCGCCGCCGCGCGTGTCAACAACGCGCTTTTCCGCGACCTGACGCGGCGTGTGCGGCTTGTCGGGCTTTGCAGTCTTCGTCTGCTGGGGCTGGGCGGCAGTCTGCGCCTGCACAGGGGCAGACTGTGCCTTTGTGCCCGAAGCCGGCGCGTTCTGCGGCTTTGCGCCCTTTGCGGCGTCTGCGCTCTTTGCCTCTGCGTTCTTTTCGTTTGCAGGGGCTTCCTTGGGTTTGACATTGAATATCTCCTCAAGGCTTGCCACCTGATTGTGCTGTGTCATATACTCGAAGATAACGTCGAGCTCAGGCGTCTCCAGCACCTGCATATGGTTTTTGGGTGTGGTGGCATAATCCGTGAGTATCTGGGTTATCACCTTTGACCCAACGTTAAAATCCTTTGCCACCTCATGCACTCTGTACTTTATCATGCTCATACGCCAGTCCTCCTTTTTCCGTTCCTCTTGTTCCTCTCGTGAGCCGCGGCTTCCTTTTTGCGGCGCTCCGCCTTTGCAAAGCGCGCCTCCAGCTCTCCGGCAGCCTCGTCATACCTGCTGCCGTACTCCTGCCGCAATGCTTTCAGAAAGGCGTTGGCAAAGCCTATGTCCGTCACCGCTGCCATTGAGCAGCCGTTCACCCCCACATGGACGGATATTTCCTCCTTTGTGAATGGCAGGCACACCGTGACCGTGCTGCGCCCGCGTGCGAACCCTGCCGCCCGGCTTCGGGCGTTGTCGGATGCGTCCGCCGCCAGCAGCAAAGCCTTCGCCTTGCCCGCGCGGCACGCGCCGCCTGTGTTGACCTCGCCTATTGCGATCGCACCGGCCTTTCTCATAAGACCGAGCATATTCAAAAGTCTCTCGCTCATACGCCGGTCTCCATTTCCGCCTGAAGCTTTTCATATACCTCATCCGGTATCTGCGCGGAGAATGCGCGCTCCAATGCGCGCGCCTTCATCGCTTTTTTCAGGCACTCCGCCTTAGGGCATATATACGCCCCGCGCCCCGGGGCTTTGCCCCTGAAGTCCAGACTGACCCCGCCCTCCGGCGAGCGCACCACTCGTATCAGCTCGCGCTTTGGCTTCATCTCGCGGCAGCCAAGGCACTGCCGCATCGGTATTTTCTTCTGCACTGCCGCTGCCTCCTTTCAAGGGCTGTGTTTATCTCATGCCTCGGATTCGGGCTTGATGTCTATCTTATAGCCGGTGAGCTTCGCGGCAAGGCGGGCGTTCTGCCCCTCTTTGCCTATTGCAAGGGAGAGCTGAGCATCCGGCACTATTACCCGGCAGCTTTTGCCGTCTTCAAGCATGGTGACGCTCACGACCTCTGACGGGCTGAGTGCGGCGGCAATATACTCCTCCGGGTTTTCGCTGTATTTTACAATGTCGATTTTCTCACCGTTGAGCTCATTGACGATGCCGGCGACGCGCCCGCCCTTGGGGCCGACGCAGGCGCCTATCGGGTCAACGTCCGGGTCTGCCGACCACACCGCCATCTTGGTGCGGCTGCCGGCCTCGCGCGCGATCGACTTGATTTCGACAGTGCCGTCGTATATTTCCGGCACTTCAAGCTCAAAAAGGCGCTTGACAAGACCGGGGTGGGTGCGGCTGATGAGCACCTGCGGTCCGCGCGTGGAGTTCCTGACCTCGACGACATACACCTTTATGCGGTCGCCCTCCTTGAGCTCCTCGTTCTTTATGCGCTCGTTTGCCGAGAGCATGGCCTCGGTATACTCGCTGTTGGAGGCAATGCGGATTGACACCGCGCCGTTTCTCGGCTCAATGTGTGAGACGATACCGGTGAGTATCTCATGCTCCTTGGAGGTAAACTCCTCATAGATTATGCCGCGTTCCGCCTCGCGGATGCCCTGAATGATGACCTGCTTTGCCGACTGTGCGGCGATGCGTCCGAATTTCTTCGTTTCCACCGGAATGGGCAGCAGATCGCCGAGCTTGGCGCGGCGGCTTATCTTCTTCGCGGCCTCAAGATTGATCTCGTGCGAGGGATCTTCGACCTCGTCAACAACGGTTTTGTTGACGTACATCTCCACGCGCTTGTTCTCCTCGTCAAGAATGACGTCAACGTTATCCTCACACTCGGGATTATCGCGGCGGAATGCCGCGAGCATCGCCTGCTTGATCTTGTCGTACATATAGTTTCTGGGGATGCCTTTTTCTTTCTCTATATCCTCTATGGCCTCGAAAAATTCTGCGTTCATTTCTGATTCTCCATTTCATTATTTATAAAGCAAAATAATTATATCGACACGTGCAGCCTGACCTGCGCCGTCTGTGATTTTGCAAAGCTCAGCTCTTTCCCGCCGCGCTCTATCGTCACCGCGCCGTCTCCGGAATAGCCTTTGAGCGTGCCGACAAAGCTCTTGCTGCCGTCAAGCGGCTGATAGAGCTTCACCTCCACCTCGCTGCCCATAAACTGTTCAAAGTCGCCCGGACGCCTGAGTTCCCGCTCCGCCCCGGCAGAGCCGACCTCGAAAACGTAGCTGTCGGGAATGGGATCAGCTTCATCCAGCACCGGGTCAAGCTCGCGGCTTATTCGCTCGCAGTCGTCTATCGACACGCCGCCGGGCTTGTCGATATAGACGCGCAGATACCATGTCCCCGCCTCGCGGACATACTCAACGTCCCACAGCGTGCACCCAGCCTGTTCCACAAGCGGCTGTGCCAGCAATGCGACCTTATCGGTTATTTTACTCATTTTTTACGCCCTTTCAACGCCTATGCCCCGCGCCGGTATCCGGGGCAAAAGTCTCACAAAAAAGAGTGGGCCGTGACCCACTCTGAGAAAACACTGATACTTACATATACTATAATAGCACCATGCACGGTGCATTGCAAGTGTTTTTTGCGGAAAAGCGAGATTTTTTTCTCGCTCATTTGCAGCTGCATCTCCGTTCCAGCTCCAGGCCTTTCCGATTATTCGGGCAGAGCGCACAGCCCGAAAAACGGACGTTGAACGGCGGGACGGCATCCTCCGGCTTGCCGCACATCCATGCGTTTTTCAGTACGTGAAGTCCGGGACATAATGCGCGTAGAATTCCTCCAGGCATATTCCCTGCTCCATGATGAATTTGGCGGCCTCCTCGCCGACATAGCGGTAATGCCACGGCTCGTCCCAGCCGGTCAGCAGCAGCTTGCGCGTGGGGTAGCGCTTGATGAAGCCATACTCGGCGCAGTGCTCGTCCAGCCAGGCGAAGAAGTCAGGGTCCATGTCCTCATATACGACCTTGGTGCGCGCCTTGTCCAGCAGGTCTACCGCGAGACCGAGCTGATGCTCGCTTGCGCCGGGCAGCATGGTTATCTTCTTTGCCTCCTCGACCGCCTCCTGATATATGCCTGATGGGTCGTCAAAATCGACCGTCTTGCCGCCGGACATTTCGTAGGCTATCTGGCTCGCCTTTGTGTTGAACAGCTGACTCTGGTATGAATACGTTCTGTATGCGCCCCACACAAACGGAGTAAAGCCCGCCTCCTGCATCGCCGCAAGCATCGCGTTCAGCTCATCCACATGATCGGAACGGAAATACATATATTTTGTGATCTCTATTCTTGTTACCGTCGGTTCATATGCCGAGGAAAGAAGATTGTCCTCGTTCACTATCGAATATATGTCCAGCGTGATGTCAATATCCGGCCAGATGTCCTCCGTCGGCTCCGGCGTTTCCTCGGTCGCGTTTGGGTCAAGGAACGTGACGCTGTCGGAGCTGACATACGCGCCGTCAACGCCGCCGAAAATAACATTTGTCTGGCGGTTCATCCGGGATATAACGATGGTATATAGAACAAGGCACAGAAATGCCATTGTGATGATCCAAAGTGTTTTTTTCTTCATCTGCACACCCGCCTTTCGCTGCCCTAACCGGGCAGAATTTATCAAAGACGGAGGTATTATAGCACATGCTCTGCACAAATTCAAGTGCTCTGGCAGAGGTTACCCACCCGTGCTCCACCAGGTGCATTTTAAGGTCTGATTAGCCGCATGATCACTTGCCGTGCGCTCCACTTGCGTGTAAATATACTGAAATACTCCGGCGCTGTGCGCCGGAGCAGGCATAATCATCCCGGGTTTGCGTCCTCTCCCAATGCCGCGCGCAGCTTTTCCAGCGCGCGTTTTTCTATGCGCGATACATACGAGCGGCTTATACCGCATAGCTTCGCCGTTTCGCGCTGAGTCATCGGCTTTGCTCCGCCAAGCCCATAGCGCAGAGTGATTATCATTCCCTCCCGCTCCGTCAGCTCATGCTGCACGCACTCGCGCAGGCTCCGGCATATCTCTTCACTGCCGATGACATCCGCCATGTCATCCTCACACGCAACAACATCCATCACCGACAGACCGTTTCCGTCGCTGTCCACATCCAGCGCGTCCGACAGGCTCACATCCCCTGCCGTCTTCTTCTGCGCACGGAAATACATAAGGATTTCATTCTCAATGCATCTGCTGGCGTAAGTTGCGAGGCGGACGCCCTTATCGGCGCGATAGGTGTTTATGCCCTTTATCAAGCCTATCGTGCCGATGGAGATCAGATCGTCGATATTATCCGTCTGCGTGTAGTATTTCTTCATGATGTGCGCCACGAGCCGCAGGTTATGCTCAACAAGTTTGTTGCGCGCCTTCACATCGCCGTGCTCCGCCCAGCGGGAGAGACATTCTCGCTCCTCTTCCGCCTCCAGCGGCTTTGGAAACGAGTCCCCCGGCGCTATCCTCAGCGTCATCAACAGTCCGTTCATCAGCAGTAGTATCGCCGTGTCAAGCATTTTCTCACCTCTGTTCATTCTATTTCACAGAGACTCGTACTATTTCGGCAATTTGTGCAGCGGCGATCTTCATTCTCCACCTCACACCTTATAGTATTCCTTGTACCACTCCGCAAACTTCCGCGATCCATTACGTATTCTATTATCGCATTTTCTTCTTTTTTGTATCATGAATTTCCAATTTGATACGTCGCTTAATTTCGAACCATATATTCAACGCAGTATGATTTTTCATAAATAATAGAATTGCAAAATATCCTGCAGTTGCCAATACAATCGAAAATATTGTTGAAAAAATCAATGTGCGAACCGTATTATTAACTGCATCACATATTGTATATATAGCGACACACCCGATAATAACCGATACTGTGTCTCTAATCGGGATTTTTACATGCATATTTGCCCTCCCATATATCATGCAAGCAATCATTGATATACCTTTTATCGACACGATATCATTGACTTTATCCGTAACATTGAACTTAATAAGACTTCATTTTTCAGAGCAAAACTCGTTGCAAAATATAAACCTGCGCCGCCGGCAACACCTAAAATCAGGATTATCAATTCATCATGAAAAATATGCTTTACACTTAAAACGCCTACAGTCATCACGCAAGCTGCAAACAGCGTTTTCAGGATAAAGCCCTTTTCAATTTTAATTTTCGTTATTTTTAAAACTTCTCTTAAGAGCAAGCTATTTACTATTACTTCCGATATTACAGAGGCAACAGCCGCACCATTTTGCTGCCATTTTGGAATAAGAAAATAATTCAAAAAGATATTCACAACAGTGGCAATAAGGCTGGTATATATTCTATTTTTTTCTTTGCCCGCGCTGATTAAAAGCTGGTAGCACAAAAGATCTCCTATAGGTCGAATCAACAACATCGGTGCAAATATTGCAAGCGTTTTTCCCGCCGGAGCAAAAGCGTTCCCATAAAAAAGAACGATCACGTCTGAAGCCAGCAGCAAAAGTCCCGCTGTCGCCGGAACAACAATAAAAATCAAGAGTTTCGTCCCGAAATGAACCAGTCCATTCAATGCCAATCTATCATTTTTGTAATAATAGCTAAGCCGTGGCATAAATACTGTTGTTACAGCGATACAGCAAGAAACCGCAACCAAAATAAGCTTATGGGCATTTGAATAGTATCCCACGACAGCATCGCTCGTTGTTATACCAAGCATTGTCACATCAACTTTGCTGTATATATTCCCCATAAAGCCGGCTATTGCTAGAACAAAAAGTGCTTTTAAGTGCTTTTTTAACTCAAGGCTTTTAAAATCTACATTAAAAGCAATGTATTTCCTTGCATGGCAGAGATTAAGAACATAATTACAGGCCGTTCCGCAGCTGCTGATCAATGCGTAAATCACATAATCATCTCTACGCTTCACAAAAAGCACCAGCGCAATCAGTGAAAGTACTTTAATTACCAAACTACGTACTGTAATATAGCCATACTCTTCTTTCCCTTGGTAAAACCAGTCGATATTGGCATAATTTAGCCAGACTGCTGCACCGGCACATAAATATAACGGCAACTCACTTCTAAAGCTGTCAATACAAATCAGCAAAATTATATACAGCAATGACGCAATCGTTGTTGATATTGCATTGATAAAAAACAGTTCAAAGAATGTTTTACTGCACTCTACTTTATCTTCTTTTACTCTTGCAATTTCCCGGATACCGTATGCGGGAAACCCCAGGAGCGCAATTGCTGTGAAATAGGATGCAATGTTTTGAGCATATTCTACTTTACCAACGCCATCTTCCAAAATGATACGGGCCACATACATTGCTGACAACAGCGGAAAAATCAGACTCAGCATTTGATATGCGACATTGTACATAGAATTTTTTGCTAACGACTTCATTCTTTCCCCGCTTTACAATGTTTGAATCGGTACATTCGCAATCGACACGCAGGCTTGTCCGTCAACATACAGGTTGCTTGCTTTGCTCATTACTTCATACTCATCCTTATCTGACAGCATCCAGCTTTACATTTTTCATCGCTCGTTTTCACTTATCTCATCTTGACCTCTTCTTTATCCAGCCGCCCAGTTTACCAAAAGCCACCTTGATTCCGTGGAACTTTGTTGCTGTAACAAACGCACATGCTGTTGAAATCAAATCTACTGGAATTCTAGGCATACGTTTGTGGATTCTCCTTGTCAATTCATCATGGTATCGTTCTTCATCAGACAGCCACGATCCATTAAAATGATGGATTGCAAGCGTATTATCACTTATTTCGAGTTTACCTGTTTCAATACTTTTGGGACACAGGTAATCTTGCGGAAGCAATGTAAATCCGTTTACCGTCTGCTTGGTATTATCTAGACGCAGACCGTACTTTACACATACTTTCGTGATACGCACAACATTTGTGGTGGTGTCAAAAGTGCCGTCCTCTTTGAGAAAATGTATATTATCATAATCATGCAGAAGTTCTTTAAAAAGCTCCTGCCCTTCCCGACAGGCCATCAGGCCTGTCGGGATTTGACTCTTCGACTCAAATCCAGACACAGCTTCATATTGCAGCAAGCTATCCAATGGCTGAACGACCTCAACGTCAGTATCCATATAAATACCACCTTCGGTGACAATCGCATATAGTCTGGCCACATCGCTGACGAATGCCCACTTTTTGGCTTCATAGGCTTCGCGGACGTAATCGCAGCAATTCAAGTCGAAATTACTCTCATTCCATTCTTTAATCTCGTAGTCCGGGCAATACTTCTTCCAGGATGCTATGCATCGCTGTGCAAGCTCCGGTAATGGATTGCCGCCAAACCAGCAGTAGTGGATAATTGGGGGTATCATTTGTTTCTCCTCGTACTTTCTCATCTTACTATCTTCATAATGTGTGCAGTCATACCGCATAAATAAGCACTCATCCAGCCCTTTAGTCTCTCCAAAATCGGTATCTGCTTAACTTTCCAAACGCTTTTATACATTTGTTTTGCGCTTTGGATAATAGATTTAGGATCTCCGTAGTATCTTTTTGGCAGGTAATGATCTGCCGCTTGAATGCAATAACGATTTCTTACTCTAGCCTCAAGTGTTATTTCTCCATGTTCTCGATAAAACTGGATTTGCTCATTCAAAACAACGCACAAGTCTTGATAATTCTTCTTTTTAGGACGTTTTGTAATACTCTCCGGATTATAAAAATACGCATACACAGCCCCATCTGAAACAACTACACTATCGCTATAATATAATGCCTTGTACGTTGTTCCCTCATCCTCATGTAAGCAGCCTTCCGGGAAACGAAGCTTTTTAAACAATTTCGCCTCATATAACTTTGCCCATGCAGAAACATACTGAACTGTATTCTTACCAAACTGTCGATTCAGCGCCTCTACACCTGATATCTGTTGAATATTTTCTTGTGCCCGCGGGAACAGATATTGGCTACTATCGGTCATTTCATAATTACCAATTGCAATCCGCGATTTAGATTTCAAAATTAAATTGTACAAGTACTCAACACAGTCTTCTGATATATAGTCGTCTGAATCAACAAACATGACATATTCACCCGTCATGACGTTCAGTCCAGAATTTCGTGCAGAAGAGAGCCCACCATTAACCTTATGGATCACACGGAGCCTTGTATCTTTTTCCTTACTATCATCACATAATTTACCGCTGGAATCTGTTGACCCATCGTCAACTAAAATGATTTCCAAGTTTTTATAGGTCTGATTTAGGATTGAATCAATGCATCTTCCAAGGTATTTTTCTACATTATATACAGGTACTATGACGCTGATCAAATTTTCCATTTTTCTCCCCGCACTATTCACATGATTTTGCTTGATATGTTCCCACAAAAATGATGAAAAACATAACCACAGCTCCAGGATTATATCCTAGCGCCGCCCCCTTGATGTTAAAAAAGAAGTAGGAAATTAAAAGAAATAGTGCTGCAAATTTAAACTCTGTAATCTTCGTTCTTTTATTCAAGTTCTCACACATTTCAATGATTTTACCGTAAAGTAACAAGCACCCCAAAATTCCGAAAAGCCATATTTCATTAACATATCCAACGTCTGAGTGAGCATACCCTTCAGCTTCATATAATGAATGCCCTGTTCCAAAGATAATTCTAGGAAATGTCGGAAATCTCCAAAAACTATCCTGAAATAACAAACTCATAGCGTCACCACTCGAATTGGATGCGCTATTCCCTCTTACGAAGTTCTCTATACTCTTAATTCCCGCATGGAGCCATCCTGCTGTATATTCATTTACAGAAATTATTCTAATTATTCTTGAACCTACGAACACTAAGACGCCTATCGCAATAGCGGCTGATACTATTTTTCTTAAATCACTTTTTAGTAAAACATAAAACAGTGA
>ERZ808262.166-NODE-166-length-48240-cov-3.798257_pt1 | contig 48240 bp, 42 predicted proteins | sample MGYA00520895_ERZ808262 | MGnify/ENA primary metagenome ERZ808262 (study PRJEB31516, sample SAMN03275588) | gut metagenome | biome: mammalia-associated habitat; material: feces | host: Papio cynocephalus | place: Kenya | collected 2012-08-02 ... | reverse complement strand
GTTCTTGGGCCTTCCCAGAGCTGGCCCGGAAAGCCGGATTCCTGTTCGCGTTCGTTCCAATTACGAAAAGAAGAGGAACCATCCACAGGATGGTTCCTCTTCTTTGGCGACCCGGAACGGACTCGAACCGTCGACCTCCAGCGTGACAGGCTGGCGTGCTAACCGACTGCACCACCGGGCCAGAACGAGTGGAATTATAGCATGGATTTCCCCTTTTGTAAAGGGCAAAATCCGTTTTTTCGATTTTTTTCGGTCAGGTGCCGGTTTCTACCTCTCGCAGACCCATTCGCCCATGCTTCAGGTAATGCTGATGCTTGTTTTCGTACATGTGCCTGTCCATATCCGCCAGGAATTCGTCCGGTGTCATCCGGGTCGGGTCAAAGTGGCTGCAGCCCATGGCAAAGGACAGCCGGAATGGCTCGTCGGTCGTCTCGTTCCACGCGGCCACATTCCGTTCCACCCGGCGAATCAGGGCGGGGATGGAGGCAGGCTCCACCGCCCGCAGGAGCAGCACGAACTCGTCCCCGGCGTAGCGGATGGCCAGGGCACCGCCGGAAATGGACTGGGACAGGAGCCTGGCGATGTGCTGGATGGCTCGATCACCGGACGGGTGGCCGTAGGCGTCGTTGATGTGCTTAAAGTCGTTCACATCGATCATAATGCCGTAAACGTTGGGGATCTGATTCCGGGAAATCCGCGCCAGCACCCGATCCAGATACCGGCGGTTATAGAGCATGGACAGAGAATCGGTGTAGAAATTCAGAAATTGGGTCTGCTGGTACACATGCACCAGGGCAATGGCCACACTGGTCCAGGCCAGGGAAATGCCGTAGCACAGACCCTGGATCAGTGTGCCCAAAATACACGGCCCTACGAAGACCAGAGTGGACATGGTGCGCAGATGCAGACCGTTTTTCTTGGAAATGTCGTTCAGACAAAGACTGTAGATATAATAGAAGAATACCACCAGATAGGGCACGGCGATATAGTCCCCCCGATGGTATACATTATCCTCGGAAATGTAGAACAAGAAGCCGTCCTTCAGGTTGAGCAGGGTCAGAGTGTAAACCAGGATCAGAGCGGGCAGCAGCCCCAGGGCGGTTTTGCGCATCCGCCGGGGGCTATTGAAAACGCGGAACTCCACATACAGGCACCAAAGGCAGCCCAAGGTGGAGGAGGCCAGGAAGCACAGGGTGTTCAGCAGGATATTGAGGCTCCGGCTGCAGGAGAAATGGGCACCGTCCAACAGGAAGCTCGCGGTCTCCGAGACAGTGCCCAGGATGGCCAGCAGGATCATGGCGGTGAACAGACGCTCCCAGGGAAAGTGACCCTCCAGACCCGCCGCCCGACTGCCAAGGAGCCGGAGCAGCAGAAAAATGCCGATGCCGTTTACAATCAGAATCTCGCCCATGTTTGCCACACCGTTCTCCTCCCTTCGGCTCATACTTTTTATTAGTATAACAAAAAATAATGGGAAAGTAAATCCCTTTCCGTCAGCGGGCATAGAGAAGAATCAGCGCGTTTCGGACATGGAGAAGAATCGGTTCGTTTTTTGCAGAAAATTTTGGAAAAGGTATTTACTTTTTGAAAAGAATCCTGTATAGTATGGGCGAACAGAGTAGGAGACCCTGCGTTAAGTGCCACCGGGACGGGGAGTTGCCCGGAGGACGAAGGATACGCGTTCCACGATGGGGTCACCGCACCCGCTGTTGCATATGGGATTTTTCCTTATTGCAGCAACGATGCTCGGTCGGGCGAAGGGTTCGGCTGGGGATTTTCTATCCCTTTCGCTGCTGCCTTTCCCCACGGGTGACCGGAAGCCTGTACAGCTCCCTGACGTATTTGCGTCGGGGAGTTTTTGCGCGGCGCAGCCCGTCTTCCGGCCGTTTGGGGGCAGCAGTCCGTTTACCCGTCGCAACAATCAAAGGAGGAATCATCTATGCCCAATCCCACAAACAATCGCGCAATGACCACCAAGACCCTGGCCTACTGTGCCCTGCTGGCTGCCCTGAGCGTGGTGCTGGCGCGGCTCATCATCCCCATGCCCAACGTGACCACCCGGTTTTCCATTGAGGCGGTGCCCATTTACCTGGCGGGTATGCTCTTCGACCCCATGGCCGGCGGCCTGGTGGGCTTCAGCGCAGACCTGGTTGGCTGCCTGTTTTCCGGCTACGGCTATAACCCTTTGTTCTGCGTGCCGCCCATCCTGTACGGTGTCTTTGGCGGCCTGCTGCGCGGCTGGTTGGGGAATCGGCCTGGCCTGCCCAAGCTGGCGGTAGGGTTCCTGCCTCCGGTGGTTCTCGGCTCCATTTTCTGGCAGAGCGCGGCTCTGTCCTATGTGTATAACAGTAAGGGCAGCTTCCAGGCAAGCCTTGTGTATTTTCTCAGCACCCGCACCGTCCAGTTCGCCGTGACTTTGGTGCTGGATGTGCTCATCATCTACCTGCTGCTGAAGACCGGTGTCTTTGAACGCTTGGGCATCCGGAAGCCCCAGGAAAAGTAATCGCCGAAAGGAAGAATCCAATATGAACGCCGAGCAAGCCATTGCCTATATCCATTCCGCCTGCTGGAAGGGCAGCATCCCCGGGCTGGAGCGCACCCAGGAGCTGCTGAAAAAGATGGGAAATCCGGAAAAAAAGCTGAATTTTGCCCATATTGCCGGCACCAACGGCAAGGGCAGCCCCGCCGCCATGACAGCCTCCATCCTGCGCAAGGCGGGCTACCGGACGGGACTGTACACTTCACCCTACATCTACCGGTTCCACGAGCGGATGCAGGTGGACGGGGTGGACATTTCCGACGAGGATTTGGTGGCGGTGACGGAGTATGTCAAGCCCCTGGCCGATTCCATGACCCAGTCGCCTACGGAATTCGAGCTGGTCTGCTGCATCGCCTTCGAGTACTTTCTCCGGAAAAAATGCGACATTGTGGTGCTGGAGGTTGGCATGGGCGGCGCCTGGGACGCTACCAACGTCATTGAGGTGCCTGAGGTTGCGGTGATTACCAACATCGGCCTGGATCACACCGAGTACTTAGGGGACACGGTGGAGAAAATCGCCGAAACCAAGTCCGGCATTTTCAAGCCCCATGGTCACGCCGTGGTTTACCGGAGCACCCCATCCGTGGAAGCGGTTTACGAGCGAATCTGCGCAGAACGGGACGTGTCTTTGCGCAAGGCGGATTTTGATTCCCTGGTTTTGAAGACCCACACCCTGGAGGGTCAGGTCTTCGACTGCGGCAGCCGGAAAAATCTGGTGCTGCCCCTGCTTGGCGACCATCAGCTTCACAACGCCTCTGTGGTGCTGTCCGTGGCGGACACCCTCATCGAGGAGGGCTGGAAAATTTCCGAGCAGAACATCTATGACGGCATCCGGGACGTGCGCTGGCCCGGCCGGTTCGACATTGTGTGCCGGAAGCCGCTCTTCATCATCGACGGCGGCCACAACCCCCAGTGCATTGAAGCCCTGGTCAAGAACATCCAGGACTATCTGACGGGGAAGAAGGTCATTGCCCTCACCGGCGTGCTGGCGGACAAGGACTATGCGGATATGTACAAGCCCGTTATGCCCTTGGTTGACCGGTTTGTCTGCATCACCCCGCCCAACCCCAGAAAGCTGGAGGCGGAGCAGCTTGCCCGGTATCTCCGGCAGGCCGGGGCGCGGGCGCAGGCCAGCGAGAGCATTGCCGACGGCGTAAGGCAGGCCATGGATTTGGCGGGTGAGGACGGCGTGGTGCTGTGCTTCGGTTCCCTCTATTCCATCGGCAGCATCCGGGATGCCCTGAAAGACCTGGGTGTGATCCAATAAAATACAAGGCCGCGCTGGTTTCAGTGCGGCCTTTTTTCAAAAACGATTGACTTTTTTACCAAATGGGGTATACTTATTACAGAATGTTGTAAGAATGTGTAATTATTTACAACTAGTTACAATATAGAAACAAAAGAAACAAAACGGTAAAAGAAGGTCGTTATCGATGCCCAGAAAGAAAATCGCTATGGTGTGCCTGCTGGCAGTGCTTCTGAATGTCTGCGTTCTGCCTGCTGCCGCCCAAATGGAAACGGAAACCACCGCCCAGGAAACTACCTTCCAGGAAACCACCTCCGCCACGGAGGCCACGGTGACCCGGGAGACGGAGCCTGCGGCGGTGGACTACCTGGATCCTACGGAGTTTCCTCAGGCGGAAACCACTGCCCCTCTGGAAACGGAGCCGCCGGAGGAGACCGTCCCGGAGACCGAGCCGGAGGAAACGCCGAACCCCGCTGACCGTTTGGCCGCAGGCGAATTTCACAATGTCTGGATTTCCGCCGACGGCACGGTGAGTGCCGTGGGCAAGGTCGGAGCCTATTCCGGCGCGGAAAAGTGGCACAATGTGACCAAGGTCGCCGCCTGGAACCTGACCATCGGCCTGCGGAAGAACGGCAAGGTGGTGCTGGCCGGGGACAATACCTGCAAATATAATTACGGTGTGATTTCCGGCTGGTCGGACATTGTGGACGTGGCCGCCGGGGAGAAGAACATTGCCGCCGTCACCGCCGCGGGTACCGTGGTAGCCGCCGGCAGCAACCAGTATCACCAGTGCGACGTGTCCTATTGGACGGACGTGAAGCAGGTGGCTGTGGGCGAGTGCAACCTCTATGGTCTGAAAAAGGACGGCACCGTGGTCTGCTCCGGCAATCCCTACACCAAGCAGGCCAAGGTCTCCACCTGGCAGGATATCACCGCCATCAGCGCGGGCAATCACTTCGTGGCGGGGCTGCGCTCTGACGGCACCGTCACGGCCAAGGGAGACAGCTTCTCCGGCCGGGCGGACGTGGACGAGTGGGAGAACATCACCGCCATCGCCGCGGGAAGCAGCCACCTGGTGGGTCTGCGCGCCGACGGCACGGTGATTGCCGCCGGAGATAACGGCATGGGTCAGTGCAGCGTGGGCGGCTGGACGGACATCGTGGCCGTCAGCGCGGGCCGGTTCCATACCGTTGGTATGCGCTCCGACGGCACCGTCGTCGTCACCGGCAGCGACGGCTACGGCCAGTGTGACGTGGAATAATATCTGAGAAGCAAATGAGAATTTGTAGGGGGCGATGCCCTCATCGCCCCGTTTCTGCATGTCGTTGATGCGTGCGGCGGGACGATGAGGGCATCGTCCCCTACGAATTTTTGAAAAGCCGTCGTATCATGCACGTCATTGCGAACCAGTGTGGTGCTCCGCGCAGCGAATCCAAATCCGAATGACTGCCAGTGGCAGTCATACCTTAATGTAGCGCACACTGGTGTGGCTCCCGCTGGGGATTCCCTCCGGTCACAATCCCCCGGTTCTTCCGAGAACTACAGGCGAAGCGGAAAGGCTCCCTTTACACAAGGGAGCCTCTGTCCATCGTTTTTCCCGCATTCCATTCAATCGAATGAAATGATTCTGTCATTCAGACAAAAAGCCCCCCAGGGTGATATGTACCCCAATACTGGACACCCGGTATTGGGGTACATATCACCCTGGGGGTGTTTTATTTGCCGATCAGAAACCGAAGCTTCGTCCTAGTAAAGAGTACAGAAAGACCATACAGTATTATCATGCTGACGATTAGTATCAGAACGTCCTCACAGGCATCTGCTATGCCGACATGCTTGAATAGTGCAGCTACAAAGTAAATCACAAGCTGGTTGCAGCAAACGTAAACGATGGAGTCCCGCCCTACAGATATGAGCCACTTTTCTATGAACGTGTCTTTTAACGCGGACTGTATTATCTTTGACAGTGAAATGCCAATATAGATAGATAGCAGCGCATTCAGCCAAAATAGTGGTATATTTGCGTATTTTTCTGCCCTCATATTGATATATCCATTGGTGAGAATCAGCCAGCCATCAAGCATACATAAAATCAGGCAGAGACCCAATGGCATATTTAATAGATGCTTCAGTGATGCTTCCCGTTTTCTTGTCTCGTGTCCGACCCAATATAGTCCCAGTCCTACACAGGAAGCACCCAAAGCCCAGGGAAGCGGATATGGAAGCAGTTTTTCCGCAAGGCATCCAAACAAAGCAATGGGGAATATCATCAGCCTCCACTTATATTTTGTGAGGGCACAATATGCAATCTCGGTGAAGAACAATGCGGATAAAAACCAGACTGCACCCGCAATGGGAATATAGGTTGTATTTGCCCACAGAAGATTTCTCCATGGCTCGGACGAAATACCGTTGATTCGTCCATCAAGAAGGCAGCACATACCACCAAAAACGAAATAGGGAATGAGCAGCTTTTTTGCTTTTATCCGCACTAGCGTTCTGATTCCGGTGGTTCTTTCTTTGTGCAGAAAGCCGGATGCAAAGAAGAACATTGGCATATGGAAGGCGTGGATTACCTTATCAAACATTTCTCCAAATCCCACATGCCCCATAACCATTAGTATAATTCCGATTGCCTTAAAAATATCGATATAGCCTATGCGCGCTGCACTTGTTTGCTGTGTACTTTTCATGCCCTTCCGGTATGCCTCAGGCCAACTCCATGCAGAAAAGGTATTTCGGACAGGCATAGAAACTGCTGCCGAGTGCGTCCGCATACCCATCACCGTAGTATCTGATGCAATATCTGCATCGTGCCGCTGCTATGAGACAAGCTCCTCTCTTATAATTGTAATACAATTTGATATCATATTACATATGTGATTGTAGCATATAATAATTGCTTCTGTCAATCTATAATTACATCAAAATGTGAGGTGGAAGCAATGAACAACGAGCCTTTGAAAATCAAAAAGCGCGGAGAGGACGGCAACCGGATTATCTCTGTGCGCATCCGGGAAGAGATTCTCACAGAGTTGGATAAGATTGCCGGGGAAAGCAATTATTCCCGGAATGAACTCATTAACCTGATACTCGATTATGGTATCAAACACATAGAAATTGAGTAAGAGCCGTAGACCTTAGGCAAAAGAAAAACTCAGTCGAAATATGCAAAAAAATCACAGCCACTTTTTCTGGTGGCTGTGATTTTTCGGGCTTTTCAGGTCAGTACTGGGCGGCCTCCGCGCTTTTCAGCTGCAGCTGGAGCTTGTCGGCAATCAGGGCGATGAACTCGGAGTTGGTGGGCTTGCCCTTGGTGTTCGACACGGTGTAGCCGAAGAAACGCTGCAAGGTGTCCAGATCCCCTCTGTCCCAGGCAACCTCTATGGCATGACGGATGGCCCGCTCTACCCGGCTGGGCGTGGTGCCGAAGGTCTTGGCGACCTGGGGATAGAGCACCTTCGTGATGGCGTTGATCACGTCCATGTCGTTCACCGCAATGATGATGGCCTCCCGCAGATACTGATAGCCCTTGATGTGGGCGGGCACGCCGATCTCGTGGATGATGTTCGTGACCATGGTCTCGATGCTGTTCTTGTCCGGACGGCGGGAGGCAGGAAACCGCAGGCTCTCCCCAACCCGGATTTCCTCCAGCCGCTCCACCAGCAGCCCCATGTCGCAGGGCTTGAGCATCAGATAGCGAACGCCCAGATTCGCGGCAGCAGAGGACACATACTCCGTAATGAATACAGAGGTGGCCAGGGTGATTGGCTTATGCTCCATGGAAGCGACTTTTTTCAGGACGGCAATGCCGTCCTTCTTCGGAAGCATCAGATCCAGCACCAGAATGTCCGGTTTTTTCTCTTCAATCATGCGGATTGCCAGATCCCCGTCGCTGGCAGTACCCAAAACATGAAAGCCGTCGGCGCGCTGTAAGGCGGCACTCAGCCCGGAGGTGAAGTCTTCGGTGCTGTCGGCGATGAATACCGTAGTTGTTTTTTCCATACATTCCTCTCCTCATCATGTAGAATTCTCCCCAGTACACGGGGTTATCCCCGTGTGCGACAACTAAAGGATAGCATGGTTAGTTTCATTTTGCAAGACAAATCTGGAACAATCGTTCGCCACAATTCGACAAATTGACACGGATATCATTGAAAACGATACAAAACAGCCGAATCCAGTCGGTTCGCGGGTCAAATCTCTCCGGTTGACGGGAAGACCGTTCTGATGTAAAATAAAGAAAAAGCCGGTTTGCGACCGGAAAAGAGCAAAGGAGGACCCGAATTGGAACATCGGATTCAGAATTTACGCGCCTTTCTGGACGCGTCTCACAGCGCTTATCATGCCCAGGCTCGGCTCCGGGACATGCTGGAACAGGCGGGCTATCGGAGCTTGCCTGAGTATCGGGACTGGAAGCTGCAAAGCGGCGGAAAATACTATGTGAACCGGGGCGGCTCGGCTCTGATCGCCTTCCGGATTCCGGAGGGGGAGCCTCGGGGCTTCCTCATGAGTGCCAGCCATGCCGACCGCCCCTGCTTCAAGGTCAAGGAGAATTTTGAGCTTACCGGTACCTACAACCGGATGGCGGTGGAGCGTTACGGCGGACAGCTGCTGTTTACCTGGCTGGATCGGCCATTGTCCGTTGCCGGCCGGGTGAGCGTGGAGACTGCCCAGGGCGTTGAGACCAAGCTTGTGGACATCGACCGGGATCTGCTGCTGATCCCCAACGTGGCCATTCACATGAACCGACAGGTCAACGACGGCTACAAGTGGAACCCGGCGGTGGACACCCTGCCGCTGACCGGCGGCAAGGAGAACGCCGGGAAGCTCCAGAAGCTTCTGGAGGAGCAGGCCGGGGGCAGGATCCTGGGTCACGACCTGTATCTGTATGTCCGGCAGAAGGCCTCCGTCTGGGGGGTGGGGGAGGAGTATCTGTCCTGCGCGGCTCTGGACGACCTGGAATGCGCCTGGGGCTGCACCCAGGGCTTCCTGAACGCCGTCTTCGATCCGGCGCAGGTGCCGGTGCTGTGCGTCTTCGACAGCGAGGAGGTTGGCTCCGGCTCCGTCCAGGGGGCGGGCTCTACCTTCCTGGAGGATACCCTGAGCCGAATCAGCCAGGCAATGAACTGGAATCCGCACCGGCTGCTTGCCCAGTCCTTCCTGATCTCCGCGGACAACGCCCACGCAGTACACCCCAATCATCCGGAGCTGGCAGATCCCGCCAACGCCCCGGTGATGGGCGAGGGCATCGTCCTCAAGCACAACGCAGCCTTAAGCTACTGCACCGACGGGGTCTCCGCCGCCCTGTTCCGGAAGGTCTGCGAAAAGGCCGGGGTTCGGGTGCAGACCTACTGCAACCGGGCGGACATCCCCGGCGGCTCCACCCTGGGGCGGATCTCTCTGAGCCATGTGAGCGTCCCCACGGCGGACATCGGCCTGCCGCAGCTGGCCATGCACTCCTGCTATGAGACCGGCGCGGTGTCCGATGCCCTGGATCTGGTGAAGGCCATGACCGCCTTCTATGGCATGACCCTGGAAGCTACGGAAACCGGGTATCTTGTCAAGTGAAGTTTCGCGCATAAAGCTGCCCCGGCGGTGCAAGCGCCGCCGGGGCGTTTTTTCATATGTCAGAGGCCTTTCGTATCACGCATAGGAAAAACAGGAAAGCTCTGAATCAATCGGCAAGAGCTGTGAGTGAGAGATTTTCGGCCAATCGAGGTGCCAAAGGGGAGCAATGCTGGATGTACCCGCAAGGGGTATGCCGCATCCGTAAGCCAGCTTACGCTGCAACGGCTGCGCTATATTTCCCGCTTTTGATGCGGATGAGCGGGCGGAAAAGATCCACTCACAGCCGAAGACGATTAGTTCAGAGGTTTCCTGAAAATAAAAAGGCTCGTCTCAAGTTTCCTTGAGACGAGCCTTGTAAACACAATACCCGCGGTACCGCTCAAATTGCGCATGTAAAATGCGCCCCTCTTCGGGCTCCAGCAAGCCCTAGGCACTTACGCAGCCTGCGCGGAAGCCCCTACCGGCAAATGCTTTGAGGTGCTTCGGCTCGGAAGGGATGGGATTGTCTGAAGCCTCCCTGCCGGGCTTCCACCGTCCCCGGCTCTCTATCAGGCGAGCGTTCAAATCCGCCTTCGTCATTGCTTTTCCTGTTCGATTGCTCCCATCCTACTGCTAAAAAGCAGAAATGTCAATTGTTGAGAAACAATCAATTTGATTTGTTTTCAATGCAAGGACAATTGCCGTCGGAAGCGGGATTGAGGCTTTGCGGTTCCTGCCAGAGCCTTTTGCCGAGCCGGAAACGGGAGCGGAATAAGGGCAGAGGCTTTTGAAAGGAAACAGCGGAACTCTTGTCAGAATGCCTAAAACAGAGCTGAAAAAACCGTCATTATCCCCGATTGTCAGGAAAGACGAATTATGGTATCATTTCAGTATCCCGGTGAAGTGCGGCTACTCCACTATTCTAGCCGTGCTTTGCTGAATTTAAGGAGGATAAATCCGTCTGACTTACGGTGCGGCAGTGTGGAGACCTGTCGTAGTGCTTCCGGAATGTTGCTTTCCGGCAGCGAGGACGCGCGCGAAAATGGTAGGCGCGTCTAGAGTCAAGAAAGTATGGCAAGCTTAACCCTGAAGAACATCAAAAAGGTCTATCCCTTCAACGGCGACGATGCCAAGAAGAAAAAGAAGAAGGGCGAGCCCGAAAAGAAGCACAATCTGCAGATCACCGATGAGGGTGTCGTGGCGGTTCAGGAGTTCAACCTGGACATCGCCGACAAGGAATTCATCGTTCTGGTCGGTCCCTCCGGCTGTGGCAAGTCCACCACCCTGCGGATGATCGCCGGCCTGGAAGAGATTTCCGGCGGCGAGCTGTACATCGGCGACAAGCTGGTCAACGATGTGGCCCCCAAGGATCGGGATATCGCCATGGTCTTCCAGAACTACGCCCTGTACCCCCACATGACCGTTTATGATAACATCGCCTTCGCCCTGAAGCTGCGCAAGATGCCCAAGGACGAGATCGATAAGAAGGTAAAGGAAGCCGCTGAGATTCTGGACATCACCCAGTACCTGGGTCGTAAGCCCAAGGCTCTGTCCGGCGGTCAGCGTCAGCGTGTGGCCATTGGCCGCGCCATCGTCCGGGAGCCTAAGGTTCTGCTGATGGACGAGCCTCTTAGCAACCTGGACGCCAAGCTCCGCAACCAGATGCGTGCCGAGATCATCAAGCTGCGTCAGCGGATCAACACCACCTTCATTTACGTTACCCATGACCAGACCGAGGCTATGACCCTGGGCGACCGGATCGTCATCATGAAGGATGGCTTCATCCAGCAGATCGGCACCCCCCAGGAGGTCTTCAATCATCCTTACAACCTGTTCGTGGCTACCTTCATCGGCACGCCTCAGATGAACCTGTTCGAGAACGCCAAGCTGGTCAAGGAGAACGGCAAGTACGTCGTGAAGCTGGACAACCAGTCCATCGTTCTGTCCGACGACAAGCAGGCCAAGCTCGCCGCCAACAATGTGGCCGAGCAGGATGTGGTTCTGGGCGTTCGTCCGGAGCATATCTCCCTGGAGCCTACCGGCATCGAGGGCAAGGTCGACGTGTCTGAGCTGATGGGCTCCTCCGTCCACCTGCATGTGACCTCCATGGGTCGTGACGTGGTCATGGTCGTTTCCACCATGAACATGACCGGTGCCGAGGTTGCCGCTCTGTCCAACGGCAGCACCGTTCACTACACCTTCCCCGGCCATGTCTGCCATCTGTTCTCCAAGGACACCGGCATCAACCTGGAAGCCTGAGCCTTTACATTTTCCGCTGCCCGGCATCTTGCCGGGCAGCTTTTTTGCGTTCGGATAAAATTCACAATCGCATAATTGCATAATCTCCGGGAATATGCTATACTGTATTCAATTATACACCCGGAGGCGTTTATGACGGAATTGACGGATTTTCAGAAAAAAATCGCAGAATTACTCCCGGATGTGGAGCTGAAGTTCAGCGAGCCCCTGGCAAAGCACACCTCTCTGCGCATCGGCGGCGGGGCGGAGGTCATGGCCTTCCCGAAAAATGCGGAAGAATTGGCGAAAATCTTGAAAACGTCCGCTTTATTGGACGGTAACTTTGCTATCTTAGGAGCCGGAACCAATATACTGGCTCCGGACGAGGGCGTTCAGGGGCTGGTCATCTGCCTGAAGGACTGCCTGGGTGGCATCGAACCCTTGCCTGGACATAAGCTTCGGGTGATGGCCGGGGTGACTATGAGCCGGGCGGCGGTGGTGGCGGCAAACTCAGGTCTGTCCGGCCTGGAATTTGCCCACGGCATTCCCGGCACCGTGGGCGGCGGCGTGTACATGAATGCCGGAGCCTACGGCGGGGAGATTTGTCGGGTGTGCAGCCAGGTGGAGGTCATGAACCGCCGGGGAGAGCGGCGCATCCTGACAAACGAGGAAATGGGCTTTTCCTACCGGCACAGTGTTCTGGAGGAAACCGGGGACATTGTGCTCAGCGCGGAATTCACCCTGACCCCGGCGGAGCCGGAGACCATCCGCTCCAGAATGAAGGAGCTCATCGGAAAGCGCACGGCCTCCCAGCCCCTTGACCTGCCCTCGGCAGGCTCCGCCTTCAAGCGTCCCGCAGGCGGCTACGCCGCCGCGCTCATTGAGGAAGCGGGGCTGAAGGGCTTCCGGGTGGGAAACGCGGGCATTTCCGAGAAGCACGCGGGCTTTGCCGTGAATTTGGGCGGAGCCACCGCAAAGGATATGAAAGCCTTGCTCCAGACCGTTTCCGAACGGGTGTATGAGGCGTCCGGCATCCGCCTGGAGCCGGAAATCCGAATTTGGTAATAGTGGTAATAGATTATATATCGTATAGGTGGTATCACATGTCCCTGTCCTTTTCCTCCGCCGCCCGGGCGGAAATCTGCCGGGTGCTGCCGGGCAAGCCCTGCTGCGCCCTGGCTCAGTGCTTCGGCATCCTGCTCTACTGCAACAGCTTCCAGGACGACAGCATTAAAATCATCACCGAAAGCCGGGAGTTTGCCCATGTACTGCCCAAGCTTTTTAAGAAAGCCTTTGACCTGGATTTTGACAGCTATCCCAGCCTGGCCGCTCCCGGAAAGCTGGTGTTTCAGATCCGGGATGAGAGAAAGCTCTCAACCGTCATGGAAGCTTTTGGCTTTTCCAAGGGAGACACCCTGGCTCTGCATGTGAATTACCCGATTGTGGAGGAGGAATGCTGCAAGGCGTCCTTCCTCCGGGGTGCCTTCCTAGCCGGCGGCAGCGTCACCGACCCGGGAAAGGGCTACCACATGGAGCTTGCCACCACCCACCAGGCGGTGGCACGGGAGACGGAGCTGCTGGTACGGGAGGTTATGAACTTTTCCCCCAAAACCGCCCGTCGGGGCGGTGCCCAGGTGCTCTATCTCAAGCAAAGCGAGCAGATTTCGGACTTTCTGACCCGCCTGGGAGCCCCAGTGGCCGCCATGGGCATTATGGAAGCCAGGCTGGAAAAAGAGCTGAACAACAAGGTCAACCGCCGGTGCAACTGCGACGATGCCAACACCTCCAAGGTGGTGGAGGCCGCCCAGGAGCAGCTGGGGGTCATCCGGCGGCTCCGGGAGCTGGGAATGCTGGACAGCCTGCCGGACAAGCTGCGTCAGGCGGCTCTTGCAAGGGAGGAAAACCCCTCCGCGTCCCTTTCGGAGCTGGCGGCCATGATGGAGCCGCCCATTACGAAGCCCGCCATGAATAACCGGATGAAAAAACTGACGGAGCTGGCAAAGGAGGCCATCCAATGAGTTTTGTCCACCTGCATCTGCATACGGAGTACAGCCTGCTGGACGGTGCCTGCCGGATCGACGGCCTGATGGATCGGGTGAAGGAGGTTGGGCAGACCGCCGTGGCCGTCACCGACCACGGGGTCATGTACGGCTGCATTGATTTTTACAAGGCCGCCAAGGCCGCCGGGGTCAAGCCCATCATCGGCTGCGAGGTCTACGTCGCCCGCCGGGGCATGACCGACCGGGTTCACGGCCAGGACAACGACCCCTATCACCTGGTGCTGCTGTGCGAGAACCGGAAGGGCTACGAAAACCTGTGCTATCTGGTTTCCGAGGCCTTTATCCACGGCTTTTACGGCAAGCCCAGAGTAGATCTGGCATTGCTTGCGCAATATCACGAGGGTCTCATCGCATTGTCTGCCTGCCTGGCCGGTGCCATCCCCCAGCACCTGATGGGGGAGGATTACGAAGGAGCCAAGGAATACGCCCGGAAGCTGTCGGATATTTTCGGCCAGGGCAATTTCTTCCTGGAGCTTCAGGATCACGGCATTGACGAGCAGCGTCCTGTGAACCAGGGCATCCAGCGGCTGGCACGGGAGACCGGACTTCCTATGGTAATCACCAACGACGCTCACTATCTGCGCAGGGAAGACGCCAAAATGCAGGACGTGCTGCTTTGCATTCAGACGGGCAAAACCGTGGACGACCAGAACCGGATGAAATTCCAGACCGAGGAATTTTATGTCAAAAGCGAGGAAGAACTCCGCACGCTTTTCCCGGGGCTTGACGAGGCCTTTGAAAATACGGTAAAAATCGCCGACCGGTGCAATCTGGAATTTACCTTCCACGAGTACCATCTGCCGGCCTTCCCGGTGCCTGAGGGCTATACCAACGAGGGCTATTTCCGCCAGCTTTGCTATAACGGCTTCCGGGAGCGTTACCCCCAGGAGCCGGAGGAATACAAGAAGCGGCTGGAGTATGAGATCAGCGTCATCAGCTCTATGGGTTATGTCAACTACTATCTCATCGTCTGGGACTTCATCCGCTACGCCAAGGAGCAGGGGATACCCGTGGGTCCAGGCCGTGGCTCCGGCGCCGGCTCCATCGCGGCCTACTGCATGCACATCACGGAAGTAGACCCCATGAAGTATGCTCTGATCTTCGAGCGGTTCCTGAACCCGGAGCGGGTGAGTATGCCGGATTTTGACACGGATTTCTGTCAGGAGCGGCGGCCGGAGGTCATTGAGTACGTCATGCGCAAGTATGGCACTGACCATGTGGCTCAGATCGCCACCTTCGGCACTATGGCCGCCCGGGGTGCCATCCGGGACGTGGGCAGGGCACTGAATTTTACCTACGCGGAGACGGACGTGGTGGCAAAATTAGTACCATCTACTCCCCATATCACCCTGCAGGAGGCTCTGGATTCCAGTCCAAAGCTCAAAGAAATGTACGAGGGCGATCCCAGAGTGAAGACCCTCATCGACACCGCCCGGTCTCTGGAGGGAATGCCCCGAAATTCCTCCACCCATGCTGCCGGTGTGGTGATCACCGCCGACCCGGTGTATACCTATGTGCCTCTGTCCTGCAACGACGAAACCGTGGTTACACAGTACACCATGACCACCATCGAGGAGCTGGGGCTGCTGAAAATGGACTTTCTGGGTCTGCGGAACCTGACGGTCATTGACGACGCGGAAAAGCAGATTCAAAAAATTCATCCGGATTTCGCCATGCGCGATATCCCAGACGACGACCCGGAGACCTTCGCCATGCTGGCCGAGGGCAAGACCCAGGGCGTATTTCAGCTGGAATCGGCGGGTATGACCGGCGTGTGCGTCAACATGAAGCCCAGCTCCATTGAAGACATCACCGCCATCGTGGCTCTGTACCGTCCCGGCCCCATGGATTCCATCCCCCGGTTTATCGCCAATAAGCTGGATGCCCGGAAGGTGACCTACAAAACTCCCATGCTGGAGCCGATCCTGAAAGTTACCTACGGCTGCATCGTCTACCAGGAGCAGGTCATTGAGATTTTCCGGAGCCTGGGCGGCTATACCATGGGTCAGGCGGACAACATCCGCAGGGCTATCTCCAAGAAGAAAATGAAGGTCATTGAGGCGGAGCGGAAGGTTTTCGTCTACGGCGATCCGGCGCAGAATATCCCCGGCTGCATCGGCCACGGAATTTCCGAGGCGGTGGCCCAGTCCATTTACGATGAGATCGTGGATTTCGCCAACTACGCCTTCAACAAGGCGCATGCGGTGTGCTATGCCGTCGTGTCCTACCAGACGGCATATCTCAAGTGCCACTACCCCCGGCAGTACATGGCGGCTCTGATGACCTCGGTGCTGGATTCCGCCGGAAAAATCGCGGGCTATATCGCCGAGTGCAAGGAGCTGGGCATTGCCGTGCTGCCGCCTGACCTGAACCATTCCGAGGATCACTTCACCGTGGAGGGCGACGCCATCCGCTTCGGCCTGGGCGCGGTGAAAAACGTGGGCAGAGGTCTGATCCGTACCATGGTGAAAAAGCGGGAGGAGGGCGGCTCCTTCCAATCCCTGGAGGACTTCATCGAGCGGATGGGGGAAGGGGAGCTGAACAAGCGGGCGGTAGAAAATTTCATTAAGTGCGGCGCGGCGGACTGCTTCGGCAATCACCGCAGCGAGCTGCTGGCGGTTTATGACAGTATGATGGACGCCATCGCCGCCTCCCGGAAGAAAAATCTGGAGGGTCAGATGGGCCTGTTCGGTATGCTGGAGGAAAACGATGCCGCCGCCCGGATCCCCATCCCCAAGCTGAACGAAATGCGAAAGCCGGAGCTGCTGGCTCTGGAGAAGGAGACCATGGGCATTTACATTTCCGGCCACCCCATGGACGACTACCGGGAATCCCTGAAAAACACCCATGTGATGCGCATCGGAAGTCTGCTGGATGAGGAAGCCCACTTTGCGGACGATCAGATCGTCAGCGTGGCGGGCATTGTCCAGAGCCTGAAAATGAAAACCACCCGGAACAATTCCGTCATGGCATATCTCACCGTGGAGGACGACACCGGTGCCATGGAAATGCTGGCCTTTTCCAACGTTCTCAGTCAGTACGGCGGCTATCTGAAGGAGGGAGCGGCGGTGGTCGTCACCGGGCGGCTGTCTCTGCGGGACGACAAGGAGCCCCAGATCGTGATAAATCGAGCCAGACCCATTTCCGATTACGCGGAAAATCCCGACCGGGAGCCTGCCCCTAAGGCGCCCCCCAGGAAGGGCACCCTGTATCTCCGGCTTCCCGGGGAGGAAGGAAAGCTCTATCCCAAGGTGCGCGCCATTGTGAACATGTTCCCGGGCGGGGAAGGGGTGGTGCTGTATTTTGCCGACACCGGTGCCCGCCGGGGTGCCCGTGCGGGGCTTGCCGAGCCTATGCTCCGGGAGCTGAAAAAGCTGCTGGGAGAAGGAAATGTTGTGGTGAAATAGCTTCCTTTTTCGATCAATTTGTGATATAATGTAAAGTTGAAAGGAGTGGATGCCGTGAAAAAGCGGTTTGTGTTCCTTGCCGCGGTTCTGGCGGCAATGCTCCTGAGTGGCTGCGCCCTGCGCACCGTGGAGGAGATGTATGCCCTGCCCAAGCGTTCCGAGGAATTCCGGGAGCTGCAGGCGGCCATTGACACGGCCATGTACGGCATGACCTTTTCCTCCCCCCAGTCCGGTGACAACCAGCAGACGGTGCAGATGGCCGACCTGAACGGCGACGGTCTGGATGAATACCTGGTGTTTGCCAAGGGCGCTACGGAAAAGCCCCTGCAGGTGCTGATTTTCCAGCAGGACGAAACGGGAAAGTGCCGAACTCTGGATACCATCGGCTTCAACGGTCAGGCCTTTGACCAGGTGGAATATATGGAATTCGACGATGAGCCGGGTCTTGAGCTGGCGGTGGGCATTCAGGTCAGCGACCGGGTGCTCCGGAATGTGGCGGTGTACAGCTTCCGCAGCGGCCGCGCGGAGCTGCTGCTGCTGAACAGCTACAGCAAAATGCTTTCCTGTCAGCTCAGCGGCGACAAGAGCGAGCTGATGGTTCTGCGCCCCGGGGAGGAGGAAACCCAGCGGGGCATGGCCGTGCTCTACGGCTACGAAAGCGGCCAGATTGTCCGCTCTGTGGAGACGGAGCTGTCCGAGCATACCTCCCGGATCCGTCGGATCACCACCGGCAGGCTCCAGGACGGCAATAACGCGGTGTTCGTCACCAGCTCCTCCGAGGACAACACCATTGTGACGGATGTTTTTGCCATGCGGCAGGGGGTGTTTACCAATATCTCCTATTCCGCCGAGTCGGATACCAGCGTGGGAACGCTTCTGAACTACTATGTCTATGCCGAGGACATCGACTCTGACGGGGTGCTGGAGCTGCCCAGTCTGGTGGCCATGAAGGCGGTGACCAGCTGGCGGGACGGCGACCAGAAATTTCTGCTTCGCTGGTATTCCATGGACTCCGACGGCTGGGAGATCGATAAGCTCTACACCTTCCATAATTACCCCGGCGGCTGGTATCTGCCCCTGAGCAGTGCCTGGGCCAGCCGGGTGACGGTGGAGCAGAGCCAGGGGGAATTCCGGTTCCTTCTGTGGGATGAATCCTACAAGAAGACCCAGCCCCTCTTTACGGTCTTCGTCTTTACCGGCACCGACCGGGATGAGCTGGCGGTGGCTCAAGGGCGGTTCGTGCTGAACCGGGCGGAAGGGGTCGCCTATGCGGCTCGGCTGGAGACGGGTGCGCCGGAGTATGGCATTACGGAAAACAGCCTGATCGAGGGCTTCCGTCTGATCCGTCAGGACTGGCAGACAGACGAAACTTGAAAAGAGGTAGCATATGAAAAAAGTTCTGATTATGGAAGACGAGCTGAATATCCGCAGTTTTGTGGTTATCAACCTGAAGCGGGCGGGCTATGATGTGATCGAGGCCGGGGACGGCCAGCAGGCTCTGGATGCCATCGCCGCCAATCCCGACGTGGGCGTGGCCATCCTGGACATCATGGTGCCCGGAGATATGGATGGCTTCGAGGTCTGCCGTCGGATTCGGGCGACAAACAAGCAGATGGGCGTGATCATGCTCACCGCCCGCACCCAGGAGATGGACAAGGTAACAGGCCTTATGACCGGCGCCGACGACTATGTGACAAAGCCCTTCTCCCCGGCGGAGCTGACCGCCCGGATTGACGCGCTCTATCGCCGGATCGGCGGAGACACCAACGCCAGCTCCGAGCTTCTGACCCAGGGACCCTTCGTCATGAACACCCGGAATCACACTCTGGAGAAGAACGGCAATCGAATCCGGTTGACCCAGGTGGAGTACGCCATTCTGAAGCTCTTCATGCAGAATCCAGGCCGCGCCCTGTCCCGGGAGGATATTATGTCCGCGGTCTGGGGTCGGGACTACGAGGGCGAGCTGAAGATCGTGGATGTGAATATCCGCCGCCTGCGGATCAAGATTGAGGACGACACTGCCAACCCTACCTATATCACCACCGTCTGGGGTCTGGGCTATAAGTGGGGCGCGTAAGGGGTGAAGGATTTCAAATCGATGGTCAACATCGGCGGTCTGCGCAAGCGGTGGCTTCTGAACACCGCCAGCGTGGTCATGGCTCTGGGACTGGTGTGCGTCATGGCGATTACCGCCGCCTTCGCCGCCTACTACTACTCCAATATGGAGTCGGATCTGAAGCACCGAGCCAAATCCACCACGGATTTTTTTGCCGCCTATATTGACCAGACCTACAACGAATACTACCAGTCCTGCATTACCTACACCCAGACCTTTGACGACAAGGACACCATTGAGCTGCAATTCATTAACCGGGAGGGGAGTCTGATCGCCTCCTCCTACGGCCAGTGGGCAGGGAAAAGTCCGGACACTCCGGAAATTGCCAGGGCACTGGAAAGCCGCTCCGCCGAGCCGTTTCTGGGCAAGGACGGGGATACCGGTGAGCGGATCATGGCGGTGTCCAGTCCGGTGATCTACAGCAATGGCGAGATCATCGGCGTGCTGCGCTACGTCACCTCCACCCGGAAGGTGGATGCCCAGATTCTGCAGGTTGCCCTGGTCAGTGCCACGGTGCTGACCCTGGTCATGGCCGTGGTGCTGGTGAGCAGCAATATCTATCTGCGCTCGGTCATGAACCCCGTGGCGGAGATCACCGAGAAGGCTCAGCGGATCGCCGCGGGCAGCTACGGCGTGCAGATCAAGACCCCCTACCGGGACGAAATCGGCACGCTGGCCGACACCATCAACGAAATGTCCAGCAAAATCGCCCAGAATGAGAAGATGCAGGCGGAGTTTATCTCTCAGCTGTCTCATGAGCTGCGCACGCCGCTGACCGTCATCAACGGCTGGAGCGAGACGCTGCTTGCCGATGAAAACATGGACGCGGACACCCGCCAGGGCCTGAAGATCATCTCCAGCGAGGCAAAGCGGCTGACGGAAATGGTTATGGATCTGCTGGACTTTACCCGGATGCAGGACGGCCGGATGACCCTGGCGGTGGAAATGACCGATTTGCGGTCTGAGTATGAGGACACGGTGTTCATGTATGGCAGCCGACTGGCTCAGGACGGCATTGAGCTTGTCTACAAGGAAAGCGACGAGGACATTCCGGAAATTCCCTGCGATCCCCAGCGGATGCGGCAGGTGTTCCTGAACATCCTGGACAACGCGGCCAAGCACGGCGGCTCCGGCAAGCGGATCGAGACCTCCATGCACTATGAGGACGACCAGGTGGTCGTCCGGATCCGGGACTTCGGCCCGGGGATTCCGGAGGACGAGCTTCCTCTGGTGAAGAAGAAATTTTACAAGGGCAGCTCCAGCGTCCGGGGCACCGGCATCGGCCTTGCGGTCTGCGATGAGATCGTGGAGATGCACGGCGGTACCCTGACCCTGGAAAACGCGGAGGGCGGCGGCACGCTGGTGACGGTTCGCCTGCCCGGTGCCCACTAAGGAGAAACCATGTCACAGGAAAAATTCAAAACCACCATCGGCGGCCAGGCTCTCATCGAGGGCATTATGATGCGGGGGCCGGACAAGGATGCCATTGTGGTGCGCACCAAGGACGGCCTGCACACCGAAACCATGCCCCGGAAGAAAAATCCCCCCAAATCCTGGAAGAACCTGCCCTTTATCCGGGGTGTTTTCAACTTTTTCGATGCCCAGGTAGTGGGCATTAAGGCTCTGCTCCGCTCGGCGGACTTAGCCCCGGAGGAAATGCAGGAGGAGCCCTCCAAGTTTGACCGCTGGCTGGAAAAGAAGCTGGGCAGCGAAACCTTCCAGAAGGCCATCGTGGGCATTGCCATGTTTATGGGCCTGGGACTGTCCGTTGTGCTGTTCTTCCTGCTTCCCATGGTCATCGGCGGCTTTTTCGACCGGTGGATCAGGAGCAATCTGGGGGTGAACCTCATTGAGGGTGTCATCCGGATGGTGATTTTCCTTACCTATATGCTGCTGATTTCCCGGATGGAGGAAATGCGCCGGGTGTTTTCCTACCATGGCGCGGAGCATAAAACCATCCGCTGCTATGAGGCGGGGCTGCCCCTGACGGTGGAAAACGTCCGGATTCAGACCCGGCTCCACCCCCGCTGCGGTACCAGCTTTTTGCTGGTGGTCATGGTCATCTCCATCCTGGTGTTTTCCGTGGCTTCCTCCGCGCTTTTAGCGGCGGTGCCTGCCCTGGAGACCATCCGGGGTACCTTCGGCTACCGGCTGCTGATGATCGTGTTCAAGCTGCTGCTTTTGCCTTTGGTTGTGGGCATCACCTATGAAATCAACCGCTGGGCAGGACGGCACGACAACGGCTTTACGAAAATTCTCACCGCTCCCGGCATGTGGCTCCAGCACTTCACCACCAACGAGCCGGACGACTCCATGATCCAGGTGGGCATTGCCGCCCTGGAGGCGGTGCTGCCGGAGCGGGAGGGCGCGGATCGATGGTAAAAACCTACGGCGACCTGTACCAGGACACACGCCGGGCATTGGCGAACCAGGCTTCGCCCCAGGATCCCGGGGTGCTGGCAAGGCTCCTGGTGTGCCAGGCCTCCGGCAAGACCCAGGCTCAGCTTCTGGCAGACCGGGACTTATACGCCGGAGAAAGAATCGTGGCGCAGGTGGAAGCGAACCTGCGCAGGCTGCTGGCGGACGAACCCATCGCCTATGTGCTGGGTCAGTGGGAATTCTATGGCCTTCCCATGCTGGTGTCTCCCAAGGTGCTGATCCCCAGAGACGACACCTGCGCCCTGGCGGAGCTTGCCGTCAAGCAGGCTCTGTTTCTGGAGAAAGACCCTCGGATTCTGGATTTATGCTGCGGAAGCGGCTGCATCGGGCTGGCCATTGCCAGCCGGGTGAAGGACGCGAGAGTGACCCTGGCGGACGTGAGCCAGGAAGCCCTGTCCGTGGCCAAGGAAAATACGGTGCTGAACAAGCTCACCGGCCGGGTGCGCTGCGTTCAGGCCGATGCCAGAAAGCCGGTCAGCGGTTTTTTGGGAAAATTCGACCTGATCGTCTCCAATCCCCCCTATATCAGTGCCCATGACATGGAGGAGCTTCCCGCCAGCGTCCGGGAGTACGAACCCCATCTGGCTCTTTACGGCGGGGAGGACGGCCTGAATTTTTACCGGGACATTGCCGCCCATTTCCGCGCGGCTCTGAAGCCCGGAGGCTTCCTGTGCTTTGAGTTCGGCGACGGGCAGGGCGGCGACGTGTGCGAAATCTTAGAAGAAAACGGCTATACCATCCTGGAACGAACCAGAGATTATAACGATAGAGAACGCTCCGTGCTTGCGCGGTACGGCAGGAAGGAAGATTGATTATGGCAACGAAAAAGACAGTTTATGAAGCCCCCACCCCCGCTTCCGATAAGAAGAAGGCACTGCAGACGGCTCTGGCCCAGATCGACAAGAGCTTCGGCAAGGGCACGGTCATGCGTCTGGGCGACCGGCCGGAAATGAATGTGGAGGCCATTCCCACCGGCTCCTTGGCTCTGGATGCCGCGCTGGGTATCGGCGGCGTGCCCAAGGGCAGAATCATCGAGATTTACGGTCCTGAGTCTTCCGGCAAGACCACCCTGGCTCTGCACATTCTGGCGGAAGCCCAGAAGCGGGGGGGCGAGGTAGCCTTCGTGGACGCGGAGCACGCCCTTGACCCGGTTTATGCCGCGGCTCTGGGCGTGGATACGGACAATCTGCTGGTTTCCCAGCCGGACACCGGCGAGCAGGCTCTGGAGATCACCGATGCGCTGGTGCGCTCCGGTGCCATTGACGCGGTGGTAGTGGACTCCGTGGCGGCTCTGGTTCCCAAGCAGGAAATTGAGGGCGAAATGGGCGATACCTTCGTGGGTCTTCAGGCCCGGCTCATGTCCCAGGCTCTGCGGAAGCTGGCCGGCACCATTGCCAAGACCAACTGCGTGGTCATCTTCATCAACCAGCTGCGCATGAAGATCGGCGTCATGTACGGCAACCCCGAAACCACCACCGGCGGCAACGCCCTGAAGTTCTATTCCTCCGTCCGTCTGGATGTGCGCCGGATCGAGACCATCAAGGAAGGCGGCAACGTCATCGGCAACAAGACCCGGGTGAAGGTGGTCAAGAACAAGGTGGCTCCGCCCTTCCGGGAAGCGGTGTTTGAGATTCTCTATGGCCAGGGCATCTCCAAGTGGGGCGAGCTGGTGGATCTGGCGGTTCAGATGGACATTGTTCAGAAGAGCGGCAGCTGGTTCTCCATGGGCGACGAGCGGATCGGCCAGGGTGCCAATTCCGTGAAGGATTACCTGATGAACAACCCGGACATTGCCGAGAAGGTGGAGGCACAGGTTCGGGAGAACCTGTGGAAGCTGAACGCCGGTGCGCCCAAGGCTCCGGCCAAGCCCGCCGACAAGGCGGTAGCCGTCACCGCCGACGACTTCAACGATGAGGATTGAGCAGCTGCGCAACGCCCCTGACCGGGCGGGACGCTACTGGGTCACCTTTTCCGACGGAACCCGGCTGGGGCTTTATCGGCAGACGGTGGAGGATTTTGGCCTTTACCCCGGCAAGGAGCTGGAGGAAGCGGAGCTGACGCGCCTTCAGGAGGCCGCCGGGCAGATGTCCGCCAGAATGCGGGCGGTGCGGATCGTGTCCGCCTCCAGCGTGTCCCGGAAGGACTTAGAGCAGCGTCTTGTGCGCAAGGGCGAGAATCCGGAGCAGGCCAGAGCCGCGGTACAGTGGATGGAAGACCTCCATCTGGTGGACGACCGGGCCACCGCCGAGCAGGTGGTGCATTCCTGCGTCGCCAAGGGCTACGGCTTGGCCAGAGCCAGGCAGGCTCTTTACGAAAAGCGGATTCCCAAGGCCTATTGGGAGGAAGCCCTGGCGGATTACCCAGACCAGGAAGCGAAAATCGAGCAGTTTCTCCGCACCCGTCTGGACGGGGATTCCGATGAAAAGCAAATCAAACGGGCTATCGATGCCCTGCTTCGCCGGGGTCACAGCTATGGCACGGTGAAGCGGGTGCTGAATACCCTGTCCTTCGACTGCGAGGACATATTTGAGGATTGAAAGATATGGCAAAAATTGGATTCATTTCCCTTGGCTGTGCCAAGAATCAGGTGGACTGCGAGCGGATGATGTACCGGGTGAGAGAAGCCGGGCACACCGTCAAGGAGGACATCGTAGGCAGCGACGTGGTGGTCATCAACACCTGCGGCTTTATCGATTCGGCCAAAACCGAAGCCATCGACTATATTCTGCAAACCGCCGCCCTGAAGGAGCAGGGGCTTGTGGGCAAAATTCTGGTAACGGGCTGCCTGTCCCAGCGGTATCAGGGGGACATTCAGAAGGAGCTGCCTGAGGTGGACGGCGTTCTGGGCACCGGCAGCTACACGGAGATCGTCCCCGCCATCGAGGCTCTTCTGGACGAGAAGGAAGTGGCGGACTACGGCTCCATCGATGCGCCGGAGCAGGAGACCGGGCGCATCGTCACCACCCCGGAGCACTACGCCTTTATCAAAATCGCCGAAGGCTGCAACAACCGCTGCGCCTTCTGCATCATCCCCTACCTGCGGGGCCGGTACCGCAGCCGCCAGCTGGACGACGTGCTCTACGAAGCCCGGATGTTGGCAGACAGCGGCGTGAAGGAGCTGATCGTGGTGGCTCAGGATACCAGCCGCTATGGCACGGATTTCCCGGAGCACAAGCGGCTGTTGGCTACCCTTTTGCGTCAGCTTTGCAAAATCGACGGTCTTCACTGGATCCGGGTTCACTACGTCTACCCGGACGAAATTGACGACGAGCTCATCGACGTGATCGCCACGGAGTCGAAGATCGTCAAGTACCTGGACATTCCCCTGCAGCACTGCAACAGCGAGATTCTCAAGCGCATGAACCGCCGGGGCGACGGTCCCTTCATCAAGGCGCTGCTTGCGAAGCTCCGGGCACGGATTCCCGGCCTGGTCATCCGCACCAGCCTGATCACCGGCCTGCCCGGGGAAGGGGAGGCGGAGTTCCAGGAGCTTTGCGATTTCCTCCGGGAAACCAGGATGGAGCGGGTAGGTGCCTTCGCCTTCTCCCCGGAGGAGGGAACCCCCGCCGCGAAGATGGAATTTGTGGATACGGAAACCGCTCAGCAGCGGGCGCAGACCGTCGAGATGATCCAGTCCGAAATTATGGATGAATGGAACGCCTCCATGATCGGCAAAACCCTGGAGGTGCTGGTGGACGGCTACGACGAGGAAAATGAGCAGTTCTACGGCCGCAGCTACGCCGATTCGCCCGACATTGACGGCCGGGTCTGGATCGCGACCGACGAGCCGGTTGCCATCGGCGATTTTGTTTGGGTAGAAATTGACGGCAGCCTGGACGGCGACCTGTCCGGCTATGTGGTGGAGGAGGCGGAAGCATGACGACGGCAAGCAAAATTACCCTGTCCCGGGTGCTGATGATCCCGGTGTATCTTGTGACCATGTACTTATCCGGCGGCGAAAGCAACGCGTGGATGTATGTGTCCCTGGCGATTTTTATCATTGCCAGTCTGACGGATTTTGTGGACGGCTATATCGCCCGGCATTATCACCAGGTGACGGATTTCGGGAAATTTCTCGACCCCCTGGCGGACAAGCTTCTGACCATCGCCGCCATGTGCGTGTTCTGCCAGTGGGGCGTGTTCCCGGCCTGGGCGCTGATGATCGTCCTGACCCGGGAGTTCGGCGTTACCGGCCTGCGGCTCATTGCCGTCCAGAAGGGCACGGTTATCGCCGCCGGCTGGAGCGGCAAGGTGAAGACTGCCAGCACCATGGTGGGTCTGTGCCTGATGATGGCTCTGCCCGGCATCCCAATGCTGAGCTTCGTGGTCATCGGCGTCATCGTCGTCACCACCGTGTACTCCGGCGCGGAGTACTTCATCCAGAACTGGAAGTGCCTTTGGGACTAAGTTCCAAGAGAAAAAACGAAGAAGCGGAAGGGAAATTCTCCCTTCCGCTTCTTCGTTTTTTGGCTTCTGCCCGTGCTTCCACCGCAGACGGAGCATTCATGCCAGCCCTTATCATTTGAAATACAAGGAGGAGAAGCTATGAGCATCTATGGTTATATTCGCGTATCCAGCAAGGATCAAAATGAGGATCGGCAGTTGATCGCCCTGTATGACAAGGGCGTAGAAGATCATTTTATTTATATGGATAAGGTTTCGGGAAAAGACTTCGAACGTCCTCAGTATAAAGAATTAGTGAAAAAATTGAAGCCGGGCGATTTGCTCTACATTCAGAGCATCGACCGGCTGGGACGCAACTATGAAGAGGTGCAGAATCAGTGGCGCATTCTGACCAAAGAGAAAAATGTAGATATTTGCGTGATCGATATGCCTTTGCTGGATACCCGGCAGGACAAGGACTTAATGGGAACATTCATTGCTGACCTTGTACTGCAAATCTTGTCTTTCGTAGCGCAGAACGAACGAGATTTTATCCGTAAGCGACAGGCCGAGGGTATCGCCGCCGCGAAGGCGAAAGGCGTTAAATTCGGAAGGCCGCCGCGCCAGTTGCCAGATAACTTCTACGAAGTGCGAAAAGCGTGGCGCACGAAAAAACTGCCGCTGAAACAAGCGGCGGCAGCTTGCAACATGCCTGTCGGCACTTTCTACAGTAAGGCTACCAAGCTTGAAACCACAGAGAAGCAAAGCACACCGTAAATTTGAGAATGTGTACTTTTATGAATCTCAATGTAGGTAACTACCACCAACATTATACTCGCAAAAAGTGGAGATTTCAACTATATTCTTCAAGAATTATTTTTACTATTCTGTTACTTCCAATAAGTACACAATTGAAAACAAAAGGGAGGCTAAGTTATGACGGCAATCGCTTCGATTATCAAATACGAAGGCGATAACAGCACTTTCATCTGGAAGCACCCATGCGAGGACTTCAACACATCGTCTCAGCTGATTGTCCACGAATCGCAGGAAGCAATTTTGTTCCTGAATGGGCAGGCACTTGATTTGTTTGGGCCGGGACGACACACCTTGGAAACGGAGAATATCCCTATCCTGCGCCATCTGATCAATATCCCAACGGGCGGCGAAAGTGCATTCCATTGTGAAATCTATTTCATAAACAAAACGGAACAAATGGCGATTCGCTGGGGAACGGATAGCAAGGTGCAGTATGTAGAGCCTACATACAAGTTCCCGCTTTCCATCGGCGCAAGTGGTGAAATGTCTCTCTGCGTAGATGATTCCCGCAAATTGCTGGTCAAATTAGTCGGCACGGAGCGGGTTCTGGATCGTCATCAGCTGACGGCCTACTTCCGCAGCATCCTGATGACCAAGGTAAAAACCTACATTGCGCAGACAATGCGGGCCAATGCTATCAACATTTTTGAAATCGACGAGAGCCTGGAGAGCTTTTCAGCAGACATCCAGAAGCGGCTGATCCCGGATTTCCTGGATTACGGCGTGCAGCTCAAACGCTTCTATGTCACTACGGTGGTGAAGCCGGATGGTGATTCACAGTATGAAAAATTCAAGGAGCTGCATTTCCGCCAGTATGCGGATATTGCGGAGGCAAGGCTGAAGCAGCAGACCGACGTGATCTATGCCCAGACCGAAGCGCAGAAAGTTGTTATTGATTCTCAGGCACAGGCAACGAAGCGAATGCAGGAGGGCTACACCTACCAGCAGGAGCGTGGATTCGATGTTGCGCAGGATGCGGCGCGCAACAAGGCCGTTGGACAGTTTTCTAATATGGGAATTGGTTTGGGCATGATGACCGGAGTCGGCGGCACAGTTGGCAGCATGGTCGGCGGAGCTGTGTCTGACGCGTTTGCGGGAATTACGGCGCAACCACAAGCGACAGCAAATCGCTTTTGTGACCAATGCGGAGCTGAATTGACGCAGGGTGCTGCATTCTGCGATGAGTGCGGTGCGCCGCAGACAACTCCTGACACCTGCGCAAGATGTGGCTTTAAGTTCATCAAACCTGGCAAGTTCTGCCCCAAGTGCGGCACAAAGAGGGAGGGCTGATGATGAAAAAGAACAGTACAAAGGGCTACGCCATCCTCAGCATCCTGTTTATCCTGGTCAGCGTCATTGCGTTTGCTGTCCCCGTGACAAAAACCGCGGCTTTTTGGATTTCCTATGTATTTACGGCCATTGCGCTTGCCGCCCAGGTTATCATTTGGAACGCAGCCCTTGGACGTGCTGAATCCATGAAAAGCAAGTTTCTCGGCTTCCCGGTTGTTCATATCGGCAGGGTATACTTTGTAATTCAGCTCATTGCTTTCGCTGTATTCCTGTCCATCCCCACACTTCCAATTTGGAGCGCGGTCGTTGCCTGCGCAGTGATCGCGGGCGTATCCGCCGTGTGCATGATTGCTTCCGATGCCGGGCGCGGCGAGATCGAGCAGGTGTCTGCAAAGGTGCAGAAAAAGGTTTTCTATATCAGGCAGCTGCAAGTGGATATTGAAATTCTTGCCGAGGCAGAAAAAGATGATGCGACGAAATCTGCGTTGATGCAGTTGGCGGAAAAAATCCGCTATTCCGATCCCATGAGTGACGAGCAGTTGTCGGAGATTGAAGATCGAATCACGGAGAAAATCGCTGAACTGAAATCCTTTGCGGATAAAGTGAAAACTATTAACGAGCTTAATTCGCTTTTAGACGAGCGAAATAGAAAAATCAAAATTTTGAAATAATTGGAGGAAGCAAAAAATGAAGCAGCTAACTTGTGAAATGTGTGGGAGTACAGACTTGATTAAAGACGGCGGAGTGTTTGTTTGCCAGTCTTGTGGGACAAAGTATTCTACAGAGGAAGCTAAAAAACTGATGATTGAGGGAACTGTTGATGTAAGTGGCAGTACTGTTAAGGTGGATACCTCCGAGGAACTTAATAACCTTTATGAAATTGCCAGAAGAGCAGGGAAAAATAATGACTGTGAGAGCGCAGCGAAATACTACGATAAGATTTTGCAGAAAGACCCCAACAGCTGGGAAGCGGCGTTCTATTCTGTTTTTTATCGTTCACTGAATTGCAGAATAATTCAAATTGCCCCAGCGGCTAAATCAATCCGGAACTGTATTGAAAGCGTTATGCTCTTAATTGCACAACATATCGATGATGACCAGAAGAAAAAGGAGGCATGCATGCAAATCGCCAAGAGTTGCATTGCAGGCGCTGAGACATTCTTCTCTGCATCTAAAGATGCATATGATTCTGTCAAAAGAAATTCTTCTTATGAATCGCCCGTTTACAAAAGCGCGGTGTCCGATTTCTTTGAGCGCGCAGATGCATGTGCTGCACTTTCACGCTATTTAGGCGGTTCTCTCCTTATTATGCTTCCCGATGATGAAGATATAAAGGGAATTGCGCTTATTGCTTTGAAAAACGCAAATGAATACTATTACAAGATGTATACAGGGCTGTACCCAAGTTGGCAGAATTTTATATTTGATAAGCTGAAGCCAATGTGTAGCTATGCAACAAAAATTATCAATGAGCATTATGAAATTAATTATTCAGACCCATTTTCGTCTATCACAAAACCTTCTACCACTTCATCATCAGGAACTGGTGGTTGCTATGTAGCTACTGCAATCTATGGTTCTTACGATTGTCCGCAGGTTTGGACACTACGGCGTTTCCGTGATTATACACTTGCAGAAACTTGGTATGGTCGTGCATTTATTCGCACCTATTACGCAATCAGTCCTACTCTCGTGAAATGGTTTGGTCATACCGATTGGTTCAAAAAAATGTGGAAGGGGAAGCTCGACCGCATGGTTGCCAATCTGAACGCTAAGGGCGTTGAAGATACACCTTATGTAGATTGGGAGTGGTGAGTATGGTTGGAGATTATCAAGTGTGCATTGATGAAGCGACAGCATTTCTGAATGTGGCAAAATTATGCACTGATGATATCAGTGGTTTCCTGCTTGGGAAAATGTATCCATTTGTAGTTAATGTGAGTTTTTCATGTGAGCTATTTATTAAAGCAATTATGATCAAGCAATCACCTACCCAGGAATTTAGTCGAGGGCATGATCTGGGCCAACTCTTTAACACACTTGATGATAAAGATAAAGCAGCAATCAGATCGGCATATAAGGAAAAGTGCAGCAAGCCATTGGATGAATTGCTGGATGAATCCAGTAAAGCCTTTAAGGATTGGAGATATGCTTTAGAAAAAGGCGTTTCAATTTGTGTGACTGGAATCATAGCCTTTGCTGAAGCACTACAAGAGTACAACAAGGCAATGGAATGAGTAGAAAGCCCACACAACTGATACGGCGCACCTCCATACTTTTCTGACATGAGTATATGCGTCCTGCGGAGACTACCGCCCGGGCAGTGGAATGTCCGGGCGGTCTTTTACTTTGTTCCCAGTTGCCCATTGCCCAGACCTATCTGGAGAAGGACATTGCCGATCTGCTGGCAGATTGCAGTACGGAGGAAAAGCGGATGATTCGTGACATCATTGCCGCAACCAAGGAAACCCTTCGTAGGCACCGATAAGGCCACGGCAGATGCCAACGCAATCCGGATTTGCATTTTCTCCCGCTTTGCGTTATAATGGCACGGGTGCAGGCCATGCCTGCCATCCGGTTCTTATTTTTAATTTACAGGAGACACAACATGATCGATAAGGAAATCGGCGAGATTCGGCGGCATATGCGCCGGGATCGCAGCAATATGACGGCCATTTTCGGCTGCTACGTCAACGAGAACAAGGAGATTATCTCCGAGTTCCGCCAGTCCACGGGTATGATGCCGGAAAATGAATCCGACAAGTATTTTGCTCTTCTCCGGCGGACACTCTCTGGTGCCATTGGCAGAAATCTCATTGACATCACCTTCAAAACCAGCCAGGTGGCTTCCTCTCCGGAGCACAAGCTGCTGATGGATTTGCGCTCCAGCAAGCTGGAGGACGAGGAGCTTCGGGGAGAATTTTTCAGAAAAATCATCGATGCTTTGGTAATTGAGGGGAATTATCTGATTCTCATTGGATATGACGCCTACGATGTGCCCTTCAAGTCCCGGGACGACGCCTTCCAGAAGGACAACTCCGACGAAACCTATTCCTTCCTGCTGTGCGCCATCTGCCCGGTGAAGCAGACCAAGGCCAACCTGCACTATGTCCCTGAGGAAAAGACGTTCCACGACGGGGCTATGAACCAGATGGTGGGTGCTCCGGCTCTGGGCTTCCTGTTCCCGGCCTTCGACAACCGCTCCACCAACATCTACAATGCCCTGTACTACACCCACGACGTGAAAACCGGCCAGGACGCTCTCATCGAGGCCCTGTTCAACACCCCGGCTCCCCAGCCCGCAGAGGAGCAGAAGCACATCTTCGAGGCTCTGCTCACCACCTCCCTGGGGGAGGAATGCAGCCTGGACGTGGTGCAGACCGTCCACGACCAGCTCCGGGAGCGGATCGCCCTGCACAAGGAGGCCAAGGTTCCGGAACCTCTGATGATTGCCAAGGCGGACGTGAAGGAGGTGCTGGCGGCCTGCGGGGTCAGTGAAGAACACCTGTCCAAGTTCAGCGTGGACTACGATGAGGCCTTCGGATTCGAGGCTGACCTGCATCCCAAGAACATCATCGATGACAAGCATTTTGAGGTGAAGACCCCGGATGTGGTCATCAAGGTTGACCCCACCCGCAGCGACCTGGTGGAGACCAGGATTATCGGCGGGGTCAAGTACATCATGATCTGTGCCGATGAGGCGGTGGAGGTCAACGGGGTGAATATCACCATCCCCGATGAAAAAACGGAATAAGTAACCCGCATATCCCAATAAACTGCCCATAGCGATCTGGAAGATTCAGACACGGTTCCGGCGATGCGGCCAGGGGGTACTTAGGGGGGCGGCTTTTCGGCAGCGCCCTTTCGTAACCGATGATGAAATCGTCTGCGGTTATCAACGGATCTTTTGCCCCGACTGTGCAGCTTGAAAAACTTGAGATACATATAGTATTCCGGCGTTTTTCAAGTTTTCATTCGTGCCAAAATCTCTCGCCGATAACGCTTGCCGATTTCATCGTCGGTTACTTAAGCCCGCTTACTTCTCAATGTTCTTGCCGGGACAAGAACATTGCCCCCGGAGGAACCAGAACCGAAAGCTTCCAGAAGGCTGATAGTGATTGGAAGGCCTACATTTTTACAAAAAAAGAGGCTGTCGCAAGCATTTTGCGGCAGCCTCTTTTTTGCGAAAAACACACATAACCTTCCGGGTTTTGGCAATACTACCTCCTGAAAAGGCGGTGGTGTGATTTGGAAGAATTCTTCTGCAAAACGAGGATTCTCGCGGGAGCCGGGGCGGTTTCGGCTCTTTCCTCCCTGGGAAAAAAGCGGCTGTTTCTGGTGGCGGATCCCTTTTTTGTGAAAAACGGCACGGCGAAGCGGATCGTGGAGCTGTCCCGATGTGAAAGCTCGGAAATTTTCGACAAAATCCAGCCGGATCCTACGGTGGAGCTGGCGGCGGAGGGTACCGCCCGGCTCCGAGCCTTCGCCCCCGATCTGCTGGTGGCTCTGGGGGGCGGCAGTGCCATGGACTGCGCTAAGGCCATGGCCTATTTTGCCAAGGGGGACTGCCCGGTGGCTGCCATTCCCACCACCTCCGGCTCCGGCTCGGAGGTGACGGATTTTGCCATCCTGACCCACGACCGGGTGAAGCACCCCCTGGTGGACAGCCGGATGCGGCCTGACATTGCCATTCTCGACAGCGATCTGCTGACGGCTCTGCCTCCGGGGCTGATCGCGGAAACCGGCTTTGACGTGCTGACCCACGCGGCGGAAAGCTACGTTGCCAAAAACGCCGGGGCCATTACGGACTTGTACGCCCGGGAGGCCTTCTCCGTAGCCTTCGGCAACCTGCCCGCTTCTTTTGCCGGGAATACGGCGGTGCGGCTGAAGGTGCATCTGGCGTCCACCATGGCAGGCATGGCCTTTACCCAGGCGGGGCTTGGGCTGTGCCACGCCATGTCCCACAGCCTGGGCGGCATGTTCCACGTCCCCCACGGACGGCTGAACGCGGTGCTGCTGCCTGCGGTCATCGGCTGCAACGCCCATGTGGCGGGAAAAAAGTACGCGGAGCTGGCTCGTGCGGCGGGGATCGGGGGCAGCGCGGATACCATCGCCATCCGGAACCTGAAAAACGGCCTGTGCCGTCTGCGCCGGGAGCTGAATTTGCCGGAGACCCTTCTGCAGGCGGGCATCGATCCCAGAAGCGTCTGGCGGCAGGCCGGGGAGCTGGTGGAGGCGACCCTGAAGGATCCCTGCTGCGACACCAACCCCATGCGCGTGGAGGGCTTCCTGGTGCGCCGGATCCTGGAAGAGGTGACGGGTCATGTCTGAGAGCCTTCTGAGCGTGGGTCTGGACGTGGGCACCACCTCCACCCAGCTGGTGGTTTCCCGACTGAAGGTAGAAAACCGAGCCTCGGCCTTCACTGTGCCGGAGCTTGCCATCACGAAGCGGGAAATTCTCTATGAAAGCCCGGTGTATTTTACGCCGCTTCTGGAGGAAAGCCATGTAAACGGAGGAAAAATCCGGGAAATTGTAGAAGAAGAGTACCGGAAAGCGGGGATTTCCCGGGAGAAGGTGGACACCGGCGCCATCATCATCACCGGGGAAACCAGCCGGAAGGAAAACGCCCGGACGGTGCTGGAAGCCCTGTCCGACCTGGCGGGGGAGTTCGTGGTGGCTACCGCCGGGCCGGACTTAGAGAGCGTTCTGGCGGCCAAGGGAGCCGGGGCGGTGAGCGATTCCGGGGAAACGGGAAAAACCGTCCTGCATATGGATATCGGCGGGGGAACCAGCAATTTGGCTCTGATTCAGGACGGAAAAATCCGCAAAACCGGCTGCCTGAACGTAGGCGGACGGCTGGTGAAGCTGACGGACACCGGGGAAATCACCTATGTATCTCCGGTTTTGCAGGGTCTTTTCCCGAAAAGGCCTGGGGAAAAGACCACAAAAGAGGAAATTACCGCCCTGGCAGACACCCTGACCCGTGCCTTGGAAATGGCGGCGGGTCTTCGGGAACCAACGGCTCTTCTTGACCAGCTTCTGACGAAGGAAACCGGAGAAGTCTGGCAGCCGCCGAAAGAGCCGCTGGTGCTCTCCTTTTCCGGCGGGGTGGCGGACTGCATCGAAAGGGAGCGACCCTGGCTGGAATTTGGGGATATGGGTCCAATCCTGGGGCAAAGTATCCGGAAAAGCCGCCTGTGCCAGGGGCAGTACCGGCTGGGGGAGCAGACCATCCGTGCCACGGTCATTGGTGCCGGGTGCCACAGCACCCAGCTGTCCGGCAGCACGGTTTTCTGCCAGAATATTCGCTTTCCCATGAAAAACATCCCGGTTGCAGAGGAAAACCGGAGTCAGTTTGAAGGCTCCGTGATCCTGTCCGTTCCCGGCGAGGCTCCGCCCACCTATGAGCGGGTGCAGGCACTTGCCAGGGAACTGAGCCGGGGAAGCCCGGAGGAGGTGCTGGTCTGCCTGGAGGCGGATATGGCCAAGGCTCTGGGTCATGCCCTGTCGGCAAGGCTTCCGGAAAACGCCCGAATCCTGTGCATTGACCGGGTGCGGGCTTTGCCGGATACCTATCTGGACATCGGTACGCCGGTGGGCGGAGCCTTCCCGGTGGTGCTGAAAACCCTGGTGCTGGAAAGGAGCAGAACATGAATAAGCAGGATTTAACGCAGATGGTTGCTCAGATTCTGGAGGAAATGGGGCAGCCGCCCCAGGTGAAGGCCGGGGAGTACCATCCCACGGCTCCCCAGCCGGAGCCGAAGCCCACACCTTACGAAGACGGGGACTTTGTGCCGGATGTGACGGAGCTGGATTTGCGGAAGCTCTATCTGACGGAGGATCCGGAAAACGGGGAGAAATTCCGGAAAATGAAGGCACGCACCCCTGCCCGGCTGGGCAGCGGTAAGGCAGGACCCCGGTATAAAACGCTGACCATGCTGCGATTCCGAGCCGACCACGCGGCGGCTCAGGACGCGGTGTTTTCTCAGGTAAGCGAGGATTTCGCCCAGAAAAGCGGCATGGTGGAGGTGCAGACCCGGTGCCATGACAAGGACGAGTACCTGACCCGCCCGGACTATGGCCGGTGCTTTGACGCCGAAAATCAGCGGAAAATCCGCGCCGCCATTTCCGGTACTCCCCGGGTGCAGATCGTGGTGGGGGACGGCCTGTCCTCCGCGGCCATCGAGGCCAATGCCATGGACTGCCTTCAGGCTCTCCGGGAGGGGCTGAAGCTCAAGGGCATCGATCCGGGTACCCCCATTTTCGTCCGGTACTGCCGGGTAGGGGCGGGGGATGCCATCGGGGATGTGACCGGCTGTGAGCTGGTGTGCATGCTGGTAGGGGAGCGGCCGGGGCTGGTGACGGATAAGAGTATGTCCGCCTATATCACCTATCAGCCCAGAACCGGGGTATCGGAATCCGCCCGGACAGTGGTTTCCAACATCCACGCCCAGGGCACTCCCGCCGTGGAGGCCGGGGCGCATATTGCCGACCTGATCGACACGATTCTGAAGCGGAAGGTCTCCGGCGTAGGGCTGCATCTGGAGGCGGCCCAATGATCCCGGTGAAGGTTCTGGCGGTGCGGTATCTGGCCAATGCCAGCCCGGCTCTGTGCCGTGCTTTGGGTGCGCCGGCGGGGTATCCGGCGTTGGGTCTTCTCACCACCGACTGTGACGATGCCACCTATATCGCCCTGGACGCGGCCACGAAAGCCGCCGAGGTGGAGGTGGCCTACGGCAGAAGCTTCTACGCCGGAGCTTCCAACGCCTCCACCCCCAACGCCGGGGAGGTTATCGGCATTCTGGCGGCGAAGACTCCGGGGGCAGTGCGCAGCGGCATGGAGGCGGCTCTGTCCGAGCTGACCAGGGTGGGCTTTGAACTGACGCATAATGTGCCCTATCTTGCGCACACTGTGAGCAGCGCGGGCAGCTACCTTGCCAAGGAAGTGGGGGTGGAGCCGGGGTCGGCACTTGCTTACCTCATCGCCCCGCCGCTGGAAGGGATGTATGCCATGGACGCGGCTCTGAAGGCGGCGGAGGTTCGGCTTTGTAAGCTCTATGCCCCGCCCAGCCAGACGAATTTCGGCGGCGGGCTGCTGTCCGGCACCCAAAGTGCCTGCGATGCCGCCTGCGCTGCCTTTGCCGCCGCGGTGGAGGAAGTCGCGGCACAACCGATGGAAAGGATGTAACAAATGGATACGAATTCTCTGGGAATGATCGAAACGAAGGGGCTTGTAGGAGCCATCGAGGCGGCGGACGCCATGGTCAAGTCCGCCAACGTCCAGCTGGTGGGCAAGGAGCAGATCGGCGGCGGCCTGGTGACGGTGATGGTTCGGGGGGACGTGGGCGCGGTGAAGGCGGCCACGGATGCCGGTGCCGCCGCAGCGGAGAAGGTGGGAGAGCTGATCTCCGTCCACGTCATCGCCCGGCCTCACATGGAGGTGGATGCCATCCTGCCCAAGGGTCGGGGCGGTCAGGCACCTACCGCCGGTAAATAATGCTGTATGACGAGCAGGCCGTCCGGGCCAACATCCGCAACCGGGAGGGCAGGCGGGTCTACTACCTGGGCAAGGGCGACCAGCTGACAAGCGATGCCCGGGATTATCTGCGCCGGGAACGGATAGAAATCCTGCCTGGCTCCCAGGCAAGGCCGGAACGCTATCGGCTGTTATCCGGCGGCTTCGTAGAGGAAAAGCCGGAGCATATGACCCACCTGAACGCAGAAATTTTGGTGCCCAAAACCCACCCCAGAATCCGTTTTCGGGGGAAAATGGACACCCTGGAGGCAGAATTGATCCTCTGCCAGCAGATACCGGGGGCACCGGAGGGGGCACTGGGTGAAATCCTGGATTTCGCCCGGAAAATCCTTCGCTGTGACGTGCTGGAAGAGCCTTTGGGGCAGGACACCCTCTGCGGCCTGACCCAGGCCGAGCAGCGAAAGCGCAGCCACATGCCCCAGGATTCCTACGGCCAGCCCCATTTCATGCCCCAGGCCGCCGACGGCTCGGTGATCGCCGGGCTGAACCGGGTTCGGTGCTTTGCCCGCTCGGCGGAGCTGGAGGCGGTGGAGGCCTTTTCCGACCGGGAGGGGAACCTCATTCGGGAGGACATCCCCAAGGCTCTGAACCGGATGAGCAGTATGCTGTATCTTCTGATGATCCAGGAGAAAGGGAAGCTCTGATTAAATCGGCAAGAGCTGGGAGTGAGAGATTTTTCTTTAGCCGAAGGGTTCAAAAGCGGAGGAATACTTGATGTATTTCCCGCTTTTGAAGCCGCACGGATAGAGAAAAAGATCCGCTATCCAGCCGCAGACGATTTATTCAGAGTTTCCCTAAGCAAAATCGCACTAGAGCGGGGGCGGCTTGCCGCCCTCCGCTTCGGATAAGGATGAGGAATATGAAGCTGAAAACCACATTGCTGGGAAAAACCTATACATTCCGGGACGTAAAGCAGGTTCTGGCCAAGGCAAACGAGGAAAAAACCGGGGACAAGCTGGCAGGCCTGGCGGCGGAGACCGCCCAGGAGCGGGTAGCGGCCAAGGTGGTGCTCTCCGCCGTGACCCTGGGGCAGCTGCGGGAGAATCCCGCCGTTCCCTATGAGGCCGACGAAGTCACCCGGATCATTCAGGACGACGTAAACGAGCAGGTCTACCGGAACATCCGGGGCTGGACGGTGGCGGACTTCCGGGAGTGGCTCCTGGACGAGACCACCACCGGCCAGGACATCCGGCGAATCAGCCGGGGGCTGACCTCGGAAATGGTGGCGGCGGTGTGCAAGCTCATGGGCAATCTAGACCTTATCTACGCCGCAAATAAAATCACCGTCACCGCCCACTGCAATACCACCATCGGCCTGCCGGGTACCCTTTCCTGCCGCCTGCAGCCCAACCACACCACCGACGACCCGGAGGGCATTACCGCTTCTACGCTGGAGGGTCTGAGCTTCGGCGCGGGGGACGCGGTCATCGGCCTGAACCCGGTGACGGACAGCCCGGAGCAGGTAGGGCGGGTTCTGCGCCGGTTCCAGGAAATCCGGGAGCACTGGCAGATTCCTACCCAGATTTGCGTGCTGGCTCATGTCACCGCTCAGATGAAGGCCGTCCGGGCGGGCGCGCCCTGTGACCTGATCTTCCAGTCCATCGCCGGAAGCCAGAAGGGCAACGAGGCCTTCGGCTTCGACGCCGCCACATTGGAGGAGGCCCGGCAGCTGCTTCTGAAGGAGGGCACCGCCGAAGGCCCAAACGTCATGTACTTTGAAACCGGCCAAGGTTCGGAGCTGTCGTCCAACGCCCACCACGATACCGATCAGGTGACTATGGAGGCCCGGTGCTACGGCTTTGCCAAGCGGTTCCAGCCCTTCCTGGTCAACACCGTGGTGGGCTTCATCGGGCCGGAATACCTGTACGATGCCCGGCAGGTCACCCGGGCGGGGCTGGAGGATCACTTCATGGGCAAGCTCACGGGGATTTCCATGGGCTGCGACTGCTGCTATACCAACCACATGAAGGCCGACCAGAACGACATTGAAAATCTGGCGAGCCTTCTGACGCTGGCGGGCTGCAACTACTTTATGGGCATTCCTCATGGGGATGACATCATGCTCAACTACCAGACCACCGGCTTCCGGGAAACGGCGGCTCTGCGGGAGATCACCGGCAAGACCGCTATCCCGGAGTTTCAGCGGTGGCTGGAGAAAATGGGCTTTGTGGAAAACGGCAGGCTGACGAAGAAGGCAGGGGACGGCTCCAGCCTGCTGTTCTAAGGGAGGGTAACACATGGAACAGGATCAGGATTTGGCCGCCCGGCAGGAAGCAAGAACCCTTGCCCGGCAGGCGGAAAAGGCGCAGCACCTTCTGGCGGATTTTCCGCAGGAGAAGCTGGATGCCATCGTGGAGGCCATCGCCTCGGCGTTCTCCGCCCAGGCGGAGACTCTGGCGAAGAACGCCGTGGAGGAAACGGGCTTCGGCAATGTGCCGGACAAGATCACGAAGAATCGGTTTGCTTCCGAAACCGTCGCCAAGGCCGTCCGGGGTATGAAGACCGTGGGCCTTCTGCGAAAGAGCGGGAAGGATCGGGTCTGGGAAATCGGCGTACCGGTGGGGGTCATCGCCGCCATCGTCCCCAGCACCAACCCCACTTCTACCGTGTGCTATAAGGCCATGATCGCCCTGAAGGCGGGAAATCCCATCGTGTTTTCGCCTCACCCGAAGGCCGCCCGCTGCACCCTGGCGGCGGTGAAGACCGTCGCTCAGGCGGCGGAAAGTGCCGGAGCACCGGCGGGAAGCGTCCAGTGCCTGACGGTTCCGACACTTGCTGGCTGTCAGGAGCTGATGGGCGCGGAGCCTGTCCGGCTGATTCTCGCCACCGGCGGGCCTGGCATGGTGAAGGCGGCCTATTCCTCCGGCAAGCCCGCCATCGGCGTGGGAGCGGGAAACGGCCCTGCCTTCATTCACCACAGCGCGGATATCCGGCAGGCGCTCGCCAGAATCGCCCGGTCGAAGACCTTCGACAACGGCACGGTCTGCGCCTCCGAGCAGAGCATTATTGTGGAGCGCACCCTGGAAGATCAGGTAGTGGCGGAGGCAAAACAGCAGGGCTACTGCTTTCTGTCGCCGGAGGACGGGAAAAAGCTGGCGGCCATTCTCTTCCGCCCCGGTGGGACACTAAACCCGGAGGTAGTGGGAAAAACCGCTGTCCATCTGGCAAAGCTTGCGGGCATTTCCGTGCCGCCGGACACAAAAATCCTGGTAGCCAGGGAACGGGAAGTGGGCATCGCCTACCCCTATTCCATGGAAAAGCTCTGCCCGGTGCTGGGCTTCTATGTGATGGACAGCGAGGACGCGGTTCTGGCCAAATGTATGGAAATCCTGGATTTTGAGGGTCGGGGTCATACCTTCTCCATCCACGCGAGAGATGAAGCGGCCGTCCGGAAATTCGCGGAAAAAATCCCCGTGTCCCGTTTTCTCGTGAACACCCCGGCGGCTCTGGGGGGCATCGGGGCGGAGACGGGTCTGTTCCCGGCGTTGACCCTGGGCTGCGGGGCGGTGGGAGGAAGCGCTTCCTCCAATAACATTTCGCCGCTGGATCTCATCAACATCCGCCGGGTGGCCTGGGGCAGGGAAGAAGCCAAGCCGGAGGGGGTTCACAGCCCGGAGCTGGTGGAGCTGCTGGCACAGAAAATTCTGGAACGGCTGGAACACTAGGGAGGATGCGTATGGGTGAACAATTGCAAGAGCTTTCCCAGGCGGTAGCCGGGCGGCTGTTCGTGGAGCTGGAGGCCTCCGGGCGGCATGTCCACGTCACCGCCGCTCAGGCGCAGACCCTTTTCGGCCATGGCCTGACCCCGGAGCGGCCTCTGTCCCAGCCCGGGCAGTATCTGGCAAAGGAGCGGGTGACGGTGACGGGACCCAAGGGCAGCTTCCGCAATGTGGCCGTTTTAGGCCCTGAGCGGCAAGAAGCCCAGGTGGAGATTTCCCTTACCGACGGGAAAACCCTGGGCATTTCGCCGCCTGTGCGCCTGTCCGGGGACGTGGCGGACACGCCGGGGATTACCCTGGAAGGGGAGCGGGGGCAGGTCGTCCTTTCCCAGGGGGTCATTGCCGCGAAACGTCATGTCCACCTGACCCCGGAGGACGCAAAGCGATTTGGCGTGAAAAACGGCCAGAATGTGCGCCTTCAGACCTACACCGCCCGGCCGGTGATCTTTGAAGACCTGGCCGTCCGGGTCAGTCCGGAGTTTGCCAGCTTCGTGCATCTGGATTACGACGAAGCCAACGCCTGCGGCTTTCAAAAGGGAGACTTAGGGAGGCTGCTCCCATGACCCGGGCGCTGCTGGTGGGGCGGGAGCCGCCCCTGGACTTGGGCTACGAATATGTGACCGAGGCTCCTTTTGAGGCAGTGGTTATCGGCTCTTTATCCTTATCCGAGCTGCTGCAATTTTGCGATGAGCCGGTGCTGGAGGCGCTGGCTCAGGGAAAAAGCGTGTATCTTTACACGCCGGGCTTGCCGGAAGCACCGAAAAACCGGGCTTTGTCCGGCAGCCTGACGGCGGCTCAGCGGGAGCTGAAGAACTGGGGCGTACTCTTCACCGACGGAGGGCGGAAGAAGCTCGTTACCGCGGAGGAAGCCCGGCTTCTCAGAAGCCAGGGGCGACAGCCAGCCCCCGGGGCGGTGCTGACACCCCTGGCCAGGGAGATCATGGAGGGAACAAAATGAAGGTTGGAAAAGTGGTAGGTGCCATCTGGGCCACCCGGAAGGCGGCCTGCTTGCAGGGTCAGACCTTCCTGGTGGTGGAAGCCGAGGGCGAAAAAATCGTGGCGGCTGACCAGGTGGGGGCGGGAGCCGGAGACCGGGTGCTGCTGGCCACGGGCACCGTGGCCTCCCGGTACTGCATGGATGCTCCGGTGGACGCGGCGGTGGTAGCAATTGTAGATGAAAAGCAGGGGTAGCCATGTCATTTCACGAAATCCTCATTGCCATCATGGCAGGCTTTGCCGTCTTAGGAGCCATCGACCGGATTTTCGGCAACCGGTGGGGTCTGGGCAAGGAATTTGAAGCGGGAATCCTTGCCATGGGCTCTCTGGCACTGGCCATGGTGGGAATCGTCTGCCTGGCTCCGGTGCTGGCGGCGGTACTAAAGCCGGTGGTAGTACCCATTTACACCTTCCTGGGGGCAGACCCGGCCATGTTCGCCGGGACGCTCCTTGCCTGCGACATGGGCGGCGGAGCTCTCGCCCGACAGCTCACCGCCGATCCTCAGGCGGCGGCTCTGGGCGGGGTTATCACCGGCTCCATGCTGGGAGCTACCGTGGTGTTTACCATTCCCGTGGCCATGGGCATCTTGCGGGAGGAAGACCGTCCCGTGATGGCTAAGGGCATTCTCTGCGGCATTGTCACCATCCCCCTTGGGGTGCTGGCAGGCGGGCTGACGGCGGGCTTTCCTCTTGCCATGGTGCTGCGAAACCTGGTGCCCATCGTGCTCATTGCCCTGCTGATCGCTCTGGGCCTCTGGCGGGCGGAAAAGGCCATGGTGCGAGGCTTTGAGGTCTTCGGCAAGCTGGTGGTGGCGGTGGTCACGATCGGCCTGGCGGCGGCCATCGGCGAAGCCCTGACGGGCTGCCCCATCATCCGGGGCATGGAGCCGATTTCCGAGGGCTTTGAAACCGTGGGCACCATCGCCATCGTCCTGGCGGGGGCATTTCCCCTGGTGTTCGTGCTGACGAAGCTTCTGCGAAAGCCCCTGCTTGCCGCCGGACGGCTGCTGGGCATCAACGATGCCGCGGCGGCGGGGCTTCTCGCCAGCCTGGCCAATTCCATCGCCGCCTTCGGCATGGTCAAGGACATGAACGAGCGGGGCAAAGTGGTGAACATTGCCTTCGCCGTTTCCGGAGCCTTCGTCTTCGGCGACCATCTGGGCTTTACCGCAGGGTTTGCCCCGGAAATGATGGGGGCTATGATCGTGGGCAAGCTGGTGGGCGGTATCACGGCCATCGCCGCTGCCCTGATTCTGACCCGAAAATCGGAAAAGGCTTGACAAATCGCGCAGGTCAGGGCTATAATAACCGGGATACAGACAAAGGCGTTGAAAAGAAGAGTATTCCGCCGGAAACGGTCAGAGAGCCTCCATTTGGTGAGAGGAGGCACGGGGAAAGCGGAAGAACATGGTCTTGGAGCTGAGATTTCGAGAGGGAAGCCTCAGAGCTTCCGCCTTTAGGGATCCCCGGGGATGTCCCGTTACAGGCATTTGAGAGGCGTGTGTTTCACGCGCGAATCAAGGTGGTACCGCGTCAGTTTTTGTCGCCCTTGGACTGAAAGTTCGAGGGCGGCTTTTTGATTTAGGAGGAGATACTTATGTGCGAAAAATGCAGGGGAAACTACTATATTACCACCCCCATTTATTACCCGTCCGCCAAGCTGCACATCGGCCACGCCTACTGCACCGTGGCAACCGACACCATGGCTCGGTTCAAGCGGCTCCAGGGCTACAACGTGATGTTCCTCACCGGCACCGATGAGCACGGCCAGAAGATTGAGGACAAGGCCAAGGAGGCCGGCGTTACCCCTCAGCAGTTTGTGGACAACATTGTCACTGGGGAGAAGGGTGTGCTGGATCTGTGGAAGCTGATGAACATTTCCTACGACCGGTTCATCCGTACCACCGACGACTATCATGTGACGGCCATCCAGAGAATTTTCAGGAAGATGCACGACAACGGCGACATCTACAAGGGCACCTATAAGGGCAAGTACTGCAAGCCCTGCGAGTCCTTCTGGACGGAGAGCCAGCTGGTGGACGGCAAGTGCCCGGACTGCGGCCGGGAGGTGCAGGACGCGGAAGAGGAAGCCTATTTCTTCCGGCTTTCTAAGTATGCCGACCGGGTGCGGGATCTGCTGGAAAACACGGATTTCCTGGAGCCTCGCAGCCGTGTCAACGAGATGATCAACAACTTCATTAAGCCCGGTCTGGAAGACCTGTGCGTGTCCCGGACCAGCTTCACCTGGGGCGTGCCCGTGGACTTTGACCCCGGCCATGTGGTCTATGTGTGGATCGATGCCCTGTTCAACTACATGACCGCCCTGGGCTTTGAAAACGACAGGTACCATGATCTCAGTAAGTTCTGGCCTGCGGATGTCCACTTTGTGGGCAAGGAGATTGTCCGGTTCCACTCCATCATCTGGCCGGCCATGCTCATGAGCCTGAATCTGCCGCTGCCCAAGAAGGTCTACGGCCACGGCTGGCTGCTGCTGGACGGCGGCAAGATGAGCAAGTCCAAAGGAAACGTGGTAGACCCCTATATTCTGTCCGAGCGGTTCGGTGTGGACGCCCTCCGGTTCTTCCTGCTGCGCACCTTCCCCTTCGGCTCCGACGGCAATTTCTCCAATGAGTCCCTGATCAACACCATCAATGTGGATTTGGCCAACGACCTGGGCAATCTGGTGTCCCGAACCGTCGCCATGGCGCAGAAGTACTTTGGCGGCCGCCTGAGTGCGGAGCAGCTGGAAGACAGCGAGAAGGATGCCGAGCTTGTGGGCATGGTGTCCGGTCTGCGGGATTCGTACGAGGCGGAGATGGAGAAGTTCGCCTTCCAGAACGGCCTGGGCGTGGTGTTCAAGGTCATCTCCCGTGCCAATAAATATATCGATGAGAACGCCCCCTGGGTGCTGGCGAAGAATGAGGCGGACAAGCCCCGCCTGGCTCGGGTGCTGTATAACCTGCTGGAGACCATCCGCATTTGCGCGGGGCTTCTCAGCCCCTTCATGCCCGCAACTTCTGCGGAAATCGCCAAGCGGCTGGGCGATCCCCGGATGGACTGGGACAGCCTGAATACCTTCGGCGTGCTGCCTGCTGACGCTGTCACCGTGGCCGGCCCGGCTCTGTTCCCCAGAATCGACCTGGAGAAGGAGCTGGCCGAGCTGGAGGCTCTGAATAAGCCCGCCAAGCCCGCCGTTGAGATCGAGCCGCTGACGGAAGAAAAGGTGGATTTTGACACCTTCTGCAGGAGTGATTTCCGGGCGGTGAAGGTCAAGGCCTGCCAGAACGTAAAGAAGAGCGACAAGCTCCTTCAGTTCACCCTGGACGACGGCACCGGCAGCGACCGGCAGATTCTGTCCGGCATTGCCAAGTTCTACAAGCCTGAGGATCTGGTGGGCAAGACCCTGGTGGCCATTGTGAACCTGCCCCCCAGAAAGATGATGGGTCGGGAGAGCTGCGGGATGCTGCTGTCCGCCGTCCACACCGAGCAGGGGGAGGAGAAGCTCCACCTGGTCATCCTGGACGACGCCATCCCCGCCGGCGCGAAGCTGTGCTAAGTGAATCCGTAAATGCCATTGCGAACCGGTTCGCAATGGCATTTTCCTTTCAGAACCGTTAAAAGCGCGTGTCATTGCGAACCAGTGCCGCGGCACTGGTGTGGCAATCCGTTTCTCAAAGGGAGCCGGGGTGCTCCCGCACCAGCGCGTTTTTTGACCATTTTCAGAAAATTGGGATAACACCATCCGCCTTTCGGCAATCGTGTTTTCTTTCCATTATCATCCCCCAAAGAAAAGGTACTTGCAAAAGTTGGAAAGACTGGTATAATCATATACATGTAACATGGATAAGTGTGTCTACCAAAGAAAGGACTGTGCCTATGCCTCTGCGCGCCAGACTTTACCGGCTCTGGATGGAAAAAAGGCCCAAGAACCTGAGCACAACCAAGATCATTGCCCTGGCCTTTGGCCTGATTATCCTGGCGGGTGCTCTGCTTCTGAATCTGCCCGCGGCCTCCAGAAACGGTGTATCTGCCGGATTTCTTCCGGCTCTCTTTACCGCCACCTCCGCCACCTGCGTCACGGGGCTTTCCCTGTTTGACACCTGGAGCCAGTGGAGTGGCTTCGGCCAGATCGTGCTGCTGTGCCTGATCCAGATCGGCGGTCTGGGCTTTATGTCCGCGGCGACCCTTGTGGGGTTTCTCCTGCGCCGGAAGATCGGACTGAAGCAGCGGCTTGTTATGGCGCAGGCGCTGAGCGTGGGGGATATCAACGGCATTGTCCGCCTTCAGCGGATGGTGCTCTTCGGAAGCTTTTCCGTGGAGGGAATCGGCGCGCTGATTCTGCTTTTTCGCTTTTGGCCGGAATATGGATTTGTCCGGGCACTGAAATGGGGCGTGTTCCATGCGGTTTCCGCCTTCTGCAACGCGGGCTTCGACATTTTCGGCTGCCTGAATCCCGGTGCCAGCGTCATGGAATTTCAGTCTGATCCGGTGGTGCTGCTGACTCTCAGCGCACTTATCATCATCGGCGGTCTGGGCTTTCTCGTCTGGGAGGAAATTCTCAAAAAGAAGCACTTCCGCCGATTTACCGTCTACACCAAGCTGGTGCTGGCAACGACCCTGTGCCTGATTCTGGCCGCCTGGGGTCTTACCTGTCTGATCGAGTGGAATAACCCGGGCACCCTGGGAGGCATGGCGTTGGGGGACAAGCTTCTCAACGGCTTTTTCCAGGCGGTGACCCTCCGGACAGCAGGCTTTGCCTCCTTTGACCAGGCGCGGCTTACCGAGGGCGGGAAGGCCATCGCCATGTTCTTTATGCTCATCGGCGGCTCCTCCGGCTCCACGGCTGGCGGCCTGAAAACCGTGACCTTTGTGGTGCTGGTACTGTTCCTGGCGGCCCGAGTTCGAGGGAATAACCGGGTGTGCGTCTTCCACAGGAGCATTCCCCAGGGTCAGGTGCTCGATGCCATGACCCTGGGCTTCCTGATGATTTCCCTGATGCTGCTGGGAGGCGTTTTCCTAAGTGTCACCAGCCCTGTGTCCTTTACGGATGCCCTCTATGAGACGGCCTCCGCACTGGGCACCGTAGGCCTGACGGCGGGAGCCACGGGACGACTGAGCCAGGCCTCCCAGATTCTCATCATTGTGTTCATGTATTTTGGCCGGGTGGGTCTTCTGACCATCAGCATGGGCTTCCTGGCAAGGGATAAGGCAGAGGAGCGGTTCCGCTATGCGGAAACCAATCTGCTCATCGGATAGGAGATAGAATATGAAGTCTTATATTGTAATCGGATTGGGTCGGTTTGGCCAGACCCTGGCTCAGCAGCTGTGCGCCCTGGGGGCGGAGGTGCTGGCGGTGGACAAGCGCAGCGATCTGGTGCAGCAGGTGGCGGACGAGGTGACCCACGCGGTGGTGGGGGATGCCCAGGACAAGGAGGTGCTCCGGGCTCTGGGTGTCCGGAATTTTGACTGTGCCGCAATTGCCATCGGCAGCAACCTAGCGGCCTCGGTGCTCACCGTCATGAACCTGAAGGAGCTGGGAGTTCCCTATATCATCTGCAAGGCTCACGATGAGACCCACCGGCGGGTGCTGGAAAAGCTGGGAGTTGACAGGGTAATCATCCCGGAGCAGGAGAACGCCCAGCGGCTGGCCCGGAGCCTGAATTCCCACAATGTGCTCGAATACATTGAGCTGAGTCCGGACTATGGCATCCTGGATATCCCCGCCCCCGCCGCCTGGATCGGCAAGACCCTCCGGGAGCTGAACATCCGGGCAAAGCTTGGCGTCAACATCATCGCGGTGGAAAGCGGCAAAAAAACCAACGTCGCCCCTTCCGCGGACTATCAGATTCAGCCCGGAGACGTGATGGTGGTGCTGGGGGATAACTACTCCCTGGAGGCTGTGCAGAAGCTGTGACGGAGCAGAAAATAACCTCCCGGAAAAATCCCCTGCTGCGGCAGGTCAAACGGCTGCTTTCCTCCCGGAAAGCCCGGGAGGAAGCGGGCTTGTTCGCCGCGGACGGTACCAAGCTGCTGACGGAGGCCGTCCGCTACTATCCGGGGCTTCACACGGTGATTTTGTCCGAGGGGGTGCAGGCGGAGGTTCCGGAGAACGTGCGCCTGATCCGGGTACCCCCGGACGTGATGGCGTCGCTCTCTCCCATGCAGACCCCTCAGGGTGCGTTATTTCTGTGTACACTGCCGGGGAAAAAGTCCTACGCCCCGGCACCGGGAAGCCTGCTTTTGGACGGCATTCAGGATCCGGGGAACCTGGGTACCATTTTGCGGACGGCGGACGCGCTGGACATTCCCGTGGCTCTGCTGGAGGGCTGCGCCGACCCCTACAGCCACAAGGTCGTCCGGGCCAGCATGGGAGCCGTCCTGCGCACCCAGCCGGTGCTCACCACCTGGGAGGAAGCGAAAACCGCCTGTGCCCAGGCGGGTATCCCCGTTGCGGTGACGGCTCTCAGCGACCGGGCGAAGGATCTGCGCCAGGCATCTCTTTCCCGGATGGCGGTGGTCATCGGCAGCGAGGGACAGGGCGTCCGGCCGGAAATTCTTGCCAGTGCCGACACGGAGCTGGTGATTCCCATGAATCCCCACTGCGAATCCCTGAACGCGGCCATTGCCGCAGCCATCGTCATGTGGCAAATGAAACAGTAAGAAAAGTAAGACTAAGGGAAAGTAGGTAAATAGAGACAGTAGGGAAGCTCTGATTCAATCCGCAAGAGCTGACAGCGAGAGATTTTTCTCTAGCCGAAGGTTCCGAAAGCGGAGGAATACTTTGCGTATTTCCTACTTTCGAAACCGCACGGATAGGGAAAAAGATCCGCAGCTCAGCCGAAGAGAATTGATTCAGAGTTTCCCTAAGAAAGAACGGGTGAAAAAGAAATGCTGACACATT
>ERZ808262.165-NODE-165-length-48359-cov-14.486295_pt1 | contig 48359 bp, 40 predicted proteins | sample MGYA00520895_ERZ808262 | MGnify/ENA primary metagenome ERZ808262 (study PRJEB31516, sample SAMN03275588) | gut metagenome | biome: mammalia-associated habitat; material: feces | host: Papio cynocephalus | place: Kenya | collected 2012-08-02 ... | reverse complement strand
AGTGCCTGATGTACCTAATTAGGGAGATATGGTCGCAGCCGGTTTTTTTGTGGTTGTTTTTTAAAATTTAAAATGTAAAAATATATTGTATGTCGAAAAATTTGAATTCTTATTTTGGTCCTTTTCCTATTTATATTAATAATAAAAGAGTTATCTATTCTTTTATAGATTATTCTAAACAATATTCTTATAAAGCTATAAAGTTTCGTTTAAATTTTGGTTGTTTAGTTTTTGGAATGAGTAAAAAAACTTTTAATGAGTATTATTCTTTATATCTTTCTAATGGTATTGACGAGGTTGCTAAATATTTAAAACAAATTTTAAATAAAGCTAAATTTGAAGAATGGGAAATATCCAATAGAATTTATTGTCGTGGAATTCCTCATATAACTAATGATTTTGTTTATATTTTAGGTTCTAAAAAAAAGATTGTTAATAATCCTAATGATATTACTGATGAGACTTTTTTTTCTACTTCTTTAGAATCTACTTATAAAATTTTTGATCAATTAGCCTTAGCTCATTTTAAAAAAAGAACAGAATATTATCAAAATTTAATGGGCTTATCTAACAAGAAAATTGATGTTAAGCTTACTTATGCATTTGGTTATAATGGAATAAACTATATTACTAAGGGAAGGATTGGCTATGATCCTACTTTATATGCTTTTAGAGAATGTGTTTCTGATGCTATTGTTGTTCATGAATTGGCTCATTGTTTTCAAGCTAACCATTCAAATGAATTTTATAAAATTGTTTTGCAATATTGCCCTTCTTACTTTGTTTGTAAGAAAATAATAGATGAAGGAGATTTTGATTTATAATGCTTATTACTTCAAAGACAAATAAAACTTATCAGCAGTTATTAAAAATCAAAAAGGGTCATGAAGATTATTTGCTTATTGAAGGTGAGGATTTAATTTCTTTGGCATACAAAAATAAATCTTTGGTCACTTTAATTTCTTATGAGTATATTGACCAATATTTGGATATAAAGCATGTTGAATTAACTAAAAATTTATACATAAATCTTTCTTCTTATAATTCTTTACCTAAAGTTATGGGGGTTGCTGAATACAAAATGCAACAAGAACTAAATGGCGATGAGATTATATATTTAGATGGTATTCAAGACCCTGGAAATTTAGGTACTCTTTTTAGAAGTGCTTTAGCCTTTAATTTTAAAGAAATTGCTTTATCTGATAAATGTGTATCCCCTTTTAATTTTAAAGCTGTGGCGGCTTCTAAGGGCTCAATTTTTGATTTAAAGATTGCTAAATTAGATTTACAGTATTTTAAGGATAAAAATTATCATTTTTATGTTACTTCTTTACAGGGGGATGATATTTTAAATATTAAAAAACTTATTAAGCCGTATGTCTTAGTTTTGGGTTCGGAAGGTCAAGGAGTTTCTAAAAAAGCTTTAGAATTATCTGATGACTCTTTATATATTCCAATTGAAAGAGAAATCGATTCATTAAATGTTGGCGTTGCTGGTGGGATAACAATGTTTTATTTTAGGAGTCTAAAATGAAAAAAGTATCTTTAAGTGTTAAGGAAGATGTAAATTTAGGGTCGACTAATTTTTATAACAAAGTTTCAGTAAAAAGAGTCTTGCTTTGCTTTAATGGATTTACTACTAATAAGAAACATGATTTACTGATTTTTAAGAATTTTTTTGATCGGCATAATATTAATAAAAATTATGATGTTAAACTAGTTTGGCTTTATGATGTTGGTAATACAAAAAGTTATAATGAAAAAAGTATGTATAAAAGAGCATATGATGCTACTAAAAAAGAATTAGATAAGGGAAATATTGTCTATTTACTTGGTTATTCTTTTTCAGCAAATATTACTGCTAGATTAGCTGTTGAGTTTCCTTCTATTGAAAAAATTTGTTTAATTTCACCAACTACTTATCTTATAAAAACTTCATTGCTTTTTTCTTACATTCAATTTGCTTTTAAAAATTTAAAATTTAGATTGAAATATAAAAATAGGGCAAATAAATTTTTAAAGAAAACTAAAATTGATGGTGTAGTTAAATTAACTTATGAAATTGCTAAATCTATTGCTAAAAATCGCCGTTATCTAAAAAAAGTCGATTGTAAAGTTTTTATGACTAAAGGTGGAAGTGACAATTTATCAATAACTGATACTTTTAATTACATTGCTAAAAAAAGCAAAAACGCCATAATTATTTCTAAAATTTATCCAAATAGAGGACATACTATGATTATGGCTATTGAAACTGGAAGATTAACTTTTCAAGATGTTTTAAGTTTTTTCTTTCATATGTCCTTTAATGATGAATTATTAGAAGATGAAAGAAATTACGATGTTGATTTTAATTCTTAAAATTATAACTAACTTTTAAGTTTACTGAAATTCTTTGTTTTTCAAGATGTTCTAAAGAATTGTCTTGATTATTATCTACTTTAGCTCTTAAGAAAACTGGTGAATTATTAGATTCAGAATAAATGTCAATAGAAACGGAAGATAATGTATTTAAAAATGTCACATTATTTATTTCACAGATATATTGGGCTTTTTGTTTAGCTAATTCAAAAGCATCTTTAATAACTTTATTTTCATATGTTTTCTTATCTAATAACACTGGTTTAATATTTATTGAATCATTTGAGAAATTTTCTAATATTTCTTTTTTGATTTGATAAACTTTTTCATCAAGTTTTAATTTAAAAATATAGGTTGAATAAGAAGAATAAGAAACTATTTTATTCTTTTCGTAAATAGGTGAAAATGAAGTATTAGTTGAAGAAAAAGAACATGAAAATTTTGAAGAAATTTTTTCTAATTTGTTAACCTCATTTTTAATTGCTAATTGAAGCATTTCAGTATTTAAGGCTTTATTATTTATATTTAGGTAAATAATTACACCATCAGCATCAAATTCTTCTGTATGGTTTAAATTTATATCTATTGTATTCATTTTATTTTAATATTCCTTTGTTTATTAAATAATTTAAAAATTGAGTAGTATGATAATAAATTTGTTTAAAAGCTAATTCGAAATTTAAAGAATAATAAGGATCAGCTATTTGTTCGTCTTTCATTTTTGTACTAAAAGCTGAAATTAAATAAACATTTGAAAAATCTTTAATCTCAGCATAAAATTTCCTTTTTAAGAAATCTATTTGAAATTGCTCCATACATAATACATATGTAGCATTTTTAATTTCATCAGCGTTGATACCTAAAGCAATATGTCTTGTAATTTCAATATTATTTTTCTCTAAAACTTCTTTCATAAGTGGATAAGTATCAGAACCTTGTTCACAATTTGATATTCCTCTAGAAATGATGGAAACATCACCAGTAAGTCCTTTTTCTTTAATTAGTTGTTTTAAAACGAATTCAGCGGCGACTGAACGGCAAATATTGCCATAGCATACAAAGATAATTTTAGTCATTTTTATTCCTTTCTATTTCTTTTTGTATCCAAGTCATTATAAGTAAAACTATATAATCAATTTCATTTTTAGTTAACTCAACACCTGGTCTAAAATGATGCCATTTAAATAGACATTTTCTGCAACAAGTAGCTGTTGCATGTTGACCTTTAAAAACTGGATGACCTCTATAGGGAGTTTGTTTACCATCATTTTTAGGCATGCTTGGGGCTAATCTAGTTGTGATAAAAAAATAGCAATGTTCTTTTATTTTATCTAAACCAACTTTATTTATATAATTAAAATCCTCTTTATTTAAATGAAATGATGAACGAAATTGACTTTTACTTAATGAATTTAGGATGTTCTCAATTTTTACATTTATATTTTCTTCCATATACTAATATTTTATCATATATGCTAGTAAACAAAAAGTTTAAGGCTTATTTTTCTATTATTAATAAAATTTTTTACATTGTTTTACTAATTGTAAATAAAATTTTACAATTTAGTAATGTAAAAAAATGGCATTTGTTTCGGAGATATTTTGATAGTTAATTATTTGATAAAAATTTAATAAAAAAACTATTGACAGAAGTTATCATTTAGTAGATAATCTTTTTGTTGTTTAGTAAAATTAAACAATTAGTTTAAATAAGGGGGACTGATGGAATTAGGAAAAAAGATTAGAGATATGCGAAACACTTTAAATCTTTCACAAGATGAACTTGCGAAAAGATGTGATTTGACTAAAGGTTATATTTCTCAAATTGAAAATAATCTTACTTCCCCTTCGATAGCAACATTAATTGATATTTTGAAAGCTTTGGGGACAAACTTAAAAGATTTTTTCTCTGAAGACTCAGAAGAAAAGATTGTCTTTACAAAAAATGATTATGTGGAAGACGTCGAAGTTGGTGTTAAAACTGTTTTTTTGGTTCCTAATGCTCAGAAGAACGAAATGGAACCTATTGTGGTTGAAATTTCCCCACATAGTCAAACTAAACTTGATTATCCTCATGAAGGTCAAGAGTTTGGTTATGTATTAGAAGGTGAAGTTGTCGTTTGTTATGATTCTCAAAAAATTAAAGCAAAAAAAGGTGAATCTTTTTACTTCACTACTTCAAAAATCCATTATTTAATTAATACAAAAGATAAAGTAGCTAAGGTTATATGGGTCTCATCCCCACCTAATTTTTAAAGGAGGTTTATATGGAAAACGAACAAGCTAATAATCAATCCGAATACATTATTGAATTAAATGATGTAAGTAAAAAATATGATGATTCTGATATTTATGCGGTAGAGCATTTTAATCTTAAAATTAAAAAAGGCGAATTTGTCACTTTTTTAGGTCCTTCTGGATGTGGTAAAACTACAACTTTAAGAATGATTGCTGGCTTTGAATTACCAACTTCAGGACAAATTTTGTTAAATGGTAAAGATATTTCTTTGCTTCCACCTTATAAAAGACCTATTAATACTGTCTTCCAAAAGTATGCATTATTTGGTTATTTAAATATTTATAATAATATTGCTTTTGGTTTAAAGTTGAAAAAGATTCCATATACTGTTACAAAGGGTAATAAAGTAAAAACTAAGTACCGTCATTTGACTAAACAAGAAATTGATGAAAAAGTAAAATATGCCTTAAAAATTGTCGATTTGGAAGGCTTTGAAAAAAGAGATATTTCTACTTTATCTGGTGGTCAACAACAAAGAATTGCTATTGCAAGAGCTATTGTTAATGAACCTCAAATTCTTTTATTAGATGAACCATTAGGTGCTCTTGATTTAAAGATGCGTAAAGAAATGCAAATCGAATTAAAGGAAATGCATAAAAAATTAGGTATTACCTTTATTTATGTTACTCATGATCAAGAAGAAGCTTTAACTATGTCTGATACTATTGTAGTTATTCATGATGGTGAGATACAGCAAGTTGGAACTCCTAAAGGTATTTATGATGAACCTAAAAATGCATTTGTTGCGGACTTTATTGGTGAATCTAATATTTACACTGGAACGATGTTCCCTGATCATCAAGTACGTTTTTTGAATAAATTATTTAAGTGCGTTGATGATTTTCCTGTTAATGAAAAAGTTGATGTTGTTGTTCGTCCAGAGGATGTAATAATTACTACAAAAAGAGCTGGTACTGTTGTTGGTCAAGTTGTTAGCAAAGTCTTTAAAGGAATCCATTATGAATACACAATTATGGTTGGTAAAAATGAACTTATTGCTCAGTCAACTAAAGAATTAAAAAATAATATTGAAGTTGGTATTAAAGTAGATCCTAATAATATTCAAATTATGAAAAAACCATTTACTTCTAATTTTTATGATGGTTACTTAACTAAGGATTATAAAGTAAGTTTTGCTGATGCTGAATTTGATATTGATATTACTAGTTTATTTAAAGGCTCTAAGTTTAATGATGATCATGTTCTTGTTGATTCTAAAGGAAATGAAATTAATGTAGAAGATTTACCTGTAAGTGTAGAAATACCATTCTCTGGGGTTTCTATTTCTGATGATAAAGATGCTGGTCAAGTATCAGGTAAAATTATTTCAATGATTTATTTAGGTGATCACTATCAATTAACAGTAAGAACTGATGATGAAGAAGACTTTGTTTTAGATACTCCAGACTTATGGAATGAAAATGATACTGTTGGTGTTATTATTGATAATAAACAGATCCATGTTAAGTTAAAACAAGGAGAAAAGAAATATGCCTAAAAAGGAAATTCAATCTATTTATTTTAAAAGGAAAAAGATTTTTCATTTTACAAGAAAAGACTTATGTATACCATATGGTTTATTCATGTGTCTTTTTGTTGTTTTTCCTATTTTATTAATTTTTTACTATGCTTTTACTGATCGTGTTACTGGTGCTTTTACTTTTCAAAATTTTGTTACTGTCTTTAAGGAAAATTCAAATTTCCAAGTTATAGGTATGTCTTTACTGGTAGGAGCATTAAATACAATTTTTTGCTTAATTATTGGTTATCCATTAGCCTATTTACTTTCAAATTCAAAATTTAATAAAAATAAAATTTTAGTTTACATTTTTGTAATGCCGATGTGGATTAACTTTGTAATTAGAACTATAGCTACACGTGATATGCTTTCTTTTATTGGTATTACTGCGGCTAACCATCCATTATTAGGTACTATTATTGGTATGGTTTACAATTATTTACCTTTTGCTATCCTTCCTTTGTATTCTACTATGCTTAAATTAGATAAAAGTCAAATTGAAGCCGCTAGTGATTTAGGGGCCTCTCCATTCTTTGTCTTTTTAAAGACTATTATTCCAATGTCTATGCCTGGAATAATTTCTGCAGTGTTAATGACTTTTATGCCTACCATGTCTTCTTATGTTATTGCTGATAAGCTTGGTGGTGGAAAAACTACTTTAATTGGTAACTTAATCGCTTTCCAATTTGGTAGTGGATACAATTACAACGTTGGTTCTGTTTTAGCAATTATTATGCTTGTAATGATTGGTATTTCCTTATTATTAACTAAAAATAGTAAAAAAGAAAGTAACGTTAGAGGTGAATTATGGTAGAAACTAAAGTCTATAAGCAAAAAAAATATACAGCTAAATATATTGCTGGTAAATGTTTTATTTATTTTATTTTGTTGTTAATGTATGCTCCTATTATTTATCTGATGATATTTTCATTAACTGATTCTCAAATAATAGGGAGATGGACCAATTTTTCTTTTGAATCTTTTATTCGTTTATTTCGTACAGATAATGTTTATACATTAGAAATTTGGCAAGCGGTTTTTAATACTTTATCTGTTGCTATTTGTTCAGCATTAATTTCTACTTTCCTTGGTACTATTGGTGCTATTGGTATGTTTTATTCTAAAAAGAAAGTAAGAAATGTCTTAGATTTTATTACTCAAATTCCTGTAGTTAATGCAGAGATTGTTATTGCTATTTCACTTGCTATATTATTTGTTATTTGTCATTGGGAAAGAAGTTTTTTAACTTTAGTTATAGGTCATGTAGTTTTAACTTTCCCATTTGTTACTTTATCTGTCACTCCTAAGTTAAAACAAATGGATCCTAATTTATATGAAGCGGCTTTAGATTTAGGTGCTAATCAAACAAAAGCTTTATTTAAGGTCATTATTCCTGAAATCTTACCAGGTATTCTTGCTGGGTTTATGTTAGCTTTAACTTTATCTTTAGATGATTATATTGTTACTATTTTTACTAGACCTACTCCTGGTTTTGATACTTTATCAACTTACGTTGATGCTGCTACTAAGAAAAAAGGCTTACCAATTCAATTAAGAGCCTTAACTTCTATTATATTTTTCGGAATTTTAATTGTTATGATTGCAATAAATGTTAGAAATCATAGGAAAGGAAAAAAGACTAATGAAGAGCAAAATATTTAAAGGTTTAATTTTAGTTTCTTCTATTTTTTCATTAAATTCATGTCAAATTACTGATGATCAAATTATCATTTATAATTGGGCTGATTATATTGATTTAGGTATTGATGATGATGGATATATTATCGGAGATTCAGTTACTAAATTATTCGAAAATTATTATAAGGAACAAACTGGTCGTTCAATAAAGGTTTTGTATCAAACATTCTCTACTAATGAAGATTTATATAATGGAATTAAAATTGGACAGATTAATGCTGATTTAGTTTGCCCTTCTGATTATATGATTCAAAAGATGGCTAAAGAAAATATGTTAGAAAATTTTAGCTATGATGAAAAAACTAATTCCTATAGTGAACTTAAAAATTACAATTCTTATGGTTCACCATATATTAAGGATTTATTTAAAAGAAATGGTTTTTCTTCTTATGCTATTCCTTATACTTGGGGTACTATGGGTTTTACTTATAATACTGAATATGTTAATGATGAAGATGTCTCTTCTTGGGATGCCTTATATTCTGCTAAATTAAGTAAAAAAATTACAGTTAAAGATTCAGTAAGAGATACTTATTTTACTGTCGTTATGCATCTATATAAAACCGAATTAGATGAATTAAAAAATGATTATGAATCTAATAAAATAGATTTAAATACTTATACTGATAAATTAACTGAAATCTTTAATAGAGTTGATGATGATACATTATCAAAAGCGGAAGATGCTTTAGCCGAATTAAAAAAGAACATTTATGGATTAGAAGTTGATGATGGTAAAAATGATATTGTTACTGGGAAATATTATGCTTCATTATCCTGGTCAGGCGATGCTGTTTATTCTATGGATCAAGGGGATGAAGGTGATAATCCAGTTGAATTAAAATATATAGTACCAGAAGAAGGATCAAATATTTGGTTTGATGGGTGGTGTATGCCTAAAGGCGCTAATATGAAAATTGCACAAATGTTTGTTGATTTTTTATCTAGACCTGATATTGCTGCTAAAAATATGGAATTTACTGGATACACTTCTTCTATTGCTGGTGAAGATATTTTAAATCTAGTTAAGGATTGGTATGAAGTCGATGAAAGTGAAGCCATAAAAAAAGTTGATTTATCTTATTTCTTTAATGGAACATTAGAAGATGGCGAAAGTGCAATTATAAATGTCGGGGATGATAATAGACAATTTGATGCTCAATATCCTTCAGAAGAAGTCATTAACCGCTGTGCAATTATGAAAGATTTTGGAAGCCAAACAGATAAGTTAAATCAAATTTGGTCAAATTTCAAAGCAAGATTTTAAATGTTTAAAAATTATATTTTTGATTTAGATGGTACATTAATTGATACTATTGATGATTTAGGAACAGCAGTTAATTATGCTCTTAAAAAGTATAATTTTCCTGAAAGGGATCTTTTAATGTATCCATCTTTTGTTGGAAATGGCTCAAAAGTTACTATACAAAAGGCTTTAGGTAGACAAATAGACGAGGGTCTTTTTAAAAAAATTTATGATACTTATTTATCATATTATTTAGAAAATTGTGCTAATTTGTCTAAACCTTATTCGCAAATGAATGAGGTTTTAAATTTTTTATATAAAAATGGTGCAAATTTATATTGTTTAACTAATAAACCTGAAATAGCTGCTAAAAAATTAATTGAGAGATTTTTCCCTCATTTATTTAAATTAGTATATGGTGATCTTCCAAACTTTCCTAAAAAACCTGATCCAACAAGATTAAATTTATTAATTTCAAAAGAAAATTTAAATAAAGATGAAACAGTATATATAGGTGATTCAGATGTAGATTTAATTTTAGCTAAAAATGCAAATATTAAAAATACAATATTTTGTAATTATGGTTATGGAGATAAAAATAAGATAGAAAGTTTAGGTCCTTTATATCGTATAAATAAACCGATTGAGTTAATTAAGCTATAAAAAAATTATGTTGATTTTTTTACACTTGTGTGCTTAAATATTAAAGCGGTTTGGTTCCATAGCCAAGTTGGTAAGGCAAATGACTGCAACTCATTCATCATCGGTTCGAATCCGTTTGGAACCTCCATCTATTGCGCCCATAGATCAACTGGATAGATCGTTTGGCTACGAACCAAAAGGTTGAGGGTTCGAGTCCTTCTGGGCGCACCAAAAATAATATTCGGGGATTAGTGTAGTTTGGTTAGCGCGCCTGCTTTGGGAGCAGGAGATCATCAGTTCGAATCTGATATCCCCGACCATTAATTAAAGAATTGCTGGATTAATATCCAGTTTTTTTTATATTGTAGCCATTTTTTGATAAAGATTATTAAGCTTTAATTCATTTAAAAAGTAACTTGGTAAATAAAATAAAATTAAAGCAAAGGGTAGCAAGGTAATAATATTTAAATATTGATTGCTAAATTTAAATAATGTAAATGTAAAAAGAGTAAAAGCTGTTAGTGGCGATTTAGTTATATAAGAGAATAAACTAAATAAAGAAATTAAACTAATAATAGGTAAATAAGTTAAAGGAAAACCAAAATAGAGATTTAATAATTTAGTTATAATAGCACCAATAATTCCACCGAGTGTAAAAATAGGTAAAACTAAGCCACCACTTGCACCTGTACTTCCTAAAAAGCTAGTCAAAATTAATCTTAAGAATAAAATTAAAATAAGAGAAGACAAAGAATAATTTTGGAGATTTTTTATTAAATTATTACCTGAATACATTAAATCAAAATAAAAATAAGTCATTAAACTAACAATTAAAAAGAAGAAAAATGTACGATATTTTACAAAAATATTTTTTGAAAACTTTTTAAAAATGTATCTAAAAAACAATAGAAGATATTCAAATAATAAACCAATTAAAACAGAAAAAATAATAATCGGAAAAATTAAATATAGATGTTCAAAACTTAACATTTTAAAATCAGAGATACTTATTAAGTAATTTTTGTTTAAAAAATAGCAAACCAAATAAGCAGAGAAAGTCATAAAAAGGCCACGTACTAAAAGTTTTAAATTTACTTTTTGTTCAAATTCTTCTAAGGAATACACTAAACCAGAAATAGGTGATAAGAAAGCACAGCCAAAGCCGATACCACTTGCTAATTTTTCTCTATCATTGTCTCTTTTTTTTAATATAGAATTTATAAATGTTCCTAGACGGGCAGATAAAGAGACAGATGGTCCTTCAGAACCAAATGTGAATCCACTAAAGGTAGTCCCGATTGAATTAACCAAGGTTAGAAGTAAGCCTTTTTTATAATCTATTTTTTTGTTTTCTTTAAAAGATTTTTCAATATATGGAATACCTGAGCCATCAATATTTTTGCAAAATACTAATGATAAATATTGAATAATAGCAAATAATAATACTCCGGAAAAATAGGTGCTTAGTGAAATATTAGTCTTATTACTTATTAAATTATATGAAAATTTGTATGTATAAAAAATTGCTAATTGATAAGCACTAATTAATAAACCGATTAAAAGTCCAGTTAGACAATCCAGTAAAATAATTTTTAGTCCATTTTTTAACACATAAATATTTTATACCTAAATTAACCAAAATTAATAAACTAATTGATATAATAAAAAAGTATTAGGAGGAAAAATGTATAAGGTAATAAAGGCTATTGATTTAAAAAAATATAACCAATATAAGTGGTTTAGAAACTTTTCTAATCCTTGCTATGGTTTTAATGTAAAGATGGATGTTACTAACTTAGTAGAATTTACTAAAAAAACTAAAACGAAATTTTTCGTTAACACTTTATATTTGGTTACAAGAGGATTAAATACAATTGAAGAAATGCGTTTAAGAGAAGTAAATAATGAAATAAGGTTGTACGATTCTATTAATCCTACTTTTACAGTAATGACAGACTTAGGTGTTTATGAAAATACTGGTTTTAAGATGATTGATTCATACCAAGATTTTTATAAAAAAGCTTTAGAAGTCTTAAATAAAACAAAAGCCATAAATAATATTAAAGAAGGTTATAATGATTCTAAGGATTTTGATGATTATTATATTACATGTATTCCATGGTTATCTTTGGAAAGTATGACTCATCCTTTAATTGATAATGATTATGCCTCCTTATCTTGTCCACGTGTATGTTGGGATAAATATATCGAAAACAATGGAAAAGTTACTATGACTTTGAATATTACTGTTTCCCATACATTTGTTGATGGAAAACCCCTTTCTGATGCTTTTAAAACTATTCAAGAAATGTTTTCTAATCCTGAAAAATACTTAAAATAATATGGAACTTATAGGTTTTGAAAAAATAACAATAGATAATGTTTTGCAATTAAAAAAATATTTTGCTTTATCAAATTCCAAAATGTGTGATTTATCTGTGGGTGATAAATATATGTGGAGAAATAATGATCAAATTCATTTTAAAATTTTTAATAACACCCTAATATGTTATGAAGTTAATAATGGTCAATATGAATTTGATTCTGATAAAGGTATTTATTTTTTATTTCCTTTGGGAGAAAATGTAGATCTTTCTTTGAAAGAAATTAATAGAATTTGTTTAGAAAACAAAATTGTTGCAAGATTTAAAGATTTAAATTTAGAACAAGTAAATTATTTACAAAATTTTTATAAAAATTACACTTTATCTGATTTTGCTATTCAACGTTCTGATTATTTATATTTGATTGAAGAAATGAGAACTTTTAAAGGTAAACATCTATCAGGTAAACGTTCATCTTTACATAAGTTTTTAAAACTTTATCCAGAAGCTAAATTTAAAATTGCTACAGAACATGATATTGATAAGTTAGTTGATTTTTATAATTATGAAGAAAATATTTTAGATTTTAAAGATCTTTCTCAAAAAGAAGAATATGAAAAAAGTATAGACTTAATAAAGAATTTTAAAAAACTAAATTTAGTATGTGGATATATAGACCTTAATAATAAAATTATTGGTTATGCTATTGGAGAAATTGTTAATGATGTATTAATAGACATGGTAGAAAAATGCTTAAGAAATTATGATGGTGTTTATCAATTCCTTGTTAATAATTTTACTAATGCATTTGGTGAAAATTGTACTTATTTTAATAGAGAAGAAGACCTTGGCGAAGAAGGATTAAGAGAATCAAAAAAGCAATATTATCCTTGTTTGATGGTTAATAAATATTTTCTTAAAGTTTGTAATAATATAGCCCTAATTGATGATTTACCTACATTAGAAATAGAAAAAAATCTAAGTTTGGTTTCATTTAATAATAAAGAAGAATACTTAAAACTTGTTTTTGATAAAGAATTGAATAAATTGTTTGGCTATAACTATTTAGATGATTATCCTAATGGTGATCCAAATAAAATTTATCAAGGGTTTTTAAATGATAAACTTAACAAAAAAGAAATGAGTTATGCAATTGTTTTTGACAATGTTATAATTGGTGAAATCATTTTATACAATTTTAAAATGACAAATATATTAGAACTTGGAATAAGAATAAAAAGTGAATATCAACATCGGCAAATTGGTTTTAAGTGTATGAGTTATTTGGTTAATTATTTACTTGAATATTTAAGATTTAATGGTGTTTTAGGTCGTGCTTTATTGGAAAATAAAGCTTCTTATAATTTGTTTAATAAATTGAGTTTTGTTAAGTATTTACAAGATGATAAATTCTATTATTTTATAAAAACAGAAGATAAAAAATTATTGAATTTGTTGATAAATGATAATAAGGAAAAATAAAATATGAATGATTTAAATTTAACATTATTAGTAGATTTTTATGAATTAAGTATGGCTTATGGCTTTTATGATAATGGCAAAGCTGAGCAAAGAGCTGTATTTGATATTTTCTATAGAAAAGCCCCGGATGAGGCAAGTTTTGCAATTTTTGTTGGCTTAGAACAAATGATTGATTATTTACTTAATTTAAAATTTAATCCTGATGATTTAAAATATTTAGAAAGTCTTAACTGTTTTTCTACTGAGTTTATAGAATATTTAAGAAACTTTAAATTTAAAGCCGATGTTTATGCTTTTAAAGAAGGAACTATTATTTATCCAAATGAACCAATTGTAACTGTTGTTGGAACTTTAATTGAATGTCAATTAGTTGAAACAATGTTACTTCTTATTTTTAATCATTCTTCTCTAATTGCTACCAAAGCAAAAAGAATTACTTTATCTGCTCAAAATCGTGTTGTTTCTGATTTTGGCGCAAGAAGAGCACATAATGTTTCTTCTGCTATTTATGGCGCTAGAGCTGCTTACATTGGAGGTGTTAGTTCAACTTCAAATGTTTTGGCTAGTAAAATGTTTAATATTCCTACTTCCGGAACCATGGCACATTCATGGGTAATGGCCTTTGATAGTGAAGAGGAAGCTTTTTTAGCTTATTGTAAAACTTATCCTAATGATGCTGTTTTGTTAATTGATACTTATGATACATTAAAATCTGGGATTATTAATGCAATTAAAGTTAATAATGAATATTTAGTAAAACATAATTCATATTTAAAAGGTGTGAGAATTGATTCAGGAGATTTAGCTTATCTATCAAAAGAAGTAAGAAAAATACTTGATGAAAATAATTTAGAAAAAACTAAAATTATAGTTTCTAATGCACTTGATGAATTTAAAATTAATTCCTTATTACAACAAGGGGCTAAAATAGATGCTTTTGGTGTTGGTGAAAATTTAATTACCAGCAAGTCTAATCCGGTGTTTGGCGGTGTTTATAAATTAGTGGCCATTGAAGAAAATAATAAATTTATTCCAAGAATTAAAATATCTAACACTTTAGAAAAAATAACAAATCCAGGTTTTAAGGATGCTTATCGTATTTATAAAGATGGTAAAGCAATTGCTGATTTGCTAACTTTGAAAGATGAGGAAATAGATTTAAGTAAACCATATAAGGTATATGATTCTAATAAATTATATAAAGAAAATATTTATTTAGAAGATTGTCAAATTAAGAAACTTCAACATTTAATTTTTAAAGATGGTAAATTAGTTTATCATTGCCCTAAATTAGAGGAGATAAGAAACTATGTTGATGAGCAAATAAATAATGAAATGTGGGAAGAAGAAAAAAGACTTTATTATCCACATCAACATTATTTAGATTTTTCTCAAAAGCTAAAAAACATTAAAGAAAGCTTAATTAAAAATGAATAAATTAGTAGTCTTAGGTGGAACTTTTAATCCTTTGACATTAGCTCATTTAGAAATTCTAAATGAAGCTAGTAAGCTTATTTTAAATAGTGAGAAAATAATGCTACCAACTAACATCTCTTATTTGCATTCATGGAAAAAATATGCAGATGAACAAATATTACCTGATAGTTTGCGACTTAAAATATTAAATTTTATGGCAGTTAAAAACAATTATAAAATTGAAACATGTGAATTAGAAAAAACAACTTCTAAAACATATGATAGTCTTAATTTTATAAAAAATAAATATAATGCCTCTAAGGTTTATTTTATATGTGGTGCTGAAAAACTTAGCGAATTTTATAAGTGGTATAAATATGAATCATTGCTAAATGAATTTGATTTCATTGTTTTTAATCGCAATGGAGTAGATGCAAAAGAAGAATTTGAAAAATTATCTTATTTAAAAGAATTTAAAAATCATTTTACTTTTTTATCACCAAAGATCAATATTGATGATTTTTCTTCTACTAAAGTAAGGAAAGCTTTGAAAAACAAAAATGATGATTTATTATCAAAATATTGTGGGAAAGAAATAAGTGAAATTTTATTAAAATGGAGGGAAGAAAATGAAATCTAAATATGGTTTTTATCTAGTTGGAACCGCTAATTTTGAACTTTCTATTGGAAATATAAAATCTAATACTAAAAATGTTTTAGATTTAATAAATGAGGCGTGTCAAAAAAAGGTTCATATTCTAACTTTTCCTGAACTTTGTCTCACTTCATATACTGCCCAAGATCTTTTTTATCATGTTCAATTTCAAGAGGAAATAAATAAAGCTTTAGAGGAAATTGAAAAGGTTGTCCCAAATAAGATGTTAGTGAGTGTTGGTGGACCTTTATATTATTTGGATAAAGTATTTTCTGTAAGTTATGTTTTTTATAATCATGAGTTAGTTGGTGTAGTAGGTAAAACATATTTACCTAATTATAATGAGTTTTATGAAAAAAGATGGTTTAATTCTGTAAATGATGCTAATTTTAATGAAGTTAAAATTAACAATAAAATTATTCCTTTTGGTAATGATTTAATTTTTAATTTAGGAGAAGTGAAACTTGCCATTGAACTTTGTGAAGATTTATGGGTTATTAATTCACCTTCTAACAATTACGCCTTAAATGGAACTAATTGTGTTTTAAATCTCTCAGCTAGTAATGAAATTATACAAAAAAATATCTATAGAACTGAATTAGTAAAAATGCAGTCTGCAAAGAATTATCTTTGTTATTTATATTGTTCTTCTGGTTTAGGAGAATCAAGTCAGGACTTGGTTTTTTCTGGTCAGCAAATTATTGCTTATAATGGCAAAGTTGTTGAAAATAGAAATAATTATTTAGGTCTTCTTACTTCAATAATTGATTTTGAAGAGATCAATGCTGCACGTGTTAAATATAAATCTAGTTTTGAAGGACCCAAAAAAGTTTGTCGTTTTATAGACTTAGATAATGATTATGAATTTACACTTTTACCAAATACATATGATTCACATCCGTTTATATTAAAAGATTCTAAAAAAATGGAAGAAAGAGCTTTAGAAATTCTTGATCTACAAGCTAGGGGATTATTAACTCGTTTAAAAAAGATAAACTGTAAAAAAGTTGTTATAGGTGTATCTGGTGGATTAGATTCTACACTTGCTTTACTTGTATGTGTTGAGGCTTTTAAGAAACTAAAACTGGATTTAAAAAATATTTACGCTGTTTCTTTACCAGCTTTTGGAACCAGTAATTTAACATTTAATAATGCAAAAAATTTGATTAATGAACTTGGTCTAACATATAAAGAAATTGATATTAAAAATACGTGTTTAGATTTTTTAAAAGGATTAAATCATGGTGATAAAGATTATGATGTTACTTATGAAAATGTTCAAGCTAGAACAAGAACAGAATTTCTGATGAATTTGGCTAATCAAATTGATGGTATTGTTATTGGGACTGGCGACTTATCTGAGTTAGCCTTAGGTTTTGCAACATATAATGGGGATCATATGTCTATGTATGGTGTTAATTCTTCTATTCCTAAGACTTTAGTACAAGATATAGTTAAGTCTTATATTAATATTAATCCGAAATTAAATAGAGTCTTAACATCAATTTTGAATACACCTATTTCTCCAGAATTGATTCCTTCTTCAAATAATATGATTAATCAACAAACTGAATCGATTATTGGTAAATATGAATTACATGATTTCTTTTTATACAATTTTATTAAAAATTCTTTTTCCAAAGAAAAACTCTTTGAATTAGCAAAAATTGCCTTTAAAAATTATAAAACTGAATATATACAATCAACTTTAGATTTGTTTTTCAAAAGGTTTTTTACTAATCAATTTAAAAGATCATGTCTTCCAGATGGAGTTAAAGTTGGTTCAATTAATTTATCACCTCGTGGAGATTTACGTTTAGCTAGTGATGTTAGTTTAGATAATTTTATAAATTGTAAGATAAATAAAAAAGTTGTAAAATAATTTTTAAAAAGGGAGAAAAAAATATGGTTAAAGTAAGTATTGTTGTACCATGTTATAACGAAGAAGAAATGCTACCTATTTTCTTGAATAAAATTAGGATATTATTTGTCGATGATGATAAATATTTATATGATTTTATTTTTATAAATGATGGAAGTAAAGATAAGACTTTGGACATTTTAAAAAAGGCAAGTAAGGATTTTGACAATGTTTCTTACATTTCTTTTACCAATAACTTTGGTCAAGATAATGCAATAACTGCTGGTTTAAGAAAAGCTAGTGGTGATGTTGTAATTCCTATTGATTGTGATTTGCAAGATCCTCCTGAACTTATAAAGCTTATGCTTGAAAAATATGAAGAGGGCTATGATATTGTTAACCCTTATCGTAAGTCTCGTCAAGAAGATTCATTTTTCAAAAGAGAATCATCTGGATTATTTTATAAATTTGCTAATAAGGTGGCTGGAAAAAATATTGTTCCACAAAATGTATCCATGTTTAGACTAATATCTCGTAAAGCTTTAGATGTAATCATAAATTTACCTGAAGTTAGTAGGGTTATTCGTTCTGAAGTTCCTTTTGTTGGTTTTAAAGTTTGTTATATTCCATTTGAAAGACCAAAAAGAATAGCGGGAAAAACTAAATATAATTTACATAAATTATTAGATTTAGCTTCGAAAACTCTTACTTCATCCACTGTCAATTTGTTAAATTTACCATTTAAACTTGGAATTATATTTTGTATTTTAGGCTTTTTAGGTTTTTTAGGTAGTCTTATTTCTTATATATATTTTAGGGCTACTAGTTTCTATTCTGTCCAAATTTTTGATTGTTTATTAGCTTTATTTATATTTTTAGGAATTTTATTATTTGGGTTAATTTGTTTTATTGTTTTTATTCCATGCATGTATTTAAAAGATATTCAAATTAATACTCAGGATAGACCCTCATATATTATTAGTGAAGAATATACATCTTTAAAAGCATTAAAAAATTTAACAAGTGATAAAAATGAATAAATTAAGATATTTTTTTGAAAATTTTAAATTTTATTACAAACTAATTGGAGATTATAGTTTATATTTTTTTAAAAAATATTTTCACTATATATTTATTTTGAGTTTGGTTGCAATTTCTTTTACTGTGCGTTACTTTTTTGCTTTATATCCTACTAATGACGTTACAAGTTTTTTAATTAATTGGATGAATGCTATAAAAGAAAATGGTTTTTCTTCTTTTTACAAAATTAATGCTGATTATTCTTCATTTTATTTATTTTTATTAGCTATTTTTACTGTTTTACCAAGTGGAGAATTAATTACTTTAGTTAACGGAGTAAATGTTTATACTAATTGGATGTTTTATATAAAATTTTCTAATTTTATATGTTATTTATTTATTTCAATTGCTTTTTATTTAATTGTTAAAAAAATTACTAAAGATAAAATAATGGCAGTAACTGCGTTTTCTTTATCTTTTATCTTACCAGTCCAATTTTTTAATACTGCTATCTGGGGTAATTCTGATGCTTTTTATATTTGCTATTTAATTTGGGCTTTGTATTTTGTTATTTCAAGAAAAGATTTCCTTTCATTTATGTTTTTAGCTTTTGCTTTTGGTAATAAATTACAGGCTATATTCTTTTTCCCATTGTTTTTCTATTTAATTTTAAGAAGGCGTCTAAAGCTTTATTCGGTTTTTGGTTTTGTTTGTGGTCTTTTTATTACCTTTTTACCTTGTTATTGCGCTGGTGGGAATTTCCTTTCACCTTTTAAATATATTGATTCTCAACTTAATGGGTATTCAAATTTAAATTTAGGTTGTGCAAATTTTTATAATTTTGTCGGTCTATATTTTGGTGAGACTTTTAATAATTTCTTTTCAATTTTAGGCATTTTATTAATTCTGTTTTTTATGGGATTTATTTACTTTAGAAACATAAATTTGAATGATTTATCTATTATTGCTATAGCAACTTTTTCTTCTGGTATTACAGTGTTTTTCTTACCACATATGCATGAAAGATATTTTTTTATTTTAGATATATTAATTGTTCTATATTGTTTGCTATTTAAGAAAAAGTATCATTTAATTGTCTTAATGCAAATTTCTTCAGGTATAGCTTACTATCACTATTTAAGTGGCTATTATACTTTCCAAATCTTAGGTGAAAATGTTGTAACTATAGCTGCTTTAATTAACATTTATGTTTTAAGTTCTATATTTTTTGATATTTTAAAATTGGATCATAAAATTGGCTTTAAAGAAGATTTAGTAAATTTAGAAGAAAAAATAAAGAATGAATTATCTTCTAAAGATAAGACTATAAAATAAATAATTTATCTTTATATAAATATATTAAATAGCAAAGAAGTAATGAAAAAGAAATAATGGAGATATAAAGTCCTTTTATGTAACCTAACTCGGTATATATAATTTCAAAAGTATGTTCTCCTTGTTTAATATTTGATAAATCACCGGCTGTAAATATATTAAATGATTTATAAGTTTTGACATCTTTACCATCTATTTTTATTTGGAAGCCTTTTTCATAAGGGAGTGTAAAAAGAATCTGTTTATTATTTTCATTTAAATTAAATTTACCACCCCATATTTGTTTAAAATAGCTTTGCTTTTTATAAGTAAGTTCTAAATAAGAAGTATTAATGCTATTAATATATTCTTGTAAAATATTTAAATCTTCATAATAAACTTGAGGTAATATTTCCATATTTCTTACATCACTAGTAAGAGTTATTTCTACTTTATTAGAGCTACTAAGTTTGATTGGATAAATGCCATTAGACCAATAGGAATTCATATCTAATTTTAAATTATTATAATAAATGTTAAATGGACCTGTGATATTTTTCATTGCTATATAGGTATTAAATTTATTTAATGTTATATTATCGAATGTTACAGTTATTTTTCCACCTTTTTTACCATCAAAACGTTGAATTTTGTCAGCAGTTAAAGGCAGTTTAGTAATATTACTTGTACATGAAACGTTTTTAAATAAAATAGGACTAAAGATATCTTTCAATGTTTCATCTTCATTTTTAACTGAGTTTGTTAAACTTTTAAAGATTTCATTTTGATACTCAAAAATGTTAAACCATTTTATTTCATTATCATTTACATAATATCCTTCATTAATAAAGTCACTACTTGTCTTATTTGAAATCATTCCTAGATTTAAGCTATATGGGTTTAAATAATAAGTGGCATCATTTGTTTTTTCAAGTACTTTCAAATTATTAATAAAAGCAGGTTTATTATTTTCAGACATTAAATATTTAATGTTTAAAAAGGAATTCATAGCTAAAGTAGAACCCAAATTATATTTTTGAAAATAGGAGTTACTATGGAAGCCAATTTTATTCATATAATTCATTACATCTTTTAAAGATGTGGAAGAATAATGAGATAAACCATTAAAACCAAAATAAAACATAGGATCATTATCTATACTGTTATATGAACCAGGTCTTATTGTGGTATCTTCCATTCTATTTAGTTGTAGAGGATCATAGGAAATAAGTTTTTCAAACATTTCGTTACGAGAATTATCTTCTAAATATTCACTAATATTTTGATATTCGTTTTCTTTAATATTTGTTTTTATGATGTTATCATTGCTTAAGAAAGAAGAGTAGCAAGTTAAAGGCACTAAAATAAAAGAAGATACGATAGTGAAATATTTACTTATTTTTTTAAAATGCGGCATTAGAAAACTTTCAGTTAGACAGTAAATAAATGTTATTAAGTAAACTATAATTCCACCAATTGATAATTGATAAAATTTATTGACATTAATATTTTCAATTGATTTAGCGGGATTATTTAAAACAACAATTAAACTAATTATAAATAATAGTGAATTAATAATATAACCAAAATAATGTATTTTTTTAAGATTAATAAAAGATATAAAAGCAAGAAACGTAAGTAAAAAAGATGTGACAAAAGAATAACGAGAAGGGAACCAGCTTGGAATTGATCCACCATGAAGTAAAGAATCGAAAAGTGAAATACTAGGTGCAAATAAATAAAATAAAAGAAGCACTAAATAAGAAAGTTTTTTTCTTAATTTAATATCTTTAATAAAGAAAAAAAGAGGGAATAATGCCAAAATTAATGTTGAAGTAAAACTTGAATAATAGCCTGTATTTCTTTTAATTTGTTCACTACTTGTAAAGCTATTAGTTAGTAAACCTCTTATTAAATCAGTGAAACTTACAGCATTGCTTTGAATACCAATTGTAAAACCTGAAGCTTTGGTTCCAGCAAAATGTGTAAAAGCGGCATACCAAAATATTGCACCTATTAAGCCACCTAAAATAGATAAGGTGATAAATTTAATAGGTGTGCTTATAAATAAATTTTTACTTTTAAAAGGTATTTTTCCTGAAATACAATCTGTTATAAAAATCAATCCAATAAAAACACACACCATAAAACCAATATACCAAGAGGTGTATAAAACAAAAGCTATTGTGAAAGGATAAAGAAAAATAACTTTATCATTTATTAAAAGTTTATAAGCTAAAAAAACTAAAGGGAGTAAACAAACACCATCTAACCACATGAAGTTTGAAAGATTTATAAAGAAAAATGAACACATACAATATGATAAGGAAAAAATTAAGTTAGATAATTTTGCTTCTTTGGTATAAAATCTTGTTAATAAATAAAAGTTTAAAGAACAAAATGCCATCTTAAACCAACAGATTATTAAAATAAAAGTTGGAATATCTTGATAATCTACAAATTTAACAAAGGGATTAAATGGGGAATTTAAGTAATATGCTAAAATGGAAACCATATTTCCACCGAATGTTTTTGACATTGTATAAATCATGTTAGAATCATTACTTAAAAGTGCTTTATAATAGCGGAAATAAGCGATGTATTGTGACTGCGCATCAATTGTCATAAATGTATTTCCATTTTTATCAAATGGATAAAAATTATTAGTTGCAAATAATATAAAACAAATTAAAAGAGGAATTCCAAAAGATAATAAAGGAATAAGTATTTCTAAAGTTAAATTAAATTTATTTTTATAAAGTGTTTGATTTTTATCATTAATAATAACATGGTTATAATTTATTATTTTTAATGGTTTTAAGGAATTACATCTATTGTAATTGTACCAAAAGAAAAATAGTATACAAATTATTAAAATTGTTAAAGAAATATATAAAAATGGTGAAAAAAATTGAGCATTTGTTAGAAATGTTAAGAAAATTCCAAAACTTAAAATAGATATTATTATAAATAATAATGAAATTGTAAAATCATTTTTATAGAATATCTTTTTAAATTTGCACATTTTACACTTTTTTAAATTTAAATCCTTTCAAATTAATCTTTTATCAACCGTTTTAAATATTGTATAACTGATTTTCTAGTTATAATGCCAATGAAAAAATTATTATCGTCACAAACTGGAACAAAATTTTGATTGGAAATCATTTCTATTAAATCATTCATTTCTTTGTTAATTGTTATTGATTGTATTTTTTTATGAGGCTTAATTGTACAAATAGGAATCTTCATGGATTGTTCCCAATTTAATTTTGCATCTTTTATGGCAAATAATAAGTCTTCACATGAAATAGTGTTTAAATATTTACCTTGCTTATCAAGAACAGGAATAGCAGAATAATGGTGAAATTCCATTTTTTCAATTACCTGTCTAATAGAAAAGGTATCTAATACGAATTCAACATCTTTTTTGGGCAATAAGAAAAATAAAATATTCATATATATCAAAAAAATTTTAAGATAAAATAAATAAGATTTCAATATAAAAATAATGTCCCAAAAAGAGCACCTCTATTTTTTGACAATAAATTTTTGAATAATTATAATTATTTTAGATGAGGGGGAAGTAATCATGGAATATAAACCAGTAGTTCAAGGTGAAAATATTATTACATTAGAAAAAAATGGTAAATTTTATGGAATGACATGTGCTTGGACAATGCAAGAAGACTATGACAAAATTATCATGTGTTTAGGTGATCAATCTGAAACAGGTCATGCTATAAGTAAAAATGATTTAGTTGGAATTTCAGCTTTAGCAAATGGCCAAGAGTCTATCGGAGAACAAATTGGTTCTGACCATTCTTCCAATAAGATTAAATTTAATAATGTTCCCTTTATGGATTTTTTTGGTGTAAAAGTTGTTAAAGGTGCAAAAACTAAAATGCAAGGCAAAGTATTAAATGTAATACATTTAGAAGAAGATCCTACTACAAACTTAGTTTATATTTTAATTCAACATTACGAGGAAGATAGCAATAAAAAATTTTTGATTTATAATGATTAATTTTTATGGTAAAACGAAATAATTATATTTTTCAAACATTTCAAATTAAACCTTTTTTAAAAAAAAGCACTTTAGAATTAAACAAAAAGATTTTTGATATTAATGAGGTAATTGAAAGTCTTACATATAAAAAAGATGAAAGAGGTTTTGAAGCTATCTTTTTAAATAAAGAGCTTGGTAATTTTAATTATGAATTATCAAAAATATTATTTGAGCAGGCTGCATACTTAAAAAATGATGAAGATTCAAAACCAAATATTTTAAACGATAAAATAGAATTATTAAAAAAGACAAAAGCTTATTGTCTTCAAAAGCATAAAATTAATAAGTCTAGTGAAGAAATTTCTTTTTATTCAAATTCTAAAATAATAAATTTTTCAAAATATTATCTTTCGAATTTTGAAAATCATTCTTATGAAAATAATTTTAGTTTACAATTTAAAAACCTTTTAAAAGATAATAATATTAAAATTATTGAAGATTTAAAAAAGGATAATTTAAAATATAAAACTAATTATACAGTTTTTGAAAATCCAAAGGCAGGATTAGGGAATGTTATTACTAAATATGAAAATAATCAGGAAGAAGCTTATTCTGTTTTAAATCAAATATGCTATTTACTTAATGAAAAAAAAGTAAATTATAAAGACATTTTAATTATTACAAAGAAAGAAAATGTTCATACTTTTAGATTAATGTCTAATTCATTTCATGGTCTTAATCTAGATATTGAAAACATAAGTTTAAAAACAGTTAATTTTTTTAAAAATTTTTTAGATAATTTAAGAAAATCTATTTCTGATGCTGATTCGTTTTTAGAAAAAAATAATAAAATTAAAACTTCTAATTATGAATTTATAAATACCATAGAAATAATTAAACAAAATTATGATGAAGCTAAAAAATTATTTATCGAAAATTCTATTAATCAAGGTGAAAATGAAAAAAAGGAAGAATTTGTTTATTTTTATTTGAAAGATAAATTATCAAATATTTGTATTCCTTCAAAATTTAATGGCATAAAGGTTTTAACAAATCTTGATGAAAACGTTTATAAATATAAATATGTTTTTGTAACTTATTTTGATAAATCTTATCAAGCAAACTTTTCAAATTCAGATTTCTTATCTGATTCTTTAAAAGTTAAATATACATATTTGGATACTTCATATGAAAAAAATATTTTACTAAAAGAAAAAAATTTATATTTATTATCATCAATTGAAAATCTTTATTTATCTTATCCTAGCTATGATATTTCAAATGGCGAAACCGATATTAATGAATTAGTTATAAAAAATGTTGAAAAGCAAAATAGTTGGGAGATTTTTTTACCTGTAGATTTTTGTGATAATTTTAATTCACACTATTCTAAAGATATTGATTCATTTTTCTTTAATTTGAAATTGCAAAATTATGAAACATATGGGATAAAATCTAATGATTTTAATCATTTATTAAGTTTTTTAACTTTAAGTGATTATCAAAAGAATTTTATAAATAATAAAGTTAAATTTGATCTTAATAAATGCCTAAAATTTGAGGGTGATAAATATATACAAAAAAGGTATGAAATTTCTTCATATTCAGATTTAAATATTTATTCAAATTGTCCATTTAAGTTTTTTATGGAAAAGATTTTAAAAATATCTGAATATGATGATAAATCTATAATTAATATATTAGGTGATATAAGTCACAAAGTCTTAGAAGAATTTATTAAAAGTGGTGAAAATGTTTCTAATTTTATTAAAGCTCTTCCGGTATTTGAAACCTTTTTTGATGTAAATTTTGCTAAAAATGGCAAAAAATTCCTCAAGCTAAATCAATATTCAAAAAAAGATTCATTTTATTTAAAGCAAGTTTATGATTTAAAAAATATATATTTAAATAAGTTTTATAAATTTTATTGTGAAGGGAAATTTAAACAAACATTTTCTGAGCAACCAGTAAAAATGAAAATTGCTAATTCTATTATTAATGGCAAAATTGATTGCATGGTCAATAAAAATGATAGTTTTGTAATTGTTGATTTTAAAACTGGAAACAAAGATATTGATATAGATAAACTCTATAATGGTATTGATTCACAATTAGGCTTTTATGCCTTAACTGAAAAAAATGAAAGTCATAGACCTTCAGCTTTGTTTTATATGCAAACATTGTCTCTTGATTCAATCTTTATAAAATCAAAAGATAATAATGCTCAAAATTTTAAAGGGAGAATTTTGGATATTTCTTTATTAGATTCAGATTTAGATTCTGATGAAATAAAAATATTTCATAAAAATTTTAAGATTAGTAGAACCATTGTTGATTTTAATAAAATATTTAAGAATATGGAAAATCAACTATCATCTTTTGTTGTTGGTATTGAAAACGGAATTTTTGATGTAAAAAGTAAACAAATTTTGAAGAAAGATGATTTTAATGAAAGTTATAACTCTTGCACAAAATGTCCGTTTAAAGATTGTTGTTACATTAATGAAAATGATAAAAGTCAAATTGAAATTTTAGAAAGATATAAATAATTAGGAGATAAAATGGAATTAAATAATGAACAATATAAAGCAGTAAATACTTCAGATTCTAATATTTTAGTATCTGCCGGTGCTGGTTCAGGGAAAACTGGTGTTTTATCAGAAAGAGTTTTTAGAATTCTTTGTGACAAAATATCACGAAAAAAACCTTATATGGGTAGTTTAGAGCGCCTACTTGTTTTAACTTTTACCGATAATGCTGCTTTTAACATGAAAAGTAGAATTAAAAAAGTTATAAAAGAAAAATTAGATGCATTTAAAAAGTTAAAAGAAAAAATAAAAACTTTTTCTAATAATAACGATCTAAATGATTACTTACACTCAATAGAAGGTTATAGTACATTAAGTGAACTTTATTTAATAAAAAGAGACGAAAATTACAGCTGTGAAAAAAATGCCTTATTAATAAAAATAAATGAGAAAGAAGAACACTTACAGTCTCAATCAAATTTAATTGATTCTGCTGAAATTACGACATTCGATTCTTTTTATCAAAAAATAATAAAAAGATATTTTTATTTAACAAGCATTCCAAAAACATTTGAAATTGTAGATGAGACAATATTAAATTCTAAACTTTATGATATTATTACAGAAAAGATTAATGAAGAATTTGAAAAGGGAGATCAGACTTTTTTAGGATTAGTAGGTAAATTTACTTTAAATGATCCTAAAAATTTAATCCAATTACTTTATTCGGCTGTAATTGCTCAAAAGAAATTGAAATCAAATGAAAAGAGCATTGATCAATTGGCTCAATGTAAAAAATTATTACTTTCTCAAATTCCTGTTTTTTATAAAAAAATTTTTAATGAATTTAAAAACCAAATTAAAAGTTTTTCCTTTGGCATTATTTCAATAAATAATTCTGATGAAAAAATAAAAGATCTTATAGGACGATTGAAAAATTGTATAGGTGATTATTCAAAAATTGGAAATATAGATACAGCTTTAAAAATTTATAATGAAATTAAAAAGGTTTTATTTAAACAAACATTAAAATCCACAAAAAAATTCATTTCTGGTGGAGATGAACTTTTTGAACTTAAAAATAATTTATATAATGCTTGTGATGATTTTATTAATATTATTCCAGAGGATCAATGTAAAGTAATTATAGATAGTAATTCTGATTATGTTAATTATCTTTTTTCTATAGCTCTTGATATTAATGAGAAATTTGAAAAGTTTAAATATGACAAAGCTGCTTATACTTTTTCAGATTTTAAAATTGCTGCTTTAAAATTAATAAAAGAACATCCTTCTATTTTGCAAGAAATTAAAGATTCTTATGATGAAATTCTAGCTGATGAATGTCAAGATAATGATGATTTTCAAAATGAGCTACTAGATTTAATTTCTGATAACAATTTATTTATGGTAGGTGACATTAAACAGTCTATCTATCTTTTTAGAAATGCGAATCCTTCTTTGTTTTTGAATAGACTTAATAGATATAAAAATAATAGTGGTGGTATTCTAATTGAAATGAATAAAAATTATCGTTCATTATCAAATGTGATTAATTCAGTTAATGGTATTTTTCAAAGTTTAATGACGAGGAAATTTGGAAATATCGATTATTTTAATGGGCATAATTTATCATGTGGTAAAAGGGAGTTTTTTATTGAAAAAGACAATCAAAAAAGTGAAATTGAATCAAAAATATATGCTTATTTAGATAGTAAAAATTATGACAATTTTGAAAATAAAAAAGGTTCTGATTACTTTGCTGAGGCTAAAATTATTGCTGAAGATATTAAAAAAAGAGTTGGAAAAGAATACATTCGTCTAAAAAATAGAGATGAAAAAAAGGATAAAAAAATTGAGGATGTATTACTAGACTATAAAGATTTTTGTATTTTATGTGATAAAGGAAGTAACTTTGATATTGTAGCTAAAGTTTTCTTGTATTATGGAATTCCTTTAAAAATTGATGTCCAAAGTGATTTTTTAAATGAAATCTTAGTTAAAGTTCTTGCTAATCTCATGCTTTTATATTGTTATATAGCTAAGTTAATTCTATATAAGGATGCTTCATATATTAATTCAAATTCTTTTAAACACGTTTTGGTTTCTATTTTAAGAAGTCCATTTATTTTGATTAAAAATGAAGAATTAATTGATTTATTTGAAAAAAGTAAAGTCTTTTCCGATTTCAATGAAATAAAAGAACAAACAGCTATTAAATTAATTATAGATACAATTAATGATTGTAAATATAAAAATATTCATGAGGTCTTTATAGAATTAATGGAAAAATTTAATTTTGTAAGAGGATTAATTAATTTTACAGATTCTATTTCTGCAAATGTTTATTTAGATGCTTATGAGAAAATTATTTCTAATTTAGCTAATTTAAATTATTCTTTGGATGAACTTATATCATATTTTAAAAATGTTTTAAATAATTTTATCCCTATTGATTTGAAATCAAAAATAAAGGTTGTTAATTCTATTTCTAATGCAGTTTTAATAACTAATATTCATCAATCCAAAGGACTAGAATATAATATTGTTTACTGTATAGGGTTATGCAATAAATTTAATTTAAAAAATGAATTTTCTAGTAACCTTTATTATTCTAATGAGCTTGGTTTTGTTTTACCATTGACGATTTTTGATTTTAATGATAAAGATGCAAATAATTTAAATTATGTTTTGCCATTTACTTATTTTTTGAATAAAGAGAATAAAATGGATAACTTAGAGGAAAAGGCGCGTTTATTCTATGTTGAACTAACTAGACCAGTTTTTCAATTCATATTATTAGCTCCTTATAAAGGAGATGATAGTGGTAGTGTAGAAGGAAAAGATTTAGGTAAATTAAAGTTTATTAATTTGTATAATAAAACTAATAGTAATGGTGAAAATTCTAAAGATGGAAAATCATTAGATAAAGCTGAATCTTTTTACGATTTTATGTGCCAAACTTTGATTAATTTTGATATAAAATTATTTGATATTGATATACCAGATTTTGTTTCTAAAGTTAAAAAACAGCTTTCTTCTAACATTAGTAAAATAAATAATGTTCAAAATAATGAGAATAAAATTGAATATAAATGTTTACCAGAAGAAGTTATAAAAATTTTTAAGTCTAATAAAAATACTGAAAGTAATACTGCGTCATTTAAAGCTAGTAATCAAAATGCCATTGAATTACAAAATGGTACTTTACTTCACGCCTTTTTAGAATCATTAGGGGATTTGAATAATCCTGATTTTTCGATGATAGAAGATTATGATAAGATTAATCCTTCTGGAATTTATGGTAAAAAAATATCTCAAATTGCTATTAATTTCCTTAATAGTGATCTGATTAAAAAATATAAATCATTTGATACTTATCACGAATTTCCATATTATGACGATGAATTAAAGAGTCAAGGCTTTATAGATTTATTATTAGTTAATAAAGCTGAAAAAATGGCTATTATTATTGACTTTAAAACAAAAGATATTTCAAATGAACATTACCCTAAACAACTGGGAATATATAAACAAAATGTTTTAAAGATTTTAGGTAATGATTTTAATGTTAATGCCTATCTTTACTCAATTAATGATAATAAATTTGAAAAAGTTTGTTAAAATATATAAGTTATGGATGATATTAATGAACTTTCTAACTTATCTTTATCAAAAAGTTTAACTTATTTAAAAGATGGTTATATTTTATCTGCTGTAGTTAATAATGTAAGAAATTATTTTATTTATAAGGAAAATGGAATTGTTGTTATTAATTCTAGTTCTAAATATATTTTGAATGTAGATGAATTTAAAACATTATTTGCTAAACAGGTTTTTACTTTAGTGGAAGATGATAATCAATTAGTTGATGAACTAAAAGATAAAGAATATTATTCATGGGGACGTAAAAAGTGATTGTTTTAGTTGATATTGGTAATACATGTTACCATTTGTATTTGAATAAAAAAGATGGTAATAAGGTATATCGTTTTTATAATAAAAGTGAATTAGTAAAGTTCTTTTTAACATTTGATAAGAATGTTTCGTATATTTTTTATATTTCTAGTGTTAATTCTATTAAGAGTGAAATTTTTATTAAGGCTATACCACATACATTTAAAGTTGAAATTAATCTTTTATCAAATACTAATTTTTTGGATAAAACTAAAAAGCTAGGTTATCAAATTGATAATCTTGATGTATTAGGTCAAGACTTACTTTTTGATATTTTAAGTTTACGTGGCCCTTATTTGATTGCTGACTATGGTACTGCCTCTAAATATATTTATGTTGATAAAAATAATAAATTAGTAGGTGGGGCTATTGGCCCAGGACTTGCTTTAATTAATAAGTCACTTTTTGATAATACTGAGAAATTAAATAATTTTAAAATTGAGATTCCATCCGCACTTTTTTCTTTAAAAACTAGCGAATCAATTAATTCAATGACAACATATGGTGAAGCATTTAAACTAATTTCATATTATAATAGTCTTGTTCAGCTTGACCACAATGAAAGTATTAATCTTGTATTAACCGGTGGAGATGGTAAAATTATTAAAGAGGTTTTAACTAAGCTTAGATTTAATGATTTTACATTAGACGATGAGTTGATATTTAAAGGAATGTCAATTGCATTAGAGTTAAACTTATTTTAAAAAGGAGGTTTTATATCATGTCTAGTCAATTTAAGGAATTAGCAGATAAGTATTATTTAAAAGCATTAAATAGTTTAAAAGAGTTTGTTTCTATTAATACTATTAATGACCAAAATACTGTAAGCAAAGAGCATCCTTTTGGAAATGGTGTAGAAAAAGGTTTATCATTCATTGCTAAGTTAGGACGTGAATTAGGTTTCAATGTTGATCGTTGTGATAACTATGTAACTGAACTATCTATTGGTAATGGGCCACTAGTTGATATTTATGCCCATGCTGATGTGGTTCCCGTTTCTAAAACATGGAAAACCGATCCTTTTGTTCCTACTATTATAAATAACGTTATGTATGCTAGAGGAGCTTCAGATGATAAAGGTCCTGGTATTGCTAGTTTATATGCTGCTAAAGCTGTTTTAGATACATTTGGTATTGAGGGATATAAATTAAGAATAATTTTTGGTGGTGATGAAGAAAGAGGTTCTGCCTGTTTAGATCATTATTTTAATGTCTTAAAGAAAGAATATCCTAAATATGGTTTTTCTCCTGATGCTGATTTCCCTTTAATTTATGGAGAAAAAAGCATTTATTCATATTCTGCTTCTTATAATATTCACTTAGAATCAATCGAGCCATTTACTTTTGGTAATGCTTTAAATATTGTTTTAGATGAAGCTAATATAAAATTAGATTCTGCAAAGTATGCGACACAAATTTTAAAATATCAAAATGATTATCCAGAAGTTAAATTAAATTATGATAATGGTATTTTACATTTTAAAGGTCAAGCCGCTCATGGTTCTACTCCTTGGAATGGTGTTAATGCTGGTTTGCATTTATTAAATTTTTTAGGTTTTGTATTACATATGCCTATTTTAAACAGAATTTTTGAAAATTACGAAAGTGGTAATGGTGAAGACTTTAATGGCAATTATACTTCTGAGCATTTTGATTCTTCTTCATATAATGTTGGGAAAATTGCTTATGAAAATGGAAAATTAACTTTATTTGTTAATATGAGATTACCTGAAAATGTTGATGTTAATAAGGCTTTAGATAATTTAAAGAAAGAAACAAAGATAGATGATTTAGTGCTCTTATCTTCTTCAAAAGGTTTTGTTTATGATCCTAAGTCTAAATTTGTTCAAACTTTATTAAAAACATATCAAGAAGAAACAGGTGATCTTACTTCTCAAATGGAAGCTATAGGTGGAGGAACATATTCAAGAGAAACAAAAAATACAGTTGCTTTTGGTATGCAATTCCCAGGAGTTGACACTTTAATGCATCAAGATGGCGAATTCTTAAGACTTGATGATTTTAAAAAAGGCATAGCTATTTATGCACATGCTATTTATGAATTAGGAAAATTAGCTAAAAATAAATAATGAGATTAAGGTTTAAAAAATGGGCACATCCACTAGTTGATGCTCATAAAGATATTGCGTTAGATGAAAATGATTTAGATCATTTACCTTCTTTTGATTACCTTGAAATTGGTTCAGGTTTAGGTGAATTTGCAATTCAAATGGCCTTAAAAAATCCCGATGTTAATTATTTGGCTGTGGAAGTTTGCTTTAATGCATTCGCGGCCTCTATAAAAAAGTTTTTAAACTACCAAGTTGAGAATAATATTAAAATTAATAACTTAATTTTTATAAATATTCCAGCTGAAAAATTGTTTCCTTTAATTAAGGATGGACAATTAAAAAAGATATTCTTAAATTTTAATGATCCATGGCCAAAGAAAAAGCATCATAAAAGAAGACTTACTTATCCGACAAGGTTAGCTCAATATTATCGAATGCTTTCTAAAGGTGGAGAAGTTTTATATAAATCTGATAATGATGAATATTATATGGATTCTAAAAAATATTTTATTCAATTTGGTCAATTTGATGTTACTTTTATTGATGATTATAAAGAATTATCTGAAGATGATGTGATGTCCGAATATGAACAAAAATTTAGAAAATTAGGACAAAAAATTCATAAAATTATTGCGATTAAAGAAAATGATTTATAAAGCAGGACTATATTTTAATTATCAATCTTTTAAAGATACTATAATTCTTGTTATCGATAATGATAAAATTCCTAATAAGATTTTTTCTAATAATGGTTTTGTAGCCTTATTTAATGGGACTGAATTGATTGGTATCAATATTTTTAAGTCTTCTCGATTTCTTAAAATAAAAATTCAAGGATTACTTGAAACAGTGAATCAACCTTTAAAAGATCTTCTCTACCAATTAATTAAAACTTATTTGAATTTAGAAATAGAAGTTATCTCATCACCTTTATTTTTAGCAAAAGTTATCGCTACTAAAAATAATGAATATTTAGTTAGCATTGGTAAACAAGAGGTTTTAGCTAGTTCACTAGAACCACTAGAAATCGGAAATTATGTTTTAGTTACTAGTAAGGATTCTTTTTTATTTGATGGTTCAAGAGCTTACCAACATTTAAAAAATAATGAAAATTATTTAATTGTTGGAAAAGAAGTTGCCTATTTTGATGATTCATTTTTAGGTACATCAAAATTGTTAATTAAAGAAAATGATTAATTTAACATTAGGTGTTCATGATTTAGTTGATTTAGTTCTAAGAAAAGGCGATTTAGATAATCGTTATTTTAATTTGACTTCTATGGCTGAAGGAACAAGACTTCATAATTTATATCAATTAAAAAATGAATCAGAAAATTATGAAGTTGAAGTTCCAATAAAAGGGACTATTGTTTATAAAAATTATGAATTTAATTTAAATGGTAGGATTGATTGTTTAATTAAAGATAAAAATAATTATATAATTGAAGAAATAAAAACCACTAATGATGATATAGAAACTTTTTTTAAAAATAATAAGGAATGGCATTTAGGTCAAGCTTTAATTTATAGCTATTTTATTTTGGAAGAGAAAGAACTTGATCAAATAACAATTCAATTAACTTATATTTCTCAACTTGATCCTAATGAAATTCAAAAATACTATTTTAGTTATTCTAAGGAAAAAGTTCAAAGTGAAGTTAATAAGATTTTAGAAGAATATATAAAATTTTATGAAGTAATTCTAAGTTATAAAGGCGAACGTGACAAAAGTATTGAAAAACTTGAATTTCCTTTTTCTATTTTAAGAAAAGGGCAAAGAGAAGCGATGGAATTTTGTTATTTTACTATTCAAGCTCATACATTAGGTTTTCTTCAAGCGCCGACGGGAATTGGAAAAACAATAGCTACTTTATTTCCTTTTGTTAAATATTTAGGTGAAAAACATTTAGAAAAGATTTTCTATTTAACAAGTAAAAATTCTATTAAAGAAATGGCTTTAAAAACTGTTCAACTTTTTATTTATAAAAAGGCTAAAATTAAAGCAATATCGTTAACTAGTAAGGAAAAAATATGCCTTAATAATAAGAAAGGACATTGTAACCCAGATGAATGTCCTTTTGCAAAGAATTATTATAATAAAATAAACAAATTAATTTTACACGCCATTGAAGAAGAAAATATTTTCAATGAATGTGTTATTTTAAAGTATGCTGAAGAATTTGAAATCTGTCCTTTTGAATTTCAATTAGACCTTTCAAATTATTTGGATGTAGTAATAGGTGATTATAATTATCTATTTAATCCTACTTCCCATCTTATTAGATTTTTTGATATCAATTATGAAAATCCTTATTTACTTTTAATTGATGAAGCACATAATCTCCCTAGTAGGGTACGAGATATGTATTCTACTAAACTTGAATTAAGTCAAGTTTTGTTTGTAAAAAATATTTTAAAAAGTAAAAACGATAAAAAGAGTAAATTGTTATTATCAGATATTGATAGTTTGCTTGAAATATTTAAAAAATATACTTTAAATCAGGATAATAATGAATTTCCTAATATATTAGAAGTAAATAAAATACCAGAGGACCTTTTGGATGTTTTTAATTCTATTGTTTTTCATTCCCAATCTATTATGAAAAAGAATAAAAATAATGATGATTGGTTTTTAGATTTCTATTATCAAATTAATACTTTTTTGAATCTTCCTTCTGAAAAAAATACTTTCTCTTATTATTTTACTTTCAATAGTGATTTAAAAACTAATATGTCATTTTCTATAGATTGTTTGGATTCTATAGATATTATAAAGAATGCATATGATTATTTTTTAGGCGGTGTTGTTTTCTCAGCGACTTTATCTCCCAAGCCCTTTTTTAAAAAAATGCTTGGTGGTAATGATAATTCCCCTGAATTGTATTTAGATTCACCTTTTGAAAAAAATAATCGATTAGTTTTAATTGATCCATTTATTTCTACTAAATATAAGGATCGTTATAATTCATTGAATGAGTTAGAGAGTACTATTGAGAATATAGTTTCACAAAAAGTTGGAAATTATTTTGTGTTTTTCCCAAGCTTTGAATATTTAAATTTATTTAAAAAAAATCAAAAATTATCAGAAAAATTTCAGGTTCTATTTCAAAATAATGAAATGAGTAATAAAGAAAGGGAAGATTTTTTAGCTAAGTTTGTAGAGAAACCGACTTCCACTGTTATTGGCTTTTTAATTTTAGGTGGAATTTTTTCTGAAGGTATCGATCTTATAAATGATAGATTAATTGCTTCTATTATTATTTCGGTTGGTTTACCTAAAAAAGATTTTAAATTGGAAGCATTGAAAAAATATTATAAGAAGGAAAGTGATAACGATCTTGAAGCCTATAATGATACTTATGTTTATCCTTCTATAAATCGTTTATTTCAGGCAGCTGGAAGGGTAATTAGATCTGAAAATGATATGGGTTTAATTATATTTATTGATACTAGATATGTTTATAAAATTTATTTAGAAAATCTTAAGGAAAACTTTCCTGATTTAATAACTTTGAAAAATAAAACGAATTTAGGTAAAATAATAAAGAATTTTTGGATGAAATTTGAAAATGAATAAATACGATTTAAAACATATTAGAAACTTTTGTATCATCGCACATATTGATCACGGTAAATCTACTCTTGCTGATCGAATTTTAGAATTAACTGGTGCTGTTGCTTTAAGAGATTTAAAAGAACAAATGCTTGATGATTTAGATTTGGAAAGAGAAAGAGGTATTACTATTAAGTTAAATGCTGTTTCTTTAAACTACCATGCTAATAATGGTGAAGATTATCTTTTTAATTTAATAGATACTCCAGGACATGTTGACTTCACTTATGAAGTTTCACGTTCTTTAGCTGCTTGTGAAGGTGCGATTTTAGTAGTTGATGGAACTCAAGGTGTCCAGGCTCAAACTTTAGCAAATACTTATTTAGCTTTGGATAATGACTTAGGCATTTTGACTGTAATTAATAAAATGGATTTAGCAACCTTTGATTTAAACCGCACAAGAGAGGACTTAATAGAAACTCTTGGTATTGATCCAGAAGATACCATTCCTATTTCTGCAAAAACTGGTAAAGGAGTTGATAAACTTCTAGAGGGAATTGTAAATAAACTTCCTTGTCCTCAAGGTGATATTAATAAACCATTAGAAGCTTTGGTTTTTGATTCTAAATTTGATCCCTATCGTGGTGTTGTTGTATTAATTAGAATTAAAGAAGGTAGTGTAAAAGTTGGTGATGAAATTTTATTAATGCAAGCTAATAAAGTTTACAAAGTAGAAGAAATTGGAATAAGAACCCCTAAAGAAGTTAAGGTCGATTCTTTAGCAGTTGGCGAGGTTGGCTATTTAACAGCACAGATTAAAGATATAAAAGATGTCATTGTTGGTGATACTATCACTTTAGCTAATAATCCTGCTTCTAAGCCATTACCAGGTTATAAAAAGATTTTGCCAATGGTTTATGCTGGTTTATATCCATCTGATAATAAAGATTTTGAAAATTTACATGTTGCGTTAGAAAAATTAGCTTTAAATGATGCATCATTAGTTTATGAAGCTGAAAATTCCGAAGCCTTAGGTAGTGGTTTTCGTTGTGGATTTTTAGGTTTATTACATATGGATGTTATTCAACAAAGATTAGAAAATGAGTATGGTCTTGATTTGATTTGTACTGCTCCAAGTGTTGTTTATCATATTGATTTAAAAAATGGCACAAGGATTGTTTTACAAAATCCATCTAATTTCCCAGATCCTAATGAAATAGCTGCAACTGAAGAACCATACTGCAATGCAGAAATCATTACTCCTTCTGAATATATTGGACCTGTTATGAATTTAGCCCAAGCTAGAAGAGGAACTTATAAAGAAACTGAATATGTTGATGATAAAAGGGTTAAACTCACTTATAAAATTCCTTTAAATGAAATTATTTTTAACTTCTTTGATCGTTTAAAATCCTTAACAGCAGGCTATGCTTCTTTGTCTTACGAGCTAATTGGATATGAACCATCTGATTTAGCTAGAATGGATATTTTACTTAATGGAAATGTTGTTGATGCCTTAACAAGTATTGTTTATCGTCCAGCAGCTTATAAAAAAGGGAGAGCCATAGTTGATAAACTAAAAGAAGTTATTCCACGTCAGCAATTTGAAATTCCTGTTCAAGCCGCTATTAATTCAAAAATTGTGGCAAGAGCAGATATTAAAGCTGTGAGAAAAGATGTTTTAGCTAAGTGCTATGGTGGTGATATAACTAGAAAGAAAAAGTTATTAGAAGCTCAAAAACGTGGTAAAAAGAGAATGAAAGAATTCGGTAAAGTTCAAGTTCCTCAAGGCGCTTTTATTGCTGTGCTTTCTATTGATGACTAGTAATTTTTTAGTAGATTTTATATAGGTGATTTTATATAATAAATTAGTATGAAAGCTAATTATCCTGTTTATTATACAGAAGAAAAATATTTTTCTAAGAATGAAGTTCTTAATGATTTAAATATTTTGAATTGTGATTCTTATTGGCAGGAAATTTTAGCTTATAGAAAAAATTTTGGACAACAACTAGAAGTATTTAATTTTGACCATACAAAATTTTCTTTTACTTTTTGTAAAAATCAACTTTTTAAATTAGTTGATTTAGAAAGAAAATATAATATGTCATACAATTTGTATAATAAATTAAATAGTAAGTTTCAAAAAATTTTTTCTATTTCTTCTTTGGTAAAAAATTTGCAGGCTGTTGCTAATTTCAATAATATAACTGAAACAGATAGTTTTTTAGCTAATTTAGTAAGTGGTAACTGTTCTACAATACCCAATCAAGATTTAATTTTAGATAATTATTTAAATTGTCTTCGTTATATTCAATCTTTAAATGAAGAAAAAATTAATATTACCTCTATCTTTAAGCTATATTATGGCTTAATCGGCGGACAATTTAATAAAGATAGTCAAATTAATTATCCAAATGTTCAAGTTAATAATGAAAAAGTTGATTTTGAATTTTTACTAAACGAATTTTTAAACTTTGTAAATGATAAAAAACAATATCCTTTTTTACAAAGTATTTTTAGTATTTTTTATATCAAATTTTTGAAATTGTTTGATTTTTTCAATGATGAATTAGCGATATTATTTTGTAAATTAGTACTTTCTTGTAATGGTTACAATGATTTTGCTATTTATCTTCCTATGGAAAAAATATTTCTAAAAGTAGATAATAGTATTAATCAAGCTTTTAAAAATTCTATAGAGTCTAATGATTTAACTTATTTTGTTTCTTGTTTTAGTGACAAATTATTATCAAGTCTTGAAGAATTATATTTTTCTTTAAATGATAGTTTGAAACAAGAAAAATCAAATGAAAATAAATTAATTATTAATCCAAATAATTTACCATCCTCTAATGGAGGAAATGATTTAATAAAACAAGGTGTAAATCAGGCCTTGGAATCACTTAAAATTAATAATAATATTGAAAAGGTAGATGATAAAGAAAAGTTCAAAATATATGGTGATATTGAAGTTTCTTTACCTATATTTAATTCTGGTTTAAAAAGCGAAGATTTGGAAAAAGTTACTCAAGATCTTTTAGAAACTTATCCTCTTTTGAAATATTCTCAAGCACATTTTTTTGCAAGACATTGCACTGTTGGAAGAACATACACTATTCAAAATTTTAAAAATGAAGAACATACTTCTTATGAAACTGCACGAACTAGTATGGATTTTTTAGCTAGTTTAGGTTTTTATACAAAAAATCAATTAAAAAATAAATTTGTTTATCGTCCTATTCCAAGAAGAAAAAAAATTAATGATGAATAAATTAAAAGATTTATTTAAATATTCGGCAAAAGCTTTATATATCCATATTCCTTTTTGTGACCACATTTGCTCTTATTGTGATTTTAATAAATTTAAAGCTGATACTAGTAAAAAAGACGTTTATTTAAAGACTTTAATAAAAGATCTTGATTTAATTAAAAAAAATAACTTAGATACTATATTTATTGGGGGAGGGACACCTTCTAGTTTAAACAATAGTGAATTAATTTATTTACTTTCTTATTTAAAAAGATTTAAAAATGTTAAAGAATTTACATTAGAAGCTAATCCGGAAAATTTAGATTTAGAAAAAATTAATATTTTAAAAAAATACGGTGTCAATAGAATTTCATTAGGTGTCCAGTCTTTAAATAATCAGTCATTAGAAATTTTGAATCGTAAACACAATGAAGGCAAAGTTGCTGAAGTTGTTTTTAATTTACATAAAATAGGGATTAATAATATTAATTTAGATTTTATTTATGGCTTAAAAAATGAAAATCAAAATGATTATTTAAAGCATATAAAATTCGCTTTTGATAATAAAGTCACTCATATTTCTTATTATTCATTACAACTTGAAAAGGGAACAAAATTGTATTTAAGAAATGATTTAGTAAAAAGTGATGATGACATAGCTAATGATTATTTTTATATAGTAAACAAGTTAAAAGAATTTGGATTTATTCAATACGAAGTTTCTAATTTTGCTAAAAAGGGATATGAATCATTACATAATTTAACTTATTGGCTAAATAAACCATATTATGGTGTAGGTATTTCCTCTACAGGTTACTTAAATCATATTAGATATAAAAATACATCAAGGTTTTTACAATATATAAATAATAAAAACTTGTTTTCAGAACTACATAAAGAAAATAAAAAAGAACAAGAATTTGATTATTTAATGTTACATTTAAGACTTATTAAAGGTTTTAAAATTTCTGAATTTAATCGTCTTTTTAAAAAAGATTTTTTAAAAGATTATAAAAATGAAATTGCTAATGTTAAAGATTTTATATTTATTAAGCATGGGAGATTTGCAGTTAAACCAAAGAATATTTATATTTTAGATACTATTCTTGTTGGGCTTTTAAAGGACTTTGAATAATAATTATTACAAATAAAAAAATTTGGTATAAATTTACACCAAACTAATAAATTATTTTAATGGTGCGATCAGTGAGACTTGAACTCACATGGTTGCCCATACGCCCCTCAAACGTACGCGTCTACCAGTTTCGCCATGATCGCAGCTAAAATATTTAAACATAGTTAGTAATATTTTTCAATAGTTTATTTAAAATTAGCACTCAGACCTTGAAACTGCTAATTTCTTCGGTATAATATAAAGTGTCATTTAGGAGGAAAAATATGAAGGAATTAAAAGAATTTCAAACTGAAACAAAAGAATTATTAAATTTAATGATTAATTCAATATATTCAAATAAAGATATTTTCTTAAGAGAAATCATATCTAATGCATCGGATGCTATTGATAAATATAAATATCTTTCTTTAACTAATAGTAGTAAATATCCAACTGCTGATTATGCTATTCAAATTATTCCTAATAAGGAAGAAAGAAGCTTAACCATTGTTGATAATGGTATTGGTATGACTAAGAATGAAGTAATTTCTAATCTAGGTACTATTGCTAAATCTGGTTCTAAAGAATTTTTAAGTAAACTCAAAGATGCTAAAAATAAAAATGATATGGAAATTATTGGTCAATTTGGTGTCGGTTTTTACTCATCTTTCATGGTTGCTAAGAAAGTTGAAGTTAGAACTAGATCTCTAGATGATACTAGTGGTTATTTATTTACTTCTGATGGTGTTGATTCTTATTCATTAGAAGAAATAGATAAAGCTAATCATGGATCTGAAGTTAAGATTTTCTTAAAAGATGATACTGAAGATGAAAATTATTCTAAATATCTAGAAGAATATGAAATTGAAGATCTTGTGAAGAAATATTCTGACTATATTAGATATCCTATTAAAATGGAAGTAACTAATAAAGTTGCTAAAAAAGATAAAGACGGAAAAGAAATACCTAATGAGTTTGAAGAACAAAAGGAAACTAAAACTTTAAACAGCATGGTTCCTTTATGGAAAAAACCAAAGAGTCAAGTGAGTGATGAGGATTTAAATAATTTTTATAAAAATAAATTTAATGATTATGAAGACCCTTTCTTCTCTTTATATATTAAGGCAGAAGGATTATTAGAATATAATGCTTTAATATTTGTACCTTCTCATGCTCCTTATAATTTATATTCTGAAAATTATGAAAAAGGGTTGGATTTATATGTTAAAGGCGTCTTTATTAAGGATCATGCTAAAGAATTAGTTCCTGATTATTTGAAATTTATTAAGGGATTAGTTGATTCTGATGATTTCTCTTTAAATGTTAGCCGTGAAATTTTACAGGCTTCTCCTATTTTATCCAAGATTGCAAATAATATTGAAAAAAAGGTAGTTGATAAATTAAAGGAAATTAAAGAAAAAGATTTTGAAAAATATCTCAAAATTTATAAAGTTTATGGCGAGTATTTTAAATTTGGAATCTACTCTTCTTATGGTCAAAAGAAAGATTTACTCCAAGATTTATTAGTCTTTAAGCATTTAAATGATGAGAAAGAAATTTCATTTAAAGACTATAAAGAAAAGATGGGTAAAGATCAAAAATTCATTTATTATGCAACAGGTGATTCTGTTGAAGCTATTAATTTATTACCTCAACTTGAAAAATATAGAAAAGATAAGATTGATGTTCTTTATTTAACTCAACCTATTGATGAATTTGCTTTAATGGCTTTAAACAATTATGAAAATATTCAATTTAAAGCTATTACTGATGCAAGCAGTCAAGATGATTTATCTGCGGAAGAAAAGAGCAAATTAGATACCTTAAATGCTGAACATAAACGTATTTTAGATGATGTAAAAGAAGCTTTAAAAGATAAGGTTGATGATGTTGTCTTCTCCACTAAGTTAGTTGATTCTCCTGTCTGCTTAGAGAGTAAAGACGGTTTATCATTAAATATGGAAAAGGTTTTAAAAGAACAACCTGGTGCTAACCCTGATCAAATTAAAGCTAATAAAGTCTTGGAAATTAATCCTGACCACGACTTATTTAAAGCTATTGTTAACTTAAAAGATGATGAAGAAATAAAGAAATATGGTAATTTACTTTATGATGAAGCTATGCTTTTACAAGGCATGGATATTAAGGACAAAAAAGGATTTGTTGAAAACCTTAATAGTTTAATGTTAAAGTCTATTAAATAATTACTTATTAGAGCTGATTCTAGAAAAGAGAGTCGGCTCTTTTTTATATAATTCTTTTAATTTAGTGTAAGAAGTAAAACGGAAGGCTAAAAAATATTTCAAAAGTGTGTTTATAGATTTGGAAAATTCATTTTTTTCTTTGGAATTAGCTTTTTGATATTTATTAAACATATTTCTGGCTTTTTTAGAAAAATTTGATGTGAAATCTTTTTGTGTCATAATTCCACATGAAGTTAAGAATGTAAATAAAGAATCAATTAGACCTTTTGTTTGACTAGGAGAATATTCACTTAACCATTTATCAATAGCTAGAGAAAGGGCAATTGCAGATTTAGATAAAAAGTCAACTAATACTAAAGAATGTGTTGTTTTACTAATTTCCCATGAAAAAATTGAATGCTGAGTTACACCATTATTACCACTTGCCTTAATAACTTTAAAATTTTGATTATCAAAAAGTAAGATACCTATTATTGAATCGCTGGTAACAAATTTTTTAATCTTTTTTAGACTTAATTTATAATTTGAAAATTTGGAATATTCTTCACGATTTCCTGGGCCTTCGAAATTATATACTTTATAAATTCTTTTTTGTTCATTTTCATTTAAATGTAAAAATGACCATTGGGCAATATTACCACCCTTTGAATGTCCAGTAATATAAATTCTTGCTGAGGAAGGTATTAAAGTTAAAACCTCTTTTAAGTAATTTAGGCCTTCAATATGAGAAGGAATTGAATCAGAATAAGAAAGCATTAATGATTCATACCAACCATTAATTGAGATATCGGTTCCACGAAAGGCAATAACATATAAATCATTTGTAATCTTAAAGATCATTGAAGCATATTGAATTGAATTTTTTGTAGAAAAAACAGGATGATAATTAGTAATTTCTACGTCTTTAAAACGCTTATTAATAACTAAATATGTCGCAAGTTTTAAACTTTTTTTAGCTTCTAAGTTTGGACTAGTCATATAATTTAAATCATTTAAAGTGGCGTGACTAGAAAATGTAAATTCCTTTTTATTTTCAAAAAATTTATCTAATCGAAAATAACTAATTTGGGCAAAAACAGCTAAATCAGCATCATTAAGATTATCCTTATTTAAAGTTTCATTATAAGTTTTTAAATATTCTATAACTTTCATCCTTTATAGTTTAAAATAAAATAGTTAGTTAAGTAAAGTTTAAATATGAATAAAGTTTTACACCCTTTTTTACCAGTTGTAAATGAAGATTCAAAAGTATTAATTTTAGGTTCATTTCCTTCAGTAGTTTCAAGGAAAAATAATTTTTATTATGGCAATAAAAATAACAGATTTTATAAAATTTTAAATTCTTTGTTTAATCTTGATTATGATTTAAATCTAAAATCAAATGAATTTAAAAAAGAATTTTTACTAGAACATAAAATTGCATTATTTGATGTAGTAAAAAGCTGTGAAATAATAAAAAGTTATGATAATAGCATAAATTCTGTTGAATATAACGATATTGAAAATATTATTAAAAATAGTAAAATTTCTTTAATTATTTTGAATGGCGAAAAAGCCTATAAACTCTTCTTAAATTATTTAGTAACACATAAAATAAAAGTAAAATATATCAAATTACCATCAACATCTTCGGCGAATGCTAAAGCTAGTTTAGAAAGCCTTATTAAGTCTTACGCAGTTATTTTAAATTATCTTTAAAATTCACGATGGTCAATTTCGTATTCGGTTTGTATAGGGGTATCAAGTTTTAAATTGTTTAAATATTCTATGTCTTCTTTAGTTAAAACTATTTTAGTACTTTCTAAATTTGAAATTAACCTATCTTTATGTATCGATTTTACTAGTGGGATAACTTGGCAATTTATTTGGTAAGCTAGTAAAACTTGTGCTGCAGTACAGTTGTATTTATTTGCTAATTTTAAAATTCTAATATCATTTAATAATGGTGGCTTACCTAAAGGAGTGTAAGCTTCCATCATAATATTTTCATTTTTTAAATAGTTATAAAGTTCCATTTTTGCCTGACCAGGAGTTCTTAAAACTTGGTCTACCATTGGTTTTATATTGTAAGTGAGATTTTGTAAATGCTTAATCATGAAATTAGAAACACCTATAGCACGAACTACACCTTCTTTATATAATTTTTCCATTGCACTATAAGTTTCATTATTTATTTCTATATAACTATTTTCGGTCTTGCGATATGGTAATGGATTAGGCCAATGGATTAGTAAAAGATCTAAATAATCTAAGCCTAGTTCAAATAGTGCTTGTTTAGTAGCAGCTATAACGTCATTATATTTTCTCTGATCAGACCACAATTTAGTTGTAATAAATAAATCTTCTCTTTTTAAGTTTGTTTCCTTTAAACCTTCTTTTATACCTTTACCAACTTCTAAGTGATTATCATAAGCAAAAGCAGTATCAATTAAACGATAACCAGCTTTAATAGCCTCTATTACTGACTTTTCACAATCATTACCTTGGGCTTTAAAAGTTCCAAAACCAATATTTGGTATTTCTTTGCCATTATTTAGTTTGTATGTCATTTTTATTTTCTCCTTCTAAATATGCTTTATTTAGTTTATTAGATTGATATTTATAACATGAGTAGTTTTCACTGATTGAAGAATTCTTTTCAATAAATTCCTCATATAATTTCTGTAGACGATGCTCATCAAATTTTTCAACATTTTCTCTTTCAGGATAGATAACATCAGAAAGATATATAACAACTCTAGGTTTTTTAAACTTTTTGAATAATCCTTTAGGTTTTCTAAAAGTTGTACAGGCAAAAACCACTGGAACATTATAGATACGTGGATACTTAAAAGCACCGGGTTTAGAAGGACGTTGAGAAGTATAATAAGGCCAAATGGTTCCTTCAGGGTAGATAATAATAGCTGATTTTTCATTTAATCTTTGTTTTAAGCATTTTAGAAAATTTCTTCCAGCTTTTAAAGATGAAGGGACAGGAATAGCTCCTAAAAAAACTAAAAAATTTGAAGTAAATTTATTTCCTGCTAAAGTGTCTTCTAATGAGACAATATAGCTTCTTTTAGGGGAACAAATAAAAACTTGTGGAATATAACCATCAGATATCATTGTATGATTTGAATATAAAAAGTATCCAGTATTTTTTAATTGACTAGTGATATTCTTCTTGTTAATTACTTTTGTATGGTGAATTAACTTGTCAAAAATAAATATTATCGGGATTAAGATTGTATAATAAAAAATAAAACTAAAAAATTTCCAAAAAACATTTTTATGAATAAAAACAAAATCTGGACTTATTTTTTTAGGATTAATTTTAATAGATGAAAAATCCTCTTTTTTTTCAGGAGAATAGTTAAATTCTTTTTTAGACATCTTTAAAACATGATTTTCCAATAAATTCTCTTAGCAGTGAACAATTAGGCACTAAATCCTCATTTACATCTGAAAAATATTTTAAAAAGAGAATTAGGCGTCTAGCAATAACATAATAAGGCGATTTTTTATCAATTTCAGATAATAATGGTAAAGCGTATTTCTTAAGAATAAGTAATTCATAAGGTAGGAATGAATTGAAAACAAAATCCGCTTGTTGCTGAGTTTTGTATATCCATGTAAACTCCCCTTGTCTTACACTAGGCCACATTTGAATTGTTTCTTCGGCTTTGGAATTTCTAAATTGAGCATCTCTTACTATTCTTCTTATTAATCTTAAATCGGTTAATGAAATCGGTGAATGATCATCGATATTAACTTGAGCTTGTGGAGCAATAAAAATCTTAAATTTATTTTGTTTACTAATTGAGATAGTCATTTCTTCAGTTAAGGCATGGATGCCTTCAATAATTATTGGCTGATGTTTACTTAATTTTAATTTGCGAGTCTTTGTAGCTTTACCAACATTAAAGTCATATATTGGAACATCTACTTCTTGTAAAGAAAGTAAATCTAATAATTGATTATTAAAATAATCTACTCTTAAGCAATCTAAGGATTCATAATCATATTTTCCATTTGCATCAGGTTTAATTTCTTTTTTGTCCTTATAATAATCATCTAATGAAATTCTAATAGGAAATATTCCACGCGAAATTAATTCTAATCTTAAGCGATTAGCAAAAGTTGTTTTACCAGAAGAAGATGGACCAGCTATACAAATTAATTTAATTTCACTTTTTGAATTAGCAATTAAATCACCTAAAGCGGCAAGTTGATTATTATGGTTGGATTCTGACATTTGAATAAAATCATTATCAGAATATTTTTTAGCAAAATTATTTAATGCAAAAATAGTTGATAAGCCTACTTTTGTAGAGAAGTCCCTAGCTTCTTCAAGTGTTTTTTCATAAATTGGTTCAGCTACAAAAGGCGGGATTTTTCCATTTTCTTCACTTCGTGGATATTGGACTAAAAAACCAGGAATACGAGGAATGATATTAAAAGAGGTTAAATAGCCAGTTGATGGTAACATGTAGCCATAAAAATAGTCATAATAATTATCAGCTTGATAAAGATGAACCATATCTTCATTTCGATATGATAAGATTCCTAATTTATCTAATAGGCCTTCTTTTTTATAAATTTCAATAGCTTTTTCTTTACTTATTAATTTCTTCTCAATTTTAATATCTGATTTAATTAATCTATTTACTTCAGTTTCTAAGGCTCTTATATTTTTTAAAGGAAAGTCTTCATTTTCAACAGGCCTAATATAAATAGAGCGTGAAACATCATTAGAAAAAAGCATTTTAGTACTTGGAAAAAGATTATGTAAGGCCATTGCCAAGACAAACATTAAGGTGTTTTTATAAATTAACATGCCTTCAACATCACCAGCTAATTTAAAAAGTTCAATTTTGGCTGGTTCTTTTATTTTATAAGACAATTCACGAAGGCGATCATTTACTTCACATCTAACATATTGAAACTTTTCATTTTCAGGAATTAAATCTTCAATACTTGTTTCTTTTGTACCTTGATAGTTGATTATTTTACAATTTTCTAACATAAATACATACCTACTTTCTAACTTTATTTATAACATATTTAGCGATCATTTGGGCTATATTTTCTCCAGAAATCTTTTCTAATTCATTAAAAAAAGCATTGGAATTAACTTCTGTCAAAATTGGATGATTATTTTTATCAATAAGTAAATCAATTCCAGCATAATCTAATGACAATAAAGAAGAAACTTTTTCAGCTACTTTTATAAACTCATCATTTGGTTTAAGGTATAAACCAATACCGCCTAAAGCAATATTTGAACGAAAATCTTTAGTATTAGTCCTTTTCATATAGGCAACAACTTTTGAATTTACAGTATATAACCGGTAGTCTGTTCCTTTTGAACTTTCAATATATTCTTGAAAGAAATGAGGAATATGAATTAGTTCATGATATTTTTTTTGTAATTCTTCACGATTCTTTACTAAATAGACTTGTAAACCTAAAGAACCATAGTTGCATTTTACAATAAAAGGATAAGAAAATTCGCTTTCCAAATAATTAAAAAATTCTTCTGTTTTACTAGACTCATAATCCTTTGAATAACAAAGAGGAGAAGGAATAGTTTTAATTAAAGGGATATCGTGGTTAACTAATGTTAAGTAAGTTTTTATTTTATCATTACAATTAATTAGAGCTTTACTTGAATTAAACAAAGGGAAAAATTGCTCTAACATGGATGCAATTATTTCATCTTTATCTAAATAGATTCCAAAATCATAATTTTTTAATGGCAAATCTGAAGAAATTGTATTGTTTGTAAAAGAAAGTTTCAAATCCAAAGTAGTAAGAATATCTATATTTACACCAAGAAAATTAAATTCATCTT
>ERZ808262.164-NODE-164-length-48461-cov-8.627649_pt1 | contig 48461 bp, 43 predicted proteins | sample MGYA00520895_ERZ808262 | MGnify/ENA primary metagenome ERZ808262 (study PRJEB31516, sample SAMN03275588) | gut metagenome | biome: mammalia-associated habitat; material: feces | host: Papio cynocephalus | place: Kenya | collected 2012-08-02 ... | reverse complement strand
CAAGTGCGCGAAGGATTGTTGTCCTATGCTTTCCGATCTTTTCCGAAAGGCCTTCTATAGTGATGGCGTTGTCTTCGGAAATCAAGCGGAGGATGGCTTTTTCCGTTTCACTCAACTTTACAGTAGCGTTTTCCCGTTTGTCCTTGAACCCGCTCCGGTCGAAAGGAATGGTCATGGTTATCGGGTACATCCAGAAATCGTAGGCTTTCTCGCCGCATTTCCTGATTGCCTCGGGAACGCCGTGCCCCGTCTGCTCGATGATGTGGCACAGGAGGAAGATCTTCATAAGCTCCTCTATCTCTTCTTTAGAGATTCTTTTGAAACGTACCTTCTTATGTCCGATGTTCTTTTTTCTCTTCCATGGACACCTATTCTCTTTTCAATTTAATTATCACGTTTTTGTGCATTTGCTTTCACATATATTGTATACTTAATGCGTAGATCCGTGCGTTAGCACAAAATTATGTATTAAGGAGATGATACTTATGTATATTTCAAGAGATTTCTATTTAGACAAGCTGAAGGCCTCCATCGGCAATGGTATGGCCAAAATCATTACTGGGCCGAGGAGATGTGGAAAGTCCTTCCTTCTGTTTCATATCTTCAAGGATTACCTCCTTTCCTCGGGTGTGAAGGCTGACCACATCATTGAGATGTCCCTCGATGATGTAAGCAACATCAAATACCGAAACCCCGTCGACCTGTCTTCCTATTTCATTGACAAAGTCAAAGACGGTTCGAGGTACTATTTTCTCATAGACGAAATCCAATTCTGCAAGAGCGTAGACAACCCCGCTTTCAAGGGCTATAAGACCGAGGATAGAAATGCTCCTAAGGTCACTTTCTACGATGTACTCAATGGTTTCTTAGGCCTTAAAAACGTCGAAGTCTTCGTGACCGGGAGCAATTCCCACATGCTTTCTAGCGACATCGCCACAGAATTCCGTGGAAGGGGGTGGCAGATAAGAATCCACCCACTCACCTTCAAAGAATTCAAGGAAACGAACGCCCAAAGGAATCTGGACATTTTTTCCTTATGGAAGCAGTACTATCTCTATGGCGGTTTGCCTCAGGTTTCCCTTCTTCCGGACGAGCCATCGAAACGCGAATACCTAAAACAAGTGTTCGAAAGCACCTACATCAATGACATCATCGAAAGATATTCGCTAAGAAACGAATCCCTGATTAGGGATCTGGTCAAGGTGATGGCCACCAACGTCGGCTCCATCGTCAACCCGACCAAGATTGCCAATACCTTCAAATCGGAGATGAAGTCCACCATCCAACCAGTTACCGTCTCCAAATATATCGAGCACATGGAAGACTCCTTCCTGCTCAACTCGGCAGGCAGGTATGACCTTACGGGGCGCAAGTTCATCGGTGCATCCTACAAGTATTACTTCGAGGACATGGGACTACGTTATGCCGCCTCCGCCTTCGTCGGAAAGGATCAGGAACCCCACTATATGGAGAACGTCATCTATAACGAGCTCCTCTATCGTGGTTACCATGTTTCCGTTGGCGCCATACCCGTTTTCGACCATTCAAACGGCAAGACTCAAAGGGCAAGTCTTGAAGTGGACTTCATCGCGGAGAAATTCGATCAAATCATCTATATCCAGTCCGCTCTATACATTCCAGATGATGAGAAGATGGAGCAGGAATTGAGGCCTCTTAGAAAGGTAGACAATTCCTTTAAGAAGGTGCTGATCACCAAATACGAAGGGAATGGCGCCTATGACGAATATGGAATTTTGCATATGAACCTCTTCGATTTCCTATTGAATGAGAAATCCTTAGATTGATCATCGTCTTATCGGGAAGCTCAGGCTTATTGGGTCTTGTTTTTTCTTATGGGAAATACACTCTGCCTCTTTTTTGATTGCCTAGTTAGTGCGTAAATATGTGCATTCGCACATTTTTTTGCATTAATCAACCAGTTGCCAATGGCTGCTTTAGGGATAATTGACTCCTCGATGAATAACCACCTTCTCTCGTTCGGCAAGGAAGCCTTCGTATTTCGAGGTTATGAGGATGAAATTCCTTTCATTCTCATTGAAATTCCCACAGCTCTTGCAAAGAGCTTAAGAATTTTGTTCATGTAGTTTAGGTTCAGGTTGAAAATCATGCACAACGGAGTCGTTGATGATGACCGCGCTCTTCATCAAGCGCAAGGAGAAGCCATTATCTTGGTACTTCTGGACTCCAACATGGTAATCAAATCAATCTCCAAAGCATGTAGAAGATGTCTTTTAGAGAATCGGCCAACGTTCCATAGCAAGAGAATGTCCGACATAGGAAGACGAAGAAAACGTCTTTAAACCACCAATAGTCCATTGAATAGTTATAGATATATTGTTCTCGAATTTTACAATGAAAATCAAAAATCTCCTAGCAAAAAAGTTAAGATGCCAAAATTTACCATGGTGCCCGGTGCGGGAGTCGAACTCGCACGGATTTCTCCGAATGATTTTGAATCCTGCGAGTTATTGCAACTTCAATGCAATTCAATGATTGGAACCACCAAATTTTCCGATGCCGCTTAGACTCTTGCCAGTCATCAACAAACCAGGCCGAGAAGAGCCGAGCCGTTTCCGTTTCGTCTCTTTTCCCAAAAGAGCGGAAAACGCACGAGGAAGGAATTTTCCGCTGATTCCGCCACTTCCATGGCGTACTCAATGGAAAAGCAAATTCGCTTAGGAAGGATGCGTGGAAGCAGGGTTTCAACCACTTATCTTCCTTTGGATATTTTTCCATATTCTATCTTTTCAGGCTCTATCACCCTTATGAGATAAATATCATCCAATGCGAAGAAATCGACCTGAAAAAAGAAGGTCTCATTACCTTTATCAAAGCTATATGAATGTTAAAACCATAATGATTATTAGTTGCATTTCCTATTATTTCCAGCCCTTCTCAGAATTGAATAAGAATATATTATCAAATTCAAGCAACTCTAAAAAAGTACGATCAAATAAACTACTCAACTTTGAGTGCAGGAAATAATCGAATCAATGTATCAACATCATCATTTGGAGATTTGGGCTTAAATCTGTCAATAACCCTTCTTTGAACTTCTGGATCCCAGTATATCTTTAAATTATTTTTAGCTCTTGTTATTGCTGTATAGAAAATATTGTAAGAGATGTTTTCTTCACTTTCTTCTGTAATGACAATTTTAACTGAATCATATTCAAGACCTTGTGCTTTATGAATTGATATTGCATAAGCTAATTGGAAAGGTATTAAAGTTGTTGAAGATGAATCATCATCGTAATGTTTTTCTTGATAATTTTCTATCTTAATTTTGACAATAGAATAATCATCATTAAAATCTAAAATCTCAACATTTTCATTAGAGGAGTATTCTATTTTGCTATCTACACTAATGGTAAAATAAATATCATTTTCTTCTTGCTCTATTTTTATTATTTTTCCTTTAAGGTTGTTATAAAACATCCCTTTATAATAGGAGTTTGCCTTAAATAAAATAGGATCATTAGGCTTGAAAATATAATCTCCAAATTTATAAGAGCGATTATTATTTTGAGCTTGTAATAACAAATTAATATTATTTAAACCATATAGACCGTCATAATTTAAGCACAGAGCAATTTCATCATCATTAAAGGAAGTTTTATTCAAAATACTTTCTACATCTGCGGAAGTAAAATTGTATCTTGCTAACATTGCTTCAATTAAATTTTCTTTGCTTCCCATATTAGCATTTGCAGCTCTAACAGTATTCCATAAATTAGATAGATAACAATTACTAGTTCTATAATTCTCAGTTAAATTAACATAGCAATCATCTTTTAAAAAATTTTGACCAAGCTTAAACCAGTTTCCAAATTCTATCGATTCGATTTGGTAAGTGTCCCCAGACATTAAAATGATAGTGTCATCAGTTAATTTTGAAAGAATAGAAGCCATATCTTTATTACTTACCATACTACACTCATCAATAAGTATTAAAGATAGGGATGGATTAGTTGGACCACTATTGATAAAAGATTCAATGGTCATAAAGTCAAAATTATCATTGCTAATCTTGCTTCTTAAATTTTGCACTGAGGAATTAGTAACTGATAGGCATAATGCACTTTCATCTTTAAAAATCTCAGCAAACATATTCATCAATGTGGTTTTACCGACCCCTGCTGATCCATAAATCATAAAAATATGACTATTAGAAAAACCTTTCTTAATAGCGGAAATTTTCTCTTCGCCCTTTACTTCATTGATATTTTTATTTAACCATTCATTAGCTTCTTTTTGATAATTATCCACTCCAATTTGGCTACGCTTTTGCAGTGATTCAATTATTTCTTTTGTATCATCAACCTCTTCTTTAATATAGAGCTTTCCTTTAAATTCCTTTATTTTTCTATTTTCATGTTTTGGCTTATAAATTGAGTTATTAAATGATTCAATAGATGAATCCACATAGTCTAATTTGCAACCTAAATCTTCTTTTTTAAAGAATAATCTTCCTTCATCTCTAGATAAATTGTTTAACTTCTTAATCAAGATTTCATAATCATGCCCTTTGATAGGAATACATTCTAGTAAATCAGAGGTTCTAGTCTTATGTCCTAAAAGAAAAGTACAAAAAGGATTCCTATCAAATGGTATGCAACCATTGGGTAAAAATAATCCTCCTAATTTATCATTAGGGTTCCCTCTATTTTCCTTATATTGAATGTTTTTTAGTATCTTATTTAGTGGATTATATAAAAGATATCTTATTTAATAGAGAGTAATGAAAGGAATTAAGAAGCAATTCATTTAAGAAATGTTCGTAATTCTCCTAATTTACTTAACTTAAAAAGCAAAGAAGAGAATCTTCATTACTTAGATAACAATCACTTTTTAGAAAAATTGAGTGAACTTTAGTAGTGAAGACAAAGTTCACTACACTTTCACTCATTTTTAATTAGCTTTTAAGTAAGAAACTTAAGCCTTTAAGAGTGAACTAATGATAAGTAATTACTTCTCACTAGCACCCCTATTCTAACAAAATTTTAACTAATGTAAAGAACTATTTTTCTTCGATAAATTCTATACTTTTTGCATCTTTGTGTGATGAAATTACTTGAAGTGAAATGACATTACTTACTATGTAATATTTTCTATTTTGATGTGTATACATAAAAAATCTAATTAAATGAAATACTTTTTATATTTAAGAATTTAATTAAAAATTTATCTCCATATATTTTAGAACTTATGTCAACAGAATAAAAAACTATATCAATATTTGTAAAAAAGCTATCAATTAATTCAACCTTTAATTTTTCTAAATCTTTAGATTCCCCTTTATCAACGATTTTACCGATAAAATTTCCATTTTCATTTGAAAACCTATAAATTGTAAATGAATCTAAAGCAGAATCAAAAAAGCAAAGGTTAATCTTTTTTGATATTGATTCGTTCATGCATTGAACAATTAACTCAATATTGTAATCATCAACAACCTTAAACTGTACAGAAGAATCATGTAAAACATCAAAAAGAGGAATTAGTATGCTCTTATTTGAAAACCCTATATTTTTATTTGATTCCATTTTGACACCATCCATTTCTATGTAACCAATCCCACACTTTACTTGAAGGATTTGGCCTCCCATGCCCTTTATCATGAATTGTTCCATCCCTATTTAAGGATGTTCCATCTTTAAAATGAACATGAGGTTGACCGTATTTATTATAAAAGTAGAATCTACCCTATCTACTTCTTTAAGGGCTTGACCATTCTCAACTTGCTTTTGCGTTTGATTTCTTGAAGTCGGATCATCAGCGACATCTGGATTATTTTTGCTTTCTTCTTTAACGTGATCAGCAGCTTTATTTAATAAACCTGCAACTCTAGAATATGAGCGCTTTAAAGTTTCTACAAATGAATTAAAGCTTTCCTTAACATAGCTCCAATTAGCAACGATATAAATTATTAATGAAGCTACTAATACTGCAGCAACAGCCCATCCAGCTTATGGTATCCAAAATGAAGCATTAATTCCAGCAACCATAGAAGAAATTGTTGAAAAAGCAATAGCTGCCGAGCCAGCACCTATTAAGCGCTTAATATTAGTATTAATTTTTATAATTTTTTTCTTTACACCATTTATATTTATTTCTTTGTTTGGCCCTGACTTTGTTTCTACATTGTCTTCACCAGTTAATATTGAGAATGCTAACTCAAATTTTGGTGTATTATTCTTAATATCAATAAATGTTTTCTTATTTTCTTCTGACAAGTCTTGGTACATGTTTTCAATAGAAATAGACCAATATTGTTTATCGTTATCTAAATGATTCACTTCTGATGAATTATTTAACTTTTTTAAGCTGCTTTTTCTAATTAAATCACAACTATTATTATTCGAATAATATTCATTTGGATTGTAATATTCGTTAAATAATTTATTAGCATCCTCAACCAAGCCATTACAATCTTCTACAAAGTATTTCAATTCTTTACCAGTTGAGAGAGGTTTTAAAAAAGTTAAAGAAATACCTAACGTTATAGCGATAAGTGTTAAAATTTTTATTTTTTTCACAGTTTTATGTCACCTCCTTTTATATTTTATAATAATTAATCAAGGTTAAGTAATTTATATAAGTCCTATAACTTATTATACATTTTATAAAATTTCAAAAAATATAATATGATATCCAATAATAGAACTAATTTAACCCGATGCCTTAATAACTATACTGAACCCCTAATGTTGGACTTTAGAACTAATGTTTTTTTGAAATATTGATATCCACACAACCCATCATATGTTAAAATAAACATCATTAAAGGTTTTGTTTATCATTTCATAAAATGAATCCACAATATTTAAATAATTGAAGATTTACTAGAACCATTTTGAGCAACTAAAATAATTGGTTTATAGCGTTAATTTAAATTTTTAGCAAATTTAATATCAAATTTTTTCTATTGAGTCTGTATTTTATATATATTCTTCTTAAGTCTATAGCTTTATAATTAGAGAAAATCACGCTTCATAATTTTAAATCTTTGACAAATCTTTACTTTTCCTATAGTAGATTTCATGATAACCAGTATTGCTACTTCTATTACCTAACATCAACTCGTGTTTTATAGGTGGCTTATAACCTTCAGATATCTTATCAAGAACATAAGTAATTTCTAACTTTTTCATAAAAGAAAAATCCTCCTAACAATGATTTTTTGCTAGAAGGATAATCAGTGTCTTAATGGGGCGAAATACCGGATTCGAACCGGTGAATGCCTGGTTCACAGCCAGGTGAGTTAGGCCTCTTCTCCAATTTCGCCATACGCTTTTTAAAGCCATAAAATAATAACATAACTTTATTATATTATGCAAGATAAAAGTTCGTATCACCTGTAAAGTATTTATACTTGACACATCTATTTTAGAATATTATAATCAATTTGATTGAAAGGAGATAAAATTATGGCAGTAAAATTAAGACTAACTAGAACTGGTAGACACGATGATCCTTTTTATAGAATTGTCGTTGCTGATTCAAGATATTCTCGTGATGGAAGATGTATTGAACAAATCGGATATTATGATCCTAGTAAGGGTATTGCTAATGCAGTTATAAACGAAGAAGCAGCTATTAAATGGCTTAATACTGGCGCTCAATATAGCGATACAATTAAAGCTATTTTAAATGCTAAGGATGTCATTGCAAAAGCAAAAAGTACTAAGGGTGAAACTTCTCATAAAGTTAAAGTTGTTTCAACTAAAATTACAAAGAAAGCTGAATAATTATGGATTATATTAAATTAATTCACACAATTATCGATCCTTTTGTAAGTAAACCTGAATCAATTTTAATTAGAGAAGTTCCTCAAGATAGCGAAAAAGATATTACTTATTTGATAGTAAGTGAAAATAATGATACAGCACATTTAATTGGCAAAAAAGGCTGTGTAGCTTATGCTATTAGAGATATAGTAAGTATTGCTGGTAAACTTGAAGGAAAAAGAGTTCATATTAAATTTGAATCATTTGATAAGGAAAAAGGAGAATAAAATCTCCTTTATTTTTTATGGAATATTTAAGTGTTGGAAAAATAGTTAATACAATCGGTTTAAAAGGGGAAGTTAAAATATATGTTACTTCTTCTTTTCCTACACTTCGTTTTTCTAAAGATTCTATTTTATATTATCAAAAAAATGATGAATTTATACCTATTACTGTAAATAGTTCATATAAAAAAGATTCTAATTTTTATGTAGTTAAATTTAAAGAAATTAATAGTGAATCTGAAGGGTTTTTATTTAAAAATACTGAGATATTTGCTTTAAAAGATAAAAGCATTTTAAATAAAAACGAATATTTTTATAATGATTTAATTTCTTTAAATGTAATTACTGAAGATGGAAAAAATTTAGGTGTTATTAATAAAGTTGAAGAATTCCCTGCTCAAATAACATTAAAAGTTTTATATAACAAAAAATATTATTTTATTCCATTTAATGATTTTTTTATTAAAAAAGTTGATTTAGAAAATCATCAAATTATCATTCATTATATTGAAGGATTATTATCTTAATGAAATTTATAATATTAACTTTATTTAAAGAAATGTATGATTCATTTTTATCTAGTTCAATTATTGCTAGAGCTATTTCAAAAGGATTAATTGAAGTTAAGCTTATAAATATTAGAGATTATACTTTAGATAAATATCATCGTGTAGACACTCCTCCTATCGGTGGAGGTGCTGGTTTAATTTTAAAAGCTCAACCAATTTATGATGCTCTAATTAAAAATTCTAATAATAATACATATAAAATAATCATGTCTCCAAAAGGAATTACATTTAATGAAGAAAAAGCTTATGAATTATCAAAAAAAGAAGAAATTTTAATTTTATGTGGACATTATGAAGGAATTGATGCACGAATTAATAAATATTTTGATGAAGAAATATCTATTGGAGATTTTATCTTAACTGGTGGAGAAATAGCTTCAATGTGTTTAATTGATGCTATTTCTAGATTAATTAAAGGTGTAATTAGTGAAGAAAGTATTATCGATGAATCATTTAATAATAACTTATTAGAATATCCTCAATATACTGAACCATATGATTTTAAAGGTGATAAAGTTCCTGATATTTTATATAGCGGTAATCACAAAGAGATATATAAATACCATCAATATCATCGTTTAACCTTAACGAAGAAGTATCGACCTGATCTTTATAATAAATATAAATTAACTAAAGAAGATATTAAAATATTAAAAGAAAGAGAAAATAATATTCAAACAAAAGATGAATTGTTAGCCATCTCAAAAGGAAAGAAATTTATTAAAAAAGATAAATAAATTATTTTCCTTCAAATTTACGTAGATATTTCTTTTCACCTAAAACTACTAAAGTATCAGTATTTTGCAAAACATAATCTGGCTCAATTCGAGTAATAATTTTATCTCCTTGCTCGATAGCAATAATATTTATTCCATATTTTTTACGAAAATCAGTATCTTTAATTGAAATTCCTATATAACTTTTAGGAATTTTAACTTCACAAATTTCAACTTCATCATTAAGCGAAATAAAATCTAATACATTATTGGATAAAATTCTTTTAGCTAAATGATCTGCACTATCTTTATAAGGATAAATAACTTCAGCACCTAGTTTTTCTAAAACTAAGCCTTGTTCATCAGTATTACTCATAGCAATAACTTTACTAGAGCCTAAAGATAAGGCATTTAATGTTGCAAAAATCGCTGTATCCATATGCTCACCAATACAAACAACAATTGCTGAACATTCCTTAAATCCTGCTTCTTCTAGGTTTGCTTTAGTAATATCTTCGCAAACAAAAGCATATTCACAAAATTCTAAAGCCTTTTTTACCTTTTTTTCATCCTTATCGATACAAACAATTTCTTTACCAGAATTAACTAATTCATTAGCTAAGCACATTCCGAACTTTCCAAGTCCAATTATTCCAATACTACTTGTCTTTTTTGCCATAATTAACTCCTTTATCCAATAGATATATCTTCTTCCACATAAAATACATTTTGATTATTTTTAGGTTTAAAAACAGTTGAAACAGTTAATGGTCCAATACGACCTATATACATAATAATCATTAAAACAATTTTACTACCATTTTCTAAATATGGTGTAATCCCAGTTGATAATCCAACTGTAGCAAAAGCTGACATCGTATCAAAAGCAATATCTAAAGAGCCAAATCGATTAGCTCCTTGAACATATTCCTTATATTTAATTCCATCCTTAATATAATTATAATCACCTTCAAACAAACAAATAATAGTCGTGCCAGCTATAAACAATATTCCACCTAAAGCAATAACCAAAAGGGCTCTTTTAAACAAAGAATCACTAAGTGATCTTTTATATAAATGAGGTTTTTTTGAAGTCATAACACCACGAATATAAGCAAATAAAACAGCAATTCCAGTTGTTTTAACACCTCCTCCTGTTCCTCCAGGAGAAGCTCCAACAAACATCAATATCATCATAATAACAATGGTTCCATAATTAAATTTAGATAAATCATAGGTTGTAAATCCAGCGGTTCTTGTTGAAACACTCATAAAAAAGGCACCGACTCCACTTACATTAGTTTCCTTATTTGTTAATTCGCATAAATATATCATTAACCATCCAAAAAAAATCAAAGCTAATGAATAGGTTAAAACAATCTTTGTATGTAAAGAAAATTTCTTAAAATTAAATTTATTAGAAACGATATCGACAATTGAAAAATATCCAAGTCCTCCAATTATAATTAATAATGCAGTAAGTATAGATAAATAACTATCTTTTTGATATGAAATAAGTGAAGTAGTTCCTAATATATCAATACCAGCATTATTAAAAGCAGAAAGTGAATGAAAAAAAGCATATCCAAAACTATCTGCTAAAGGTAATTTTTGAATATATCTAAAATCTAAAAAAGAAAAAAACATCCCAATAATTTCAACTGAAAATGTAATTAAAATAATATAATAAAAAATCCTTTTAATGCTTTTATAATTTCTTAAATTCCAAGTCTCTTTTATTAATGATTGTTCTGATAAAGATAATTTTTTACTAGTAATAAGAAATATTAAAACAGTTAAAGTTGCAGCTCCCAGTCCACCAAGTTGAATTAAAATGCTAATAATAATTCGACCAGTAATGTTAAAAGTAGCAGCCACTCCATTTGGTAAAGAAACTAATCCAGTAACAGTAGCCGAGGTAACCGAAGTAAATAAAGCATCAAGAAAGTTAATTTTTACTCCTTCATTTAATGAAAAAGGACAATATAAAAATATTGCACCAATAAAAATCAAACTAGCAAAAGAAATCATGATAGTATAAACAGGTTTTAATTTAAATTTTCTTTTGATCTTTATTTCTTCATTTGTTTTTTTCATCTTAAAAATAATAAAATATTTTATTATTTTTTTCAAGTTTGATAGATTTTATAAATTAACACCTATGTTAAAGAACAAATCAATTTCCATTTAATTCTTTTAGAATTAAATTTATGACATTTTCTTTACTAATTCCACATTCTTCTAATACTTGCTTTGGATTGAAACTATCATAAAATTTCTTTTTTATTCCAAAATTATAAACTTTTGCAGGCTTTTTACCTAAATAAGAGGATATTTTTTGCCCATAGCCACCATCAAGAATTGAATCTTCTAATGTTATAAATAGATTATGATCTAGTAGTAATAAATCTAGAGTTTCATAATCTACTTCATTTAAATAAATAGGTTTTACAAGAGTTATATTAATATTTTTCTTAATTAAATCCATACTTATTTCTTTTGCTAATTCGAATAAATTACCAACAGCAAAAATAGCAATATCCTTACCTTTTGAATAAATTAAATTCTTATTAATTTTACTAAAATCTATTTTTGTATAATTATCATCTTTAATAAAATTAACAGGTACTCTAATTGCTAAAGGATATTTCTTATTGTTATAAGAAAATTCTAACATATCTAAATATTCATCTATATTTGTAGGATCTAAATAAATTAAATTAGGAATATTACTTAAAAAAGCAATATCAAAAATTCCTAGATGAGTCATTGAAGTCATAGAAAATATAGAATTTTCAAAAACTAAAATAGTTCCTGGATTATTATTTAATGAAAAATCTTGAGATATTTGATCATATCCTCTTTGCATGAAACTAGCATATACTGCAAAATAGGCTTTTGCCTTTGCTTTTGCTAAACCAGATAATAATCCAATAGCATGCTGTTCACATATGCCAACATCAATAAATTGTTTTGAATATTTTTTTCTTCTTTCTGAATTAAAAGCTATAACAGATGGGGTAGCAGCTGTAATTGCAACTACTTTATTATCTAAATCCATTTTATGAGATAGAAAATCAAAGGTAATTTCACTTAAATCTTTGCTTAAATCTTCTTTACTTTTTAATTCACCTGTTTTTATATCATAAGGTAACGAATAATGAAATCTTTCTTTCTCTAATTCAGCAAATTTATACCCTTCTCCTTTAATTGTTTTAATATGAAGAACAATTGGATGGCTTATATCTTTATATTTATTTAAAAAATGAATTAATGAATAGATATCATTTCCATTGTCTAAGTAAGCATAATCCAATCCTAAAATTTTAAACAAATTAAATTGATATTCACCGCCAGTTTCTCTTAGTTTTTTTAAATTATCATAAATTTCTCCATGGTTTTCACTAATTGACATATCATTATCGTTGACAATTAATATAAAATTACCACCAATTTCTTTTATATTATCTAATGCTTCTAAAGCTTCGCCACCACCTAATGACCCATCACCAATAATAGATATAACATTATATTTTTCATTATTTAAATTTCTTCCTTTTGCCATACCTAATCCTAAAGAAATGCTAGTTGAAGTATGACCTAAATTAAATAAATCATGCTCACTTTCTTTGGTATTATAAAAACCAGTAACATCATGATAATCATTTTTATTTATAAATGCATAACCTCGACCTGTTAAAATTTTATGAGTGTATGTTTGATGGGATACATCAAAAATTATCTTATCAATAGGAGAATTAAAAACATAATGTAGAGCAATTGTTAACTCTATATCTCCTAAATTAGGACCAACATGTCCTCCAACTAGGGAAGTTTTATTTATCAATGCGTCTCTAATTTCATTAGATAAAGGGATTAAATCGCTCTTATCTAATTTTTTAAAATCATTTAAACTTTTAATCTTTTCTATATACATAAATACATCCTTTAGTAAAAAACAGTGCTATTCTTAATTATTTTCTACATTTTCCATATCGTTAACAGTATCATTTTTCCCTTCTTTTTTATTCTCAATGAGTTCAGAACTACTGACTCGACTATTAATTCTTATAGCTCTATTATTTAGTTTATTTAATGTATCTTCAAATTCTCTCTTCTTATTTAATATAACATCAACTTCCTTGGAATATTTTTCCCATTGATCAACAACTTTTTTTGATTCCTTTTGAAATAATTCTAATTGTTTTAATATATCATCAATATTATTCTTAGTTTGAATATTAATTCTAAAGACATTTAAATTAAGTAAAACAGCTTGCAATGTACTAGGTGAAGTTAATAAAATTTTATTTTTTTGAGCAAACAAAACAATACCATTATAAAGGTCATTATCTTTTTGAATATATTGATATATACCATCGCTTGGTATAAACATTATTGCATACTCTGCAGTAATATTTTTAATAATATAATCCTTACTTATTTTTTGAATTTGTTCTCTTAGTCTAGACTTAAAGCTTTTTTTCAATTCAATATCACTTGATTCATTGACATTATCAAACAATCTTTCAAAATCAACAAAACTAAATTTTGAATCTATAGCGACTATATTAATAGGTGATGGCATTCTAACAATAGCATCAGCAATTTTTCCATTTTTAAAAGCGTATTGTTCCTCATAAATTCCTTGTGTGTCTCCAAATACTTGATATAAGATATCTCCTAAAATAGCTTCGCCATATTTTCCTCTTGTTTGAGTTGTATCAAGAATGCCATTTAATTTAGTAACTTCGTTATTTAATGCATCAAGATTTTTTTGAGATTCTGTTATTTTTATTAAAGCATCATTAACTTTAATTAAAGAATCATTATTAGTATTAAATCCACTTTTTAATTTATCTTCAACTTTGCTATTCATTTCATTTAATTTATCTTGCAATAAATCATTTAAATTTATAAACTTTTTATCTATTTTGTCATCAATAGAATCTTTAAATTTGCTAAAATTATCAGACAAATTATTATTAAATTTAGTGTTAGATTCGTTTAAATTTTCTTTCATAGTACTAAAGTTATTAAATATCAACTCTGAATTTAATTTATTAACTTTATCTGGAAGTTCCTCAATTTTATTATTTAAGATTCCAACTTCTTTCATAAAGTCATTATTACTTGATTGATTATTTATATATTTATTATCACTTTTACTTTTTAAATTTATAATTAATAAAGCAATTAATAAAAATAAACAAATTATAGAGATTATTAAAATTATATACAATACCATGTTCCACCTCCTTATTTATTATAAGGTATTATACTTATAATTAACAAACAATTGAGTAGTTATTTTTCCTATGGTAAAATTTATTTACTTTAAACAAAGGAGTAATTAAATGAGTTTTAAAATAAAATTAGATAGTAAGGAACTTTTTTTTGACAAAAAAATTAAACTTATTGATTTAACAAATAATGATAAAAACATAATATGTGCAAGAGTTAATAATCGAACAAGAGATTTAGATTATCAAATTGATTTCGATGCAGATGTTCACTTTTTAACATTAAAAAGTTCTAGTGCTATGGGAATTTATGAAAATTCTATAAGATATTTATTCTGTATGGCTAGCCATATTTTATACCCAAATTTAAAATTTAAGTTGACATACAGTGTATCTAGATCTATATATGCTCAGGTGTTAAATAAAAATAAACTCGTTAACGTCAATATGGTAAATGCTATTAGTGACAAAATGCAAGAACTCGTTAATGATGACCTACCTTTTGAAAGAATGCTAGTCGATAAAGAAAAAGCTCTAGCGATGTATAAGAGATTTGGGATGGATGATAAAGCCAAAGTCATCAAATATCGTCCAGAGAAAAATGTACATTTTTATAAATGTGGAGATTACTATAACTATATGTTTGGGAGAATGGTTCCTTCAACTGGTTATTTAAAAAATTTCATATTAAGGGTGTATTCTCCTGGTTTATTAATTTCTTATCCTCGAAGTGATTTAGGAGGAAAAATTCCTACATTTAAAGATGAACCAACGTTTTCAAGTGCACTTTTTGATGCTCAATATTGGGGAAATTTAGTTGGAATGGACTCAGTTAGTGGAATTAATACTTCTATTAAAAACACTGATGCAGTAGAAACAATTAATATTTGTGAAAATAGACAATACCGCATGTTATGTGAATTAGGTCAAAGAATTGAAGATAGAATTGATAATATTAGACTAATTTGTATAGCTGGACCTAGTAGCAGTGGAAAAACAACTTTTAGTGATCGCTTAGTAATGGAACTTGAATCTCGTGGAATTCATCCAATTAGAATCTCATTAGATGATTATTATAAAACAAGGGAAAATGTTCCTCTTGGCGAGGATGGAACACCTGATTTTGAAGCAATTGATGCTCTAGATAAAGAGCAGTTCAATAAAGATATCGTTGACCTTTTAGATGGAAAAATTGTAACTTTACCTGTTTTCGATTTTAAAACAAATAAAAGGAATCCTGGTAGAACATTGAAAATTAGTGAAAGAGATCCTATTGTTATTGAAGGAATACATGCATTAAATGAAGATATGACAAGTCTTATTCCTAAGTTTTTAAAGTTTAAGATTTATATATCTCCTCAAGCTCAAATTAATATTGATAGGGAAAATCCAATATCAATAACAGATATAAGATTATTAAGAAGGATAGTTCGTGATTTTAAATATCGTAATGCTAGCGCAGAAGAAACATTTTCGATGTGGCCAAATGTTAGAAAAGGAGAATTTAAATGGATTTATAACACTCAAGAAGATGCAGACTATGTTTTTGATAGCTTCTTGAATTATGAACTGTGTGTTTTAAAGAAATACGCTATGCCACTATTGTCAAAAATTGAACCTGATAATAGATATTTTCCTGAAGCTGAAAGACTAATAAGACTTTGCAAGTACTTTAAAGACATTGATGAGAAATGGATTCCATGTAATTCTTTATTAAGAGAATTTATTGGAGGAAATTGCTATCGAGATGGAAAACTTTCTAAATAATTAATTCTCTAGTCCAATTTTAAAACTATTAGAAAAATCTTGATGAATATAATGAAGCTGCCTTAAATAGGTGGCTTTTAAAATTGAATATTGTAAGGCAATTTTTTCTTCAACATTTTGCTTATAATACTCTTCAAAGATCTTCTCAAGCCTAAAAAAAGATTCATATAAATTTATAATTGTTATAGCATAGTAGTATTCTTTTTTTGAATACAAGAGTAATGGGGAACTATGAGAAATTTCACTACTCATTTCATATACTTTTGAATATTCACTTAACCCTGCTAATTTCTCCACACCATCGCGAAAATTTAATTTGAAATCAGTATTTAAATTAATATTTTTAATAGCAAACAAATAACCATATTCTATATATTTTTTCATGTCTTTACTTTTAAGATCATGCTCTTTCATATTGAACTTAATTTCTTCAAAAATCTTATCAGTTTCTTCTTTACTTTTAATTTGTTTTCTATAAGCAATAGCATATGTTACATGTCTAAAATATGCTTTAAAAATAGGCTCTCCATATTTAATTAAACACATAAGTATGCATTCATTCTCATGCAAAGTTCTCCATGTCGAAAATGCTTCAGTTTCAAAACCATCAATTAATAAATTTAATATGCACTTACCCATAGAAAATGCTTTCTTTAACATATCACTAACTAATTTATTATATTGATTTTTAGTTTTAATAGATTCTAAACTTCTTAAAATAAAATTTAAATATAATGATAATGTAGATACACTAGGAGAAAATCTATTAAGATAAGATTGAGACTTATAACTTAATTGTTCATTTGTAATATATTTATCAGCACAAGTTGAGGCTAATAAATTTGAAAATTTTTCGTCATTAGATAAATTATAAATGCTATTTTTATCTAGTTTTAATGTCGCATAGGCATATTCATTTATAATATATAGAATAACAGTAACAGGATTCAACGGAGTAAAATTATAACCCTCAGTAGAATTCATTACCTCTATTATCGTTTCGCTAACAGCTTTATAAACTCCATATAAAAATTGATAGTCTAGGTTTTTAGGAGCATTTAATGTCTCAATAACCTTTAAAAAAGTTTCTTTATCGTAAATTATTCCCTTCATATACCTTAACCTCAATATTTAGTTTCATTCCAATTTCATTTAATGATTCTAATAATTTTTGATCTATTTCTTTTTTGTAATATATCTTTGTAAAAACTGGAGCATACAATGTATCATTAACTAAAGAATTTTTATCTAAAATAATCTTGTTTTGCAAGCTTTTTCCAATAATTAAGCACTTTATTATCTCAGCAAAATTAGTTTTCTTTAAATCAATATCTAAATCTTTGTATTCAATTAAATGATAAAAGTTAGGAAATAAAGCATAATAATTACTTAATTCCAATTTCGTAAAATCAACCTCAATAGCAAAATTAGTTTCATTAAAAGTGATCTCATCATCTAACTTTAATTCGCGCAAATCAATTGACTCGTGTTTTATATAAAGAATTTCATCGTTTTTAAAATATTCATTCGGAAAGCTTACTTTTGAAAAAAGTAAATTATTTTCGTATAAAGCTTCAATAAACGGATAATGTTCTAATTTATCATCCTTTATTACTTTTTCAAGATTTCCCTCAATATAAAATTTGCCATTTATCCAATTGCACTTCTTCTCAAGTGCTAATTTTAATTCTTGTTTATCTTTGCTATATAAATCATTTAATATTTCTACTTCTTTATTCATCATAATTTCCTCAATTCTGTATTCAAAATAGATAATAAATAAATATTAGTTTCTTTTTTAAAAACTCTTTCAATATATTGCTTGTAAATATTTAATTGAGTTTCATATTCTTTGTCACTAATATTACTTAATTTATAATCAATTATATCAATATAATTTGTATGTTCAATTAATAAATCAATAACACCTTCAATTTCATTTTCTTCATCTAAAAAACTATATTCTTTAAAAATATTGGATTTATTTAAATCATCAAAAATTGGTAATGCTAATACTTTTTTTATTAATTCTTTTTCTTTTTCATTATTAATATTTGAAACATCTTTATTATAAAAATCAATACTTTCCATTAATAAATGCATGTGGCTACCATATCTAATGTTATCGATATTAAAATCTAATGATAATTCTTTGCTTGCTGTATGTTTTGTCTTTTTCTTAAAATTATAATTAAATTGTTTTATTTCAAATTTTGGAACTTTAGTTTCTTCTTCGTTTTCATTAATACCCTTGATTTCTTTTGTTGTATAAAAGCTTTCTTCAAAATTAATTTTACTAGCAAATAATAAATCACCAATCGATTTTGATTTTTCGAGTAATTTTATGGTCGAAATATCAAATTCATTATCGATTTTTTGCTTATTTTGTGAACATAATGGAATTATTACTTCCTCTTTTGCTCTAGTTAAAGCCACATATAGTAAACGTATTTTTTCATCATAAAAATTGATATCCGCATAATCATTATAAAAACATGAGTGAATTCCTTTATTATCATTCGAATATAAAGCAGGTAACTCAAAGCCAAATCTTTTATCAGCAAAAAATTTACCTATTGCAGAATTATTTTTACCTTCACTAAATATTTGTGGCATATAAATAATTGAATATTCTAAACCTTTAGATTTATGGATAGTCGTTAATGTAACAGCATTATCGACATCACTACTTTTTTTTGATTCCATTTTTATTGAAAGTTCATCAAGTTTTTCTAGATAATTAATAAAATCAAAAAGACCATAATTCAAATTATCCATTATTTCAGTTCTTTTGTAGAAAATTTTTAAATATTTTAATTTATTTATACCATTTCCTAATAAGTACAATTTATCTATAAAATTAAATTCTGTTAGACAGTCCATATAAATTTCATTAATAAGAGACTTTTTGTGCGAATTTGAAAAATTAATAAGTTTCAAATATAATTCATCTTCTTTATAATTTTTCAAAGATAAATCATAAAGTTTTTGATCACTATATTCATATAAAAAGCTTCTTGCAATGCTAAAAAAAGAATGTTTTATAGTAGCTTCATCTTTTAAATTATTAATTAATGAGTTTATTATTTTTAATATATTAATTAATACTACAATTGTATCATCAGTTTTTAAATCTTCATCGTAAATAGCATTAATAGGAATACCACTAGTAATAAATTTTTCTTCGATTTCTTGAAAGTTAGTAGATTTAAATAATAACAAAGTTATATCTTTATATTGAATGTCTCTTAAACACATTTTATTTTCTTTTGCATTATAAAATGCAACTTGCATTTTATTAGACATTCTTTTTTTAATATCATTTATTATAAGATTTATTTCTTCATCAAGACTAGGCTTTTTAGCATCATAATTTAGAATAAATATTCCATGAGGATTTTCGGTTTTTAAATTGTCATAGTCCATATTACCTGTTTCTATAATATGTTCTAATTTATAATCAGCCCCACCATGATTTAAATCCATAATGATTGAAAAAATATTGTTTATTTGATCGTTTATTTCTCTTCGACTTCGAAAGTTTGTTGTCATATCAACATATGTGCCAAAGACAGGATTATGATATTTTTTATATTTATCCGCGAATTGTTGAGGATTAGCATCTCTAAAAGCATAAATAGATTGTTTAACATCACCAACGACAAAAACATTATTATTGCTTATCAAGTTAATAAAGTCTTCTTGAAACTTTGAAGTATCTTGATATTCATCAACCATTATTATTTTAAGTTTATTTTTTATAGATAATCGAATATCTTCATTATTTTCTAGTAAATCTTTTGCCATCTGGGCTATATCGTTAAATGTATAAAAATTCTTTTCCTTTTTAAATTCATTAATTTTATTTTCTAATTCAAGAGCTATATCTAATAAATAAGGAATTAATTCTTGATTATTCTTTACATCTATATCGAAGTAATTTTTAAAATCAAAATTTTTAAATTTCTTCAAAAGCATTTTTTGTAATAATTCTTTAGATTCGAGAAAAAGTTCATAATTTGCATCTTCACTTTTATAAGGATTCGTCATAAAAGTCGATATGCTATCATAATTAAAATCAGTTAAATCTTTTAAAGAATTAAATTGTAAAAGAATATTATGAAAATAATTAGATACTTTTTCATTTCCAATTTTTATTAAATTATGTTCTATTTCTTCTTTAGTTTTTATAATATAATCGTCAATGTAACAGTGTATAAATTCATTTATCTTATCATCACTTAAATAATTGTTGTAGTAATTTTTAACGTAATCTTCAGGATTTTTAAATGTAGACAAAATATTAGATATTTCTATTATAATATTAAATAAGATACCATCATCTTTTACACAATAATTATGTAAAATCTTAATGATTTTATCATCCATAGAAGAATATCTTTTATTTAATAAGTCTTCTAAAATCTCATATTTTTTAATTGTAATAATATCATCTGGTATATTTTCGATATTGGAAGGTATACCTAAAATATGAGCATATTTTTTAACCAAATTTAAAAAATAAGCATCAAAAGTAGAGATATTAGCACCATCAATTAATGGTGCAAGTTTAGCGGTATCTTTATCATTTTGAAGAGATTGTTTTACTCTTATTTTCATTTCTTCAGCTGCATCTTTTGCAAAAGTTAATATTAAAAGCTCGTCAATTTTAACACCTTTTTTAATCTTATTAAATATTCTTTCAGTTAAAACACTTGTTTTTCCACTTCCGGCACCTGCTGAAACAATCACATTGTTTTCTGATTCAATTGCTTTAATTTGAGCATTAGTTCTTTTCATGACTTGCTTCCTCAACATCATTAAAATCAAGATAGATCTTTTCTAGTTCTTTATCTCTACGTTCATCTTTCTTTCTTTTAAAACATATATCTTTATATGAACAATATCTACATGCATTGTGCTTATTTGAACAAAATGGTGATATAGGAAATTTAGAATTATTAAGGTAATTAATAAAAATTTTTATATTTTGATCTATCAATGAAGGGTATTCCTTCCCATTTATTATAATAGGCTTAGAAAAGTTAAATATAAAAGTTTTTTTGCTATCTAAATTTCCATCTTTTTTTATAGATAAACCTTGAATTGTTTTAGAGTCTAAATAATCAGTTATTTTAGGCTCAAAAAGTTTTAGATTATCAATCGAAGAAGAAAAAGCTCCTGACTTTAAAGAAAAGGAATTAATCTTATTTATATTAAGATTATAATAATCAAATAAATTATTTGTTAAAAAACTGATGTAAAAAATCCCTTCAATCGGATAATTTGCAAAACGAGGACTCTTTTCGATTAAATAAGAATAAATTGGCAATTGAAGATTTAATCCATAACGATTTAGTTTAGGTTGGAACAAATTCTCGCTCGTTTTATAGTCTATTATTTGTACAGAATTTTGAAATTCATTTTTGGCTAATAAAAGCGAATCAATTTTACCAGTTAAAATAAAATTTGGATCAGTAGTAGGAACATTAAAGTCTAATTCACTTTTTGTATCAAATATACTTGATGTATTTTTTTCTTTAATCAGCCTATCACATATAACTTTTGCAGATAATTTTAATTTATCTAATAAAATTAATTCTTTATTACTAAAAATAAAATCTCCACTATTTAAGATATTTTCATAAACTTTATCAAATTCAAAATTATTATCATAAACTTTTTCTAATATTTTATGAATTAAAGATCCAGCATTTAAATAAAAGTTTGTTTCAAAGTTAATAATTTTTAAAATTCTTTCTAAATAAAATTTAAATGGACAATTAAAAAAAGAATTCAATTGCGTATAAGACATTTCGTAATTTTCTATTTTTAGAGGTCTTATTTGTTTAAATGTATTATCAAATTTTTTTAATTGCTTAAAATATTGGTCGTAAATATAATATTCAATTGTTTTTTGTTTATATATATTAGCTAGCTCACTATAATAAGAATAATAATTTAATGCTAAACTTTTACTATAATCATAATGATAAGACAGTTTACCAACTAAATGTTTCTTCATTATATCCTTTTTATTATAAATAAATGACAAATAATATGAAATTTCCTCTTTATTTTCTCCATCAACTTCACCAAAGAATAATTCCAAATTTTTATTAGCAAACAAATAACATTTTAATAGTTCATTATATTCAATATTAAGAATTTCAGAAGAATTTAAATTGTTCAAAATTTTAATATTGTCATCAAAAAAATCATTATTTCTTATTATTTTTGTAAAAAAACTATTATCGAATCCTATCAAAATAATATGCTTTTTAGGATTAAAATAAAATTTATTAGTAACCTTTATACCTTCAATATCATCATAATCATTAAGATATGCATCTTGCAAAATTTCCTTATAATTGACAATTTTATTTTTCATATTATAAAAATCATAAAAGTCTAAATATTTTTTAATGAGTTGAAACTCATACGAATTATCATTGTAACTGTCTATGCTATTTGAAGTAATAATTTCAATATCCTTTTCAATTAATTTCGCTGTCTTAGTATCATATAAACTTTTTTTATCAATAAAATTTAAATGCAGATTTAATAATTTTGAGTATGTATCTAAGAAAAAATAATTCTTTTTATAATCAGTTACTATTTCAATTTGATTAGGTTTTATTCCACTATTTAGTAATTCAATTACTCGTAAAAAAGCATCATGTATTTCTTCATCAACCCTTAAATAATCATGAACATAAAATTCTCTTTCTACAAATAATTCATTTAGACTAATAAATGTAAAATTTGTAATCTTTAATTTTTCAATAATATGAGTTATTTCGATGTCATCTTTGATAAATCCTAAAAAAATAACTAATTTATTTTTAAAAATTAGATCATAATTTTTTTCAATGTATATCAAATTATTGTCAATTAAAATATCATATAGAGTTTTAATTTTTGAATTAACATTTATATTAACACCACTTTTTATATAACTTAAATATTTTTTAATTACAGAATAATTTTCTCCTAATAAGTTCATTCCAATTTTTATTGCTTGTTCATTTACTATTCCAAAAAGATTTTGTTTGATATCGCTAATTGTTATATACTTAAAATTTAACTCAGGTTTAGAACACTTTAAATCAAGAAAAAATGGTTTCAGTTCATTATGAGAAATAATAATACAATTATTATTTATTAAAATATTTTCTAAATCTATCATTTATACATCCTAGTTATTTCTATAGCCTTCTTCCATTTGCTAACTTTATCATTAACTTCATCATCACTCATTTTAGGCAAGAATTCTTTATCGCAGCGATGAATATGTCTTATTTCATTAATGTCATTGAAAAAGCCACAACCAAGTCCTGCAAGATAAGCTACTCCAAGAGCAGTTGTCTCTAGACATTTTGGTAAAATTATTTTCTTTTTTAAAATATCTGATTGAAATTGCATTAGATAGTTGTTCGCAGTAGCTCCCCCATCAACTTTTAAAACAGAAACCTTTAAATCTCCTTCAACCTCCATTACATCATAAATATCTTTAACTTGTAATGCTATAGAATTTAAAGTAGCTCTAATTAGATGATTTTTTGCTGTACCCCTAGTAAGTCCAAAAATTGCTCCTTTACATTCATCATCCCAATAAGGTGCACCTAAACCAACAAATGCAGGAATTACATAAACTCCCAAATCAGTTTTTGCCTTTAAAGCTAATTCCTCTGTTTCTTTTGCTTCCTTAATAATTTCAAGTTGATCTTTTAGCCATTGAATAGTTGCTCCTCCCATAAACACACTGCCTTCAAGAGCATAAATAGTTTTACCATTAATACGCCAAGCTATAGTTGTAATTAAACCTTTTTTTGAAAAAATAGGTGTATCTCCAATATTTACAAGCATAAAACACCCTGTACCATACGTTGATTTACTATCACCTTTATTAAAACAATTTTGTCCAAAAAGAGCTGCTTGTTGATCGCCCGCAACTGCGTTTATCTTTAATTTATCATCAAAAATAGAGGCATACCCAAATAAGGAATTGCAATCACAAACTTCAGGTAAAATACATTTAGGAATATTAAAAATCTTCAATAATTCATCATCATATTCCATAGAATTAATATTATAAAACATTGTTCTACTAGCATTTGTAACATCAGTTTTATGAACTTTACCTTTAGTTAAACGATATATTAGCCATGAATCAATAGTTCCAAACATTAATTCTCCTTTTTCAGCGCGTTGTTGACCATCTTTTACATGATCTAAAATAAAACGAATTTTAGAAGCACTAAAATAAGGATTTAATATTAACCCAGTTTTAGAATGAATTAATTCTTTATATTTCTCCCATTTATCGCAATAAATTGAAGATTGCCTAGATTGCCACACAATCGCATTATATATTGGCATTCCAGTTTTTTTATCCCATATAACCGTTGTTTCTCTTTGATTTGTAATACCAATAGAATCAATTTCATCAAAAGTTAAATTATTTTTAGCAAAAACATCGTTAACAACATTTAAAACACTTAGCCAAATGTCTAAAGCATTTTGTTCAACCCAACCCTCAATAGGAAATAAACATTTAACTTCTTGCTGTGATTTATAAACAAGTTCACCACTCTTATTAAAAATTAAAGCACGGGTCGACGTTGTTCCTTGATCAATTGCTAAAATATATTTCATTAATCTTTGTACTCCTTTTCAACTCGATGCAAAGATTCTTCTTTAGTAAAGCCGTCTTTGTAACGCTTATGTAGTTTATTTAAATTATATTCAGCGATTTCTTCTAAGCTTACTCCTAGACCACTTGCAGTCTCTGCTATATACCATAAAACATCTCCTAATTCATCTATAAGATGTTCTTTATTAAGCGGATGCCCTTGAAATTTATATTTTTTAACAATATCGCAACACTCACCACTTTCACCAGCTAAGCCTAGAACTCCATTAGTTATTAAATCTTTTTTTCCTTCATCACTAATTAATTTATAAGCTTCTTCTTGATACTTATTAAAAGAAATTTTATCCATTATTTAATCCTCTCAAATACACTAATATCATGTTTACAAATTGGACAAATAAAATCTTTAGGAAGTTCATCTTTTTCATATACATAGCCACAAATTTTGCAAACCCATCCACTTTTTTTAGCAACATCTTGTTTAATATTAGGTTTAATATTGTTTAAGTAATAAGAATAACTAACACTTCTTTTTTCATTTAAAATTTTCGATTCAGTAATAACACTAACAAATCCAAAGTGTGAACCTAAATCAATTACATTTTCAATCTTTAACGAGAAATAACTATTAGTAAATTTATTAATGTAATTTATTCCGTTAGAAGCTAGCGAATAATTATCAAACCCTTCAAATTTATTAACATTTTTACCACTTTGATACCCAAATCTTTTAAATAATTCAAATGGAGCATCCTCAGTTAAAATAGATAAATTACATTCTTTTGTTTTATTAATAATCGAGGCAGTATAATTGTTTTTATTAACGCAAAACATTATACGATCAGGTAAACTAGCTACTTGATTAACTGTATTAATAATACAAGCATTTTGTTTATCACCATCTTTACTAGAAAGTATGAATAAGCCATAATTTATATTGAACAAGGGGTTAGTAATAGGCTTTTTTTGTGGAATTGAAGCAAAAATCAAATTAGATAAATTATCTAATTTATTTATATCATCACTTTTAACGCTACTTTTAAATGTGATGATATCGCCAATCATTTCAAATCCTTTTAATTTTGATAAAATTTCAAAAATTAATTTTCCACTATTAGGTGCCCAACTTCCATTCTCTACAATAGAAAATTTACGATTTTGTAAATTATGATATTTTAGATCTAATAAAAACTCTTCAACTGGAGTAAAAATACCCATATTATACGTTGAACTTACAATAACTAGATTAGAATACTTAAATGATTCAGCGACTAAATAAGATTTATCAGTTTTGCTAGCATCATAAACTGCTATATCTCTAATTCCTAATATAGATAAATTATCTGCAATAATATTTGCTGCTTCTTCACTATGCCCATAAACCGAACCATAAACAATTAATACGCCATTGACCTCAGGAGTATAACTTGCCCATTTAGAATATAAGTTAATAAAATAATTTAAATCATTCTTCCATATAGGACCATGTAAGGGAAGGATATTATTAATATCAATACTAGAAGCTTTTGTCAATGCTTGTAGAACTTGTGGACCATATTTACCAACAATATTTGTATAATACCTTCTTGCTTCACTTTCCGAATATTTTTCAAAATAATCTCGATTTGCAATTAAATTTCCAGAAAGAGCGCCAAAAGTTCCAAAGGCATCAGCACTAAATAGAGATTTTGTATAATTATCATAAGTCATTATTACTTCAGGCCAATGAACCATAGGAGCACAAATAAAAGTCAATTTATGTTTTCCTAAATCTAATACATCTTTTTCCTTAACTACCAAAACATTTTTTATGTTAATTCCTTCATTAAAATTTTTTAACATAACCAAAGCTTTATCACTTAAAACAATTGTGGTATTAGGATAAATATTCAATAATCTAAAAATACAAAAAGCATGATCAGGTTCTAGGTGTTGTAAAATGATGTAATCTAAACTTCTCCCATTTAAAATATCTTTTACTTTCTTTAAAAATATTTCTGTAACAGAGCTATCTACACCATCCATTAAGCACGTTTTATTATCTAAAATAACATAAGAATTATAACTTACCCCGTTTTCTAAAGGATAAATATTTTCAAATTTTGCTAGTCTACGATCGCTAGCTCCAACATAATACGTATCGTTACAAATTTCTCTATTTTTATACATAAAAAACTCCTTTTAATGATTATAACATTTTTATCTTAATAATAATTTATAGAAATTCAAACAATTGCTTTACCATCAAAATAAATAGTTAAGCATATTAGTTTTATTAAGTAATAATAACTTTTATAATATCAATAGATGGAGGAATATAAAATGTTAGATGTAAAATTTTATCATTGTAATTATTGTGGAAAAACAATAGTAATTGTTGGAGATAATGTAAATACTCCTACAATTTGCTGCAATCACCCTATGGTTGAACTAAAAGCTAATTCAACTGATGCTGCTAAAGAAAAACACGTACCTGAAGTTACTATAAATGGTGATATATTGAATGTTCAAGTAGGTTCTACATTACATCCTATGCTTGAGAACCATTACATTGAATTCGTTGTTTTAGTAACTGATAAAGAAATTAGGAGAGTTAATTTTAAGCCAGGTGATAAACCTATCGTTGAATTTAATATAAGTAACGAAAAACCTCTTAAAGTTTATGAATACTGTAATTTACATGGACTTTGGGTTAAAGAGTTTGAATAATTATCTTAATTAATAATTAATTTTTATTTATAAGCTTGGGTTCTATGCCCAAGTTTTTTATTGGTTATTATGCGACTTTGTTTTAATAAATTTTCGCTTAAAGGTGACTAATGTTTCATTAACTAATGGTTCTTTCATAAAACATATTGTAAAGCAATAAGTGAATGCACAGCTTATAAAAATTAAGAAGAAATTAACTTTTTCGTTTGCACCTCCACTAAATTTGTTTAATACAAACAAAATTACGAATAGCCCAACTTCACACATAAAAAAACAAGATGCAAGTGGTAATTTGGAAGTTTCCCACATCATTTTTATAGTAATGTCTTTTCGACAATAAATAAGCATTATTATAGAAACAATAAAATCAGCAATAAACATACTAATCGCAGCTCCTAAGGCCCCATATTTTTTAATTAGTACCATATTTAAGCTAACATTTATAATAATGCCTAAAATTATAAATAAATTATTTGCCCACATCTTATTCTTAGGGACATAATAGACACTTTGCAATAAATTTCTATAAGCAGTAAAAAGTAAAGTTGGTGCCAAAAAATACATTAGATTTGAAGCTTCTGCAAATTCTTTCCCAAAAAAGAATGGTATAAAGTCTTTGCTCACAAGAATTAAACCAAATACGCATGGTAAGGCTAATAAAAATAACAATCTAAATGATTTTGTAGTCTTACTTTTTATTTCATCATAAGCCTTTATTTCATATAAATAAGAAATTCTTGATAGCATTAATAAATTTAAAGCATTTAAGGCATTATTAATTACACTTATAATTTTACTAGCTTGTTCAAAATATCCATTCTCTGCATTATTATTTGTTATCCACATTATCATACTTTTATCAATTAATGAATAGAAAGTAAGACTAAGAATTGGTATAAAATAAGCAAAACATTTTTTAAAATGTATTAAAAAATTAAAATTAAAAAATTTAGGTCTTACTAATAGCTTAAATAAATAAGGAATCATCAATAGGGGGGTCGATAAAACAACAAATGCATAAATGATAATATAATTTATAAAATCATCTTTTTTCCTTACGAATAAAAAAATTAAAATAACTAAAAGTAATTTAACAATCACAGTTCTAATTGTAATTTCTTTAAATTTCTCTAATCCAGAAAATAATGAAAAAGAAGATAAACTCGTTCCTATTATATGTAAAGAAAGAATCGTAAAAATTACAATATTGTTCTCACCAAAAACACCAGAAAAAGTTAAACTAAAAAATATTATTAATAATAAAGCCCCTAATAATAATCTACAAGCCATAATCTCGTAAAAAATTTTCGAATATTCTTCTTTATTATCTCTTTTTTTAGCAATCATTCTAGACCCATAATCATCAAGCCCAAAATCAGCAATTAATGTAAAATATCCAATTAATGACATCCAATATGAATATTCTCCAATAAGTTCCTTCCCTAATATTCTTGAAACATATGGAGCAACAATTAAAGGTACTAAGACAATAAAAGCCTTATATAAAACTAAATAAATGAAATTAATTTTTAAGGATTTTCCTTCCTTCATAATAAAATATTATTTATAGATTTTAAAAAATCTATAATCTTCCTTCTTCTAATCCTAAAATAAATCTTTTCAACTTATAATTTGAAATAGACATCCTTTTATCGTGCCCTAAGCGGTCATCAATAAAATTAATTTTATATTCTTTTATATTAAAATGTTCAGCAATCATTTTTATCAATTTGAGGTTAGATAATTCAAGATTATCACTTATATTATAAATTTCTCCATTATTTGCATAGCGAGATATCATATCAATATAATAATTATTCTTATCTACATCTATCCAACTACGAATATTATTACCTTTACCATAAACAGGTATTTCCTTACCTTTTTTTATACAATCAATAATTGTAGGAATAAATTTTTCTTTATTTTGATTTATACCATAATTATTTACACTTCGAGAAATTGTAACATCTAAACCAAAAGTACGATGGAAAGCCATTACTAATAATTCTGCTGAAGCTTTACTAGCACTATAAGGAGAGCTTGGCTTAAGAACATCAGTTTCTATAAAACTATCAGAACTATCTAATTCTTTATCGCCATAAACTTCATCAGTAGAAACTTGATGAAATCTACCAACATTATATTTAATTGAGGCTTCAAGCAAATTTAAAACTCCTTCAATATTTGTCTTTAAAAAAATGTCTGGATTTTTAATAGATGTATCAACATGCGTTTCAGCTGCATAATTAATAATTAAATCAAAGTGTATTTCTTTAAATAAATCATCAATCAATTTTTTATCACAAATATCGCCTTTTATAAAACGAAAATTATGCAGATCTAATATATTTTTTATATTTTCAATATGTCCAGCATATGTTAATTTATCAACGCAAACAAAACTATCATAAGGGTAATTTTTAACCATCTTATTTAAATAATTACTTCCAATAAATCCACAACCACCGGTAACTAATATATTCATATTTATCCTTTTTTACTAATATATGCTCTAAATAATTCTATATCATCTTTCGTAGTAATTTTAATATTTTTATCACTACCCTTAGAAAAATATAACAAATTACCAAGTTTTACCCACATAGTATTCGTATAATTTGATCCATTAATACCAATATTTTCTTTAAATGCTTTATTATAAGCTTCATAAAGCTTTTTAAAATTATAAGCTTGAGGGGTTGAAACTCGCATAATAGTTTCTCTTGGTATAAATTCTTTTGTAGATATATCATCATATTTAATAAAAATTTGCTCATTATATGGCAAAGAAGTAGCAGCCGCACCATACTTTTTTGCAACTTCAATTACATCTTTAATAACGAATTCATCAATTACAGGTCTAATTCCATCATGAATAATTACTATATCCTCATCATTTACTTTCCCTTTTAAATTATCAAGACCGTTTTTTATGGATTCTTGAACGCAATTTCCACCATTAACTATATATTTAATTTTAGTAAAATTATATTTATTAATCATTTGCTTTAAATAATCTATATAAGTGCTAATGCAAACTATCTCAATCTCATCAATGGATGTTGAATTTTGAAAACTCTCGATAGTGTAAGCTAAAATAGGTTTCCCCTCAATTTCTATAAATTGTTTAGGTATATTCATTCCAACTCTACTACCAATACCACCAGCTACAATAATTGCAATATTTTTCATTTTTTAATTTCCTTAAATATCTTAATAGTATCATATAAAGCATATTTGATATTAAACTTATTATTAAAACCAATATTTTTTAATTTATTAATAGATAAAATACTATTAATAGCTTTACTATATCCAGTTCCAGAAAATTCATCATTAATTTGAAAAATAACATTTACATTACATTCCTTAGCTATAAATGACGCTAATTCTTTTAATTTATAAACTTCATCATTAGTAGAATTAAAAACAACATTATCACTTTCTTTTAATAAAACATAACTTATTGCACGTACGGCATCACCAACGTATTGATAAGAAAACTTTTGCTCACCTTTAGATTTAAGAACAATATTTTGACCATTTATTCCAGAGAACAAAAACTGAGATAAGGCTTTAGTATCAGTAGATTTCAATGTTGGCCCAAAAATTCTTGAAAATCTAATTATTTTAGTTTTAAGATCATATTCCTTCATGAAATTTATACACATATTTTCACTACTCATTTTTGCTAAATTATAAGAACTTCTATTTTCTAATATATTTATAATACTTTTTGAATCTTCGTTTAATATAGAGTCATTATTAATTCCATAAACCTCACAACTAGACAAAAGTAAAAAAGTTGACTTATACTTTAGGGCTATTTTAATTAAATTATAACATCCAAATATATTATCAATCAGTACTTCAACTGGATATTTTGAATAATTTAAAGGATCAGTTTTACTAGCTCCACTTATAACATAATCTAAAGATTTAAGATTAATATTTATATTAGAATTAACATCACCTTCAATAAAAGTTAGCCTATTATCATTAATAAAATAAGAAAATCTTTGTTTAGCATTTTCTATATTACGTGTAATAACATAAATCTTAATATTTAGATCTTTATTTAATAATATTACATCTATAAAGTAAGATAAAATTAGGCCAGTTCCGCCGCTTAATAAAACACTTTTCCCATCAAATTTTGAAAAAATATCATCATTTTGCAGACTTTTCAATTCATCTATATATATTTTAGAAGTATATAAATTATTCATTACTATGTTGAGGCTTTCGTAATTTATCTTTTGGAGGAATCATGTAATCTCCAAAAATTTCTCTTAAAAAGTAATCATATTTTTGAATAACAGGAAATTCATATTTATCAAACTTAACTAATACATAATTATTAAAAAGGTCTTTATCAAAATAAAATAATTTACAACTATTTTTTATATAAAAATTAAAAGAACAAATTGAAACTTTTTCATTTTTAGACTCTCTAGATAATCCATAATTTACAAGATGTCTATAACGTGTCCTAAAAAACTTTTTACTAAAAGGAATAAATAATAACTTTTTTATTATTGACTTAATACCTTTTACTTTTAAAGCCTTAGCTCTATAACCAGAGTGTAACGTTTTAGCATAAATATTCATTAATGGTTTGAGCAATTTAGAATCATTTACATAATCAAATGGAAATATATCTATATAAATACCTTCATATAAAAAAGAATGTTTTTCTAACTTTTCTGATTTTGTATAGACCTTACTAATATCAACAAACTTCGAAAAGAAAAAATTGTAATGACAATCAAGTCTATAATCATCTAACTTATAATTTGATTTATCATCTTTATTAATAGTATTCATACAAATATTACAAAACTTATCGTAATTTTCTCGATCCATCATAACATCTATATCATCATCCCATGGAATAAAACCATGCTCTCTTATTGCACCTATTAGTGTGCCAGATGTTAAGGAATACTTTATATCATATTTCTTACAAAAAGAATCAAATACAACTAATAATTGTACTAATTCTTTCTGTAATTCTTTTAATGTATTAATAACTAATATACTATTTTTCATAACCTAATTTTAATAAGAAAATTATATATTAATAAAAAATTTATGTAAAATTATTTTGAATATATCAATTCAATATTTTTGACAAGATTTTTAATAGAAAAAGGACTTTTTATATATAAATCATAAACGTCATTTTTATTAATATTTTTATAGTTAGCTGCTTCTTTTACCCATAAATCTAAATTACTTAACGAAACCTTTGTAATTAATTTAGGAACAAAAATTACCTCATTTGGTATATTTGAACTCATAATTATTTTTAATGATGCACATTGAGCTTCAACTAAAACTAATGGTAATCCCTCATAAAGTGATGGAAATAAAAATATATCAAAAGCAGAATAAAATTTATTTATTTCTTTAGTAGGCTCAATAAATAACACATTATTTTCAATATTATATTCTTTACATTTATTTATTATTTCTGCTTTAGTTTCTCCAACACCAACTAACATTAATTTAGATTTAGAATTTATTTTTAAAATTTTATTAAAAATATCAATTAAAAAAATTTGATTTTTTTGTGCATTAAATCTTCCAATATGACCATACAAAAATTCATCATCACTAATATTAAATTTATTTCTTATCTCATTTCTATAATTTTCTTTATAACTAAATAAATTATAGTCGACAGAATTAGGAACAAAAACATATTTTTTATTTAAAACTATCTTTTTAGGAAATAACCAAATAGCAGCTTCTTTGCTACATGCTAAATAATCTGTCGGCGAATACATGACAAAAGGTTTTATCAATTTATGCATAATAATTTTAAATTTAGAAGTTGCACTACTATTATGTGAATGAGCTATTCTTCTTTTTATTTTAAATTTTTTAGCAATTGCGACATATATTAAGTCTATAGAATTAGATATATTAAAATGAATAACGTCAATTAAAGGATTGCTTTTTAAATATTTCTTAAATTTTTTAAGCCCAATTAAGTGTCTCTTTATTGGATTTCTAATATAGGTATCTTGTAAAATTTTAACCTTTACATTATATTTATTTAACTCAACTAAATATTCATTGGATATCATTGAATTTACGACAAGTTCAAATTCATATTTAGTATATAAGTTACTAATGATTGTAATAATAACTTTTTCAATACCACCAAAATCACCAAAAACATCTTCAAACAAAACTATTTTTTTCATATTTTTTCAATTCTATATTTATTCTTTATATTGCCATTAATTAAAAGCCCATCATAGTCACAATAAATATAGTCCTCGTTTTCTATTGAATAAATATAGAATAAATCATCATCTATCTTGTATTCGTAATTTTTAACATCTTTAGATCTTTCATAATAAAATAAAGATCTTATAATTAAATTATATTTATTTTCAATAAATGATTCTAGATTTTCATCATCATTAATATTATTATATACGTCAATTAAAGTACCATCATCATTTTTAATTTCATAAATATTATCATCAAATTCTTCATAAAAATAATAATTATTAGAGTTTACATTAATAGATATTTTAAAATTTTTATAAGAGGTTGAATCATCAAATACTTCCCCTTGATATATAAAATTCTTATTATTTTTTTTAACCTGTTCCAAATTAAAATCATTTCTTAATTCAGTAAGGGTTTTATCAACTTTATTATGACTATTTAAAATAGTTAAACTTAAAGAAACACTTATTGTAGTAATACAAATAGTCAAAATTAAAATTGTTGCTGTAGTTCTAATCTTTTTAGAATTTAAATTAATAAATCTTTCAATATTCATGATACTATTATCTAATATTTTAATCAAAAACTAAATATTTATTTATATTATAACTTTTAATATAATAAGCTTATGAACGATATTAAAATAATTATTTGTACAACTAAAAAATGCGATTTTCCAAAAGATAACATTTATTTACCGATTTTATTAAATGCAAACAAAATAAACTTAGATTTTGATTATAAAGATAACGTTGGCAAAAACATTAGTGATAAAAACCATTATTATTGTGAACTTACTGGTTTATATTGGGCAATAAATAATTTAGATTTTGATTATTTAGGTTTGGATCATTATCGCCGTTTGTTTACAAAAAAAATATTCCACTTCAAAAAGATAAAAAATGCAATTACTAAAAAAGAACTTGATAAATTGTTAAATAAATACGATGCAATACTGCCAAAAAAAAGACATTATTATATTGAAACAAATTATTCACATTATATTCATTCTCATCATAAAGAGCCATTAGATGAAACAAGAAATATTATAAAAGAAAAGTATCCAGATTACTTATTTTACTTTGATGAAGTTATGAATAAACGAACAGCCCACATGTTTAACATGTTTATTTTTAAAAAAGAAATAGCCCTTCAGTATTCGAATTTTCTTTTTGACATTTTATTTACTTTAGAGCAAAGAATAGATATATCTAATTATAATGATATTGAAAAAAGAGTTTTTGGTTATGTATCGGAATTACTTATCGATGTTTTTATAAATAAAAATAATATTAAATATAAAGAACTTCCATATATTTTCATCGGAAGCCAAAAATGGGTCAAGAAAATATTAAATTTTATAAAGAGAAAATTTAAACATTAATATATATAAATGTCTTTAAAAAATATTGAGCGATAAGGGTAAGTTATACTTGGAACAAGTGAAGATAAAGTGATTACAACCATAATCACTCCTATTAAATATATATAGATATACTTTTGATTATTATGTGGTAACTTTGAATATACATATGGAATAATAAATAGCTCAAAAGCATAAAGTGTAGATTTTAGCCTGTCACTTAATAAAAGTGAATTTGTTAATAAACCAATAGTTAAAAAAATCATATTGATTATTAAAATTACCCCAATAAATTTTAAAAAATAATCTTCGGTTTTCGTAAAATTTAATAGATAGAATATCAAGGTTATAATCGGAATAATAAAACTAAATAAGCTAGTTAAAAATTTAATAAGTGGCGTACCAGATGAATCGTAATTTGGATTAAAATAATAAGCATAATTTTTTAAGATAGGAATATAATTAATTGTATATTTTAAAATAATAAAAATAATTGGAGTTAAAGCAACAACAATCAATCCTATAATAAAAATTACATCATTCTTAATTTTATTAGAAAAGTGCCTAATTAAAATAAATAAAGTAATAATCAACACATTTATTATTTCACTATAATGAATCAAGGCTCCAATTAAAGCAAAATTATAGCCAAATAATATTGCAACATTATTTCTATAATTAAAAATAATCGAAAATCCTAATATTCCTAAAGCAATTGCCGCGCTACTTCTAGTCTGGTTAAATGAATTAAAGTAAATATAATAAAATAAATATATAAACATTTGTATAAAATATTGATTCTTCTTGTTAATAAAGATAGCTATTATATAAGATAAATTAGTAATTGTACTAAAAAATATAAAATAAATATAATTTGGTAATTTTAATTCAACTACAATTAATTTTGCAATTAAGGTAACTATCTTCTCATTAAATTTAATATCATAACCTTCCTTTAGTAAATTTAACACTCGATTATCAGTATAAAAATAATCTTGTCCTATTCCATATCGAGTTCCACTAACAAAACTAAGAATAATAAAAATTAATGCAACTAATATAAAAAACATTGCTAAATCAAACTTTTTTTTAGAAATTTGATATTTTTCTTTAAAGTTGGTAGCATACCAAGTACATATAAAACTTATTATAAATGTAGGAATATAAACTAGCATTACTTACCTTTTTCTAAATAACTTTTATTACGATTCACCTTAGTCCATTTAGGTTTAGAAAATATACCTAAAGTTATCGTTACACAATAAATAACAGTAAAACATGGAAATAAAAAAGCACCACTTATTAAATCTCTAATTCTTTTAGCACCAAGTTTTTTATAATCTAAACATACAAGCAAAACGCCTTGTAAAATACCAGCAAATGCAAATAAAACGCTCAAACAAATCGCAATAATAATAAGTGTAGTTATTAATATTTGCATATATTCACCACTTGTTAATAAACTTGTCTCAATCATTCCAGTTCCAGCTAAAGATAAATATATAACACTATAAATATAAAAAGCAGGAATCCATGTACATAAAATAACACATATAATATTAAATAAGTATGTTAAAAACATTTCTAAATAAGACAGTCTAAATGTCGTAAAAAATTTAAAGAACATTTTTAGACCCCAACTACCAATAAGTCGAACATTCCCAGCACCCATTCTTTTATTTTTAGCCAATGTATCTTTAAAGGTTGAAGGTAAATCTTCGTATACAACAGCATCTTCAACGTAATGAAGTCTATATCCATCAAGCATTCTTCTATAACAAAACTCAGCATCATCACAAATGCCTTCTGAATCGTAACCATATTTATTAATAATGTCCATTGAAATCATACTTCCTGGACCCATAACATGAGCATCAATGCCAAGTCTTTCACGAACTCTACTAGAAAATCTTGAATCAAAAGAATAATACAATCCACAAGCTTTTGTATAATTATTTTGAGTCATATTTAGAGCAGATTCATAAGGACGAGCCATCTCTACCCCAGAATTATAACAATCGTTCATCAGACTAAAAAAATCATTATTAATCCAATTATCAGCATCAAGTCTTATTGAAAAATCAAATTTTTCATCTAACTCTTTTATTTTTTCATAACCATAAGAAATAGCATAACGTGCAACATGATGAGAAGGATCAGGATCATTATGAACAAAAACAGTCGCCCCCGCTTTTTCTGCCAACTCTTTAGTTTTATCTGTACAATTATCAGCAACAACAAAGACTTTAAACGATTCTTTAGGGTAATTTTGTAAATCATAAATTCTTTTTACCGTATCATAAATAACATCTTCTTCATTATGCGCTGGAATCAGTACACAAATTCTATTTTTCTTATCAGTTCTTTTATATGTTTTCTTTTTTAGCCAAAATAAAAACATATAAATTAACTGCAAAGCAAAAGGAATGCCAATAAAAGTTAAAACTATATTATTTATTACATTTAATACATTATACATATACTCATGCCACATATTATTTACCACCTTTCTTTATCTTAATATGTATATAATCAATATCATCTTTAAATTCGAGACCTTGTTTTAATAAAAAAGTAGAAAAAGGTAATTTAATGTCTTCACTAACACCTTCTGCCATCGATTTAGATAGAACAGTTTTAACAGTCTGAAACAAAATGACAATATCTAAAACTACATTATAATTAGATATATAAAAAAGATCATATCTTAGTTTATCATCATAACTTGTATGGTAAGTTGTCGAGACTTGTTGTAATCCTGTTACCCCAGCTTTAACATTAAATCTATATTTATAAAGAGGGTTGTCCTTTAAAAAACCTTCGACAAACTCAGGCCTTTCTGGTCTAGGACCAACTAATGACATATCGCCTTTTAATACATTTAAAACTTGAGGTATCTCATCGATTCTAGTTGCTCTTATAATTTTTCCAACTTTAGTAACACGTGAATCATTTGAAGTAGCTAATTGAGCCCCATTTTTTTCAGCATCAACTTTCATACTTCTAAATTTAAGAATATTAAACTCCTTCATATTTTTAGTTAATCTAACTTGTTTATAAAAAACAGGCCCACCATCTTGAATCTTAATTAATAGTGGAATAATCATCCAAATAGGCGATGATAAAATTAAAATTAATGTACTAGCTATGATATCAATTGTTCTCTTAACAAAAGCTTCAACGATATCAATTGTTAATGGCTTTTGTTCGTATGACAAAACATCATTTATTGAAGAGACACTATTACCAGCAAGGACAATATCAAAATAAGTTGTACATAAGAAAACATCTTTATTTAAATTAGAATTAAAATATAAAAGAAATTTCTGTTTATTTTTAAAAGAAAGAGTATTTAGCAATATAACAGTATTACATTCAACGAATTTATCATAAACTTTTGATGAAATTTCAAGATTTTTTTCATAAAAAACATATTTTATTCTATAAGTTTTACTATTTTCTTTTATGAGTTTTTTTGCAAGTAAATCTGCATCATCTTTTGGCCCAATAATTAATGCAATTTTTTTATTATTCTTGTTTAATATAATCAACAAGATTCTAATTAAAGTTAAAATAAAAAAATAACTTAAGGAAATAAATGTAGCAAAGATTACATAATTAATTGAATATTTTCCCCAAATAAAGAAAAGACAAAAAATCGAAAAAGTTATTGTAAAAGAAAGAATGAATGAGGTAATTGATGATTTAATTAAGCCTTTATAAAGACTAACGTTTTTAAAATAAAATTCTAAAAAGATTAATGCTAAAAAGATTATGGCCCACGCTCCGCTAAGAATTGGAAAAATTGATAAAGAAAATGGATTAATTTCACTTACAAAAAATGTGGAAACGGATAAACCTAAAGGAAAACTAATAAAAGCTAGAAAAATAATTAATATTTTTTCAACTATTGATAACCATCGTTTTATACTTCGAACTTCATTTTTCATCCTGATCTTTTCCTTTTTGATGATAAATATAATATAAAGAAAATGATAATGTCATAATTAATAAAATGCTAGAAACACTGATTATTGTTATTGGAAGAATTAACCTTGAAAAACCTAAATTAATAGATATTTCTCTAAAAAAACTCTCTTTAAAATTATTTTCTAAAATGAAATTACGATAATTTCTAATAAATTCAAAATCATTAGCTAGAGCGTTTTTAGTCTCATTAGATAAGGAATTAAGATATTCGTATTCTAAATCATCATATCTTTCCTTTAATGTATAACTTGATAACGTTGAATTTCTTGCTTTATTTAGTAAAGATTTATATAGTGTAATTTGATTATCAGTAGAGACGCTATTTTCGGTAGATGAAAATCTTCCGTCCATTGTAATATATACATTAAACGTTGAAAATATGTGCATGTTATTAATCGATATATTGACGATTATATTATTTTTTCCAAGAAGAGAATAATTATTTGATTGAATAAAATTAACATCATAATTATCTATTTCAATTAATTTATTATTCTCATAAACTTTTATAAGATTAGTAATTTTTGAAAAATTAATTGGATCGAGAATAAAATATCTTTTATTTAAAGTATTATCTTCATTGATACTAATTTTATAGTTACTACCTTTAATTTTAATATTTATGTCTTTATAAACATTTTTGTTATTTTTGGCTTTAATCTTAACTTGAATAGTACCATCAATTCCGTTAGTTAAAATTCTTAATTTTAAAAATTTAAAAATTTTATCATTTATTTTTTGCTCATAATTACTTGTATCAAGAAGTTGAAAATATGTACTATATTCATTAGCAAGTACAAAATTATTTGAGTCAAATGACTCATCATTAATGTTACCAATATATAATTCTTTTAATGAAAGGCCTTCTAATTCCAAGTATTTTGAAGAATTTATTTCAATAAACTCATTATTTTCATTAAGTTCATAAAAATAAAAAGTTCCATCAACTACACTAATAGAAATATCGAAACTTCTAATAACTTCTAACTTATTATCATCATCAAGATCTTTTTTAAATTCATATTTAACAATTGTTTCGCCAATATTATCACCACTTTTAAAAGTTTTACCATAAGGTAAAGCTATTAATGTTTTTTCTTCTTCTATAAGATTATCATCACCTATATGACTAATATAAATTTCCTTTTGATCAACGTTTATTACACCATCTCCATCAACAAGTTTTACTTCAAATTCACTATTTTTAATAACACTTATATTTAATTTGTCCTCAGAAAAATTTATATAAGAAGGAATAGCATATATTGACACTGTATCAATCAAAGTGTCTTCATTATAAAATTCCAAGACATTAGTAAAATAATTCTTCGAACTATAAATATAATTATTTAATGTATTATATGTTAAAGAATATGTATAATCTTTTCCTAAAGAACTTATAATCCAATTTTCATCGTCATTTTTTAATTTATAAGTAATACTTTCATTAATAATTTCATCATGATTAGAAATCTGATAATTTATCGTTTCAAAATTAACTGTTTGTTTATTATCTACTTGAATTATATTAGACGCCAAAACATATATAGATTTATTAACATCTAAATTATTTACCTCGCTTAAAGAAGGAATTTTATTAGCATTATTAACTCCATTAAATACTCCAAGTAAGGAAAATAAACTAACAAGTCCAAACTTCATCATCTTTAAATATCCTGATGAAAATTATTATTTGTATAAGGAATTTTGTACAAATAAATATATTTTTTGTTTTTTAAATGTAATAAAAATAAGCCAATTATAATTAAAATAACAAGAAAGATGAATAATAAAAAGGATTGATTTACCCCAATAGTTCCTTCTTTTAAGCTAAACTTAGCTAATTCATCACTCCACCAATTATTATTAGCCAATGAATAATCATAAAATGAGTATGGCATTTTTAAGCTACTAATTCCTTTACAATAGCTTTTCCAATTATAATTAGTAAATAATGATAAACACAAAACAATAATATAATGTACAAAAAAAGGAATCACACCGTAATAAACATGCTTTCTATTACTATTGTAATTGTAATCAAATTCTACAAAATCTATTGAGAGTAAGATTGGTCCTAATAAATAGTTAAAAACATTGCCAAATCTAGCAAAATTTTCAAATTCGTAGTTAGAAAATAAAGTTGGAAATATTAAAATTATAACTAATATCATAGAAAATAAAGAACTGACTGTTATAGAAAATTTTATGATATATAGCCAAGTTTTTCTTAAATCCTTTAATGAATAAAGTCTAATAACATCTAATATCAAAAATAAAAAAATAATCGCTAAAGAAGCTAAACTTATTAAGGTCCCAAAATAAGTTAATCCTCTACTAAAAGAACCAATTATAGTAAAATCCATAATTAATCCAATCATAAAAACAACCATTATCAAGCATTTGAATGCTATACTACAGTAAATTTCCTTTTTGCTATACCTATATTCTTTAATTTTATAATCTTTATAATTAATAACTCTTTCCATATTCGCACATTAAAATGATACTATTATGCCACCTTTTAAACTATAAAATGCACATAATCCAGTATTTTCAACTATCCTAACTTCTTTAAAATTATAATTTTCTTCGATATTCTTTTTTAGTTCAATTGCGTCACTTTGATTTAATGTATGAGCAATTATACAAGTTCTCTCACTTTGATCAGAACACATCTTACCAATATTAAAAACTAATCTTTTTAGCACACCATTGAAGGTTCTAATTTTTTCTTTAATCTTTATTTCACCATTTTCAGCATAGCATAAAGGCCTAATAGAAGCTAAATTAGCAATAAAGGCAGTAACTTTGCTCATACGTCCGTTTTTCACTAAATTATCGAATTTATTTAAAGCAAAAAGTAAATTAATCGAATCCCTAAAATCTATTATTTTTTCACAAATCTCAGCAAAACTCATGTTTTTTTCTATAAATTCGACCAATTTATCAACAATTAAAATGCCATTGCCTGCTGTACCTTTATCATCAATAACAAATACATTTTCGTTATTTTTACTCATACTTTTAGCTAATACTGCACTATTATAAGAGCCACTAAGTTTTTTTGAAATTGTCACGATAAAATTAAAACATTCATCGTCAATCGCCTTTAAAAAATCATTTGGAGATGGACAACTACTACGAGAAACATTTTTAGAATTCTCACTTGCTTCAAGCATCGTATTAACATTTAAATTATCATCATCAATAAATTCATAATTATCTACACGTATAATTAAAGGAATAACATCAAATTTAATATTCTTTCCTTCTAAGTAATTTGTTTTTAAATCTGAACTACTATCACATATAATTTTAAAATTCATAAAACACCTTCAATCAGTAATATAATTATACTATAGTCAATTTTAAAATAACATTATTTTAATACAATAACTATTTTGCTATATGAATTATGCAAAATCTATTTTAGAATATTAAAGGGCAATTTATTTATGGCAAAAATTATATTAATAGGTGGTGGTTCTGGTAGTGGAAAAACATATGTTTTATCAAGGGTAATCGAGCTATTAGGTTCAGAAAATTTAACTCACATTTCAATTGATGATTATTATAAAAAATTAGATATGCCTTTTGAGGAAAGAAGGAAAGTTAATTTTGATCACCCAAAAGCATTTGATTGGCCATTGCTCCAAGATCATTTAGAAAAATTAAAAAATGATAAAACTATTGAAAAACCTATATATGATTTTACTATTTCAAATAGAACCGATAAAACTATTTCAATAATTCCTAAAAAACTTGTTATTGTGGAAGGCATTATGGCACTAGTAAATAAAAAAGTGCGCGATTTAAGCGATTTAAACGTCTTTATTGATGCTACTAGAGAAAATAGATTAGTGAGAAGAATTGAACGTGATCAAAAAGAAAGAGCGCGTAGTTATGAATCTATAATCAATCAATATTTTTCAACAGTTTTGCCAATGTATGAAGAAATTATTGGTCCAAGTAAGTATTACGCAGATATAATAATTAACAATGACCGCTTTGTTAATAATCATAGCATTGAGGTTTTAGTATCAATTTTGAAATCTTATTTAAAAGAAAGTAGTAATTAGTCTTATATTAGTAAAGTAAAATACTACTAATAAATTACTAATTCTCCTCTTTTTGAGAATTTTCTTGAGATTTTTCAATTGTTCTTGGTGTTTCACTTTCGTTTTTAGAAGTTGGAATCTCATTATTAATGTAAATTTGTGCTTTAATTTTATTTAATGCTTTGTTAATTTTATCTTTAGTTGGTGCAAATGAATTTTTAATTTGCTCAGCTAAAGAATTAAATTTCGAGTCTTTAACTTCTTTTGATTTCAAATTTAATTTTAACTTTTCGAAGTCAACAACTCTTCTATATTTATTAGCCTCACCTGTAACTTTAATCGACAATTTAATACTATTAATAAAATCAATTAATAATACACCATAATAAAAACCTATAAAAAATGTAGTTACCCAAATATGAGGTATCATCAAAGTTATTAATCTCAATATTAAAGGTCTAATGCCAAACCAATATATAACTCCTACAATTAGCCACAAAAAAGAAAACAATGGACAAATAATACCTTGAATATTCCCTTTCATTTTAGAATAATCCCATAATTTTATTCTAAATTTTTTGATAAAAATTAGACCAGCAAAATATTCAAGTAATGTCATGGATATACCAATTAATATAATTGCGATAATGCTTACAGCCCAAAAAGGCAAATTACCTATTGGCATCGTAGATGAATCAAGAATATTTTTTGGATAGTAAAATATATTATTTAAAATTTCATCATTTGGATTTAATAAGTATTTAAATCCTAACTCGCATATAAAATGTAACCCCATAAGTCCAAAACCATATAGTGGCAAACAAGGACCTTTTAAAAAACCAGGATTAATCCATCTTTTCATAGAAAAATATCTTCTAAAAAAGACTTCACCAATATACCCTAAAAAGCTACCTATAACAAATAAATATAGGTAAGTAATAAAATAGCCAAATGCAGAATATGGGTTAATTGCTAAATAAATTAAATTCATAACTTTCTTTACTAAATTATACTAAATTTTTTTAACAATAATACATATAAAACTGAAAAACACTACTTTTTCCTATATAATACTAGATATGTCATTAGTAAGTTTCAAAAATGTAAGCAAATATTTTGGTGGCGAATTAATTTTAGATCATATTACTTTTACTATAAACGCAAAAGAAAAAGTTGCCTTAATAGGAAATAATGGTACTGGAAAAACAACTATTTTTAAGCTTATTTTAAATGAAATTCAACCATCCTTAATGCCAAAAGAGGATAAGCCAGGCGAAATTTCAATATTAAATAATCTTAAAATTGGTTATTTAAACCAAAATGCCATTTCTAATATAAACAACACTGTTCAACAAGAGTTATTAATTCCTTTTTCAAAGACTATCGAAATTGAAAAAGAAATAAAACAATTTGATGTAAACTCCTTAAAAAATCAAGATCAATTAAATAAATACAATAATTTAATTGAATTATTTGAAAAAAATAGAGGTTACACCTATCAAAACGAAATAAAAGAGATGGTTTCTAAATTTGGCTTCCCTTTATCATTATTAGAACGAGAAATAAAAAGTTTGTCTGGCGGAGAAAGGATGAAAGTTGCTTTCATAAAGATACTTTTATGTAATTACGATCTATTACTACTTGATGAACCAACAAATCATCTCGACATTAGTACTATCGAATGGCTTGAAAATTTTTTAACTAATTTCAATGGAACAATTTTCTTTATTTCACACGATACCTATTTTTTAGAAGCCCTAGCTACAAAAATTATCGAATTAGAAAATAAAAAAGTTACAACTTATAATACGACATATGATAATTATCAAATTATTAAAAAAGAAAGATACGAATCTTTACTAAAGCAAGCTAAAATCGAAGAAAAAGAAATTGAAAAACTAAAACGATTCATCGAATTTTATAAACCTAAACCACGATTTGTTTCTCGCGCTAAAGATAAAGAAAAAAAACTTGAAAAAATTGAAAAAAATCGTGTAATAATCCCGCAAAAATCAGATAAAAACATTAATTTTAATATCGAAGGTGGAAACATCTCAACAAGACAATTAATTGAATTTAAAGATTTAGTAGTTGGCTATGACATACCATTAAACAAGCCTATTACATTTAAAATTTATGGCCAAGATAAATTAGCTATCGTTGGTGATAATGGAATTGGAAAAACAACATTAATAAAAACTATTCTTAAACAAATTAAACCTATTAGTGGCTCTATTAAAGAACTGAGACAAATTAAATTCGGTTATATTAAACAAAATGACTATACATTTTCATCAAATCTTACTGCTTTAGATTATTTAAAGAACGCTTATCCTTTAAAATTAGAAAAAGAACTAAGAAATATACTAGGCAAATTTTATTTTAGAAATGATGAAGTATATAAAGATGTAAATTCAATGAGTAATGGTGAAAAAATGCGCCTAATACTTGCCAAATTATCATTAAGTGATTATGACATTTTATTATTGGATGAGCCTACTAACCACTTAGATTTGTATACAAAAAATTCTTTAATCGAGTCCTTAAAAAATTATAAAGGATGCATAATTTTTGTTTCACACGATCGTTATTTTATAAATCAATTAGCAACTAAAATTTTATATTTATCAAAAGAACAAACTATCATATTAGATGGTAATTACGATACTCTTAAAGAATTTTTAGAAAAGCAAAAAAACATAAAGCCAATGACAATGGCTGAATTAGATGAAAAAATAAAACCATTAATCAAATCTCATCCAAAGCTCTCTAATAATAAAATTCAAGAAATAAATATAGAACTCAAAAGTATCGAACAAGAGATAAATGAAATTGACGAAAAGCTAGAAGATGATTTTACATCATATACAGAATTAGATTCCCTTCAAGATAGAAAAGATGATTTAGAAAACCGCTATTGTGAATTATTAGAATTATTAGAAAATGATAAATAACTATATTCTCTCAATAATTTTTTTAACAATTTTAAAGGCAAATTCACTAGAACTTTTAGCAAAAGCATTATATTCTTCAGCACTTCCATACTTACTATCGCTAATCGCTTTTATAGAAATAACATCTACATTATTATGTAAACATGTTAGAACAATTCCAGCTAATTCCATTTCACATATATCAGCATTAAATTCTTTAGCTAATTCTTCTTTAATGTTCGAATCAGAAATAAATTTATCGCCACTAACACAAATTACCTCTAAAAGATTTAAATCTTTAAAAATATCATCAAATTTTTCATTATTTAAAGGAAGGAAGGAAGTTTTATACTTTTTATAATATCCAACAGGAACGTTATCAATTTTTGAAAGATCAAAATCATAATGGACAACAGATTTTACTAAAACACACTTCCCAACATTTAAATTATTTCTTAATGAGCCAACTACCCCATAATTAATAATTAAATCAATATTATACATATCTATAATAAATTGAGTAGAAATGGCTGCACTAATTTCACCAATTCCAGAATTTATAACAAACAAATCATTTTTACCAATTTTATAATGAATTATTTTAAATTCATTTTTTCTAATTACATCATGTTTATAATTTAAATTATCAAACAAAGTTTCAAATTCTTCTATTGTTGCAACAACTAAACCTATATTCATACTCTATTATTATATATAAATAAAATAAAAAAAACATCGCTTACGATGTTAAAAATTAATGGTGCCGACAAACGGAATCGAACCGCCAACCTACTGATTACAAATCAGTTGCTCTGCCAGTTGAGCTATGTCGGCATCTATTCAATAATGGTGGGCGCTATAAGGATCGAACTTACGACCTCTTCCGTGTGAAGGAAGCGCTCTCCCACTGAGCTAAGCGCCCAATAGTCTTTTTCATTGGTGGGCCTTAATGGACTTGAACCATCGACCTCACCCTTATCAGGGGTGCGCTCTAACCAACTGAGCTAAAGGCCCGCATCTTTTAGACGCTTATTTATAATATATAAATTAGATACTAAAATCAAGTATTTTTTAATATATAACTAATTTTCTAAATAAAAGGCCCACATAATAGTGGGCCATAATTTGCAACAACTATAAGAGAGATTATCTCTTTGAGAATTGTGGTGCTCTACGAGCTTTTTTAAGACCGTATTTCTTTCTTTCTTTAGCTCTTGCATTACGAGTTAACATTCCATTAACTTTAAGTGCACCTCTATCTTCACCAGCTACTAATAGTGCTCTTGCTATACCTAATCTAATAGCTCCAGCTTGACCAGTATAACCACCACCATTAACAAAACATTTTACATCGTATTTTCCATCAACACCTAAAATAGTTAGTGGTTGTTTTAAATCTAAAACAAGGGTAGCATGTGGAAAATATTCATTAACATCACGATCATTTACAGTGATTTTTCCTTTACCTGCTGTAATATAAACTCTTGCAGTGGAAGACTTACGTCTACCAGTTGCATAACTTACTTTAGTTTTTGCCATAATTACTTACCTCCTAAATTTTTGAAAGTTAATAGGGTAGGATTTTGAGCAGTATGTTTATGTTCTTCACCAGCATAAACAAATAGCTTTTTATAAATTTGTCTTCCTAAAGGACCTTTAGGTAACATTCCCCAAACAACTCTTTCAAATAGTTCTTCTGGATAACTTTCCAACATTTCTTTAAGAGTTCTAATTCTCATGCCGCCATTATAGCCAGAAACATTGTAATACTTCTTATTAATTGGCTTATTAGTACCACTAATGCTAACCTTAGCAGCATTAATAACAATAACATAATCTCCACAATCTTGATTAGGAGTATAACTTGGTTTTTCTTTACCCATTAAAATAACAGCTATTTCGCTAGCCAATCTTCCAAGTGGTTTATCTTTTGCATCAACAATATACCACTTGCGTGTGATTTCTTCTTTTTTTAAATTTGTAGTTTGTCTATTCATACACATACCTCCTTAAACTATAAATCTTACCGGGACTTTAATTTAAGATTAGTGCTTTAATGATTATATTAAAATTTATGATTATAGTAAATAGAAAATTCGAATATTTACATAAATTGTTAATTTACAAATCATTCGATACAACTTGTATCGATAGACCTGTAAATTCA